>Ga0208564_1002159_pt1 | contig 15806 bp, 13 predicted proteins | sample AD_UKC073_MetaG_FD_184439 | JGI IMG/M metagenome (GOLD analysis project Ga0208564, IMG submission 184439) | Active sludge microbial communities of municipal wastewater-treating anaerobic digesters from USA - AD_UKC073_MetaG (SPAdes) (version 2) | ecosystem: Engineered > Bioreactor > Anaerobic >... | reverse complement strand
GCGACGAAGCGCACCAATCTGCACGAAAAGTACGGAGCGTCCGCAAATGCTGGAAACGTAAGTGCTTGTCGTGCAACGGTTTTTCAGAGCAAAGCGCACCAATCTGCACGAAAAGTACGACTACCCCACGATGTGGTCGGCGTTCTCGCCCTCCCCCTTGATCAGCATGTCGGCCTTGCAGATCGCGTAGGTCTCGGGGTTGATCTCCTGGCCGTAGAGGCTGCACTGGATGTCCAGGCCGCGTTTCTTGCCGATGGCAGTGAGCGTCTCCTCGGCCACGGTGAGCATGCCGCCGGTGCCGCAAGCGTCGTCGTACAGCAGATAGGTGCCGGACTTGAGCTGGTCCTCGACCGGCAGGAAGACGAGGTTGGCCATCAGGCGCACGGCGTCGCGCGGCGTCCAGTGCTCACCCGCCTCTTCGTTGTTATCCTCGTTGAACTTGCGCACCAACTCTTCGAATACGGTGCCCATCGCGTGGTTGTCGATGCCGGCGGGCGAGAGGTCGATATCGGGGTCGAGGAACTTGTTGATCAGCGTGGCCAGGGCGTCGGCCTTGGACAGCGTGGGCAGCTGGTTGCGGAACTTGAAGTTCTCGAGGATGTCTTGGACGTTGGGTGAGAAGCCATCGAGGTAGTCCTCGAAATCCGCCAGCAGTTGCTGCTGGCTGGCGCGCGACTTTAGGTCGCGCAGCGTGAAGCGCGAAGTGTTGTAGAACGCCTGGCCGGCGGCAGCCGCGAGCGCGGCGCGCTGCTCCGTGATGCGCGCGTCGTCCAGCATCTTCTTCGTGTCGAGCACGGACTGCTTGGTCGGTTCGAGCACGGCATCCATGCGACGCAGCACGCACATCGGCAGGATGACGTCGGGGTACTTGCCGCGGCGAAACAGGTCGCGCAGCACATCGTCGGCGATGCCCCAGATGAAGGAGACGATTTTGTTGTGAGTTGCCTGGTCCACTATGCGGGCGCCTTGTTGTTCTGACGGGCGGGGGTGATCATGAGCCTCATGTCACGGCTCGCGGTTCATCGCGAACTCGAGCAGCTGCTTGTCGGTCACCTCGCCGGGCCACATCGTGGAAGCGAGCCAGCGGTAGAACGAACTGGCCGCGATGCGGCTTTTCACACCATCACGTCGCCAGGCCTTGGCTATCGGTGACGCGAGGTCGCCGACGCGCTCTTCTTCGAAGCGGGCAATGTGCCCTGCTCGTTCCGCTTCGGGCATCTCTTCGAACAAGGACTTGGCCTCGGCCGACTTGAAGTGCTGCCATTCCTCCCTCAAGCGCTGGAGTCGTTCGTCCATGCTGGGGCGTGGAACGGCCACGTCGGGCGGCGTCCTGCCGCCCTCCCCTTCGCCCGCGTACTGCTTCTTCAGGGCATCACGCAGGTACGCCGGTGGCGAGTTCAGCGGCGGCAGCGTCGAGTTCTTCATGCGCTGCTCGACGTGCTCGACTGCCGCGCGCAGGACGCCTTCGTCGGTGGTCGCATACAGGTCCTGGGCGTCCGTGCGCTTCAGGCCCAGCGTGATGACGCGCTCGACCAGTTCCAGGTCGAAGACGTTCTTGGCGGAGTCGCGCAGGCCGGCCAAGCTGACCTGCGGCTTCGGCAGTACCCGAAACTGCAGCTCTTCGACCTTGCGGCCGCGCTTGTGCTCGACGATTTCAAGTTTGAAGTCTTCGCAGAGCGTGTCGAGTTCTGCGAGCGCCTTCTTGATGGTGTCGCGGTGCAGGATGCGGTAGTCGACGGTGGTGATGTCGCTGCGGCCTGTCAGGACAGAGGCCCACCAGATCACGTCTTCGCGCATGGTCAGGCGACCAGGTGAGGTCAGGTAGCGGGCGCCTAGCTCGTAGAGAACGGAAGCCGCATAGCTGCGCATCTGCGAGCTGATCTCGAGCAGCACTCGCGTGTACTGCGCGGGCTTGACGAGGCGTTCCCGGATGGGCTCAGGGTACGTCCACGTGATCGTGCAGGCTTGCCCGCGGCCGGGCTCGTCGATGACGACGGGGCCGAGCAACTGGGTGGATGTCCACTGGCGCGCCTGCCCTCCGCTGGTGTGCCACTCGATGGTGGTGGCCTGCATGTCCCGGATGTGGGACTTCAGCAGTTCGGTGTTGTTCGACGTGAAGCGGGCATCGTCGATAAGCTCTGACAGAAGGATCGAGTAGCTGGGCTTCTCGACGCCCTGTTGCTGCGCATGGAAGAGGAATACGTTGTAGATCCGCCGGGAAAGCAGCGTGAGCTTCCCGCGCTTTGGGCGGATGGCGATGGCTTCGTTTGCTTTGGCGACTGCCTGGTCCTCAGGGCGTGTGGCGACCTCCGTCGATCTCGGTGATCTAGGCTTCGCCGTCGTCGGGGCCTTCTGGTCAACATCCTCGTGCCCCATTGGCACCCTTCATGAAACGCTCGGTTGCCATGTTGGCGTTGTATTGTGATTGTGTCAATTCACAGAAGAGCACGGCGGCGCCGGAGGCGCGGCCTTGAGGGTTTGAAAGAAAGGCACTTGAGATCTTGAAGAGTTGGCCGGCCCGAAAAGTGTTCTGCATCAGGGGCTTAGTGCACTTCCGACGAGTGGATTTGGGGTACTCGCGGAGACCTTTTGGGGATCTCAGGCTGTGGATATGGGGTAGCGAGGGCCGGAAGTGGAGAGTCTTTGGGGATGTTGGTGAGTGGACTTGGGGATCTGGGCAGTTTGGTGCGACCGAAATGCTGAATTTGGTACGACCTAAAGCATGCGCTGGTCTGATTCGGCCCTTGGTGGCGTCGTGGTACCCCAAATCTCCTCACAGTTCAGGGCGGGCGCGGGGAGTGTTCCCCAAAGACTCTCACCGATCGTGAAAGCACGTCTCGGCCTTGGATGCCTCACTCTGGTGCCGCTGAAATTTGCCGAGTCTCTGCTTTTCGATAAACTAGACGAATTCTGTCGAATGAGAGTTTACCGTGGCAACTGCGGCACCTTCCACTTCACCGCTCGAGGACTCTGGCAACCAGGTTGCCACTTCCGGTCCGTTGGCGACAGCGGCGCCGCGTGCTGTGATCGATATGGGCAGGATCCAGGCCCTTGCGACCCGTGCGGGGAGCATGGTGGAGCAAATTCGGTCTCGGCTGCTGGCGCCTGAGGCTCGAAAGATTGCGCCACTCTACTCTGCCTCCCAGATTGCAGCCTTGTGCGGCGTCGACAAGGCGCATGTCAACTATCGTATTTCGAAGGGCGACCTGCCCTCAGGCAAGTTGACCCCAACCGGAGGCAAGCGCGAGTTCACACTCACTGAGGCGCGGCAGTGGGCGCGGGTCTATCGGTCCGAAAAGATGCGCCCCGCTGGGCAGCGGGCTATCTGCATAGCTGTTGCTAACTTCAAGGGCGGGGTATCCAAGACCACCAGTTCGATGATCCTTGCGCAAGGCCTTAGCCTGCGAGGCCATCGCGTGTTGGCGATCGACATTGACCCGCAGGGTTCATTGACCACGTTGCACGGCGTCCTCCCCGAGGCCGAGGTGACAGAGGACATGACCATTTCGCCGCTGTGTCATGGCACGACCGAAGACATCACGCCGGCGATCCGATCGACGTACTGGGACGGAATCGACCTGGTCGCGGCGGCGCCTTTCCTGTTCAGTGCGGAGTTCGCTCTTCCCGCTCGGCAGATGAATGTGGCTGGGTCGCGATTCTGGGATGTTCTGAACGCGGGCCTGGAGCCAGTGCGGGGCCTCTACGACGTGATCGTCATCGATACGCCCCCTGCCCTCTCGTACGTCACCATCAATGGGCTTTGGGCCGCTGATGGGATCGTCGTTCCTGTTCCCCCTTCGGGACTCGATTTCGCCAGCTCCGCGCAGTTCTGGTCTTTGCTGGCCGATCTTGGCGGTAACCTCGATCAGCAAGAGCCTTCGGGTGTCCGCAAGGCCTTCGACTTCTTGCATGTCCTGCTGAGTCGGGTCGACCAGGCTGATGCTGCCTCGCCTGCTGTGCGCCAATGGATTCAGGCGACATATGGCGAATTTGTCTTGCCCGTGGAGATCCCCAAGACCTCTGTCACCAGCAACAAAGCGGCGGAATTCGCGACGGTCTACGACGTGCAGAAGTACGACGGATCCGCCAAGACCTACAAGCGCGCAGTCGATGCCTACGACCGGTTTGTTGACTTGATCGAGGAGTCTGTCGTCGAAGCGTGGCGCACACGGAGGGCGGAAGCATGAAGTTCCTTGACTCTGGCAACCAGGTTGCCAGCGCGCTCCAACTCTGCGGCCGCCGGCCGTCTTTGGCAACCAGGTTGCCACGCCGCGGAAACGTTGCCGAAGACAAACGGCTCGTCAACGAGCAGGAACGCAAACTCGGATCGAAAGACGGAAGGGCACCGCAATGAGTACGAAGTCGAAGCTCTTGGCGATGACAGAGAACCTGCAACTGCCGCCTGACACCGCGCCATTGGCGCATAGCGCGGATCCCGCGCCTAGTGCACCCGCGGCCGCAGATGGATCTCCGCAGCAGACCAAGTTTCCACCGGTGACTCCTGGCCCGGTGGCCCGAACGGGCCCGGGCCAGATGCTTCAGTTCCGAGGCCAAATGCTGGCTGTCGAAGGTGAGCTTGGAAAACTTAGGGACCAGCTCAAAGAACACGAGGGTTCAGCGCCAACCAAGAAGTTGGACCCACAGCAGGTCTTGCCTAGCCGATGGGCCAACCGGCATCCGGATTCGTTCAACACCGCAGAGTTCGCCAGGCTCAAACAGGACATCGAGTTGGCTGGAGGCAACGTCCAGCCGATCTCCGTACGCGCACTCGCCGACCAACCTGGGAAGTACGAGATCGTCTTCGGGCATCGACGGCACCGTGCCTGCAGCGAGCTCGGCATCCCGGTCCTGGCAACGATCGATACCAACGCGGTCTCAGACCACGACCTGTTCTCAGCAATGGATCGCGAGAACCGCGAGCGCGCGGATCTCTCTCCCTTCGAGCAGGGGACGATGTACCGCCGCGCACTCGACGAAAAGCTCTACCCGTCCAATCGTCGATTGGCCGAGGCGCTGGGGGTCTCCCACACATGGGTGGCCAACGTCCTGCTGGTGGCGGACCTCCCGGCGCCGATTGTCGAGTGCTTCCGATCAGCGTTGGACATCCAACACCGCCATGCCAAGATCATCTCTACGGCACTCGAGGCCGATAGAAAAGCGGTGCTGCGACGTGCTGAGAAGTTGCGCGCCCTGGAGCGACCAAGAGCCGCAACTGCGGTCGTTTCGGCATTGGTTGGAGGAGGCGCCGAGACCGCAGAGCCGACGCGCCAACCGATTGAAGTCGAAGGCAAATCAGTGGGTCGTTGGTCGAAGGACAGGGCAGGGCGGATGAACATACAGATCGACTCTGCTCATATCGGTGATGACGGCCACCTTGCCGTACTGAAGGCAATCGCCTCAGCCTTGAAGCGCTAGCTAGCTCGCGGCCACTGGCAACCTGGTTTCCAGCGACGTCTGGAATGGGTTCTGGCGTGCCGCGGCCGTCTAAGCGCTGCCTTGCGAAGCGACCCAGTAGTCAAGCGGACACGGTCACTTGGCGCGCAGGCAGCGAGGGCAGGGCACTTGCGCCGCCGCCTCCTCCAAAGCCCTGCCGCTGGAGCCCAAGACGCTGCGTCAGCGGCGTGCCGGGTCAAGCACCAGGCCACCACCAGCGGGACTTGAACCGCCCAGCCAAGTCTCGACACATCCAGCGCTTCGCTGCAGCACCCGCTTGCGCCAAGGCGGCCACCGCGGTGCGAGCAGCTACACCGTCAAAGCGGCACCACAACCGCGCGTCTGAAATACATGATAAGTAACCTTATCACGTAGCTAAAAAACAGATGACAAATGGGTCAGTTTTTGGCCACACTGCGGCAAGTGCTTGATCCGCAAGGAAAACAGCGATGGCCGGCCCGCTCCACAACAACGACATGCGTGCTGTGCACGCGCACCCATGCGATGGGTCCTCCGTCCCGAGAGGGACCGTCGACGCCCGCCGCGAAGCAGGGAAGGGCGGTGTCCGACAGGTGCTGCCGTGGCGCCGACGCGCAGTGACCACTGCCCACTGCCGTGACTGAAACTTACCCGGCCCCGCTCGACGACGCCGCGCTCGCCGCGACGTGGGCCGCGGCGTGGTCAGCCCTCGGTCGGCCGCCGCCCGCCGGACTGCAGGCCGAACTGATGACCGCCTGGTCCGAACCGCGGCGGCACTATCACGACCAGCGACACCTGCGCGAGTGCCTGGCGCTGTGGACGCGGTGGCGCGAGCACAGCCCGCGCGCCGGCGAGGTCGCGATCGCGCTGTGGTTCCACGATGCCATCTACGACCCGCAGGCCTCGGTGCCGGGCAGCAACGAACAGAACAGCGCGGCGTGGGCGGCGCGGTCGCTCGTGCGCGCCGGCGCCGACAGCGACACCGCGCAGCGCGTCCACGATCTGGTGATGGCCACGCAGCACGACGCACCCGCCGCGCTGGGGTCGAGTCCCGACGCGCAGCTGCTCGTCGACATCGACCTGTCCATCCTCGGCAGTCCGCCCGATCGCTTCGAGCGCTACGACCAGGACGTGCGCAAGGAGTACGCGTGGGTGCCGGGCTTCCGGTATCAGGAGGCGAGGGCGCAGGTCCTGCGGAGGTTCCTGGCCCGACCGCGGCTGTACCGCGGCGAGCATGCCATCTCGCTGCTCGAAGCGCAGGCCCGCATCAACCTGGCCGCCGCGCTGTCGCGGCTCGCGGAATGAACGCACGGGACGACGAGGCGGTGGTCAGCCCGAGCCTGAAGCGACCGCAGGCCGAGCGGGCAGGGCAGGGCGCCGGTGCTCCGGCGCCGTTGTTCGGCACCTCCATCCGCACTTCACCTCGCAGCGTTGCGCCGGTCAGTGCTGCCCGGCAGCGCAAGCTGCACGTCGGCCACTTCGCGTTCATGCGATCGGTGGTTCAGGGTCTAGATCCGCGCGACAGCTGGGAGCGCTACTTCCGCGTCGAAGGCGAGGCCACAGACCAGCGCACCGTGCGCGCCACCATCGCCTGGATCCGCGACGAGTTCGCCGCCGCGGCAAAGCGCGAGGACCGGTTCGGCACCGCGCGCCTGGTGCGTATCGACGCGACCCGCATCGCCGACCCGTCGCTCGAGCTGCCCAGCCTCGAAGCCTTCGCCGAAGCCCGCGGCCTCGAACACGAGCGTCAGGCCGACCAAATCGCCGCTTACGAGGCCGAGTACGGCCGCGCGACGCAGCGCCAGCGCCGGCGCGCCCGGCTGATCGAGCGCCAGCTCGAAGCGCTGCGCTGGCTCGAAGGCCTGGCGGCCCAGTCGCCGAAGGCCGGCGACTCGGTCGCCGCCTGGTTGAACCCGACGCTGGCCGCGCACCTCGAAGCCGCCGACATCTTCACGCTCGCGCAGCTGGTCGAGCGCATCAACGGGGTCGGCCAGCGGTGGTACGCCGGCATCAAGGCGATGGGCGAGGGCAAGGCACAGCGCATCGTCGAATGGCTGCAGACCCTGGCCAACACGCACCAGAACAGCATCGCACTGCAGCTCGGCCGTCACGTGGCGATGCCGCGGAGCAAGCTCTACACGCACGAGCTGCAGGCCGTCGTCCTGCCGGCCACCGACATCCGCCCGCTGGAGAAGTTCATCGTGCCCGCCGAGCTCGACGGCACCCACGGCCTGTACCGCCGGCCGCAGGCGCAGTGCCTGCTGAAGGCCACCAACGACTACCAGGCCATCCTCGCCTGGCTGCGTTCGAAGCACGGACTCACCCCCGAGCAGAAGGCGAATCTCAAAGCGCGCCGGCGGCAGCGCGACATCGGCGTCGAGCAGGGCATGGACTGGCTGCAAGCCCTGTCCCACACCCAGCGCGCCTACCGCAAGGAGGCCGAGCGCTTCCTCCTCTGGGCCATCACACACAAGGGCAAGGCCTTGTCCTCGATGACCAACGAGGACTGCATCGAGTACCGGGACTTCCTCGCGGACCCTCAGCCGCGCAGCCGCTGGTGCGGTGACCGTGGGCGCGAGCGCTGGTCGCCGCTATGGCGGCCCTTCGAGGGGCCGCTCTCAGCGTCGGCGCAGCGGCATGCGCTGACGATCCTGAAGAACCTCTACGGCTTCCTCGTCGATCAGAACTACCTGATGGGCAATCCGTGGGCGGCGGTCGGCGTGCCAAGGACTTCGGGGCCGAAGGTGAACGCGGGGCGCAGCTTCAGTCTGGCGCAGTGGCAGTTCATCGAAGGGCAGCTGAAGATGCTGCCGGCGACGTCGGCAAACCAGCGGCTGACCTTCGGGCTGCACCTGCTCTATGCGACTGGGCTGCGGTTGTCGGAGGTGGTGGCGGCGACGGTCGATGACCTGCAGTGGGTCGAGTACCCCGCGGATGCGTCAGACGATCAGCCCTTGGAAGGCTGGTTGCTGCGGGTGATCGGCAAGGGGCAGAAGGAACGCGAGGTGCCGCTGCCGGCTGATGTCGTGAGCGAGTTGTCCAAGTATCTGGTGTCGCGGGGACTCGATGCGGAACCGGAGGGCATCGGCAACCAAGGGGCGTTCCTGCTGGGCAAGGCAAGCGATGCCGCCGAACGCGCGCCGGGCCTGAGCGCATCGCACGCTATCGACCCCCGAGATGGCATCGCGGCGACCACGTTCTATGACCAGATCAAACGCTTCTTCGAAGAATGCGCTGGCGTACTGCGAAGGCAGGGCGATGCGAAGGGCGCGGAGCGATTCACGAAGGCCAGCACGCACTGGATGAGGCACTCGCACGCGAGTCATGCCATCGCGGGGGGGATGCCGATCGAGATTGCCCAGCAAAATCTGGGGCATGCGTCGCTCGCCACCACGACGGTATACGTCACCACAGAGAAACGTCGGCGAATGAAGGCGGTCGAGGCATTCTGGAGGCGGTAGTCCACGTCGACCAATCGATCAGCACGCGGCGGCTCTCTAGTACCCAAGGTGGGCGCATCTCACCGCGTAACTGGCGAACGTCACGCCGCATCGATCAGCGGCACAGCCTGGCCGCTGCGTCAGAGTGCCTTGATGTGCCTGTCCGACTTCGGGTCGCGATAGCCAGGCGCCAACTGCGCATTGTTCGCGCCGTAGAGGGCCAAGGGGTCGCGCAGCCACAGCGCGTATTCGAGGCCTCGCAGGCTGTGGTCGGGCGAGCAGTCGATGGCAGAGCGCCGCAGCATGTAGCCTGCATTCGCCGCGCGAACGCGCGCCCGCAGGCAACCGCCTTCCGGGATGTCGTAGTCCATGCGGACGATTTCCGGCCGCGGGTGTTCTGGATGCGGCACCAGCTCCAACTCGATGATGCGGCTCCATTGGACGTCGAACTCGGCCGTCTCTTCGCGCGCGACCGGGCTGTTCTCGAGAACGACGGGGTTGTCCATCCGCGTCAGCACGAAGTCGCGGAACTCGCGGTGGCGACGGTCGAACGCACGAACCTGCCAGCGAATGCCGATGTCGACGAGAGCCAATGGCACGAACTCGCGTTCGGTATGCCCGCTGTCGACCGAGGTATAGCCAAGGCGGACCGCCTTGCCTCGGTGGATGGCCCGCGTGATGGGAGCCAGCGTCGACATCTTCGGCAGGCTCAAGGCCTGGGGGACTTCGCAGCGTACCTGTGCCTGCAGGCTGTCTCCGATGCCCTCGCCGTACCCCTGTGACAGGGCTGTCAGGACCCGCTGGGGCGCGTGGTCGAAGAGCGGCGTGAAGGCCTCCGTCGGGCGGTAAACCTTATCGGTGTTGTCCAGCGCGAGGTTCTCGGGTGCGATTTCTCGGTACAGCGCTATGTCGCGGGTGGCCGCCGCCGGCCCGGTTCCGAACCGGTCGGCAACGTCCGCTCGGCGCAGTTCGCCCAAGAAGTACAGCTTGAAGTCAATGTGCGACAGACGCTCCAGCTGCGTTTTCGTCAGGCCGGCAAGCAAGGTCTCGCGGCGGTTCTCGGTCTCGGGCATGCCGAGATGATAGCAGTCTCGACAACTACACGAGCCACAAGCGGTGACTTTACATCATCATTTTGATGAGCTATACTGAGCGTAATCCCGCAGACTCCTGCTCCACATTTGGGGCTACGACCGCCAGATTCAAAGTCCGCCCGCTCCGACCCAGACCCCACTATCGAGAAACCCTTGACCTCAACAGACCTCCGGCATCCCACGCCCGTCGCCGGTGTGGCTGGCGAATCGACCGCCATCCAAGCTGCGTCGGCGCGCACAGGCCTTACGCCGCCTTCGGGCGAGGTACCGGTCCTGAATGACGCCGGCCTCGCGTCCGAACTTGCGAGCTTGGCGCGAGGGCAGGATGAGGTCCTGGTCATCGCCAACGCCTACACCGTCTGCGTGCGGCATCGGCCAGCGACTGGCGGCGCTTGGCAGATGGTGTGCTGCGGCGAACTCGGCAGCGATGCCATCGAGGCCGCGAAGCCGCTTTCGCGCAAGCGCCTGACGTGGGCGGCCGTCGCGGGCGCACCGTGGGAGGCAGACCCCGAGACCGCGCCGAAGACCGCGGGAACGCTCGCCCTGCTGCGCCGCTGGCTCAAGGCGTCCAACGACGATGACGGCGGTCGAGAAGGCGATGTCACCCCCGCCATCAAAGAAGAGCTGACCTACCTGGCTGGCTGGCGCTGTCAGTTCACAGGCTGCGGTCGTGACTTGAAGAGCCACGCGGCGACCGGCATTCGCGGCCGGTTCAGCTACTTCGCCCACATCGTGGCCGCGTCGGAAGACGGCCCTCGCGGGCATCACGTGCTGTCGAAGCTGTGGGCCTCGGAGCCGAAGAACTTCATGCTGCTGTGCGACGAGTGCCACCGCCTCATCGACAAGGTCAACCCGGCCAAGTACACGGTCGAGGTGCTGCAGCACATGCGCGAGGACAGCATCGCCGAGGTGAAGCGGCTGCTCGACAGCCTGCAACACAAGCCCGCCGAAGTCATCGCCATCGTCGGCAACATCGCTGGCCAACCCGCGCAGTTCAGCATGGACGAAGCGCACGAAGCACTCTGGGGCCAGGGTCTGCGAAGCACCGAGATGAAGGTGTCGCGCTACTTCTACCCCGGCGGTCAGCACCACGATGTGCATTCACCGGGCTACTGGACTTCGCTCTTCCAGCAGATGAAGCAGGACATGCCGCTGCTCCAGACCCTGCTCGACGGCACGCGCAGCGGCGCCGCCCGCCCGCGGCTGGCCGTTTTCCCGTTGCACAGCACGTCGGTGTTGCTGCTCGCCGGCCGCGTGCTCGGCGACAACGACGGCACGCATCTCTTCCAGCCGCACCGCAACAAGGTCGGCGCCGGCACTCGATGGGCCTGGCCCAAGGGTGAAATGCCGGTGGCCGCGCTCGACAAGTTCAAGCTCGAGGAACTCCATCCTCACGGTGAAGGCCAAGAAGAAGCTGTACTGGTCGTGGCGCTGACCTCAGACATCGTCGCGTCGCGGATGCCCGCCGCCTGTGCGCGAGGCGACGAGCTTCTCCTGCCGGCGCTGCGCATCACCGGGCCGACATTCGACAAGGACTGCATGCAGCACCCACAAGACCTGCAGTTGGTCGCGTTGGCGGTGGACGCGGCCATGCGAAAGCTCCAGGACGACTGGAAGGTGCGCCGCGTGCACCTGTTCGTCAGCGCGCCAACGACGGCGGCGCTGCTCGTCGGCCAGAAGATGCAGGCGCGCCATCACGCCGACTTCATCTGCTATGAGGCGCTGCGGGGTGCCGGCGCCGCCTACCAGCCCACCATCGAAATCACCGCCAAGCTGGTCCGCGAATTGGTCACGGGTCAGGCACTCACCCACCCCCTCCAACACTGAACGCGAGGACCCATGACCACGAACCCGACCCTCTCCAAACGCATCATCGCCTCGCTGAAGTCGAGCGGAGAAGAGCATCAGTGGGAACAGCTCATCGGCAACCTGCTGCGCCGCCTCGAGTTGGACCCGATCGAACGTGAGCGCGCCGAAGCCGACTACGAGAAGCTCGCCGAGCGCGTGGCCGAGAAGCTGAGCCTGCCGCGTCACGACGTGTACATCTTCCCGCAGGGCTCGATGCGCACGCAGACGACCATCAGCCAACGCTACCCGGTGAACTTCGACCTCGACCTCGTCGTCAAGCTGACCGGGCCGAAGTACGACTCACCCAACCCGGAAGTGATGTTCGCGGCGTTCGGCAAGGCGCTCGAAGGCAACGAAAGCGTCACCGGCACGCCCGAAGAAAAGCGCCGCTGCTGGCGCCTGGGCTTCCCGGGCAAGCCGTACTACTTCGACCTCACGCCGGCCGTGCGTGACCAGACCAGCAAGGTCGGCTCGAGCCTGTCGGTGCGGGACCCCGATACGCGCTGGGCGCCGTCGAACCCGGAAGAGTTTGCGGACTGGTTCTGCACGAACGCAAACCTGCGCTTCCCGTTCCAGACGGCGGTGCGCAAATCTCAGGCCGAGGCACGCACGACGGTGACGCCGCTGCCAGACGAGAAGGTGGCGCTCGACGACATCCTGCGGCGCGCCGTGCAGCTGATGAAGCTGCATCGCGACACCTTGTACTGGGGCGTGGGCGAGGACAAGAAGATGGTCATGCCCATCTCGGTCATCATCGTCACGCTCGCGACGCGGGCCTACGCGGACCTCTTGCTTTACCGCGCCCACGAGTTCAACTCGCCCATCGAGGTGGTCCTGGCCGTGGTCGAGGCGATGCCCAACTACATCGAGCGCGGCCAGCATGGCTGGCGTGTCGAGAACCCGGCGCTCGCCGACGAGAACTTCGCCGACAAGTGGAACACCGACGGCGGTGCGCGACGCGCCGAGTTCGTGCGCTGGCACGGCAAGCTTGAGAGCGACCTCGAGGCGCTGCTGTACCAGAGCGCGCGCTTGCCCAGCGAGGACAAGATTCGCAGCGTGTTCGGCGCGGCAGGTCTGGAAGCGTGGAAGGCCAGCCGCCCAAAGGCCAACGTGCTCGACGGTCTCATCGCGAGCGGCCTGGGCGTGGCCAAGACCAACCCCGACCGCCCGGTGAAGACGGGGTCGTCGAACACGCTTGGCTGAGACGAGTCGAGGTAAGCGGTGAAGCGCAGCCCTTTCGAGTCGGCATCGTTCGCGGTCCAGGATTGGCTGGACCGCGGCGCCGGCGCGGGTTCGGCCGCGCGCGACGCGAAGGTGCGCATCGAGAACGGCTGCGCCTGGGACATCGACCTTCGCGCCGACGCGCTGCCCATCAAAGGGGTGCGCCTTGTGCTGCCTGCGGACTTTCCGGCAAGCCCGTGCGAGCTGTATGTCAGCCGTGAGTACTTCCTGAAGCTGCCGCACATCGAGGCCGATGGCCACGTGTGCCTGGGGACGACGCCGATTCCCGAGGACTACGATGACCCCGTCGCTGCGGTCGTTCGTGCATTTGCTGCGCTGAAGGACAAGCTCTTGCTGCCGGCGGCGGATGCCGCGTGGGTGTCCGAGCAGTTTCACGACGAGCGCGCGTCGTACTGGGCGCAGTGGTGCCTGAGCCGCCGCAACGCCGCCGACCATCGGCCGGTTCCGAACCGAACCTATGTCGATGTCGGCGAGTTGGGCGCGTGGGCGACGGGCGGCATCGCCGGCTACGTGCCCGGCAGTTCCAAGCACCGGCTCTACTCGCTGCAGGTTGCCGCCGCCACCGACCCGAACGAGCTGGCATCGCGGCACCACTGGGCCGACGGCACTCTGGTGCGTGGCAGTGCGCTGTTTGTGAGGTTGGCGAACGACACCCGCTGGACGCCGAGCAGCTGGCCCAAGACCTTCGAAGCGCTCGACACCCTGGTCGCCGGGGCGACCGACCACGAGGTTTCGCTCGCGCACTGGGTCAACACGACCGGCTGGGCCGATGGCCTCGCGCCGCAGAAGCTGAAGAAGAAGGCGAGTCGCAAGCAGCCGAAAGACGCGCCGCCCGGCCAGCGCCCAATGCTGGTGGTCCTCGTGCACGGCAGCGTCATGTTCGGCTATCAGCTCTACGGGTCGGCGATGCCAAAGCTGCAGCCGCCATCCGTCGAACCAGTGCACCTCACGCGCGTCGATGCCGACTGGGCGCTCGCACGCGACCACGACCTCGAAGTGCTTCACGCGCGGCGGAAGAAGCGCGTCCTGTTGCTGGGCGCAGGCTCGCTGGGCAGTCCCCTCGCGCGGGCGCTCGCTCGCGCCGGCGTAGGGCACCTCGACATCGTCGATGCGCAGCTGATGGAGACCGAAAACACGAGTCGCCATGAACTTGGCCTCGCGGATCTAAGCCATGGCAAAGCACGCCGCCTGGCCGAACAAATCATGAAGGACGTGCCAGGCATAAGCGCGCGCGGCTTCCTCGCCGACGCGTCGACGTGGGCCATGAAGAACTGCAAGCCGGGCGAGTATGACCTCATCATCGAGTGCACAGCCGAGTCCTCGGTTCGCACGTTCATGTCGCACATGCGCACCGTCCTCTTCGGCGAGGGCCCCGTCATTCACGCGTGGACCGAGCCGCTCTGCAGCGCCGCCCATGTCGTGCTGTCGCAGCCAGCGGTTCCGTGGCCCGATACCGACCCGGCCGACGAGCTCGTGAATGCGAGCGATCTCTCCGCCAACGACACGCGCATCCAGGTCGCAGCATGCGCCGGTGGATTTCATCCTTACGGCACCGCTGATATCGAGCTGGTGGCCGCATTCGCGGCCGAGCGCGTGATTGCGGTACTGGACGGCATGTCGCATACGTCGACCGTGTGGTCGTGGGTTCGGTCCAGCGCCTACTTCGATGCGCTTCCGGTCGCCGCGAACAAGCGCCCCATCGTGCCCTCATCCAGTTCGAAGTTCGACAGCGCCATGACGACCCGAGAACTTGCAGCGGTTGTGGGTCGACGATGACGGCGAGCACGCAGACCCACCAGCTGCCGGGAGCACTCTGGTGCCTGCAGTTCAGCGCGACGGCGTTGCGGACGATGCACGCTCGCGTCCAGCGAAAACCCGGGACCAGCGAATCGGTGGGGCAGCTCTATTCCCGCGACCTGACTTCTGACTGCATCGTCATCGAGGAAGCCACGGTCTTGTCTCCGCAATGGGCGGCGTGGTCTCGTGTCCAGTTCGATCCGCGACGTGCGGCCAATGAGCGAGCAAAGAAATTTGAAGGCGGCCTGCACTGCGTCGGCCTATGGCACACGCATCCCGAGGAACGACCAAACCCTTCATCCGAAGACAAGGTTCTTGCGAGAGACCACGCACTGTCCGCCAAAGGTCAGCTTACTGGCCTGGTATTCGCCATCGTTGGTACGCTGCCAATGCCGGCAGGCCTGCGGGTCTGGGTCGATGACGGGGTAGCCCTGCTGCTGACCGAGCAGGTTTCCACTGAATCCAAGCTGGAGACCTAAGGCCCCGAAGCAGCTCGATCGCAAAGACTTAGTGCGGCGGCTTCGGGGGTCGAATGACCGCAAACAAGGTACCGATCATGCTCGGACCGCAAGGTTGCGACGCGCCGAACTCTGGCGAACGATGAAGCGCACGTTCCCGGAAGTCCTTAGCGATCGAGTTCAATGCGTTCCTGATCGAGCGGTTCATTGAAGACTGTGCGGGCGTGCTGCGAAAGCGTGGCGACTCATAGGTCGCAGAGCGCTTCACGAAGGCCACCACACACTGGAGAGGCACTCACGCGCGAGTCACGCGATTTCCGCTGGCATTCGGATCGAAAATGCGCAGCAGAGCCTTAGGGACGGTCTGATCAATGCGGTTGCGGCCGATCCAGTTCATCGAATCGTTCGATTCGCAGCGCGCTCGGGCTATTCGCGCCGCGATCTCGGGTTCGCAGCAGCGTTGCTGCCAGCCAAGTGCCCCGCGAAATCGCCTTTGCTGGCCATTTCGGGCGCAC
>Ga0208564_1002157_pt1 | contig 15808 bp, 20 predicted proteins | sample AD_UKC073_MetaG_FD_184439 | JGI IMG/M metagenome (GOLD analysis project Ga0208564, IMG submission 184439) | Active sludge microbial communities of municipal wastewater-treating anaerobic digesters from USA - AD_UKC073_MetaG (SPAdes) (version 2) | ecosystem: Engineered > Bioreactor > Anaerobic >... | reverse complement strand
CCCCCACCCGTGGCTGGACCTGATCCGTGACTACGGCTCGATGGTGCTCCCCCACACCCGCACGCCAGGCCTGCCGCTCAGTGTCACCACGTCCACCGAGCGACCGCCACAGCAGGATACTGCCGCGCCCGGTCAGCCGTCGTCCGCGAAGGCAACCGCAGGAGGCGGGGGCGACGTGGGCCCGCGCTTCACCCCCACGGACCGTACGCAACGCCCCCCGTCAGAACCTGACCCGGTTGACGAGGCGGGCGCCGCCGACAGCGCCGGGCCGAACATCTGACGAGCACCCGCTCGACCCGCGAAACTGCCGCTGTCACCGGCCCTTCGGCCGGTCGTGACAGCGGCAGTTTTGTTCCTCCAGCCTTACCAATCCGGGAGCAAGGCTGTGCCAGAATACTTACATGACCGCAACCGTTCGAGCCCTACCCTCAATGGTCGCGACACCGGAGGTTCAGGCGGTTCCTGAAACCGTTCGACTCCTGCGTCAACGGCGGGGCATGACCCTGGCTCAACTGTCCGAGAACGTCGCCAAGAAGCCCGCGTGGGCCTCACGCGTCGAGACCGGAACCCTGCCGTTGCGCGGGCGTGACCTTCTGGACTGCGCAGCTGCGTTGAGCGTGCCGCCGGACCTGCTCGCCACACCCCTGCCCGAGGCCGGCCTCGAGGGAGTGCACTTCCGCAAGTACAGGGTGCCCCAGAAGGTTGAAGCACGCGCGACAGCCGAGGCCAACTTCGTCGCGTACCTGGTGAACACCCTCCTGGTGAAGGCCGGTCAAGACCCCGCAGCCCGCATACCCAAGATCGATGTGAGCGGGCTCTCCCAGGACCCACGCGCGGCTGGCGTGTTCGCCGCCACTGCCGTCCGGCAACGATGGGGCATTACCGCTGGCCCGATCCGCAACCTCGCAGGTCACGTCGAGGCCGACGGACTGTACATCGCGCCCCTGCCACCGACCATCCCCAACGTCGCCGCGATCACGGCCGCGCAAGGTCCGGAACTGGCCCCCATCACTCTCGTGACCCGGTCCGTCGTCGATGACACTCGACGCTTCACCGTCGCCCACGAGTTCGCCCACCTCGTCATGGACGAAGCGTCCGGCCCAGCCGACGACGCAGACGTCGAGGCACGCGCTGACGCGTTCGCCGGCGAACTGCTGGCACCGTACGCCGAGATCCAAGACGACGTCCGGGCCCTGCACCCGGGCAGCTTCGGTGCTCTCATGAGCCTGCACGCGACGTGGGGCCTGCACCCCACGTCGTTCATCCGTCGCGGGTACCTCGAAGGCGACATCAGCGGCGCTTCACAGTCCCGCTGGTTCCGTCACCTCAACGGCACCCACCGAAACCGGATGCGCACACTCCGATCACCATTCCCGCTCCAGCCCACCGGCATCGGGTCACTGCTGGACCTCATGAAGTCCGTCGGGTGGACCGCACCATCTCTTGCCCGCGACCTGCACGTGCACGTCACCGAGCTCGCCGCCGTCCTCGAGGCCTGGCCCTTCCCCCTCAGCCTCCCTCCAGTGCCGCAACCGGCCGACGCACCCGTCGCCTTCCTCCACGAAGCGTGACCCGATGGCGCGAGAGTCCACCCCTTGAGGAGTGGGCCTTCAAAGCCACGTACGCCAACCACCGCACCACCAACCGCGACCACCAAGACCTCGCAGCAGGACCCCACGGCCGCACCCTCATCCTCGACGACGGCGGCACAGCCACAGCCACGATCCGACTCCGACGGCGACCTAGAGGCAGACGCACCTATGCCTCGCTGCGTTGGACCTCCAGTAAGAACCGCAAGTCCGAGATCAACGTGTGCGAGGTCACCAAGAGCAACCGACTCGCCAACCTCACCCAGGCCTGGGCCGCCGTCCACCAGCTCGGGCTACTCACCCCCGAAGGCCGCCGCCGCCGAGGGCGCCACGTGAGCGGGCCCGGCACAATTGGGACTCTCCAAGCTCCCCCTACCAGCGACCAAGGCTCCTGACCTAACCAGAAGCGGAGAGTGGTTTCGTCGGCTCGCGGCTCGCGGGCACGACGCCGGGCTACCTAGCGTCGGGTTCCGTGAACGCGTACCGGCTGGCCACGCACAGGTTCTGAACACTGCTCACTGGCAAGCGCAGCCCGCACCTGGGGTATGCCTCTGCCCACAGAGCTCAAGTTCTCCCGAGCACGAACTGTGGCCCCCGGCCACAGCGCGGGGGCCACAGTTCGTGCTCGACCGGAGGCGCCTGTCGCTAGGCGGACGGGCCAAACCTCAACGCCTACGGTGCCTGTACGAGCGTTTCCAACTCGGCCTTCTGGGTCTTTCTTGCTTGCTGTGCAAGAGCAGGGTCGGCTGCGCGATGCGCCCTCAAGGCCCCATCACTCTGGACATCGAGAACAGCTTGGTCCCCTGCTGCTCGAGCCCACACGCCATTTCGCTCCCGGCCCAGGAACAGGACCACTTCAGCGCCCAATTTCACGGGCTCCTCATCCGCGATCTGGATGCGATCGAGATCAAATGTCAACACTTCGATTCGGCTCCCGACTTTGGGGCCCTTGAACTGCTCATCGACCTCGAACTCCCATACCGCGACCGGCAAGCCCTGCTGATTGGGGTCTCCACCGGTGGCAAAACTGCGTTCGGTGTCACGCTTGGCGAGCTTGACGAAGGACCCTCTCACCACGACCTTGGACCGGGAACCCATCTCCTCGAGGCTGCTGTACACCGGGTAGTCGACGCTCGCCATCATCACAGTCGCACCGGGCTGCGGTGCGGAGGGCTGCGCCGATTCGGGCTGCACTTGGCCACACCCTGCAAGCGCAGCCGCGCACACCATCGTGAGGCCGGTCATGATCATCCCATTACGCATTTTCCTTCGTCCCCTCAGTAGATGGCGTCGACGCCGTTGATGTCGTCCTGCCACGGTTCGGTACCCCAGCTGCACGACCACTTCGTCTTGCCCTGAACCATCACCGTCTTCGTGCCGTTGCAGGTGGTACTCATGTGGTTCAAACCGTACGCATGTCCGAATTCGTGTGTCGCGACCATCCGCAAAGCGGTTGTGTTACTTCCGATGCCACCCGGCGATGGCGAGTTCCACGTGATCGTGGTCTTGTTGCTCGTGTACAGCCCGCTCGAGCAGGAAAAAGACGTCACGGCCTCGTAAGTGTCCGCCGCAGACCACTCCGTGATGGCCACGTTTACGGGCTTCCCGGAACTCCAAGCGGTGAACGTCCCCGGGACCGCGACCGCGTTCCAGCGGCCGGCACCAGAGTTGGTGGCAGTCCGACGCGCCGAGCCCACCGTGGACCCGATCTGGTAGTACAGCGTGGGGTTTGTCCCGCTGTACTTACACCCGTGCTTGACGTAAGCCGACGCCGCGGGGGCGGTCGACACCTGGGCGCTCAACAGCAACGACGCACCCACCGCCGCCGATGCAGCCACTGCAAAGGTCCTTCTCATCGACATTGTCAGTCCCTCCCTAGAGCCGCCAGCCACCCCTTGGCCGACGTGCCCGAAGTCAACCAGACTCCAACCGTCCTCGCGCGAGATAGTGCCCGCATTCGAAACGTGACAATTCACCTACCGATGGGCGCCCAAGTTGACTCGAGCCCTCCTCAGCCGCGACTTGCAGATAAGTCAGAGACCCAGGACAACCCGCGGGCGTTAAGCGACCGCGCATCACTCTGTGCCTACCCACCAGGTCACCACAGATAAGCCCACGCAGGCCGATCCGAGGAGGGCACTCGTGTTCCAAGCTGAACGCACCTACCCGTGCGCCATTGCAGACCAGTCAGACGAAGGGCACGAGGCGGCTCTGGAATGGCTCCTCGGGCACCTTGCGCCCGACCAGAGATTGACCGTCTGGGTGTCGCAAAAGGGAGTGCTCACCGCGAACGAGTTCGTGCGCAGTTGAGTCCGGCAGAGTGGTGTACGACGACGTCGGTGAGCGTGTCCTGCTGAGGTAGGCGCGGTCACCGCGTGATCCTTCGAGTGATCTCTCACAACCGACTCGAATTGGAGCACCACGATGACCGCTGCACCCAGTATCGACCCTGCCCGTTTCCTGCAGGACGAGCTCGCGCAGGCCAGCCCTGACTTGATGCGCGACATGCTCACCACGTTCATCAATGCGCTGTTGTCAGCGCAGGCCGACAGTGTCTGTGGGGCCGAGTACGGGGCCCGCAGCCAGGAGCGGACCAACCGCCGTAACGGGTACCGGCACCGGGACCTGGACACCCGCGCCGGCACGATCGACGTGGCGATCCCCAAGCTGCGTGAGGGGTCGTTCTTCCCGGACTGGCTGCTCACCCGTCGCCGGCGGGCGGAGGAGGCGCTGGTCACCGTGGTCGCGACCTGCTACCTGCTCGGGGTGTCCACGCGCCGGATGGACAAGCTGGTGCGCACCCTGGGCATCACCGGGCTGAGCAAGTCCACGGTCAGCGAGATGGCCAAGGACCTCGACGAGCAAGTGGCGGCGTTCCGCACCCGTCCGCTCAACGAGGGCCCGTACCTGTTCGTGGCCGCGGACGCACTGGTGGGGATCAGGTCGGCCGCAGGGCGACGACCAGCAACGACATGGCCGCGAGAACTAGTGCGACAAGGCACGCGGCCAAAGTTCCTTGCTGGTTGGTGATGGCCCACCACGCGTGTTGCTCGCGAAGTGCAGCGCAAAGCAAGGCCCCCAGCACGGGTGGGACGAACGATAGGGGGCCCATGACCCGGTACAGGGCTGCCGCGGTGGCTGTACCGAGGAGCAGGTTGCGGACCGCAGCCAAGGCGTCAACGCCGGCGATAGCCGCACCGGCGGCAGCGGCTGCAGCGGCGATCACCGTGAGCACGGTGGGGGCGAGGGATTGGAGCAGCCAAGCCGATCGCGGGCTCGACACGTCGGGGATCCTTGTCTCGGGTGAGAGCGTCAGCAGGGGTAGGTAGCCGACCGCAACTACCGCGATAGCTCTCAGCGGGACCAATGGTCCGGGCAGGCCGAGGTCGAGATACGGGGCCGGCACTGAGCCCCAAGGGCTGAAGACCAGGGCAAGCGAGCCTAAGCAGATCCACGTCAGTGGGATCATGTTGCGAGACCTGATGAACGCCCTCATGCGTGCTCGGCCTGGCAAGCTCTGATCGCGGCGAGGATCTCACGGACCCGCTGCTCGCGTTCTACCGGTGGCATCGACTCAACCTGACGAGCGACCTCACCCCCCAACGGCTCGCCATCAAGGAGCCCGACCTCGGTGCGAAGAACATCGCCGAGGACGATCTCCCACGGTATTGCCGTCACCGGCTCGATCGTCGTCGTTCCGCACGAGCCGGCAACGGCACTGTTGATGATGTTCGCTGCCGTTGCCCGAGGGCCTGCGGCGAGGTTGCGGACGTCAACCTCGATCGTTGCCGCAGACCCCCGACCGGGGGCGTCGAACTGCGTGATCCGATCGGGCTCGATCGAGTACTTCTGCAGCACAGGCCACGCGATGTCAGCTCCTTGGCGCAGGGTGCCGAGGAAGCGGTCGTCGACGTCAAGAACGCACAGCGAGGACCCACGAAAGGGAACGCACGCGGTCTCGTGGTTCGCCTGCTTGAGGAAAACTTCCTCTTGAACGAGTGGCGATACCGAGGCTAGGGGGATGGTGGCGGCCAGCCCGGCGAGGGCCGCGCCAACAGGGACGAGGGGATGGCCGACTCGAGGACCAGTTAATGACACCAGCACCGCCGCACACGCAGCGAGCAGCGAGGCCCCGAGCAGGTACGCGCCGGGGCGGACCAGCGAATACGGTGCAGGGTGGACGTCCATGATGGGCACAAACGCCCAAGGCCCACGACCTCCGGAAATCACCGCAGGCACGTACAGGGCATACGTGCTCAGCATCCCGAGGAGTGGCCCCAACCCGAATGGCAAGTACCGTCCTGCAACGGCCCCCATGCCGATCGCTAGCCATAGGGAAGCAACTGCGGCCGCGGCGACAGCGCCAACCTGAGCTAACGGCGTTGGGCCTTCTCCAAGGAGGGCTGCGCTGACGATGAGGGTTACCAGTGTCACCGAGAACCAGCCGATCACGGGCGCGAGGCGGCGCACGGCGATAACGATCGGGGGGCGTGCTCCGGAGGCGTCGACCAGACGCGAAGCAGCGTGGCGGCGTGCAAGCCCAGTCTCAACCGCCGCGAATGCTCCTGCGGCCGCGCCAACGAACAGGTAGCCGTAGGTGCTCGCCCGAGTGGCCATATTCAGGGGGTAGAGGCTGTCCAGCGGGTCCGCGGTTGAGACGACGATCCAGACCAAGACGCTCGCGACCATCGCAACGAACGCAGGTCCTAGGACCCGAAGTCGGGAGAGCACGATCTACACCTTCTGCAACGCGAGGTACGCACGCTCCATGGACCCGTGCGCGTCGACCAGCTCGGCGGATGGCCCCGCGTAGGCCACCCGCCCGCCGGTCAAGACCAGCACATTCGTCGCGATCTCCTCCAAGCCTTCAACCACGTGGCTGGACACCAACGAAACCGCCGGCCACGGCAGCGCACCCAGAACACCTATGAGCGAGTGCTTCTCCCCAATGTCCAGGCCGTTCAAGGGTTCATCGAGGAGCAATAGCGAAGGCTTGTTCACCAACGCGGCGGCAATCGCGACACGTTGTTTGGTGCCGTAGGACATCCGCGACCACGGCACGTCGAGCACGTGGGTGGCATTGGCTACCTCAAGGGCCATGCTCACGTTGGTGGCCCTCCTCGCCCGCGGGACGCGCCGGAGCCACGCCACGTACTCGACACACTGCAAGCCCGTCATACGGCTGGAGAACGCTGGAGACTGCGGCAACAGACCGGTCCGCAGGCGGGTGTCGCGATCACCGAACTCGACACCGTCCGCGTTCAAGTGCCAGCGACCTCGCCGGGGCCGATGGGCCCGAGCCAACGTCGCGATCAGGGTGGACTTGCCTGCCCCGTTGGCTCCCAGAAGAAGCGTGACCCCATGGCGGGCTTCGAACGACACATCCTCAAGGACCGCGGGCCGCCGCCCGTACCCGAGCGTCAGGCCATCGACCCGCAGTGAGGGCGCACCCTCACTGCGGGCTGGGAACGGCTGAGACACGCCACCCGGGCGCAACTCATCCAGAGCGCTGGGCCCTCGTAGGCCGCGGGGTCACGGCTTCTGGGCCTTTGCCCAGCCGGTGTAGTTACCGCCGCCGTCCCACGACGGCTGCACCCTCGTGTAGTACCGAGCATTCGAGCTCGACGATGTGTAACTGGTGCACTTGGCGGCGTTCCCGCCCTCGACAACCATGCTGCTGTTGGTGGTGTCGGGCAGTGCAGAGACATCGCGCTTGATGTAGGCGATAGATCCGCCCTGGCCCGTCACGGTGCCTTGCTGGTCGGCACACAGTCGGATCTGCCCGCCGGTCGGGCCCGCATAGGTTCCGGTGTCACGCTTCTTCAGGTCAGTCTTGTATGACAAGTAGCTGCCCGACACGTCTGACACAGCCCAAGCGACTCCCGGCTGCGCAGCCAGAAGTGCAATCACGACTGCTGTACCGATCTTGGATCGACGAGTCTTCATAAGCCCCTCCTTGGATTTTCCCCGGAATCGGGCACTGGCCCGATTACGGCTGACGCTAGCAGTAGTTTGCTCGCGCCCGAGGCCCAAACCGAAGCCGTCTTCGATGGTCTCCTGAGGCGGCCTGTCCCGGTGCCCTGGACTCAGTCCTGAGCGGGGTGGTCGGCGTAGGCGGCGTGCAGTAGGGGGTGCTGGAGGTAGCTGTTGCGGAGCTGGACGTTGAGGAGCTTCATGCACTTGATCACGTCGTCGAGGGTGGCGTCGTGCAGCAGGACGTCGACGACGGGGATGCCGCCGTGCTTTGCGGCGACCTGGTTGAGTCCGTTGACGCCGGTGGCTCCGAGTTCCTCGAGGTCGGCTGCGTAGACGTGGATCGTCCACCGGGGGTCCGCGCCGTGGCTGTGGGCATGGATGTCGATGCCGACGATGAGCCACCGGTCCCGCTCCGCTGCGAGGCCCGCCAGCTCGTAGAGGTCGCCGCTGGTGACCATGAGGCTGTTCTCGGCGCACGAGGTGCCTTTCCAGTCGCCATAGGCCGACTCTGCCTCGGGTATGACCTCGAGGTCCTTCTTGCGCTTGTCCATACCCACCAGGCTGGCAGAGGCCACCGACAACTCGCCGACGTGCAGTTCCCCGCACCCGAGGGGGCTACGTCGGCGTGATCCCAGTGGGTGTGATTCCGGCGGAATACTCGACCACTCTTGCTGCGGGCGTCGCCGCTGCCGGGACGGCTGTGATGGTCGCGACCTGGGCTTGGTGGAGAGCGAGAACGCGTGCGCTGCGCTTGGGCACCTCGGGCGGGAGCGGTGTCCAGTGGTGACGTCGACGGGCGTCGAGGTACGCGCGAGCGTCCAGGCCGGTCTGGGATGAGGGGACGTGCCTGGTGCTGACGACCAGGTCGCCCTTGGCGGCGATGCTCGACCATGCGGCGCGCAGGTCGTCCATCGTTGCCGTGAGTGTCGCCACCGCGGCGGTGTGCGCCAGCGGGGGCATCGGCTGGTCCGCGCGCTGAAGCCGTGCGGTGACGTGTTCCATCGCCTGGCGGTAGCCGGACGAGGAGGGCGTCAGCGTGCGCGTGGATCGCGGTAGCGATGACCAGAACGTCGCCGTGAGGGTCGCCTGCTCGGGTCGCAGGAGAGTTGTGATCGCGTCGAGGACGACCATCGCTGAGGTGATGTCCTCGTGGCCTGGGTTGTTGGTGACCAGCGCCCGGTGGGTGAGGACTCGGGCTGCCGCCAGGACCTCGGGCAGTTCCCCGTCGAGCCGGGCAGGGGTGGCCTGGAGGTGGTTCAGACGCCCTGACGGGGAGTTGGGCAGCGAGCTCGAGGCGAGAACGATCTGCCGCAGCCCCACCCACTCCCGCGCCGCGGACGTCGCCGTGGGCACGCCCACCTTGTGTACCTGCACGGGCAGGTTCCACAGGGCATGGTCAGCCGCCTGCAGAACGAGCCGGCTCACTCTCACCGCGACGTGCGTGGCGTCGACCGCGAGAGCGGACCCGGTCGGCCACGCCCTCGTATCGCCTTCGAGCATGGCGGCTGCTGCCTTCATCGCGTGCGCGGCTTGCGCGGATGCCGGGGACGGTCTCGTGTCGAGTGGGGTGATGTGGCTGGTGTGCTTGGTGACGGCAGCCATGGTCGTCGACAGCCGCGCCCGTGGTGGTGTTTGAGCGCTACCGCTGCTGAGCTGATCGAGGCCGCCCAGGAGGGCAACGCCCGCGTTGGCGATCGTGTGCGCCCCGACGAGCGCGGCGCGCCAGTCGCTCTCGATGTTCCGGGTGAGGTTGACGTGCACGGCCCACTCCGCCTCGTCGAGGAGCGCCCCCAAGGTCGGGCCGGGCATCAGGCGCTCACCCGGATCCGCGCCAGGCACACCTGCACCTCGCGGCGGGTCTCCTCGGGGATCGTCTCGTCCAGGACGTAGGCGTCGGCGTGGTCCAGCAGCGCCGCAAGGTCGAGCTCGTCGGTGTTGACCAGGCCGGAGTCGAGGTCCGCCCCGGGGAAGGCCGTCCCGACGACGCGGGCGGCCGTCATCGCCGGCAGGGCGGCCCGGCCCAGACCCATCCGTGTGAGTGTGGTCAACACGGCCATGAGCCCGGCTACGTTGGCTGGGGTCCCGTCGTCGAGCGCGAGCCCGTCAGCGTGGTGAAAGTCGATCATGTGCACGGTGTCCTTGTCGGTGAGAGCGGGCGTTGATGGAGCGGTCTGCGCCGACCACGGTCCTCGCTCTGAACGAGCAACTGTGGTGAGCCAAGAGGCCTGTCTGTGGACAGCCGCCGAGACGAATGCCTGTGGACAAGACGTGCGCATCAGCCTCGGGCGTCTGGCCGGTCGACGAGCGGGACGATGTCGGTGCGGGCTCCTCGACCAGGGCGGGTCCAGCTGGTGATCGTCTCGGGTCGCCACCAGGGTGTGGAGCCGAGCACGCCGTCAGGTGGTGGCAGGTAGCCGCGGTGCTTGTAGGAGCGTGCGGTGGCCTGCTCGATACCGAGGTGGGCCGCCACGTCGGCGTAGGTCCAGCGGCGATCGTCACTCACTCCTCACCGGTCCAGCCGTAGCCCGGGCCGTCGAGACCGAGGTTGGCGGTGGCCTTCGTCCAGTCCCTGGCGAACTCATTCGGCCTCGATGTGGCCGCGCAGCCGGTCGACCATGGCGTCGGACTGCTCGCGACTCAGCAACGCCGGGAAGTGGCGCATGACCTCGGGGTCGGCATTGAGCCTGGCGAACGGTTCGAGGTCCGACTCCCGCCACTGCCGCAGGAGCAATCGCTGCGTGCCAAACGCCGCCGGATGCCGGTCACGCGTCATCGCGCGCCACCCACCCACCAGCCGGGGCCGGCTCCTCGAGCGCAGCCCAGGGCGCCTTCTCGGGGGCGGCCGCCTGACCTTGCGGGCAGTGCGCCCGCAGGTCACACCACCCGCAGAGCGGGCCCGGCCGCGGCGGGAACGCCTCGCTGTCCTGACCCTTGTCGGCGAAGTCGAGGTCGGCCCGCTGGGCGTCGCGAGCGATGGAGCGGGCCTGCTCGACCTTGCGGGTCAGCGACTCGGGCGAGTGGACGTGCGAGGCCACGGTGCCCGACGGCACGTGGTGCAGCTCGACGCGCAGCGTGCGGCGGCGGAACATCTTCCACACGGCGGCGGCGTAGAGGCCCAGCGCCAGCGAGGTGCGCGCGTCGTCGTCGGTGGACGGCACGCGTGAGGTCTTGTAGTCGACGACGACGAGCTCGCCGTCGCGGTCGTCGAGCCGGTCGATGCGCCCGGTGAGCCGCAGGTCGCCGCTGACGAAGGACACCGTGCGCTCGATCCCGGTCGGCGGGGTGCCCGGGTCGACGGACTCCAGGTAGGCCGCCACCGCGGTACGCATCCGATCGCGCCAGACCCGGGACTGCTCGGTGTCACGAAACCCGACGTCGATCCAGGCGCGGTCGACCAGGGCCGCCCCGGCATCCGGCGTCCTGACCGGGAGGTCCCACCAGTCGCGCAGCGCGTTGTGGACGGCGTTGCCGAGCGAGGTGTGGGCTCGTTGCGCCCGACGGGGCGGGGAGGGCCGGTCGAGGTACTGCAGCCGGTAGCGGCGGGGGCAGTCCAGGAACGCCAGGAGCTTGCTCGGACTGGCGGCATAGAGGGGGGTGGGCACACCCGTGAGCGGCAGGGCGCCCTGGCGTGCCGCTGTCGTGACCTCGGTCCCCGGATCCATGGTCGGCAACGCTAGCGCCGAGCACCGACGCCCTCTACGCTGAAGCGACATCCGGTGCGTATGACGAGACAGATTGCATGATGAGCAACGAACTGCCAACGGTGGCACTGACCCGCCTCCTCGAGGGCGCCCGCTACGAGGTCATGCCCACCGCGACGATCGCGGACAAGGTGCGGGCCCACGTGCCCCTCACCGTGCCGCTCACCGTCACGGCGGCACCGGGCAAGGGCCTCGGTGCCACGTTCGACCTCGCCACGGCGCTCGCCGACAGCGGCTACCGGGTGGTGCCGCACGTGGCAGCACGCATGGTCTCGGGCCGCGACGAGCTCGTCGACATCGTCGCCCGCCTGAAGGAGCACGACATCTCGGCGATCTTCGTGCCTGCTGGTGACGCCGACCCGCCGGCCGGGGCGTACCACGGCGCCGTCGACCTGCTGCGCGACCTCGAGGAGATCGGCCACAGCTTCAGCCACATCGGGATCACCGGCTACCCCGAGTCGCACCCGACCATCGACGACGACATCACGGTCCAGGCCATGTGGGACAAACGGCACCACGCCACCCACATCGTGTCGAACATGACCTTCGACGCCGAGCACCTCGCAACCTGGATCGAACGCGTGCGCCGTCGCGGGGTCACCCTCCCCCTGCTCGTCGGTGTCCCCGGGCCCGTCGAGCGCACGAAGCTGCTCGGCATGGCGACGAAGATCGGAGTGGGTGAGTCACTGCGGTTCCTGCGCAAGCAGAAGTCGATCTTCGCCCGCATCGCGTCGCCCGGGTTCTCCACCGACCGGTTCGTCAGCCGGGTCGCCGCCCTGTCGAGCAATCCGGCGCTGCGGGTCGAGGGGCTGCACGTCTTCACCTTCAACCAGGTCGAGGTCATCGAGACCTGGCGCCAGCGCATGCTCGACGAAGCGGTGAGCGCCCGAACCCGCGCCCGATGAGACGGCGGCGGGGCACGGCATCCGCGCTGCGTACCCTTCCTTGGTGACGAATCGACTGCTGACCCTGCTCGCTGACCGCCCGGCCGTCTTCGACGGCGGATACGGCTGGTTGCTGCAGGAGCGTGGGCTCCCTGCGGGCGAGTGCGCGGAGTCGTGGAACGTCGACAACCCGGATGCCGTGGCGAGGCTTCACGACGAGTACGCCGCCGCGGGTGCCGTCATCATCACCACCAACACCTTCGGCGCCACCGAGCCCCGTCTCGCCGCCCACGGCCTGCCCGGCCGGGCGGAGGAGGTCAACCGGGCGGGGGCTGCCATCGCGCGGGAGGTCGCAGACCGGCACGCGGTGCTCGTGGCCGGCGACATCGGCCCGACGGGTGAGCTGCTCGAGCCGCTCGGAACCCTGACCGCGCAGCAGGCGACCGCGCTGTTCGCCGAGCAGGTGCGCGGGCTGGCCGCCGGTGGCGCCGACCTCATCCTGATCGAGACGATGAGTGACCTCGGCGAGGCGAGCGCCGCCGTGGCGGCCGCGCGCGAGGTCGCACCCGACCTGCCGGTCGTCGTGACGATGTCCTTCGACACGAACCTGCGCACCATGATGGGCGTCTCACCGGCCGCCGCCGTGGCGGCGCTGGCCGCCGCGGGCGCCGACGCCGTCGGGGCCAACTGCGGCCGCGGGCCCGACGAGATGCGCACCATCGCCGAGCAGCTCGTGGCGGCCCGCCCCGAGGGGCTGCTCCTCGTGGCCCAGTCGAACGCCGGACTGCCCGCGCTCGAGGGTGACAAGTTCGTGTACACCGTCGGCCCCGAGGCCATGGGGGAGCACGCGGTCGAACTGCGCGACCTCGGCATCGACGTCATCGGAGCGTGCTGCGGATCCTCACCCGAGCACATCGGCGAGATGGCCGCCGCCCTGGCGGGCCGCTAGAAGTCCAGGCACCCCTCGCCGCATCGGTCAGGAGGGGTCGGGAAGGAGGGAGGCGAGGGCGCGCTCGAGGCCGCTCTCGCCCGTGCACCGCACCTGGAGCGGCAGCCCGATGCGGTCGGCCGCGGCCTGCGCCAGGGTGCGCAGCTCGGCGCGCTCCACCGGGTCAGCGGTCTGCACCAGCCACACGACCCGGGTGTAGTGGCGGAAGTAGTCATCGCGCAGTTCGGGATGCCGGTCGAGGCCGAGTTCCTGGATCACCGTGCGCGCGAACGACTTCACGAGGAAGTCCGTGAGCAGGTAGGTGCCCGGCTCGTCCTCGGAGAGCCGGCTCACCACGTCCGATCCGGCGAAGAGGTCGTAACAGTGCAACCCCGGAAGGCGGTCGACGTGCAGCCGTTCGCAGACGGCATCCAACGCTCCGTAGGTGCCGCAGTCGGCGTAGCCCACGACCACCCGGTCGTAGCGCCCCCGCAGCTGGAGGACCAGGGCCTCGACGGCATCCGCGATGCGCTCGGGCCGGTTGTGGAGCAAGGGCGGCAGGGGGTGGACGTCGACGGGCCACGCGCGGCGCGCCACGGCATCCGCCGCGGGTTGGGCGATGGCCCCGCACGCGACGAGCGCGACCCGCCCAGACGGCACGCCCATGCTCAGACGGGGAACGCGAGCTGGTCGATGAAGCGGTCGTTGAAGTCAGGCCGGTCCGACAGCTCGATGTACGCGACGTCAGCGAGCATCGCGTCGGCGCCGGCCCGCTCACGCGCCGACAGCAACACCATCTTCGCGCCCTCACCGGCGACGTTGCCCGCCGAGACGATGCGCAGCACGGACAGCTTGGGCACCAGACCGATCCGCACGGCCGACGACGGTGACAGGTAGGAGCCGAACGACCCGGCGAGCAGCACCTGCTGCACCTCGCGCGCCTCGACGCCGAGCTCCTCCAGGAGCAGGGTCCAGCCTGTGGAGATGGCCGCCTTGGCGAACTGGAGCTCGCGGACGTCCCGCTGCGAGAGGTACACCGACTCGGCGGTCGGGGCGTCCGGGGTGGGCCGGTGGAGCACGAAGACCCGCTCGCCCTCCCCCACGGTGCCCAGCCGGTCGGCGAGGCGCGGGAGGTCGCGCTGGGCGTCCTCGTCGGGGACGAACCGCCCCGAGGCGTCGAGCAGACCCACCCGCCACAGCTCGGCGACGGCGTCGACCAGCCCCGAACCGCACAGCCCCCGCGGCTCGGCGTCACCGATGACGCCCAACGTCACCGCCGACTCGTCGACCCCGGCGTCCGGGTTCAGGCGGATCACCTCGATGGCCCCGTCGGCTGCCCGCATGCCGCAGCGGATGGCACCGCCCTCGAAGGCCGGCCCTGCAGGGGCAGCCGTCGTGACGATCCGCTCACCGTCGCTGAGGGCGATCTCGCAGTTGGTGCCGACGTCGATGAACAGCCGCACCCGCTTGTCGCGATCGAGGCCGCTGGCGAGCATGCCCGCCACGATGTCGCCGCCGACGTAGGCCCCGAGCGCCGGGAAGATCGTCGCGCGGGCTCCGGGGTGCACGTCGATGCCGAGGTCGCTGGCGTGCAGCACCGGCCAGTCGGCACTGACCTGGATGAACGGCGCCACCCCCAGCGGTTCGGGGTCGATGCCGAGCAGCAACGCGGTCATCGTCGCGTTGCCCGCCAGCGCCACCTCGTACACGCTCTGCGGCGAGATGCCACCCTCGTCGAGCACCTCCCCGGCGAGCTCGGAGAGGGTCTGGCGTGCCAGCTGGGTGAGTCGCCCGAGCGCCTCCGGATCCATCATCGTCGCGCTGATCCGGGTGATCACGTCACCGCCGAAGGGCTGTTGCTTGTTGAGCATCGAGGCCACCGCCACCGGGGTGCCGGTCTCGAGGTCGAGCAGCGTGGCGACGACAGTCGTCGTCCCGAGGTCGTACGCGATGGCGTGGCGCGACCCGGTGGTGTCACCGGGCTCGACGTCGATGAGCACCTCGTCGACGACGACCGCGGTGACCTTGAAGTCGCTCTGGCGCAGCACGGTGGGCAGCCGGCGCAGGGCGTGCAGGTCGGGGTTCAGGGTGAGGTCGTCGACCGCGTCGCGAAGGCGCTGCAGGTCGGTGCGCTGGTCGGCCAGCGTCGGGTCGGTCAGCTCGACGTACCGCTTCTGCACCCCCGGCCGCAGGATGACCTGGCGCCCGACGCCGACCGTCGACGCCTTGGGTCGCGTGACGAGCGGTGGCACCTCGAGGCCGAGGTCGTGGGTCGCCTTGACCAGGCACGCCAGGCGCCAGCCCTCGGCGATCTGGTCCTCGGAGAAGGTGCGCCGGTCGTGCCGGGTCACCGGCGCCGACCCGGAGGTCACCCGAACGAGGCACTTGCGGCAGGTGCCGTGCCCTCCGCACGTGGAGTCGATGGCGATGCCGTTCCACGAGGCGGCATCGAACACCGACACCCCCGGGGGGACCCGGAAGGTGCGCCCGGCCGGCTCGAAGGTCAGCTGCACCCGGCCGGTGCCCTCGTGCGGCTCCCCGACCTCCGCCGCCGGCGGCGGGGGCTCGAGCAGACCTTCGCGGCGCAGACCGTCGACGACGTCGCCGAACGGGGCTCCTGGGCCTCGTCCGTCGCTCACGCCGAGGCGGTGGATGCCGCGGCCGCCTCAGCGGCTGCGGCCTCGGCAGCTGCGGCGGCCTGGCGCGCCCGGTGCGTGGTGATCCACGCCG
>Ga0208564_1002152_pt1 | contig 15830 bp, 11 predicted proteins | sample AD_UKC073_MetaG_FD_184439 | JGI IMG/M metagenome (GOLD analysis project Ga0208564, IMG submission 184439) | Active sludge microbial communities of municipal wastewater-treating anaerobic digesters from USA - AD_UKC073_MetaG (SPAdes) (version 2) | ecosystem: Engineered > Bioreactor > Anaerobic >... | reverse complement strand
ACAGCTTTCGCGGCATAAACGCTTAGGCTATTGTCTCATTAGCTACCGTTTGATGACCGAGGTAATTTACACACTAATTTGGACTTGACTTCTGACCGGACTAAGTACATAATATTGTAGCTATAAGTAAAAGTTAATTTAAGTTAAGACAATGCGGCTTCTAATAATATATCAAAATATTAGAATTGATTTTGAAAATAAGCGTTGATTATCATTATGGTTTATTTTATAATCATACCTATAGCAAAGGAGGAGATCTGATGAAAAAAACTATTGTATTAGTGGTAATGGACGGAATTGGCAAAGGAAAAGGTGATTTCAGTGATGCAGTTAAGATGGCTAATACACCTACTTTAGATATGTTACTTAACAATTACCCGAACACATATATTAAGGCTCATGGTACAGCTGTTGGACTCCCATCTGATGATGATATGGGAAATAGTGAAGTCGGTCATAATGCCTTGGGATGTGGGCAGATTTATTCGCAGGGAGCAAAACTTGTAAATGAAAGTATAGAGAGTGGTGAAATTTTTGAATCTAAAAGCTGGCGTGATATAGTTTTTAATTGTATTAAAAACAATTCAGTTTTGCATTTTATTGGGCTTTTGTCAGATGGAAATGTACACTCAAACATTAATCACTTGAAATCAATGATAATAAAAGCCAAAGAATTTAATTTAAATAAAGTTAGGATTCATATTCTGCTTGATGGTCGTGATGTTCCAGCTACTTCTGCTACTACTTATATTGATGATATAGAAAAGCTTTTATCAGAGCTTAACTGTGATGGCTTTGATGCTAGAATAGCATCTGGCGGAGGAAGAATGAAAATCACAATGGACAGGTATCAGGCAAACTGGGATATGGTAAGGCTTGGCTGGGAAACACATGTATTAGGTGAAGGCAGGCAATTTTCATCTGCTTACGAGGCTATAAGGACGTATAGAGAAGAGTTAAATGTTATAGATCAAGATATACCTCCGTTTGTTATTGCAGAAAATGGATACCCTGTAGGAAAAATAAATGACGGGGATAGCGTAGTACTGTTCAATTTTCGTGGAGACAGAGCTATTGAAATCAGTATGGCTTTTGATGATGATAATTTTAACAAATTTGACCGTAAATATGTACCTAAAGTTGTATTTGCAGGTATGCTCCAATATGACGGAGATATAAACTTACCAAAGAAATATCTTGTTAATCCACCTAATATAAAAAACACCTTATCTGAACTATTAGTAAAGAACGGCATAAAACAATATGCTGTATCTGAAACGCAGAAATACGGTCACATGACATACTTTTGGAACGGAAACAGAAGTGGTAAATTCAGTGATGATCTTGAAGTATTTTGTGAAATCCCATCAGATAAGGTTTCTTTTGATGAGCGACCTTGGATGAAATCGGCTGAAATAACTGATAAGGTAATTGAAGCCATAAAATCCGGTGAATATGGTTTTATTCGTTGCAACTACCCTAATGGGGATATGGTAGGACATACTGGAAATATTAATGCAACAATTGTCGGTGTAGAAGCAGTTGATTTGGCTCTTGCAAGAATATTGAAAGTTGTTAATGAAAAAGATGCAATACTAATTGTAACTGCTGACCATGGCAACGCTGATGATATGATTGAGATTAATAAATCTGGTAAACCACAAATAAAAACTGCTCATTCTCTTAACCCTGTACCATTTATTATATACGATAAGAATACATTATATAATATTAAGCTTGGTAATTTTGGACTTGCAAATGTTGCTCCAACAATTGCATGTCTATTAGGACTCAATATACCAGATATATGGGAGGAAAGCATGATATAACCTTTCTCCTATTTTCTCTTGAAATATCCCTCTTATACTTTATATTATTAATATGTTCTTTGGTAATGCTCCCATAAAAATAACTCTTCTCCAGCATTTTATTATTCATTTTTGCCAAGAAGGAGTTATATGGTAAGCGTCAAACAAGGCCAGACCTCATATAAATTATGTTTAAGCGTCAAACGAGGCCGAACCTTATTTCTACTTCTTGTCCAGCCATTCATCAAGAGTTTTGAGATTTTGACCGTAAACTCTTCATCTGACGGACTAAGATCAGTTCTGCGCTCATAAGCCTGATCTATAGTATTAGCAAGGTAGTGTCAATAAGTTTTCGCACATTTACAAGGGCACTCCTATGGAGTGACTTTATAGGAATCATCCCTTGGCTACCTTAGAAACCAGCGAGGCTGTAACTGTCAAGGTCGCAACATCCGGGCGCGGTTCAACTTGCCTTGACTGGTACGGACTGCTGGTTTATTATACTGCCGGAGATGATTATTATACATTTTCTGATTCAGATTACTTATGGTTTCTGCCGAAACCTGCGTACCCCAGAGAGCTTCTGTAATATCCTCACTCAATCGTAAGCGTCTAATAGGATAGGACATAATAACTAAAACATTCACAACATGCTCGTTTTGCCTAGCCATTCATCAAATGCATCAGATATTTTAGCCCTAAATTCCTCGTCTGGTAATCTCAGACTGACACCATATTCATATGCATAGTCTATGGTGTTCAGCAAAACGGTCAGCAAGATCCGGATCTCATATTCCATATAGGGAAAATGCTCAATTACATAGGCGTTGTGAATGATAAAATAAAATTGACAGTTTTCGGTCAATAAGATTTTACGGTTTTTACCGGTATTTGTAAATAGGATTGTTTAGCTGCTGGAAATATAATTTCATTTCTTGTTAGCATCATAGGAAAAGACATCTATTATCAAATCATGATACACCACTTCATAATCCAAACTGTCACAAGATGAAATAGTATATGCCTTTCGGTATAATAAGTTTCAAAAATACTGAAAGGAGAGCGAACTTTGAAAACAGAAGAAGGATGGCGTATGTATACTGAAATAAACCAACTTATTAAGATGGGACTTAAAAAGTCTCAAATAGCCAGAAAAATGAGGATCAGCCGACCAACCCTGGACAAATATCTTGCTATGTCTCCAGATGAATTTGATGAATATTTATCTGAAATAAAAGAACGTAGCAAGAAGCCTGAACCCTTCGAGGCAGATATCCTATGTTGGTTAAAGGAATTTCCCGATATATCGGCAGCTCAAGTGTTTGACTGGCTGGAAGAAAGGTTTAAAACACTGCCATTTTCAGAAGGCACATTGAGACGATATATCCGTATTTTACGGCAGAAATATGATATCCCAAAGGCAACAAGGCTAAGAGAATATGTTGCGGTTGATGAACTCCCCATGGGTAAACAGATGCAGGTTGATTTTGGAACAATAACTGTACCAAAAAGTATGCAAGGAGAAATCAAACTTTATGTAATGTGCTTTGTCCTATCCCATTCCAGGTATAAGTATTGTGAGTGGCAGGATAGACCGTTTACCACCAATGATATTATCAGGATACATGAAAATGCTTTTGAATTTTTTGGAGGTATGCCCGAGGAAGCAGTATATGACCAGGATCATCTGATTTTAACAAGTGAGAATCATGGCGATTTAATATATACTCAGGCGTTTTCCGGGTACCTTCAAAAGCGTAAGTTCAGAGTGTACATGTGCAGGAAGGCGGATCCGGAAAGCAAAGGAAAGGTTGAAAAAGTAGTAGACTTTGTAAAAAATAATTACGCACGACATCGTACATTCTACAATATCGACCAGTGGAATGAGGATTGTCTAAGTTGGCTTCAAAGGCGCGGTAACGGGAAAATACATGGTATTACAAGAAAAATACCGGCTGAAGTATTCGCTGAAGAGAAGAAATACTTAAGACCGGTACTTGATAAAATTAAACTTAATAAACCTGCATTAAGTTTAACCTATCAAGTAAGAAAAGACAACACTGTTCTCATTAAAGGAAACCGTTATACTGTTCCAAAAGGCACATATAAAGGGCCTCATACAAATGTAAAGATAAGCTTGTAGATGTCAAGTAACTTTTTACAATTTTCGATCAATAATTTTTTACACCTAATTTTTGGCAAAAATGGTTTTGCGATGTTTCAATCTGTAACTGTCACCATCCAGATTTATGACTTCACATTTATGTACTATTCGGTCTAAAATTGCTGTTGTTATTGCAGGATCACCAAGAAGTTCACCCTAATCTTCCGGTCCCTTATTCGATGTTATGATAATTGAGGTTTGTCCGTAGAGTTTATTAATTAGTTGGAAAAACAAATTAGCCTCGTGCTTTTCCATTGCCATAAACATCAGGTCATCAATAATAACCAGGTCTGATTCAACAATCCGTTTGTATCTGGCTCTGGAAGTCCTTATAACATCTTGGGTCTTTAGAATATATACCAGGTCATTCATTGTAACAAAATGAACTTTATAACCATTGTTTATAGCATGAATGCCGAGGCCCACTGAAAGAAAAGTTTTTCCAACCCCAGTGGGGCCAAGCAGGATTAGGTTGTAACCCTGCTCGATCCAGCTAAGTTCCTTAAGTTGATTAAATTGCCGCTTACTTAGTGAAGGCTGTTCATTCAAATCAAATTCATCAAGTGTCTTGTATTCCGGGAACGAAGCATACTTTAAGCGTCTTTCAAAACGCTTTTCTTCACGTCCCTTTATTTCACATTGTAAAAGCCTTTCTAAAAACTTTTCATAGGATATGGATTGATCCAGTGGTATATTTATTAATTCTTCAATTTGTTCTGCAGCATTATGAAGATTCACTGTTTTGAGCATTATTTTAAGACTGTCAATTGTAGCTTGCATTATTGTTTGCCTCCTAAAGCTTTAATGTATTCCGACATGTCACGTATTTTAGGTGTGACTTTAATTTTTTCAAGGACTTCCTGTGTCAGTGATGGTATTTTTATTTCAAAAGAGTTATCTGTATCATGTTTTTCTTTCTGATAATGATTTATTGCATCCTGAAAGTCTGTAGCTCTGTAGAGCCTATTTTTCAGGCAAAAATCCAGAGCCTTATCCATGACTTCAAACGGAGCATCCTTAATAGCTTTCTGAATTAGTAGAACCTGATCTCTTATATACCTTGGCTTTTCAGAACGAATAAATTCGATGAAAATTCTTGCCTTCTCAGGGTCAGAAAACTTGTCACATGTTTGATTAATCAAAGCTGAAATTTTTTCACTCTTATCCCGTTTATGATCGTTATTTTTGACGAGATTCCCTTTATCCATAGGTACTTTGAACTGACCGAGCTTTTTATCTGTATCAAGCTCTAAAATTACCAGTTCATTATCATCCGTGTACATGCCTCCGGAATAACTGTCCGGATAATCCGGTATACGCAGTTTCCTACATTAATTGTTTTTTTCTTGCATATTTCGGGCGCATGCGTAAAATTCCGGTTTCGCCATCCAGATGCGTCGGAATATGCAGTATAGAAATGTACTTTATTTAAATCCGTTCTTTAAATACCGTGCCTTGGTGCTTAATCCACTCTTTTGATATTCCTCAAATCTTATTTTCCATTCCTTTTCTAAGGTTAAATATCTGGCTATAAAAATACCTCCCGATTGATATTTCTGTTCTGTTAACTTAATAATAAAAATGAGACCTGAAACGCCTCTGGTATAATGGAAATTGCCAAAAACCCATTACCTCCCAGAAAGGAGCGTTCAAGTCTCATGACCATTATACCATCAAACGTAGTATGTCCAAGGTGTTTTTCAAAAGTTCTTCACCGTTTTGGTAAGGACAAAGACGGTTTTCAAAGATATCAGTGTCAACGATGCAAACGGCAGTTTGCACCTGATAAACCATGTTCACCAAGAAAAAGAATATATCCCGATTGTCCTGTTTGTGGTAAAGCAACTTTTCTTCACCATGACTATACTTATTACTCAAACTTCCGTTGCTGTGACAAAAAATGCAACCATTCTTTTCGAGTACCAAAACTAATAAATGTTGAGACCCCTTCTTCCGAGTTTAAGCCTGAAACCTTTTCTTTTAAAGGTATGCGCCATCCGCTTCATATTGTTCTTCATGCACTGACTTACTACTTCTGCGGAAATTCAACAACCCGAAAAGTCGCTCAAACCTTACATATGGTTCACCAGGTTAAGGTTTCTCATGTAACTGTTTCTAAATGGATCAAGCGCTTTGCTCCTGTATTCAAGAAAATTGCTGATGACAGGCTTTTGGGGATTAATCTTTGTGATTCGGATGAATGGCATTTCGATGAAACTTATATTAAAATTGCTGGTAAAGATTATTACCTCTGGCTCGCTTTTGATGCAGAAACCAGATTAGTTCTTGACTTCAATCTTTCCCCTATGCGTGACTCGGCATCTGCCCATAGCCTTTTATCTAACTGCAGAAGAAAGTTTGGACAACCCCGGTATGCTGTCATCTCCGACAGATATTATGCCTATCTGCAGCCTGCTTCTTTGTTCTTTCCACAAGCTGAACATATACGCGTTGAAGACTTTGATGACTTAATCAATAACAACGTTCTTGAGGCTTTTAATGGGCAATTTAAAGCTTGGTACAAACCTAAAAGAGGTTTTAATTCATTTGAATCTGCCAATAGACTTATTGCTACTTACATCTTCTTCTACAACTTCATCCGACCTCATTCCAGCCTCAATGGTCTCACGCCAGCTCAAGTCGCTGGTGTGAACTACTCGGAAAAAGAACGGCTATTCTGGCTTTTGGTAGCTTGAGTAATATTCAGATTTCAAGGTTCATTCCGTCCTGTACTACATCAGGACTATTTGTGCTGACCTGATTTTTTTCAAAGGCTTGCACGTATCTTTTTTTCGTGTTATCTTACACTTAGGCGTTTCCATTTGTAGGTTTTTCCCTTTTTTAAACCTACCAGAGGCCTTTCAGGTCTCATTTCTTTCATACTAAGTTAACAAAGCCGATATTTCTTGTTTATACTAACATTAATACCGAGTACAGGAATTTTTACGCTACGCCTTTTGTTCCACCGCTTACTAGCTTTTATATAGCTTTCTTTCAAGGTCCTAATCATATAAAATATTTCAACCGTATTTCTTCAGGCTGGCTCAATTGAGCTAAATATTCATCTTTTGAAAAAATCTTTTCGCAATCTTAAAACTAATTGGTTTGATTACCTCGTATTAATGCTTTCAAAACCAATTCATAAGAATGGTCAAATAATTACTTTGTTTTACAATCATTCACACCATCGATAACAACAGTGCCCCAGTCTTTTTTCATTGTATCAAAAGTTTTCTATACAACCGTGCATTGGCGATGTAGTGTCTTAGTAATGTAATGACCACATTTCAAAAGCAGTTGCTGCGCTTAACTGCATAAAAGCAAATATTTAGCAAAAAACATGTAAGCGCCTGGTCCAGACAAACAATAATAGTTGTTCTATTTCATCAGATGAGACTGCCATAACGTTATACAGCATCTCCCCATACAAACCCTATACCCATAATGTCCTATACAGTTTTTCACAACCTATTTCAAAACTACTTTACCAATACATGTATAGAATACCATTAAATACCGGAGCGGAAGGTTTTGCAAGATTTAACGTAAGTCCATTTTTCTTAACCTTTTTGTACCAACAAAGTACTACTCTGAGAATAAGAAAACAAAATTGTCATTAATAATATAATAATCGAAATGGATATTCTTGTACACACAAATTTTTTATTTGGTTAAGAAAGGTCAATTGAAGGTCAATTTATATTATAGTGGACGTAATATTAGGGAAATAGTTGTAACGTATTGGTAATTGTAGTAAAATATCTATGGTATTAAAGCTTGTTTATTGATTCGACTTTATTATTTTGACGAAAGTGCATGAAATAATGAAAAATTGAACCATTTCAAATGAAAAATTTCTACAAGGTATTACATACACCATACGTTTTTTCGAAGAAGAGAAAGGTGTGTAAGTGATGAGTGAATTCAATTAATACTGAATAATAAGGTACCTTTGCAGTACCTCATTATTGTAAAAAAGATGAGATATAGGATACAGGTAATAATAGAATAATAAGCGTTAATAGCAAACTTGTCGAAAGGCGAGGACGCAAAGCCAAAGGGTCTAAGGTGCTTAGTAACACTATGATAGCCTGGTTGCCGCATTTACTGTATATACTAAACCTGCCCACTTTTTGTCTGGCAGGTTTTTCCTTTTATTTTACTTAATTATTATTGATTTATTAGACTTGAAATTGAGTGTTTGAATTTAGATAAGTGAGTCGGTGCCAAGAATATCGAGTTACCAATATCTTCAAAATTAAAGTTGCTGATAACAACAAATGGCATCAAGCATCATTTAGTCTCCAATAAAGCTTTAACTGTCGCTAACAGAACCTTGAGATCGCGTTCATCACACTGGTAAAGCAAGCGAGTAATTTGATCTATTTCATTATTGGTATGTTTACCTTCAGGATAGAAAATTGCGTCAGCTGATATGCCTAATTCGCGGATGAGACGAAAAAGAACGCAATAACTTGGCTTTTTATTCTCGTTTTCTATGGACATCAAATATCGGGGTGATATGTATATTCTTTCTGCTAATTGTTCACGGGTAAGGTTATTGCTTTTTCTTGCAGCTTTTAGAATTTCACCTAAACTATCTAAATCGTTGTGCATCATTGGTTCACCTCCGATAACAGTTTACAGTTCCTGTTTAGGAGGTTAAACGATACATGAGAGCTATAAAAATAAGAACTAATAGGGCGTATCATCATTAAACTCCATATTAGATATGGTTTACATTAAGTTATTAAGATAGGCGATACCCGCCAAATAAAAAAAAGCGTGAGTTTGGCGGGGATTTTTGCATGTCTAAAGAGTATCCCTTCAAGCTTACGGGTTTGGAGGGTTTTTGATGTTTATCCTGTATAATACGAGGGGCCAGCAATCGATACTAGATAACGGCCGGGCTTAATGAAGCTGACATTATTTTTTGTCTCACAGCTAATCTCCAACTGTTAAAAAAAGCTCATTTTTATCACAGGGCAAATGTGGGCATCAAGTAGAACTGACAGAGCGTAATATTAGGAAATACAATAGCACAGTTTTAGAAAAAGCTTATTTGGATTGTATCCAAGTAGGCTTTTTTTGTCGCAAAAAGGGGAATTGCATCGGGTTCCGTTCTCCTCCGCCTCTGTTTTGGTTTTTCAACACAAAAAAATCAAAACGGAGGTTCATATATGAAGAAGATCAATTTACGGGATTTATACCCGTTTTATAAATCTGACTTTCTTATTGAAATTGCAGATGAAGTCGCTGAACTGATCAAACATATTGAGCGAAAAGAACATGCAGACTACGAGCGCATCCGGGTAAACAAGGCATTCTATTCTCTTGACGCTGGTGATGGAATAGAAAGAGATATTGTACTACTTGTATTATCACCGGAAGAAATCTATGAACGGAAACTGAGCAAACAGGAATTGTATGCTGCTATCAACAGCCTGCCGGAAAAACAGGCAAAGCGTATCTATGCACATTTTTTTCTTGGCATGAGCAAAGCAGAAATAGCCAGGATTGAAGGTGTTAATAAATGCCAGGTATCCCGCTCAATTGAAAAAGCGTTAAAGAATATTGAAAAATTTTTAAAAAAATTTCTGTAAGGGGTGCAACTTTTAGCCAAAAAATCTGCTGATTAGTAGAGGGACATATACTACCCCCTCAAGTGTTCTTTGATAATTGAATAAGTGTTTATCCGGTACTTTCCCCGTATGTCCTAAGAAGGAAAGCCAGATTGCAGGTACGCCAGGACCATCTGCCGGTATAACGCCGGTTCCAACCGAAGGATCAATTCCATTTATGGACTGGATCAAGGTAAGGTGTGAGCGAAGAATACCTATGCAATAAAAAGTGTTGGTTACACTTTTGGCGATAACGCATACGGAGGGATAATGATACTTGCGCATAGTCGAGGTTAAGTCCCAGAGTGCGCTCCGGTCGCTGACGGGGAGGTGCGATTCCTATGAGGACAGTCAACCACTGTCTGCCGGATACAACGTAAATATATGAAAACCAAAACAGTAACGCAGGTTAGGATTGCGCCTGTTAACGAAAGCATGTGTGTATATGCTGTTCAAACCAAGGCGCATTTCCTACTGCGAATCAGAAAATTTGATATATTTGTGATTGCTGATAAGGAGGGTCTTTATGAAGGGTAAATTGATTCGATATAGTATGCAGATTGCCATGTTGGGACAATTGTTGTCTTTGGCTCTGATAACTGAGAAAGAATTTTCTCTGATTAAAAATAAACTTATGCAGGATTACGGTGTAGTTTCAGACCTGACTTCCTAATTTGCACATTTGGCATATAGGTGGTTGTTCATTATACTGGTTTCGTAATAATAATGTTGCAAAGGAGGACTTATAATGCATGAAGTTGAAGTGATTAAAGCGAACAGAAAAATATCTGACCGTACTGCGGGAAAATTAGCGGATATTTTACGTGTAGCTCCTTATGCAAGGGTTAGTACGGACTCAGAGGAACAATTAAATAGCTATAAATCACAGGTTATGTATTATACAGACTTAGTGAAAAAGCGTAATGATTGGTTGTTAGTTGACATCTATGCTGATGAGGCGATAACAGGTACTCAGGTTACAAAACGTGAAAATTTCCAGCGCATGATTAACGATTGCATGGATGGTAAAATTGATATGATCATAACAAAATCCATATCAAGGTTTGCCAGAAATACCTTGGATACTCTAAAATATGTCCGGATGCTGAAGGAAAAAAACATAGCTGTATTTTTTGAAGATGAGAATATCAACACGTTGACAATGGATGGAGAACTGCTGCTTGTAATATTAAGCTCAGTGGCGCAACAGGAAGTAGAGAACATATCAGCCAACGTAAAAAAAGGCTTGAAAATGAAAATGAAGCGTGGTGAATTGGTTGGCTTCCAGAGCTGTCTGGGGTATGATTATGATCCTAATTATAAGAGCATATCAATAAACGAAGCGGAAGCTGATATTGTCAGATACATATTTAATCGGTATATTGATGGTGCGGGCGCTTATGTTATAGCAAAAGAGTTGACCAGCCTTGGTTATAAAACCAAAAATGGTAACACAGAATGGCATGATACAGCAGTATTAGGAATTATTAAAAATGAAAAATACAAAGGTGATGTCTTGCAGGGTAAAACTTTTACCGTTGATCCAATTTCCAAGAGAAGATTAGACAATTACGGTGAGGAAGACCAATTCTATATAAAGAACCATCACGAGCCAATAATAAGTGAAGAAATTTTTGAAAAGGCGCAGGCGATCTTAGACAGTAGAGGTGCAAAACGTCGTGGAGTAGAAAAGGGAAAGCGTGAAAAATACAGTAGAAAATATGCTTTCAGTAGCAAGCTGGAATGTGCCTTTTGTGGGAGTAATTTATCGCGCAGGAATTGGCATAGTGGTAGTGTTCATGAAAAGGTTATATGGCAATGTGTAACTGCTACCAAAAAAGGTAAGAAATATTGTCCGCCAAGCAAAGCCATTGAAGAAAAAATTCTTGAGGGTGCATTTATTGAATCATATAAACTGCTATGCCATAATAATTCAGATGTTCTGGATGAACTTGTAGAAAGGATGGAAAGTGTTCTTAGCAAAAATGATTTTCAAAAACAGTTGGTTAAAGTAGAAAATGAAATTCATGCTATTGAGCAGAAACGTAATAGGTTGATTGATATGCGATTAGAGGAAACGATTGATAAAGCCACTTATGAGAAAAAATACAGTGAATTGGAAACAATTTTAGAAGGATTATCAACAGAAAAGGAACAGCTGGAACAATCCTCTAGGGAAGAAATTAACCTAGAAAAACGGATTGCACATTTTCGTAAAGTACTTGAAAACAATGAAGTATTAACGACTTTTGACCGTTGTGTGTTTGAAAGTATTGTAGAAAAGGTTATTATCGGAGAGATTGACGAGAATGGAAATGCTAATCCATACAAGCTGACCTTTGTATATAAGACTGGATATTCTAATGCAGTGCAGAGTAAAATGCATAAGCAGATTAAAAAAGAGAAAAATGATAAAGGAAATTTGCCTTCCTATTCCTCACCCAACACATGTGGAGTGCGTCGTCTTGATGTGTGCGTCCAGCGAAGCTGGCAAATGCTAACAGGTGAAAGTCCTGTAGTGGTAAAGGTAGGGCAGCCACTTAGTCAGTAACCAGCGTATGGAGTAATTCATGCGTTGAAGCGTTACGGAATGTTCCTCAGGGAGCAGACAAACTGACGGGTTGTAACATGAAGTGAATACTGCCGCACCGTTATTGACATTCCCGAAAGGGAACAACAGGGAGTCGAGCTGGGACATCAACAGCGAAGGCAGCAGACGGTATGAAGAACCCTAAATGCAATACCTAAGAACCCTGCGGTGTAGAGGTAGCGACACGTTAGGAAAGTATTTGTCGGAACTGGAGAGAGCCTACTTTGCACAGGTAACTGTAAAGAGGACGCATATAAGCGAAAGCGAAATTGCAGTCCTGCAAAGAGGCAGTCAGAAGTGCCCATAGTACCGAAGATTGTGCAGACAACAAAACTGTACATAGGAAAGGGGCACAACTTTATTCAAGTCTGTAGAGGAGGTAGGTGCTGGTGATTGCCGATAAAGCTATTAACACCCATGAAAAAGTACGAGACTTCCAAAACAGACTATACCTTACAGCCAAAGCTGACCGAAAGAGAAAGTTCTATGCGTTGTATGACAAGATATACCGTAAGGACATCTTGGAAGAAGCATGGAAACGGGTAAAACAGAATGGTGGAGCAGGCGGTATTGACAAAGTCAGCATTGATGATGTGAAAGCGTACGGCGAAGAAAAACTGCTGGACGAAATAGCAGAAGATTTGCGGGCAGAGAAATATCGGTGCAAGCCTGTCAGACGAACCTATATTCCAAAACAAGATGGTAGAAAAAGAGCATTAGGAATACCTACGATTAAGGACAGAATAGTGCAGATGGCGGCAAAGATAGTAATAGAGCCGGTATTTGAAGCAGATTTTCAGCCTTGCTCGTATGGGTTCCGACCGAAAAGAAATGCAAAACAGGCAATGGACAGGATATATGAAATGGCAGACAAAGGCGGAGCATTATGGGTAATAGATGCTGACATAAGAGATTATTTTGGGAGCATCAACCATGATAAGCTGCTTTTGCTGGTCAAACAGAGAATAACTGACCGAAGGGTGCTGAAGCTGATAAAAGGCTGGCTGAAGGCAGGAGTGCTGGAAGACGGGCAATACAGTGAAAGCACTGTTGGTGCACCCCAGGGCGGAGTTATTTCACCACTGTTATCCAATATATATTTGAATTATTTTGATGTATGTTGGAGTAAGAGGTTCGGACACTTGGGAGAATTAGTACGATATGCAGATGATTTTGTGATATTGTGCAAGAAGTTATCTCAAGCAGAAGAAGCGTTGCGTGCTGTAAAATGGATTATGAAAAAGCTGGAACTAACATTGCATAGTGAGAAAACAAGGCTTGTTGACATGTATTTCGGAAAAGACAGCTTTGACTTTCTAGGTTTCAACAACAGATTTCAGCGATTCATAAACAAAAGCTGGCAGTGGTATTGGACACTACAGCAGATACCGTCCAAGAAGGCTATGAAGAAAATGAGGGCTAACATCAAAGAGGTGTTTGCAAGTCCGAGCAAATTGCTGTTGAGCATGGAAGAGATGGTTAAGTTGCTCAATCCTAAAATCATTGGCATGAGAAACTATTATGCCAGACGATTTGCAAGACCATGGTTATGGAAGATAGATAAGTATATCAATTTTAAGTTTACCTGTTGGTACAATCGGAAGAAACAACGCAATTACAGGCTAGGGAATGCTGCTAAAGTCAGAGAATTGACTAAGCAAGCGGGACTGGCAAGTATGTGCGGCTGAATGCTGAAGGAAGAAGAATATCGGAAAGCTGTATGCGGGAAAACTGCACGTACGGTTTGATGAGGGGGCGGTGGTAACCCCACTGCTCTACTCTATCGCGGCTGTAAGCCTTTATTTTACTGGGTTTCCGGAATTACATCCAAGTTGTCTACTCGATCTAAAGGGTAAAAATGTGTACACGGGAACATATCGAGGGGGTATTTTGGGGGTATAATTTGAGCCCTAAAATAGGTAGGGTTGAGTTGACAGGTTAGATAACACAAAGGTTGAGGAGACATGATGGATGTTTGCATTATGTAAGGGTACTTATGCCTCGAGTAGGCTTTTCATCTTATTGTAGACTGAAATACGTTGAAGTTGTTCGTTTCTTCGTATATAATAGAAATTGGAATTTTATACTTTGAGAGGTAATCGTATGGATTACATAACTGCAAAGCAGGCCGCTGAAAAATGGCATATCTCTCAACGCAGAGTTCAGGTACTATGCGTACAAGGATGTGGAGTATGAGCCGACCAAATTGCTCGGCGACATAAGAAGGAATGTAGGATCTGATGCCGCCTAATATATAGCGAAACAATGAGGGGGAATGATTAGCCCTCGGATTTGATGATGATATAGATTTTTGGATAAGAAGTTACACAGAAAAGATTGGTCTTGATAGTCTGTAGCAATACCACCGGTTTCTGGGGGCAGGAATATGTCTTCGCAATGCGGACTCTTAGAAAAGGTGGTAAAGAACAGGCGATATAAGATATATGCAGTTTTCGAGACATTAAAGTTTGAACCTTGATAAAGAGAGCCGATAGTCAGCAGGAATTTCCTCCAGGAGGGCGCAAAGACGACCCGGTATACGAGCTAAGCTGACATCCACCTCATGGACAGGCGGGACGAAGGAATTTAGGCTACGAGCCGGTGAGACATGAGAGGTTATGCCACCTGAGATTAATGTGGAATAAACAGGCCATAACAAGCCGTAAAAGGACATAGCTTGTTAAGGTTCCCCTTTTTTCACAAAATCAAAGGGAATAAGGCAAGAAATATGCCATATCCATGAGGAGCTCTCTTTAATAAAGGTGAAAAACTACGAATGAGTGAGAAAACACGAGAAAATCAAAGATAATAGAAAGAGGAGTATTATGGAACTATTAGTCAACAAGATTGTGAGCAGTATTGTGCAGATCATATTATTTACATTTATCCCATTTATATGGTGGCTCATCACTGCAAGAAAGAAACAGAAGTTTACTGAGTGGATTGGCTTGAAGAAAACGGAAGGTGGAAAAAAAACAGTATTATCTATTGTCATCACTTCGATAGCGTTTCTTTTGTTGGCGGCTTTTATTCTTTACACAGTAAAGGATATTGAAACAGCTACATCTGATTTTGCAGGACTAGGTGTGGTTGCAATACCGGCGATTTTTGTGTATGCAGTTTTTAATACATCGTTTCCGGAAGAGTTGCTTTTCCGAGGATTCTTGCTTAAAAGACTTGAGCACAAGTTTGGATTTGGTATTGCCAATACAGTCCAGGCTATTATTTTTGGATCGATACATGGTTTGACATTTTTTTTAATTGTAGGATGGATTAAGGCAACTGCGATTTTTGCTTTCACCACGGCAATTGCTTGGCTTATGGGATATATAAATGAACAGAAAGCAAATGGTTCTATCATTCCAAGCTGGTTAATCCATGCAATAAGTAATATATTTTCGGGATTATGTGCTGCATTTTCCGTTTTCTAAGATAAAATAAATTTCAGTTTGTCGGTGGATATGTTCCCATTAACGCAGACATCAATGCTGTCCACTCAAGCCATGTTGAGACGGTGGTATTGATGTGTGCGTCCAGCGAAGCTGGCAAATGCTAACAGGTGAAAGTCCTGTAGTGGTAAAGGTAGGGCAGCCACTTAGTCAGTAACCAGCGTATGGAGTAATTCATGCGTTGAAGCGTTACGGAAT
>Ga0208564_1002147_pt1 | contig 15854 bp, 16 predicted proteins | sample AD_UKC073_MetaG_FD_184439 | JGI IMG/M metagenome (GOLD analysis project Ga0208564, IMG submission 184439) | Active sludge microbial communities of municipal wastewater-treating anaerobic digesters from USA - AD_UKC073_MetaG (SPAdes) (version 2) | ecosystem: Engineered > Bioreactor > Anaerobic >... | reverse complement strand
ATCAATATTTCTAGAGTGATGAGCCCGGACAATATCCGTTCTCAGGAAAACCGGTCTAAGATTGAAAAAATACTTGTCAAGATAATAGACCTTGAAAGAGATGTAACAACCGATATAGATAAGCTAGTGGACCTTAAAAAAGAGATAATGCAGAAAATAGACGCGATGGAAGACAATAACTACAAGGTACTATTAACTTTACGATACTTAAACTTTAAAACCTGGGAAGAGATAGCGGTGGAAATGGGTTATACCTTTCAGTGGGTACATCAACTACATAAAAGAGCTCTGATAGAATTTGAGAAAAAATATTTTAGCGGAGTTGATTGTAATTGATATAAAGATTATGGTATTATTATAATAGCGATATTTGGTATATATCATATAGGCAAGACCTGAGACGGGTCGTATAGGTGTCGAGAGCGTGGGAAAAGGTGGACCAGATACCACGCGCTAACTGGGTATCTGTCTGGTTAGAATTCAGGACAGATATTCGGTGGTCTTGCCTGCATAACAATAACAATACTTAAACTTTTTCATTTTATTCCTCCTTTACTTTTCATTTATACGGCTCCCTGGATATCCGGGGAGCTTCTATTTTACCAGGACGGAGGTGTTCCAGTGAAAATAGAACAGAAATGTAATAAATGCGGAAAACCTCAAAAAACTGATAAAAGCAATGGTATTGGTCAGGAAAAGGAATGATCATATGCCAAAGAGACCTTTAAAACCTTGCCAGAAACCAGGTTGCCCTAATCTTGTGGAGAGAGGCCGGTACTGTGAGGAACATAAAGCAGAAGCTAACAAAACATTCAGGCAAAGAACAAAGAGAGATAAATATTATGATAAGCATATCCGGGACAAGAGAGCAGAAAAATTCTATAATAGTGCTGCCTGGATCAGGACCAGGGAGTATGTATTAAACAAATATAAATACTTAGACCTATATGATTACTACATCAATAAAAAAATTACCAGGGCCAACACTGTTCACCATATTGTAGAACTGAAAGATGATTGGAGCAGGCGATTAGATATTAACAATCTATTTCCTGTATCAGCTGCTAACCACAATGTTATAGATGGTCTTTATCGCAAGGATAAAAAAGAAGCCCAAAAATTATTATACCAATTATTGGAGCGCTGGCAGCATGAGCATGGACCCTAGGGCGGGGTAAAAAATTTCTTGCAACTACCTGGAGACCGGAGGCGGCCACCTTCGCGCAAAATTTCGCGAAATTCACTAGAGGGGGTGATAACCTATGTCGCAAAGAGGCAGAAAACCTAAACCTACCGCTCTTAAGGTTTTGGAAGGCAATCCAGGGAAGAGGCCATTGCCACAAAATGAACCTAAACCAAAACCAATTGCTCCTACAAGACCTACTTGGTTAACTGGTGAAGGTAAGAAGATGTGGGAGAGGCTTGCTCCAGAGCTGGAGCGCCTGGGATTACTTACTGCAATAGACGGAGAAGCTTTTGCTGCAGCCTGCCAGTGCTGGAAAACATACGTTGACTGTCAAAAGTATTTGAAAAAACATGGGCTCACCTATACTTATACCAACAAGGCTGGTGCAGAGAATGAAATAGAAAGGCCTCAGGTCAAAATAGCCCAGAAAGCACTTGATCAATTCCGCGCCTTCTGTAGCGAGTTTGGGTTAACACCTTCCTCAAGGACAAGGATAGATGTAAAAACCCTGGAAGGCGAAGAGGACACCATGGAAGCACTGCTCTCTGGAGTGAAATGATGTGTATTTTGACCATGAAAAAGCGGACAGGGCTGTTAATTTTATTAAGCAGTTGAAACATACAAAAGGTAAATGGCGCGGTGTGCCTTTCACTATGATGGAATGGCAGGAACAGGCCTTGCGAGATATATTTGGTACCATGAGAGATAACGGATACAGACAATACTCCATGGCGTATTGGGAAGTGCCCAAGAAGAACGGTAAATCTGAAATTGCTGCTGCTGTTGCTTTACAGGGTCTTTGTGCAGATGACGAATGGGCGGCAGAAGTATACGGTTGTGCAGGTGATAGGGCACAGGCCGGCCTGGTTTTTGATGTGGCCGTGGGTATGGTTGAACAGAATCCAACCCTGAGTAAAAAGATTAAGATAATACCTTCACAGAAACGAATGGTTTATTTACCTACCGGGTCATTTTATCAGGTGTTATCGTCAGAATCATACTCTAAACACGGTCTGAACGTTTCTAGAGTAATTTTTGATGAACTTCATGCACAACCTAATAGGGACTTATGGGATGTTATGACAGAGGGTTCCGGAGATGCCAGGGAACAGCCTCTGTTTTTCGTAATAACTACTGCAGGAGATGATCCAGATAGAAATTCTATAGGTTGGGAAGTACATCAGTATGCAATAGATATACTCACCGGTGTTAAATATGACCCTACCTTTTACGCACTTATATACGGATTAGATAAAGAAAATAGACGCATCTGGAAGGGTAGAGATTATGAGGTGATAAATGCAGATTTAGATGATGAAGAGGTCTGGAGAAATATTTGGACAAATGAAGAAATTTGGGCCCAGGTAAACCCATCAATAGGCCATACTATATCCTGGGAAAAAGTAAGAGACCATTTTAACAGAGCTCAAGGTAATCTGGCCAGGGAGAGGAATTTCCGGTGGTTGCGACTAAATTCCTGGGAGACACTTAAAACTTACAAATGGCTAGGCCTGGATTTTTGGGACAGGTGTGAAGGAAATATTGATATAGAAAGACTGAAAGGGCGGCCATGTTTTGGCGGTCTTGACTTATCTTCAACAATAGATTTGACTGCTTTTGTATTATTATTCCCTCCTGATGACATTAATCGAGAATGGATGGTTTTACCCTGGTTCTGGGTTCCAGAAGAAAACATTGACCAGAGAGTAAGAGAGGATAAGGTTCCATATGACATCTGGGTAAAACAGGGTTTTTTAGAGGCCACGCCGGGCAATGTAATAGATTATAAATTCATAGAAAAGAAGATCCTTGAACTGGCAGAAATATTTGATATACAGCAGGTTGGTTATGACCCTTATAATGCTATGCAGACGGCAATAAATCTTCAGGATAAGGGATTAGTAATGGTTGAAGTCCGGCAGGGTTTTTTATCCATGTCTCCGCCAATGAAAGAAGTACAGCAGTTGGTTATGAGTAAAAAAATCCGGCATAATGGCCACCCAATTTTACGGTGGAATGTAGGAAATGTGGCAATAAAAACAGATGAAAATGAAAATATAAGGCCGGTTAAAAATAAAAGCACTGAAAGAATAGATGGTCTGGTAGCTCTGGTGAATGCAATGGCCAGGGCTATGTTATATGAGCCGCAGACAGATGTATCAAAATATGCCAGCGGTGAATTCCTTGATAAACTCTGGGGATAAGGGGGTGATTGGGTGGCAATATGGGACAGATTTTCCTTTCTAAATAAGATATTTAAGCCTAAAGCACAAGTAAGGGAAACAGTAAGTATCAATGATAGGAGATTATTAGAAATACTGGGTATAGAAATAGGAGAATTGAATCTAAGAGGGAAAAATGCACTCAAGGAGGCTACTGTTTTCGCCTGCATCCGGATACTTGCTGATGCAGTAGGAAAGCTTCCTGTAAAAGTTTATCAAAGCAAGGAAGGTAAACAGGTTGCAGCAGACCATTACTTAACAAAATTAATAAAAACTCGGCCTAATCCCTGGATGACTGCCAGAGATTTTTTTAAGGCTCTGGAAGTACAGAGGAATATACATGGAAACTCCTATGCCTGGCTGGATATACCACGAAGAGGCCGAAATGCTGGAAAAGTACAGGGGATATATCCTCTTGATAGTACAAAAATTGAAATCTGGATTGATGATGTTGGACTCTTTCCCGGAAAGGGAAAAATGTGGTATATATATACCGACAACAAGGGTGAAAAATATAAAATTAAACCGGATGAAATTCTTCACTTCAAAGGCTTGACTTTTGATGGTATTGCCGGGATGACACCTATTGAACTATTGAAGGAAACTGTAGAAAATGCCGGGGCAGCCAGTAAATTTTTAAATAATAGCTACAAAAGTGGAATGCAGACCAAAGGTATTATTCACTATGTCGGTGATCTGAGTCCAGAAGCAGAAAAGATTTTCAGGGAAAAATTTGAACAAATGTCCAGTGGGCTTAAGAATGCAAACAGAGTGGCGCTCCTGCCAGTTGGCTATCAATATCAACCATTGAGTCTCAAAATGACAGATGCACAGTTCCTTGAGAACACAGAACTTACAATCCGGCAGATTGCTGCAGCCTTTGGAGTTAAAATGCATCAATTAAATGAACTATCTCGGGCTACTCATACAAATGTGGAGTATCAGCAGAGGGAATTTTACGTTGATACTTTGATGGATATACTTACGGGGTATGAACAGGAATTGAGTTATAAGCTCTTTACTGACGAAGAGCTTAATGAAGGATATTATATCAAGTTTAACGTTGATGCAATACTCCGGGCTGATCAGAAAACCAGGTATGAGGGATACAGGACAGCAATACAGAGTGGTTTCCTTACACCTAATGAAGTCAGGGAACTGGAAGAAAAACCACCTCTGCAAGGTGGGGATAGGCTGCTTGTAAATGGAAACATGATGCCTATTGAAATGGCAGGGGAGGCTTACAAAAGCAAGCAAAACGCCAATTAAATATGGTATAATATAGGTGTGAGATAGCCCTGGATTAGCTACCCAGGGCGAAAGGTGTATCCGAACACCTTCCCACGCTTGAGTTTTTATCGGAAGTTGACCGCTTATCGGAAGGTGGTTTTGTTATGGCTTGTATTTATTGCATTACCAATACTATTGATGGCAAAAGGTATATTGGGCAAACTATAAGGAGCTTTAATCAAAGAAAGAGTCAGCATATTCTTGCTTTAAATGCGGGCACTCACCATAATGAGCACTTACAAAATGCTTGGAATAAGCATGGTGAAGCATGTTTTAAATTTGAGATATTGGAGGTTTGCTCCGCTGAAAACGTTGACGATAGGGAAAAGTATTGGATAGAGCATTATCAGACGCTTAATAGTGATAAGGGATACAATTTAGAAAGCGGTGGTAATGCAAATAAAGTGGTCTCTGAAGAAACTAAGAAAAAGCATAGGCGCGCAAAATTAGGAGAGCGTAATCCCCAGGCAATTCTTACTAATAATAAAGCACAGCAAATAAAAATCGATTTGGCCCAGGATGGAGATATGCAACGAGTAGCCAAGAAATATGGCGTATCGTATGGCATAGTAAAAAGCATTAGAAACTTGAAATCATGGGTACACATTGCTCCGGAAACCAATGAAATTTTAAAGAGTTACATTGGCGAGCCGAATCGTGAAATAACCTCAGAAATAAGGCATTCAATCATTGAATTAAAGAAAGCAGGTTATAAACATAAAGAAATAGTTGACAAGGTAGGTGTTTGCCAAGAAGTAGTAACCAAGACATTAAAGGCTAACAATATTAACCTTCGATGCAAAAAAGGTCCTGTAAAAATAAAGGAAGAGATGCAAAAAGAGATAATGAACCTTGTAGAGAAAGGCTTCACTCATAGACAAATAGGGCCGTTGTTGGGAATCCATCCTGCCACTGTATCCAAGGTGTTAAAAAAGAAAAAAATAAAAACTGACTATGGAAGCATAATTAAACAGGCTGACAAAATATTTAAGTTAAAAAGCGAAGGATTTTCAAATAGAGAAATAGCAAGAAGGCTAAACACTTCTCATGCAACAATAGGGAGGATACTCAAGGTAAAAAGCGAAACATGTTGTCATTAAAACATCCGAAAGGATGTTTTTTTGTTAGTCAAGAAAGGCGGTGAGGTTATTGAAGAATAAGGTAAAAAAGTTTTGGAATTTCAAAGCCCTTGACGAAAAAACCGGTGAGCTGACTATCTATGGTGAGATATCAGACGTTACTTGGTGGGGCGATGAAATCACTCCCAAACAATTCAAAGAAGAATTAGACGCACTAGGAGATATTGATACCTTGAATATTTATATTAATAGTTATGGTGGCGATGTTTTTGCCGGACAGACAATATATTCCATGTTGAAACGACATAAAGCCCAAAAGAACGTCTATATTGATGGTGTGGCAGCAAGTATCGCATCATTAATTGCTATGGCCGGGGACAAAGTGATCATGCCGGCAAATGCAATGATGATGGTTCATAATCCGTGGGCAACAATTGGCGTAGCGGCTGGTAATGCTGAGGAATTGAGAAAATTTGCTGAAGACGTTAAAAAAATAGCTGATGACCTGGATAAAATCCGAGATAGCATGGTGGTTGCATACGAAAGCCACTCAGCGTTGACGAAAGATGAAATTATTGAACTATTAGACGCGGAAACCTGGCTGACAGCAGAGGAATGTCTGGAATATGGCCTTGCTGACGAAATCGAGGAAGCAAAAGAAGCAGCAGCTTATGTTGACAAGAAATATTTTTCAGTATACAGGAATATACCCGAGGAGCTTAAACAACCTTCTGAAAAGGGGGTGAAAAACAGTGAGAATGAGCTGAAAAAGAAAAAGTTGTTATTGGAACTGGAGCTGTAAAAGGCTCTTTTTCATTTCACAAAAATTAAAAGGAGTTGATAGATATGACTAAAGAAATGCGTGCTCTTTTACAGTCCCTGGAGGACCATAAGGCAAAAGTTAGAGCTTTATTGGCTGAGGACAAGGTGAAAGAGGCAGAAGAAATGATGGAAGAGGTAAGGGCCCTGCAGAAGAAAATAGATCTGCAGAAAGAAATCGAGGCTCTGGAGGACGCAGATTTTGATTTAGATGAGGGTCAGGTAGTGAAAGCCAATGTTGATAAGGACTTGAATGAGGAGTATAAGAGGGTATTTTTAAAAGGAGTTCGCCGGCAGAGGATTACAGCAGAAGACCGGAGTATTATAAGAGAATATAATCATTCTATACGTGGTGCAGTAATGCATGAGGGTGGCGTAGTAAGTATTCCGGGTGGAGATACTTCTGGAGATACTTCTCTTATAGTACCTAAGGACATTCAGACAAGGATAAATGAAATTCAGCGGCAGCTGAATGATTTATCTCAGTACATTACCGTGGAAATCGTGAATACCCTTTCCGGTTCTAGAGTACTGGAAGCAGATAATGTAATGACTCCTTTCCAGATTGTAGGTGAGTATAGTGACATAGGAGGAATTGATAATCCTAAATTTAGGCCTGTTACCTATAACCTGGTAAAACTTGCTGGGTATCTTCCTATTACAAACGAGCTTCTGGCAGATACTGATCAGAACATCCTAAATTATGTTGCTAATTGGATTGCTAGGAAACATGTTGTAACTAAGAACTCATTAATTGTTAACCTGCTTACCAGCTTGACCTCTGTTGCGTTGTCAGATATTGACGCAATTAAAAAAGTCCTGAATGTTGACCTGGACCCTGCTATTAGCCTGAATGCAACTATCATAACTAATCAGGATGGTTACCACTGGCTGGATACTCAAAAAGACCAAGATGGCCGGTATCTACTGACTGATGATATTACCCAGCCTGGCCGGAAGTTATTCAAGGGTCGTCCAGTTGCAGTAATCTCTAATCGATACCTGCCAACTGTTAATAATAAAGCACCTATTTTTATAGGTAACGGTAAGCAGTTTGCGGTATTGTTTACCCGTGGTGTGTATGAGCTGGCTTCTACTAAAGAAGGCGGCGATGCATGGCGGCGTGACACAACTGAATTAAGAACTATTACCCGTGATGACCTGGTTGCGTGGGATACTGAAGCAATGGTATATGGGGAGATTGATCTCACTCCCACAGTAACGGATTCTGAAGTTAACCCCATGGTGATATAGTATGGTTAAATTAAAAGTATTGAGTAAATTTCGAGACGCAGAAACCGGGGAATTACGGAGACCAGGAAATATATTTGAAGCAAGCGAAAAAAGGGCAAAGGTGTTACTTGCCGCGGGCGTTGTTGAAATAGTAAAAGAAGAGCCACGGCCCACAAATCAAAAGACTACTGAAAAGAAAAAGAGTGAAAAGAAATAGAGAGGGCTGATCCCTCTCTCCCTTTGTAAAGGGGTGATGATATGATTGTAAATTTGGAAGAGACGAAACAGTACCTCAGAATAGATGATAATGAAAGTGATGTATTACTTAATTCTCTCATAAATGCAGCAGAGGAATATTTGAAGAACGCAACAGGACATGAATTTGATGAATCAAATCACCTGGCCAGAATATTTTGCTGGGCATTAATTTCTGATTGGTATGAAAATAGGGAATATATCGGAAAGGCAAGCGACAAGATAAGGCCTATTATAGAAAGTATGCTGGCTCAGCTAAAATATTGTTATGAATCCGAGAAGGAGACAGAAGAATGAACCCCGGAAAATTAAGACACCGTATAACAATACAGGAATATATCAAGACGAGAAATGAATATAACGAGATAATCGAAGAATGGCGGGATTTCGCAAAAGTTTGGGCAAGTGTAGAGCCCGTCAGTGGGAAAGAATACTGGGCGAAACACCAGGTACAGGCGGAAATAACACACAGAATACGGATTAGATATAGAGAAGGTATTAAGCCAACTATGAGGGTCTTGTTCAAAAACCGAGTATTTGAGATAGAGTCCGTTATTAACTGGCAGGAGAAAAATATAGATTTACAGCTCATGTGCAAAGAGGTGGTATAATGGAGGTCCGGTTCAAATTCGAGGGGGACAAACAGCTCAAAAAAAAGCTGGAGTCCCTCAACCGCACCGCTCGTGGGCGCGCTCTGCGTAAGGCTGCCAAGGCTGGAGCGGAGGAAGTGGTGAAAGAAGCTAAGCGGAGGGTGCCAGTCGATACAGGTAAGACACAGAAGCACATTCGATCATGGTTCACTGAGCGGAAGTCAGAATCCGTTACTGTGGCTGTGGGTGTAACCGCCAAGAGCCGGGTCCATGTTGCGAGGTTCCTTGAAACAGGTACATCGAAGATGGCTGCGCGTCCTTTTCTACGTCCTGCAATTGACGAGAAGCAAAGGCAAGCCGCTGAAGCTACACACGAAGCCATGGTAGAAGCTGTACTGGAAGAGGTCCGGAAGATTGGCAGGTGATATACATGGACATAGAACAGGCTCTTGTTGCTCACTTATTATCAGATGAAAAAATTACTTCTATCATTCAGGACAGGCTGTTTCCCCTGGCCGTCCCCCAGGATGAAGATGTACCAGCAATAGTTTATCAGCGGATTAGCTCTCCCCGGACATTGACTCTCACCGGAGAGAGTGCATCAAACCCCAGGATACAGCTGTCCTGTTATGCGAAAACCTTTGGCCAGGCCAAGCAAATGGCTATAACACTTTATAATTCATTAGATTTTTTCAGAGGAAAATTAGGTAATAAGACAAAATCTGCTGTTTTGATGGCAGATTCAAGAGATGATTATGAACCAGAAACTGGTCGGTATCGTTGTGATGTCGACTTTTTCATTATGCACACAAAAAAGAAAGGGTGATGAATAATGGCTAGTTGGGGAATAGGTACACAGTTTTTGAGATTGGTTGAACTAGATACCTGGGAGGCAATAGGGCAGATAACCAGTATCACTCCCCCTGAATCTACAATGGATGTTCAGGATGCTACTACATTGGATAGCCCAGATGGCCGGGAAGAGATAGTACCTACTATTCTAAGAAACGGGGAAGCTACTCTCACCTTTAATTTTGACCCTGATGACATAGATCAGCAGTCTTTCCGTGATGATATGGAAAGCAGGGTTAAGAGAAGCTACCGGATTCTATTTCCAGATGAGGAGAACTATTATCAGTTTGACGCTTATGTAATTGGCTTTAACATAGGCGAAATAACTCCGGACGGCCTGTTATCTGCAACTGCGACACTCAGGGCAACAGGTAAGCCGGAATTTGGCAAGCTGCTGGAACCATGATAAGGACAGGGCAACCTGTCCTTCTTTATTTTACTTAGGGAGGGATGTAAATGTCTAAAGAAAAGAAAGTATTTCTGACAAGAGAAGCGATTCTCAATGCAGATGATATAGAGAAAAGAGAGGTTTTCATTCCCGAATGGAACGGGCATGTTATTGTCCGGGGTATGAGCGGAAAAGAGAGAGATGCATATGAAGCAAGTATTGTCAAACAGCGGGGTAAAGACACACAGGTAAATATGAAGAACGCCAGGGCTAAGTTGGTGGCTTTGTGTACAATAGATGAAACCGGAAAACGTCTATTCACAGAAGCAGATGTGGTGGCACTTTCCCAGAAATCTGCAAAAGCTCTAGACAGAATCTTTGCAGTGGCTATGGAACTTTCCGGTATATCTCAAGATGATTTGGAGGAACTAACAAAAAACTCCGAAGAAACGACTTCCGAAGGCTTGTTTTTAGATTAGCCATATTGCTCGGAATGTCGCCTAGAGAAGTGTTAGAAAAACACACCAGCCGGGAACTGACAGAGTGGCTGGCATATTTACAACTAGAACCACAAGGAGAAGAAAGGGCAGATTTACGAGCCGGAATTATTGCCAGCACAATTGCAAATGTCAACAGGAAGAAAGGTACACGTGCCTTCCGGCCAGATGAGTTTATGCCGAAATTTGACAGACAGGAACAGGATATTGAGCAGCAAAAGGCAGCTGCCGAGGCCTTGATTCTAGCTTTTGGCGGCAAGAAAGGAAAAATGTAAGGCGGAGGTGAGAAGATGGCAACAATAGCACAATTGACGGTTGACCTGGTAGCCAGGACAGCCAGGTTTTCAAAAGGATTCAACCAGGCAGAGAATATCATGCAAAGATTCCAGCGGACAGCAAGACGTGTAACAAGAGACCTTGATTCTATTGCCCGCGTAGGCAGGCAATCCGGATTATACCTGGCAGCCCTGGCCGCCTCTGCCGGTGGTGTTGTCAAAGTGGCTGCTGATTTTGAACAGGCAATGACAAGGGTTGGATCTATCAGCCGGGCTACAGCAGAAGAATTTCAGCTGCTTGAGAAAACAGCCCTTGACCTGGCCAAGTCCACTAAATACACAGCAAGCGAAGTAGCAGAAGGTATGGAATTTATGGCCATGGCTGGATTCAACGTTACACAAACTGTTGCAGCAATGCCCAGTGTATTACAGCTAGCAGCAGCTGGTATGATAGACCTAGGCACTGCAGCAGACATAACAACGAATATCCTCACTGGATATGGACTTGAAATAGAACAACTGGCCTGGGCGAACGACATACTTGTATCTGCCATGACAGGAGCAAACGTCAATCTGCAGATGCTCGGGGAATCTTTCAAATATGTGGGTCCGGTTGCCCGTGGTGCAGGAGTGGCTTTTGAGACCACTACTGCTGCGATTGCACTCCTGGGTAATGCAGGTATACAGGGCAGCATGGCAGGAACTTCCCTGCGGCAAGCCCTAAGTAGACTTCTCAATCCCACCAAGGCCGTCCAGGACCGGCTTAGGAAACTCGGCGTGCAGACCAAGACAGCGACTGGGGAGCTGCTCCCGTTCGAGAACATCATCGCACAGCTCGAGAAGTCGGGTGCAACTGCAGCCGACATGATGGAGATATTCGGGGATCGTGCTGGTCCGGCAATGACTGCACTTGTCAGCCAGGGCTCAAATGCACTGTTAGAGTTCATTGATCGGTTGAGAGAATCTGGCGGCCTGGCTGAAAGGCTGGAAAGGGAACAGCTTAACACCTTGAGCGGTCAACTACTCATCTTGAAATCCCAGTTTGAGGGGGTGGCTATCTCAATCGGTCAGGACCTGATGCCTTATGCAAGAACATTAGTGGAAATGACCCAGCGATTAGTAACCAGATTCGATAATCTCACAGACACTCAAAGAGACCAGATAGCACAGTGGATAGCTCTGGGGGCGGCTATTCTTGGCATAGTAACAGTACTTGGTATCACAGCTGGAGCAATTTCTGCTTTTATCAAAGGGCTCATGCTCCTGGGTACTGTTGTTTCTCTCATATCCAGCCCGGTTGTGGTAGGATTATCGCTTATAGCACTTGCAGTAGGTCTTATGGCCACAGCTTGGAATCAGAACTGGTTTGGCATACAGGAGAAAACACAGGCAGCCTGGGCTATTATATCACCGATTCTGGAGAATATGTGGAATTGGCTCCAGAGAGCGTGGATATGGGTAATTGATACAGCAGGAGATGTCTGGCAGTGGTTGACTGAAACAACATGGACAGAAAAGATAGAGGATATTAAAGGCTGGCTGGACACCGCCTGGACATGGACAGTCAATACTGCGGGAACTGCATGGGAATGGTTTATGAATACAAAATTTGGTCAGTGGCTGGATGAAATGAGACAGAAAATCACTGATAGCAGTGCCTGGAAATGGACTATAGATGTGGCCTTCCCTGCCTTCATGGAAGGAACGCAGGCAGTAATAACAGCAGTGGTAGAAGTAGCAGGGGAAATGTATGAAGCTATCAAAACGGGCCTGCAGACAGGAGATTGGGGAGCTTTCTGGTCTGTATCAAGCGAAGTATGGTCAAGGGGAGTACTGCTTTCAGTCAGCATATTGAGTGTAGTGAAAGGCCTCGCTGCACTGAAAGGCATTATCCTTGCCGGCCTGGGAGCAATACCTGCAATGGGCATCCCCGGTGTGATTGGTGCTATTACAATAGCCATACAGCTCATGGAAGCCATGACAGACGGTGGATTCGAACAGTTCGGTGCAAATCTTGCAACAGCACTGGCAGCTGGAATAGGAATAGGTGTATTCACCGGTTCCCCATACGCTGGGGCGCTTGCTTTCACTATTGTGCTCAACTTAAAACTTGGAGAAACAGTCCAGGAAGCAGCCAGGCAGATTAGAAGTCAGTGGGATAGCTTCTACAAAGGCTTGACAGGACACACACCGGATGAGTGGGGAGCAAAATATTATGAATGGATCTTTGGTACTAAACCAAAGGGTTTCCAGACAGGAGGATACACAGGTAATTATCCTGTTGATATGCCTGTCGGTGTTGTCCATGGTCAAGAGTGGGTTATTCCTGAATTTGTGTGGAAACGTGGACTTCCTGCGATACTGGAATTCATGGGCATGGAAGGATTTCAGACAGGCAGGATAACCGGCACAGGGCTTGCCGGAGCACGTACAACAGTAATTGATATGAACAATATGTTCAGTCAGCTTGGCAGTATGATTCTGACCGGATTCACAAAGCTATTTGAGGTACTCCTCAATGCAATAGAAGTCCTGGCAACAGCAATAGTTGGAGATGAGAGAGTAGAAGAAATCAAGGAATATTTTGAAATGCTCAGGCAGAACATTAAAGACTTTGGAGATACTGTCCGGGATTTCCTTGACAATACTCCAACCATGCCAGAGGACCCACAACAGGAAACAATATCACTCTGGCAGAGATTCAATAATCAGTTGCAAATATCTACTCATCTCCAGAGTTTTTTCAGTGCAATACTCACAAAAATTAACGCCGTGGCACAATTTTTTGGCCTATTGTTGCAGGAATTATCACCGATTATAGAAACGCTCATGGTCCCGATAGTGCTCGTAGCCCAGGCTCTTGCAACCTTGCTCCTGCCTGTCATCAAGATACTATTTAATCCTCTCAAGTGGCTTGGGGTCATTGTTATTACTGTAGCTGAATTAATTGCCAGGGTGTGGAATGCACTGCTTGACCTGCTTTCAAAGATACCAGGAGTGGACCTTAAAAAATACAAAGTCAATGTAGATGAGCTTAGCAGGGCGAAGAAAGAGTTAATTGACCTCACCTGGGAGGATGCTGAGAATTTCAAGAAACTGAATGAAGAGGTTGGAGAAGCAGTAAGAAACGTGCCTCAAGGATTGAAAATAGTGTCTCATAGATTAGCAGCAGCAGGTTACTCTGTACCTGGTGTACAAGCTGTTGTACGCCAAGAGGTAGTGGACGGTGGTGGCGACTATGCGATCCACGTCCACTTTGACGGCAATGTTTACGGGATGGATGATTTCGACAGGCGAGTAAGACAGGCGGTAGCTCAAGGTAATCGCCAGATGCAACTCGCTATGTATGGGGTGTGATAAATGGCGTACGCTAAATTTGCAGGGTATGAAATTCCGAAAGTATATGAAGTGAATGAAACGCGTTTGCATGTAGGTGAGACAATGCGCACGGCGGGGGGGAACCTCCGTCGTGATACTATCACCGTAAAAAGGCGTTGGGAAATTAAATGCCGCCCGGTTCCAAAGTCACAGCTCGAGCCACTTCTAAACCATTTGGAAAATACTCTCTATGCCGAAGATGAGTTTTGGCTTTACGAGTTTGGTCCTGAAACAAACACCGTTTTGGCTATGGTTGATCCAGAAAGTATTGAACTTAATACAATGGGAGTGGTCGACGAAAATGGGGTTTGGCACAAAGATGGTAAGCAATTATCTTTAGTCATTGAGGAGGTGTAAGATGTGGCAACAATACCCCGTAACAGACAAATCCATAAACGGCTACTTATTGGAAGACCGGATGGACAGACGTGGGTAGACGTGGCTGATTACCTCAGCTCAATTGAAATTGAACTTGGCAGTATCGAACAGTTGGGTACCGGAACTGGAACCGACATAGGTGTACGTTCCGCATCGTTTGAGTTGAGGAATGTGCCCGGGAAGCGTTTTGCGCCGAGAGACAGAACAAGTCCATGGAACCAGCTGAACGGAGAATGGGCACCTTTGTTGTGGCCGTATAGGGAAGTAGTTTTTCAAACTGCTGTGACAGCGCCTGGAGTCTCCCCCGCGCCGCAAGATTGGATAACAATTTTTGAAGGGTACATGGGCGATAGTATTGTCACAGAAAGCCATAAAGTTACAGTAAGTCTCAGGGATAAAAGCAAACTGCTCCAAGACACCTATATAGATGTCAAAAAAACTTATGAAGGACCTATATCCGCCGAAGATTTGATTCAAGCAATCATTAATGACTATATTACTGACGCGCCACCCAGTTTGTTTTGTCCCGTACCTAGCGGAATCACTTTTGAGGAAATGACCGTCGAATATGTGTCTGTTTGGGATGCTATTCAAAACGTCGCGAAACAGATAGGCTGGTACTTGGGTTATCGTTGGAACGGCGTGCAATATGTACTGGCGTTCATAGAGCCACCCCGAGATAAGACAACACATGACTTTGAATTAGACTGGGAAGATGTAATTCTTAATGAGTCTTTGGATATAGGTGACAGCGAAATTCGCAATGCGCTTACCATTACCTTTCAAGACGCTTCGACTGGGGAACCTGTTACACTGAGATATACGGATTACCCTCAACTCCGGAACGAAGCGTCTATCAGTGAATACAGGCTTCGGGCTATGGAAATCACTGAAAAAGAGACGAGCCTGATTGATTCTGTAGATAAAGCGCTACGGTTTGGTGAACTTTGCATTTGGGATTTATCAGAACTTAGCGCAACAAACAAACTTACGCTGCCTTATATGCCGGAAGTAGATGTATTCAGCACCTTGCGTGTCACTAATCCGTTGGTGAGTTCCACTAGTGATTTTTATGCTGTTCAAAGCGTTAGACACACCCTGCGGTTTGGTGATAGACCAAGTTTTCGGACAGAAGTCATTGCCACTGGTAGGGTTGTTGGCGCTCGCAAGCGTTGGCTTGACATGGAAACCCGTCCGGGCCGTCCGGGGCACCCAAGTAACCAGGGCCCTCCGGGACCGCCGGGTGAGGTGCAAGTCCCCAAACCTGTCAACCCTGTGTGGAGTGATTATACTCTAACAAACACTCTACACCTAAGATGGAGAAAGGCAGAATTTGCTAGCGGGTATGAGATTAGAACGGACCTGAATTGGGGCGAACTTGAGGGCAGGATTTTCCGCGGCTATGCACACAG
>Ga0208564_1002146_pt1 | contig 15862 bp, 13 predicted proteins | sample AD_UKC073_MetaG_FD_184439 | JGI IMG/M metagenome (GOLD analysis project Ga0208564, IMG submission 184439) | Active sludge microbial communities of municipal wastewater-treating anaerobic digesters from USA - AD_UKC073_MetaG (SPAdes) (version 2) | ecosystem: Engineered > Bioreactor > Anaerobic >... | reverse complement strand
AGAGGGAATTAATGTTCCCGACGGATTTGCTTTAACCGCAGATGCTTATTTTGACTTTTTAGAAAAAGGAAGAATTAAAGATAAAATTGCTAAAATTGTCGCCTCTATTGATGTTAAGAACATTAAAGACCTCCAGAAAAAATCTAAGCAAATTCAAAATCTTATTTTAAAAACCCCTTTTCCTAAAGAATTAGAAGAAAAGGTATTGGATTTTTATCATAAATTATCAGCAGAATATAAAGAAAAGGAAACTGATGTAGCTGTTCGTTCCAGCGCTACTGCCGAAGATCTTCCTACAGCTAGTTTTGCTGGCGCTCACGAAACATACCTTAACGTAAGAGGAGAGAAAAATTTATTATTTGCTATTAAAAAAAGTTTCGCTTCTTTGTTTTTACCACGAGCCATTTTTTATCGTCAAGAAAAAGGTTTTGATCATTTACAAATTGGTCTTTCAAGCGGTGTTCAAAAAATGGTACGGTCAGATCTTGGTTCTTCAGGCGTCATATTTACTATTGACACAGAAAGCGGGTTCGAAGATGTGATTTTAATAAATGGTTCTTGGGGACTAGGAGAAATGGTGGTAAAAGGACGGGTTATAACTGATGAATTTATTGTTGCTAAAAGAATGTTAGTTGAGGGTTATCCTGCTATTATTAAAAAGGAATTGGGCACAAAAAAAGTGAAGATGATTTATGGTACAGCAAAGGAAAAAAATCCAACAAAAATTGTTAAAACTACTGCAGCTGAACAAAATCAATTCACGCTTAGGGATGAGGAAGTGTTAAAATTGGCAGATTGGGCTGTAAAAGTAGAAAGACACTATTCTAAAAAAGCCGGCGAGCCTCGGCCAATGGATATTGAATGGGCAAAGGACGGTAAGACCGGACAATTATTTTTTGTACAAGCACGACCAGAAACTGTCCATCGAGCACAAGAAAAAAACATTTTCACTGAATATTATCTTCAAGGTAAGGGAAGAATTATTACAAAGGGTATTGCTGTTGGCAAGAAAATTGCTCAAGGCAAAGCCAATGTTATTAAAGACATAAAAGAGATTGATAAATTTAAGAAAGGAGAGGTATTGGTAACACGAATGACTGATCCAGATTGGGAACAAATAATGAAAATTGCTTCTGCTATTGTGACTGATGAAGGGTCAAGGGTATGTCATGCGGCTATTGTCTCTCGTGAATTAGGTATCCCTTGTATTGTAGGTACAAAGAAAGGTACTCAGGTGATTTCAAAAGGAAAAGATATTACTATTGACTGTTCAAAAGGAGAAGAAGGTTATGTATTGGAAGGAAAAATTCCTTTCAAAAAAATTGATCATCAATTAAAAGAAATTCCGCGTACCAAAACAAAGGTATGTTTGAATATTGGTTCTCCTGACATTGCCTTTAGGTCGTCTTTTCTGCCAAATGACGGGGTGGGACTTGCAAGGGAAGAATTTATTTTTGCATCAGAAATAAAAATTCATCCTTTGGCCTTATTAAATCCCAAAAAATTAGATAAAAAAACACAAAAAGAAATTGAAAGAATTACTGCTCCTTGGTCCAGTAAAAAAGAATTTTTTATTGAAAAATTGGCTCAAGGAGTGGGTCGTATTGCAACCGCTTTTTATCCAAAACAGGTGATTGTTCGTTTTTCTGATTTTAAATCAAATGAATATGCTCAATTATTAGGAGGTCAGATTTTTGAACCAAAAGAAGAAAATCCGATGCTGGGTTGGAGAGGTGCTTCAAGATATTATTCAGAGGAATTTAAAGAAGCGTTTTTACTTGAATGTGAGGCAATTAAAAAAGCAAGAGAAGAATACGGTTTCCGAAATATTGCAGTAATGATACCTTTTTGTCGGACTGTTAAAGAAGGTAAAGAAACTCTTGAATTAATGCAAAATGCAGGCCTGGTAAAGGGAAAAAATGGTTTGAAAGTATATGTAATGTGTGAAATTCCCTCTAATGTGATTTTAGCAGAAGAATTTTTAAAGGTATTTGATGGTTTTTCAATTGGTTCAAATGATCTAACCCAATTAACATTGGGGTTGGATCGAGATAGTGCTATTGTTGCAAAAGTAGGAGATGAAAGAGATGAGGCAGTAAAACGATTAGTCAAAGAAGCAATTAAGGTTTGCAGAGAGAAGGAAAAATATTCTGGTATCTGTGGTCAAGCCCCCAGTGATTATCCAGAATTTACTGAATTTTTAATTGATTGTGGCATTGAAAGTATTTCTGTAAACCCTGATGTGGCAATAAAAACCAGATTAATTATTGCTGAAAAAGAAAGAACTTGACAATTTTTAAAAAAAGATTAAACTTTAATTACTAGATTGATTGCAAAACATAAAAAGTAATTTTTTATTAATTCACTTAAACTAATTTATGGAAACGTTGATTAAGATGTTTTCTAAAAAATTGATTGTTTGCTTAAGCCCTATGGTGACGGGGATAGGAATTTGATTTTTTAAAATTATCAAAAATTTAAAAATCACTAACCCCTTCACCAAAGGGGTTTTTTAATTTTAAAATTATGAATAAATATTATTTAACTAATGACGGTTTCAAAAATTGTAAGAGAGAATACGAAGAATTAAAAAAGATATTAAAAGAAAAGAAAGAATTAAAAGCAAGGAAATTGGAAGATGAATTATGGAGGCCAGAAGATTTAAATTCTGAGTTTGAAGTACTTCAAACCGAAATTGATTTTATTGAAGAAAAGATAAGAAGAATAGAAGAAGCATTAAAAAATGCTAAAATTATAAAAAATTCTTCATCAGGATCTCAGATAGTAAATGTGGGAAGAACAGTAGTTATTGAAAACAATGGTAAAATTGGTGAGTTTACCATTGTGGAAACCATTGAAGCAGATCCTAGTAATGGTAAGATTTCCAATGAATCGCCACTAGGAAGGACTTTACTGGGGAAAGGCATAGGGGAAACTGTTACTGTTGAGACGCCATCTTTAAGCAACACCTATAAAATAATAAACATTAAATAACGAGAAGATTTAAAAAGAATATCTTAAATTCTTTTGAAATTTTTTTGGCTTTATTTGTGATATTTGTCCTTACTGGCCAGTAATCTAGACTGGCTGTATTAGGTATTATATGTCCATATAATCTATATCTAACTAAGTGGAGCACATCATATAAACTGTAAAAATTTGACTTTTTTGTTTTTTTTTGTTAAAATAACAATGTGAGTGCAGTCCTGAGAGAGATCAAGGGACTCCAACTAAAGTCGGCAGAAGGCCTTGGGGATTTCCAAGGCTTTTTGCTTCCATAAATTTCATTTTAAATTAAATCCCCAGGCCTAAAATTTTAAACTCAAAAAACGTTTTTGAATTTTGGAATTTGATTTTATAAATATTAGTTATACTGGATTATTTACTTTTTAATCCTCAACTATTTTTAAACATCTTGACATTAAAAAAAACAAGAGTATAATTTAAATTGTTGATAAAATCATACTTTTCCTACAAGTAGGAAAATATATTTAATTTTATCTTGAAGATGTTTTTATGATAAAAAACAAAAGAAAAAAGAACGGCGAACAGTTTTATGGAACAGCCACTATTGGTGAAAAGGGGCAAATTGTTATTCCCAGCGAAGCAAGAAAAGCAATGGATCTTAAAAAAGGAGAAAAACTTTTGGTTTTTGGAATGGGGAGTGAAATGATTACCTTTACAAAATTATCAAAGATGGAAAGGTTTGTTTCTCATCTAACAGATCATTTAAACACAATACGTGCTGTTCTTAAAAAAGCAGAATCTTCAAAAAAATAATATATGTCAATAATTGAAGTAAAAAATTTAACCAAAAAATTTAATGGATTTACTGCCGTTGATCATATTTCCTTTAATGTTGAAGAAGGAGAGATTTTTGGTTTATTGGGTCCTAATGGCGCTGGGAAAACAACAACCATAAAAATGCTAACAACTTTACTTAGACCTACAGAAGGGAAAGCAACAGTTTGTGGATATGATATTTTAAAACAGCGAGATGAAGTAAGAAGTTCTATTGGTATTGTTTTTCAAGAGCCGGCCTTAGATAATCGTTTAACTGGTAGAGAAAATTTAGATTTTCACGCTCGTCTTTATGGTCTTGATAAAAAAACTCGGCAAAAAAGGATTGAAGAGGTGTTAGAAATGGTTGAATTAAAAGACAAAGCTGATGTGATAGTAAGAGATTATTCTGGTGGAATGCAAAGAAGATTGGAAATTGCCAGGGGTCTTATGCACTATCCCAGAGTTTTATTTTTAGATGAGCCAACTTTAGGTCTTGATGCTCAAACACGACGTCATATTTGGGAGTATATATTAAGCTTAAATCAAAGAGAGAAAACAACAATTATTTTAACAACTCATTATATGGAAGAAGCTGATTATCTATGTCAGCGGATGGCGATTGTTGATTTTGGAAAGATTGTAGCTCTGGATACACCCGCCAATTTAAAAAATATTTTAGGAGGAGACGTTGTTTCAATTGAAGCAGTACCTTCTGAGAAGGCCTTGCCCGTGCTTCAAAAAATTCCTTGGGCAAAAAAGGTTACTCAGCATAATGGCGTGATTGATTTAAATTGTGAAGAAGGAGAAAAGAAAATTCCTCTTTTAATGAGAATAGACGAAAAAGAAAAGGAATTCGAAATTAAATCAATTAATTTAAGAAAGCCAACCTTAGAAGATGTCTTTTTGCACTTTACAGGCAAAACCATTAGAGAGGTAGAGGGGGGTAATGGCGAGAAAAAAAGAATGAAAAGACAAACAAGAAAAAAATTAAAAATATGAAAGTAAAAAAATCAAACAACTTGCAAACAATTTATGTAATGTGGCTAAGAGAAATGAAAAGATTTTTAAGAGCAAAAAGCCGGGTAATTGGCACCTTGGCAATGCCATTCTTTTTTCTTTTTACAATGGGATTTGGGTTTAATTCTGGTTTTACTCTACCAGGCGCTGGGCCAGATATAAATTATCTTGATTTTTTGGTTCCGGGTATTATTGGTATGACAATGCTTTTTACTTCAATGACTGCTGGCATTTCGGTTCTATGGGATAAAGAATTTGGTTTTTTAAAAGAAATAATGGTCGCACCGGTCAGTCGAGTTGCTATTGTTCTTGGAAGAATTGCTGGAGGAGTTACTACGGCTTTAATTCAAGGAATTTTGATTTTGGTTATTGCATTGTTTATGGGATTTAAAATAGCCAATGTGGGAAGTTTTTTGCTGGCAGTATTATTTATGCTTCTTATTGGCATTGGTTTTATTGGATTTGGAGTAGCAATTGCTTCAATGATGGAAGATACTCAAGGATTTTCTCTAATTATGAACTTTGTAATTTTTCCAATTTTTCTTTTGTCTGGTACTTTCTTTCCAATAACGAATTTTCCTAATTGGTTAAGACCGTTATCCTATATTGATCCTTTGACCTATGGAGTAGATGGATTGCGTAACAGTTTGATTAATTTTTCTCAATTTTCTGCAGGTTTGGACTTTGGTGTTCTCGCTGTTTTTAGCATAGTAATGGTTATTTTAGGTACTTATTTATTTAATAAAACAGAAGTGTAATACAATGAAAAATCAAATTATTTTAGCAATTTTAATTTTAACTTTTGCTATTTTTGGCGGTTTATTTTTTGTTTATCAAGAAAAAAGTATTCAAGAGATTCAAGAGACTCAAGAGATGGAAAAAGTTTCTCAACCATCAGAAGAAGTTCTTCAGCTAGAAGAAACTTCTCAAAATTTATCTTCAGAAACAATAGAAATAATAACCTCTCCTTCCCAAGAATCTTTGCCCAAAAAATTTAAACTAGATGTGCCTTTTTTGTCGCAAGCGCCTTTGGAAATTTGGGATGATGATCACAACGAAGCATGTGAAGAAGCGGCAATTTTAATGATAGATATTTATCTAAAAGAAAAAGAATTAATACCAGAAATGGTTGATAAGGAGATTTTAGAAATGATTGATTATCAAAAAGAAAATTGGCAAGGTCATTTTGATTTATCAGTTGAAAAGATAGAAAAACTAGCAGAGGAATTTTACGGTTATAAAAATACAAAGATAAAATATGATGTTTCAATTGATGATATTAAAAGAGAAATTGTGAGTGGTAACCCGGTAATTCTGCCGACAGCCGGTAGAATGCTTTTCGGACCACTTTCCGAGGGTAAAAATCCTTATTATCGCTCGCCCGGTCCTCTTTATCATGTGTTAGTAGCGATTGGCTGGGACGATGATAAAGGAGTGATGGTTGTTAATGACCCAGGAACAAAACACGGTAAAGAGTTTTCTTTTAAATACGAGGTTTTAGAAAATGCTATTCATGATTGGAATAATGGAAATGTTAACAATGGAAAAAAAGCAATGGTCGTTTTATTCCCTTAAAATTTTTGGCGGAAGAGTTGTTAAATCAATAATTGTAGATGGTTTGTGAGAGGGAAGATCACCGGCATTAATGATCAAATCAGGTTGATCTTTCTTGTCTTTAAATTCTTTGATAATCTCTTTTATTTTTCCCGAAGCGGGTTTCCCAGAAATATTGGCTGATGTTTGGGCTAGGGGAAAATTAACTTGGTTTAACAAAAGATTAAGGGGTTTATAAGAGGGGATACGAATGGCAATAGTGTCCTCCCTTATGCCATAAATTTTTTCTTTTGTCTTTCTTCTTTCAAGTATTGCTGTTATTTTACCCTTGCCTGTTTCGGTTTTTTTGAAAGTTGGACTGGTAGGCCAAATAATTTTTAAAAATTTTTCTTGCTGGGGATTGATCTTTGCAATTTTTTTTACTATTTTAATGTCTTTAACGAAAAGAGAAAGGGGTTTTTGAGCTGGCCTTTTTTTTATTTTGAAGATTTTTTCTACTGCTTTTTTGTTTGTTGCGTTAGCTAAAAATCCATAAACTGTATCAGTAGGAAAAAGAATAACCTCTCCCTTAATTAGAGAATCTATTGCAGAATTTAATTTATCTTGGTTGATTTTTTGAGGATTTAATCTTATAATCTGCATATTTTTTTAATAATAATTATAATATTCGTTTTGATTATTTGCAAATTTTATTAAAATTTGTATAATTAATATAACCTGCTTTGTAGGTTTTATTCAAAAAACATCCTGAATAATATTCTGATTGTTGGAATATTATTCATAGATTGGAATTATACTTATGCAAAAAGAAAAAAATTATTTTCAAGAAAAATATAAAGATTTTTTAAAAATTCCAAAGGAAGGAGATTTCGTTAAGGGAAAAGTAATTCAAAAAGGAAAAGGAGGTATTGTTTTGGAATTAGGGAATTTTAAAATGGGTATTATCAAAAAAGATGATTTAATTCGATCTGGTCAAACTCCTTCAGGAATTAAAATTGGAGAAGAAATAACAGCAAAAATTGTAAATCTTGAAAACGATGAAGGATTTGCGGAATTGTCTTTGAGGGAAGCTACAGAAGACCTGAATTGGAAAAAATTAGAAGAGTTAAATAAAAAAGGAGAAAAATTATCCTTAAAAGTATATGGAGCCAACAAAGGAGGGTTGATCTTTAATGTTTCTGGTTTGCAAGGGTTTTTGCCTGCTTCACAACTGTCAGTAAAACATTATCCAAAATTAGAAAATCCTTCCCCTGATAAGGTATTTGAAAAATTGAAAGAATTAATAGGAGAAGAAATTGAGGTAAAAATTATTACTCTCGACCCTAAAAAAGCAAGATTAATTTTATCAGAAAGATAATCTGATAAAATTAAATATTAAAAATCAAAAAGTAGTTCAATAAAACAATAGTTTTAGTCATTTATGTATACAGTTATTTCTCTTGGCGGTTCTGTAATTGTTCCTCATCTTTCTGATGAGGGAGGTATTAATGTTTCTTTTTTAAAACAATTTAGAAGTTTAATCTTAAAAGAATTAAAAAAAGATAAAAAATTTATTATTGTAGCTGGCGGTGGAAAAACAGCTAGGGTTTATCAAAAAGCCGCGGCTGAAATTGTCAATCTTAAAAAAGAAGACATTGATTGGATCGGTATTCATTCTACTAGGTTAAATGCTCATCTTTTGCGAACAATTTTTTGGAAAGAGGCCTATCCTGTAGTATTAGATGATCCTCATAAAAAATTGGTAAAAGGTAAAAAAGATCTTTTAATTGGTTCTGGATGGCGGCCAGGTTGGTCTACTGATTATGTAACAGTGCTTTTAGCAAAAAGATTTAAAGCCAAAGAAATTATTAATGCTGGGGATATTCCCTTTGTTTATACAAAAGATCCTAAAAAATTTAGAGATGCAAAACCCATTGAAAATATTTCTTGGAGTGATTATCAAAAGATTATTCCCTCAAAGTGGATGCCTGGTATGTCGTTACCTTTTGACCCTGTCGCAACTAGGTTAGCAAAAGAATTAAAATTAAAAGTAAAAATTATCAAAGCTATAGATCTTAAAAATTTAAAAAATACTATTGAGGGAAAAGATTTTAAAGGAACAATGATAACGTAAAATAAAACATGAAAAACATTTGGAAGAATATTTTATATACATTTTTAATTTTTCTATTTTTAGCGTCCTTTTTTTCTTTATTTAATCCTCCTCAAAAAGTGGAAGAAGTTACTCTTGGTGAACTTGTTCAGCAAATTGAAAATGGTCAGGTAAAAAAAATTGAGGTTCAGGGGACACAGATAAATATTGAATTAGATGATGGCGCTAAAGAGATTGCTACAAAAGAAATAGGCACACCACTGGAAGAAATTTTGGTAAACGGCTATGGGCTTGATCCAACATTATTAAGAAGTGTAAGTATTGTTCCTCAGGCCGAAAGTAGTGATATTTGGTTGTGGGTTTTGCTTTCGATTTTGCCAATTATCCTTATTGGTTTTTTATTTTGGTGGATGTTAAGACAGGGACAGCAAGGAGCCACCCAAGCTCTTTCTTTTGGCAAAGCTCAGCCAAAGGTATATGGCGGTGGAGGAAAAATAAAAGAAAAGGTTACATTTGATGATGTGGCTGATCTTCAAGAAGCAAAAGAAGAATTAAAAGAAGTAGTTGATTTTTTAAAAAACCCTCAAAAATTTCTTAATATGGGCGCAAGAATTCCTAGAGGGGTTTTATTGGTTGGTGCGCCTGGAACAGGAAAAACATTGCTTGCCAGGGCTGTAGCTTCAGAAGCCGGAGTTCCTTTCTTTTCAATATCTGGATCAGAGTTTGTTGAGATGTTTGTTGGCGTTGGAAGCGCTCGAGTAAGAGATTTATTTACTACTGCCAAGAAAAATGCACCTTGCATTGTTTTTATTGATGAACTGGATGCTATTGGTAGGCATCGTGGTGCTGGTCTTGGTGGGGGACACGACGAAAGAGAACAAACCCTAAATCAGATTTTGGTTGAAATGGATGGTTTTGAAAGAGAAACTAATGTTATTGTTCTAGCAGCAAGCGTAACTGGCGATACTCCTGTTTTGGTAAAACAAGATGGGGAAATTAAACTTTCCCCAATCTCTAAAGTGATCGATGCTTGTTATAAGGAGGATGAAGAAGGTATTGAAAAATTAACGCCAGGCCTTGAGGTGTTAGGATTTGAGAAAAAACCTGCTAAGGGAGGCTTTAAGAATAATTTATATTTTTCAAATAGTGCTTTTAAAAAAGTAAAAAGTGTTTTTAGACATAAAGTAAACGAAATCTATAAGATCGAGTTTAGAGGTGGAGAGATTAAAACAACCGGCAATCATTCTGTTTTTGTGCGAACATCAGAAGGACTAAAAACAAAGGCAGTTGCTAATTTAAAACCAGGCGATATTTTAGTAAACCTTCCTTATAAAGTTAATAGGACAAATTTAAAAAAAGAAATCAGAGCTCATAAATTTAACCCGGAATTTAATCTTGAACTTCCGCTTTGGCAACCTTTATTTGAAAAATTTGAATCGGTTAATTTTGTTTATCAATATGCCCTATCCAATACCGGAGAAGTTTCTCAAACTCAATTAGGTAAAACATTCGGTTTTTCTCAAAGAACAATTGGTAAATGGCAACAAGGAATATGCGGCCCGAGAGTACTTTCAAAAAATTATTATCGAGACAAGGATGTTTTACCGGAGAAGGTGAAGGTGACGCCTAATTTAATGCGGCTTTTTGGGTATTACACAGCCGAAGGTTATGCTAGAAAAGAGATTGATTTTTGTTTTAATAGGAAAGAAAAAGATAAGATTGAGGATGTAAAAAGATTGATGAAGACAATCTTTAATTTAGAACCCGATAGAGTAAGATTTATTACTCCTGGTGCTGTTAATATTATTTATTATTCTAAACCTGTTGCTAACTTCTTTTCCTTTCATTGTGGCAAGGGAGCTAAAAATAAACATTTACCTTCCTTTATTTTTGAGGCACCTTTTGAATATTTTAGAGAATTTTTAAGAGGGTATTTAGTCGGAGATGGTTATATAGATAAAAGAGGGAAAGGAGAGATTACTTCTGTAAGCAAACAATTAATTTTAGAATTAAATTGGCTTTTCAGAATGCACGGATTCAAGAGCTATATTCACTCATTTAAAACTAAAAAAGAAAGGCGAATTAATAATGGTAAGCCCTTAAAAGAAAGTACCGCGTGGAGATTGGGATTTGGGAAAAGTCAAAATCCCTTAAACTCACCTGATTCAAGAATGAATGGCTCTGTTTGGCGTTCGGTAGTTAAAAAAATAAATAAAATTCCTTATGAGGGATATGTTTATGATTTTTGTGGTTGCGAAAATGAAGCTTTTTTTGGAGGAGAAAGTCCTATACTTTTGCACAATACCAACCGTCCGGATATCTTAGATCCTGCTTTATTAAGACCGGGAAGGTTTGATAGAAGAATAGTTTTAGACGAACCAGATGTTAGGGGCAGGGAGGAAGTTTTAAAAATTCATTCTCGTGGAAAACCATTGGCAAATAATGTTAATTTAAGAGAGATCGCTGAAAGAACGCCTGGATTTTCTGGAGCAGATTTAGCTAATTTAATGAACGAAGCGGCAATTTTAGCAGCCAGACGCAACAAACAAGAGATTACTCAAGATGAACTTCGTGAATCAATTGAAAAAGTGCTTTTGGGTCCGGAAAGGAAAAGTCATATTTTATCAGAAAAAGAAAAGAAAATCGCTGCATATCATGAAGCAGGGCACGCTTTGGTATCTTCTTTTATGCCGCATTCAGAGCCAGTTCAAAAAATTTCGATTGTTTCCCGAGGAATGGCTGCTGGATATACTTTAAAATTGCCAAGTGAAGAAAGGCATTTAAAAACAAAATCACAGTTTTTAGCAGATTTAGCAACCTTAATGGGTGGCTTTGTTGCTGAAAGATTGATTTTTAAAGATGTAACTACTGGTGCTTCAAATGATCTTAAAAAAGCAACTGAATTGGCCCGAAGTTTAGTAATGGAATATGGAATGTCGCGGCTGGGACCAATGACTTTTGGCAAAAGAGAAAGTATGGTGTTTTTAGGTAAGGAAATTACTGAGCAAAGAGATTTTTCTGAAGAAGTGGCAGAAAAGATTGACAAAGAAGTAGAAAGATTTATAAAAGAGGCAGAAAAAAATGCTGAGAAAATTTTAAAAGAAAAGAAAGATTTGCTTGAAAAAGTCGCTAAAGCTCTTATGGAAAAAGAAACAATTGAACGGAAAGAATTTGAAGAATTAATAAAAGAAACAAAAGCAGAAGAAAAAAAACCAAACGAGGACAGCAAAAAAAGTAGCGCTAGAACTAACAATAAAAACATAGAAAGAAAAAATTTAAAAGAATAATTAGCTCTTGGTTTTTATTTGCGCACGTAGTTCAGTGGTAGAACGCTACTCTTATAAAGTAGAAGTCGCAGGTTCGATCCCTGCCGTGCGCAATCCATATATGGCCGAAGAAAAAGAACCAAAAATTTCAAAAAGTTTTTGGCAAGAGATGGTTGGAGGTTTTTTAGGTATTAAGATTTGGATTATGTAAAGGAGTAATAGGAGATTAAAATTAGGGGCGATTAGCTCAATGGCTAGAGCGTTCGCTTGACGTGCGAAAGGTTATAGGTTCGAGTCCTATATCGCCCACAGTTTTGGTTCTAGTTTTCGATTAATAGTATTAAAAATAATAAATAGTTTATTCTAAGTTTGGTCGAAAAATATATTAATAAAAATAAAAAAATTATGGAAAAATCATCTAAAGAAAAAAATAAAAATATATCTAAAAAGGAATTACCAAAGATGAAACCTGGAGATACAGTGCGTGTTCATGAGAAAATTCTTGATGAAAAAAAGAAAAAATCTCAAGTGTTTGAGGGAATTTTGATTTCTCAAAAACACGGCAAAGGGATCAATGCTACTTTTACTTTAAGAGCAATAGTTGAGGGAGTAGGAGTGGAAAAAACATATCCTTTACACTCTCCGTTGATTGAAAAAATTGAAATAATAAAAAAGGGAAAAGGAAGAAGAGCAAAGCTTTATTTTTTAAGGACAAAATCGCAAAAAGTTATAGGAAAAAAATTAAAATCTGAGGTAGTAAAAGAGAATCAAAAATAATAGAAGGTTATGGGATGCATCCTATGTTTTGGTTTCTTGAGTGAGATTTGGAACCAAAACTATTATGGGGCATGGGATACGCCCATATTTTGTTCCCAGAAGTCAATGAAGTTTACTTCATTTCCACGCTCGCTTCGCTCGCGTATCTAAAGAAACAGTGAGCGTAAGCGAACCTGTGTCTTTAAGGAAGGTGTGGGAACAAAATTGTGCCCAGGTGGCGGAATTGGCATACGCGACGGTCTGAGGCGCCGTGCCATTTATGGCGTGCGGGTTCGAGTCCCGCCCTGGGCATTTTTATTTGTTGAGGGCATATAGCTCAATTGGTTAGAGCGCTACGCTTACATCGTAGAGGTTTCCCGTTCGAGTCGGGATATGCCCAAAGTTTTAAATTCCAAATATAAAATTTCAAGATTTTTTAATTGTATATTTATATTACTCTCTTTTATGTTTTTATCTTTTTTTGGAGGAACAAAAATTGTTACTGGGGCTAATTATTTACTCGAAACTGGTAAGAGAAAAATTTTAATTGACTGTGGAATGTTTCAAGGATCAAAGGAGTTAGAAAGAAAAAATTTAGACCCTTTTCCTTATAATCCAAAGGAGATTGATGCTGTGTTGTTAACTCATGCTCATCTTGATCATATTGGGCGCTTACCAAAATTGGTAAAAGATGGTTTTTGCGGTAAAATTTTTGGTACATCTGCTACTCTGGATTTAACTAGATTAATGTTGAAAGATGAATTAAATCTTCAGCCCCAAGAAAGTGATTTATCAGAAAGAGAATCTTTGTTTTCTCAAAAGGATCTTGAAAAAACATTTACACTTTTTCAAGCAGTTGAATATCATCAAAAAATTCAAATTCCTTCTTTGTTCTCTCAATCATCAATTAATGCAAAAGAAGAAATTTTCTTTAAACTGCTTGATGCTGGTCATATATTGGGTTCAGCTATTATTGAAGTATTTGCCGAAGGAAAAAAGATTGTTTTTTCAGGTGATTTGGGCAATCAGCCAACACCACTTTTACGACCAACTGAATTTCCTTCATCAGCTGATTATATTTTAGTAGAATCCACTTATGGAGACAGAACCCATCCTGATCTTTTACAAAGAAAAGATTTGTTAGAAGATACAATTGAAGAAGTAGTGGGCAAGGGAGGGGTTTTAATGATTCCCGCTTTTGCCCTTGAAAGAACTCAAGAATTATTATACGAACTTAATGAGTTAGTAGAAAACGACCGAATACCTAAGGTCCCAGTTTTTGTAGACAGTCCTCTTGCTATTCATTCAATTGAAGTTTATAAGAAATATGAGCGATATTATAGTAAAGAAGCTGCTTATCTTTTAAGATCAGGAGATAAAATTTTCGATTTTCCACGATTGATATTTACTCCTGATGTTAATCAATCAAAGAGAATCAATGACACACCTCCTCCCAAGGTAATCATTGCTGGTTCTGGAATGTCAACAGGTGGTAGAATTCTTTACCATGAGGAAAGATATTTGCCTGATCCTCAAAATTGTTTACTTTTTATTTGTTATCAGGCAGAAGGTACACGAGGAAGAGCAATTCAAGATGGAGCAAAAGAGGTTGAAATTTTTGGGAAAATAGTTCCTGTAAAAGCAAAAATAAAATCAATTCAGGGTTATTCAGCTCATGCTGACAGAGAGGGATTGTTCAAATGGCTTTATCATATTAAAAGCAGTGCTTTAATTCAGAAACAGCACCAGGTTAAAAAAATTTTTGTTGTTCAAGGAGAAGAAAAACCAGCGAGAGCATTAAAACAATTAATCATGGATCATTTAGGAGTAGAGGCGGTATTACCAGAGTATGGAGAAAAAGTAAAGATATAAATTTTTTAATTTACAAATATGCCGATGTAGCTCTATGCCGATGTAGCTCAATTGGTAGAGCAATGCTTTCGTAAAGCAGAGGTTGTCGGTTCGATTCCGACCATCGGCTTATTTTTTATTTATTCAAAAAATCTCTAATTAATTTTTCCGCCTCTTTTTTATTTTTTACCCAATTAATACGAGGATCTCGCTTAAACTCGTCAAATTTTTTTTCCGAAAAATTTTGAGCGGTGAAATCATCAATTTGATGGTTAAACCAGGTCATTTGACGCTTAGCAAATTGAAGGGTATGCAATATAATTTCTTGTTTTATTTTTTCTTTATCTTTTAAGGAAAGTGTTGGAGAATAATTTTTACCTTTTTTAGTTTCAAAAAATGGAGCCCATTCTTGATAACCAATTGTTTTCATTGGCGGAATATTAAAGGTATATTTTTTTGCTAATGTTTTTACTTCTTTTTCAAGGCCCAATTTGAACATTTTATCAACCCTTTTTGAAATATTTTTTTCTAATTCTTTTTTCGATAATTTCACTCCAATTTGAAGCACATCGAAAAGAGGTTTCCCTTTAGTTCTTTGTTTTGAATAGGGTTTTTTTGTGACTTTACAAACCTCAATTGCTCGAATCAGCCGTCTTTTGTTTTTTTTGTCAATCACTTTTGCACCCTCTGGGTCCAATTTTTTGTAAATTTTAAAAAGTTCTTTTTCGCTTTTTTGCTCTAGTTCTTTTCTCAATTCATTGTCTGGAAGTACTTTTGGGAATTTCATATTATCAACAATTGCTTGAATATAAAGACCTGTTCCGCCAACCAAAAACGGTAAATTTCCTCGTTTTTGTACTTCTTTTATTTTTTTAATCGCTAAATTTTTATAGATTGCCACATTAAATTCTTGATCGGGATTAATAATATCAATGAGATGATGAGGAACATTTTCCATTTCTTTTTTTGAAATCTTTCCGGTTCCAATATCCATTTCTTTATAAACCTGCCTTGAGTCAGCAGAAACAATTTCTCCATTAAAATTTTTGGCTAATTTAATTGCCAATTTTGACTTTCCCGAAGTAGTTGGTCCTAAAATCACTATTAATTTTTTATCAATATTTTTTTGTTTCATTGAGCTAGTATTTCTTTTAAAATTTTCTCTGGATCTTGGCATACTAAGTTCTTCGCGTAAAGGGGACAACGCAATAAGTGTAAAAATCATTACAGCCAGTGGAAATTGGAATATAACTTAGGTTCAAAAACTTAACGCAACACATTTAATTAATTTCTAATTTCTAATTTCTAATTTTTAATTTTTAAACCCTTAAATCCGTATTCGTGAAATAGAACGCGTCTTACGGTAAACGTTGGCGTTGCGCGTATCGTCTTACGGTAGAGAAGTGCGTAAAGTATACGCTTGCCGTTTTACGTTTGCCGCGACGCGCTACGCTACCGTTTAACGTATTACACTTCATTCGTATATTCGTATCGATTCGTAATTCGTTGATGTTTCCGTGATTCTGTCATCGCGAGGAGCGTT
>Ga0208564_1002132_pt1 | contig 15948 bp, 15 predicted proteins | sample AD_UKC073_MetaG_FD_184439 | JGI IMG/M metagenome (GOLD analysis project Ga0208564, IMG submission 184439) | Active sludge microbial communities of municipal wastewater-treating anaerobic digesters from USA - AD_UKC073_MetaG (SPAdes) (version 2) | ecosystem: Engineered > Bioreactor > Anaerobic >... | reverse complement strand
TAAAAGAATTAGAGCAATATATATTGAAAAACAAACATCTACCCGATGTACCTACTCAAAACGAAATCTCAAAAGATGGTATGGATGTGTATGAGGTGAATGCTATACTGCTAAAAAAGGTAGAGGAGCTGACGCTGTATATTATAGAGCAGCAAAAAGAAATAGAACAATTAGAAAATAAAATTAAAAATATAAAGCAATGAAGAATAAATCAGTAATAATAATATTTAATATTTTTTTAACTTTAGCGCTATTATCATGCGAAAAGGAAACAATCCCTCCTTGTGGTATATTAATGGATGTTAGTTCCATTAATTGTTATATAGCAACAGAGATGACAGCAATAAATCATTCTGATAATTACTATTCAAATCCTAATACTGATACTGTTTTATACTCAGAATATAATATATACTTGTATTTTAATGGTAAAATGGTATCAAAAGGTATTGAAAATCCTAAATATAGTAACTATGGCGAACTGCAATATTTTATCAATAAAATTAAAAATTTTAATATAAAATCTGATAAAATATTTAAGGAAGGAGAAAGTCTAACAAATTGTTTTATTAAAGAAGATAATTGTGGTACTATATTGACAAATTATCAATCATTAGGGTATTCACCAATTATTTTATCGCTCGAAATGGCTCCAGATAGTGAGAAATATTATACCTTTACTATAGAAATTACAGACATATATGACAATGTTTTCACTGCTAGTACAGATTCAATATTTATTTTAAAAACTAATAAAAAATTATAGGATTATGAATAAAAATATTGTTAATATTTTAATCTTTGTATTTTTCTTTGCAATACCTTAGTTATGATCAGCCTATAATGATAAAACTTATAAATACAATTATCAATGTAAAATAATTAAACAATGAAGAAATTCATATTAATAAGTTTAGCTTTAGTTTGGTCAATATTTGCATTTTCACAAAATGTATATAAAAATGAAGTGATTTTGACAGTAGGGAAATTTTATTCTCCTTATAGGTATTTTAAATATTACAATGGTTTTGAGAGTATAAAATTTGAGTATTCACATCAATTTTTTCCCAATATGGGTGTTTCATTTGTACAAGAATATGGTAGAATGTTTGATGAAAATACAAACAGTAGAGCATTTGTGATACCCTCAAATTTATGTATTTATTACAACATGCTTCAAAAGAAAGATTTTAAGTTAAGAATATCAGCAGGAACAGGACTTGAACAAATTTATATTAAATCTTTGTATGAATTTTATCCAGTTGAGAGGAATTTTTATGGTATCCCAGTGCGAATAGAAATTGGTTTTTTTTATAAACTAAACGAAAGATTAAACCTCACACTTAATGCTGTTACTACATATTGCTCCCTGTTTAGTAATAAAAATAGTTTATTTCCTAGTCCATATTACTATAATACTTTGTTTTTTTCATCAAATATCGGATTAAGTTATTATTTTTAGCAAATTACATAATTATGGAGCAGCAAAAACAAATAGAACAATTAGAAAATAAAAGAAAAAACATAAAGCAATGAAGACAACAAAAATAATATTGATAATAAGTGCTGTAATATGTACGACATTTGCTAAAACTGAGATTTTTGCTCAGGAGAAAAGTGATATTTATTTAGAACTAAGCAAACCTTTATTAGAGTATTCTTTATTTAATAGATACATATTTGATGTGGGAACAGGATATAATGCTAAAATAAATAGATTATATGTTGGTGCTTCTCTAAACATGACTTATTCTAAATTAAAGGGTAAAAATAATACTCAGACATATCTTATTAAACCAAGGATTAATCTAACATATACTATAAATATGTCTGCAAGATTTAATTTTGAACCCAAAATAGGATTAGGATATTCTGTTATTAGTATAAATAATAAAAAATATGAATTTTCAGATTTACAGCAAGGAATAAATGCCATATTAGAATTGAAATTTAATTATATTACAAATACTAGATTTGATTACTATTTTATGATAAATTATGATTATACATATCTTAATAAAGATAAAGATTTTACACAATTAGATTATTATCGTAATATTCATTTATTAAGTTTTGGTATTGGTGCAAAATTAAAATTTTATGAAAAAGATGAAAAATAAAAGTGTATTATTGATAATTATTATACTAGTTATCCTGTTAGCCCCTAATTGTTCTAAGGATGATTTGGTATTAGACCAAGATTATGTAACAGTTTCTGATTTAACTCGTTATTGCAGATGTAAATGTAGAGAAACATTTCCCTGTGAAAATAAAAAGGTTAAAATTAAAGGGCACATTGATTATTATTCATTTAAAACAGATTTTTCATATCAATCTTACTCATTAGAAAAAATCCGTATACAAGATATTAGAAATGGTTATTTTATTGAAATATATTTTAGTTCTAATGATACAGCAATTATTAATAAAATTCTTTCATCAAATGAAACAGATATGTGCTATATAAAAGGAATAGTAAAATCATGGCAGATGAATACGATGTTTGATTGTACATTAGAGGCTGAAATATTATTACATAGTGCAGATGACATATATTTTGAGAATAAATATTAATTATTAAAACAAATAAAATTATGAAAAATAAAAGTATATTATTGATAACTATTATATTAGTTATCTTGTTAGCTCCTAATTGTTCTAAGGACGATTTGGTATTAGACCAAGATTATGTAACAGTAAGCGATTTAATGAAATATTGTTCTAAAGCTTCTTGTTATAAACCAGTTGAGTGGGAAGGAAAAGAAGTAAAAGTGAAAGGTCATATTGACGATAATTACATGTTATTAAAATTAAAAGATATTAGAAACGGTTATGATATACAAATATCAATTGATTCTTCATGCAATATTTTATGCATAGATTCTATTGTTAAAAAAATACTATCTAATAATAAAAAAAATATGTGTTATATAAAAGGAACTCTTCAATCTTTTGAAAATAACACTACGTTTAATTGTACTGTGGGTTGTGAAATATTATTACATAGTGCAGATGATATATATTTTGAAAATAAATATTAATTATTAAAACAATTAAAATTATGAAAAATATTAAAACTATTCGTATTATTTTAGTATTAATTATTTTATCTATGATATTTTATAATACTACCTGTAGTGATCGAGAAATAATCAAAAAAGATATTACTGCATTTTGTTTTAATGTGTTAAAATATGATGGAACTTTTGATGAATATGGTAAACCTAATAATGCATATGCACTTGATAGTTTTGAAAATGTTAAATTTTACAAATTGATTTTAGATTTAACGTCTAAACAACAATATCAACCAGAAGGTATATTTTATGAAGTATGTCCCCCAGGGCATATTGTAAATTGTAGTTTTTCGGATTTGTTTGTTAAAAAAATCTATGCAACAATAGAGCCACTTATTATTCCTAATGGTAATATTGAAAATATATATGTTTTTAGTAATAATGATTATGATTCTATACATAAGGCAGGTGATATTTTAAATGATATAATTCTAGTATCATACCTAGATAAAGGGATACATTCAATTCCAATTCCTTTAAATTATTTCTTAAAGGATAAACCAGAATGTAAATTTTCTTTAAATTTTTATTTTACTGCTCCACCTTGTGAAGCAGACACACATATATTTACCTTACAATATCGTGAAACAGATGGAACTTCTTGTGAAATGATCTTTAACCCCGTTATTGTAGAACCATAAATTAAAAATAAGAATGATGAAAAATAAAATTGTATTATTGATAACTATTATAATAGTTATCCTATTAGCCCCTAATTGTTCTAAGGACGATTTGGTATTAGACAAAGATTATGTAACAGTAAGCGATTTAATGAAATATTGTTCTAAATCTTCTTGTTATAAACCAGTTGAGTGGGAAGGAAAAGAAGTAAAAGTGAAAGGTCATATTGACGATAATTACATGTTATTAAAAGATATTAGAAATGGTTATGATATACCAATATCGGTGGATTCTTCATGCGATTCTTCATGCATAGATTCTATTTTTAAAAAAATACTATCTAATAATAAAAAAAATATGTGTTATATAAAAGGAACTCTTAAATCTTTTGAAATGCACACTATGTTTAATTGTACTGTGGGTTGTGAAATATTATTACATAGTGCAGATGATATATATTTTGAGAATAATGTAAATTATTAAAATACTATAACTATGAAGAATATTAGATATTTAATTATCATCGTATTATTATTTTTATGTAATTTTTCTTATTCTAATCCTGTTGATTCTACTTTGGCAAAAAAAGTAGCAAAAAACTATTTTGAATTCTTAAATCCTTCAAGATTACAATTAGAAATTAAAAATACTATTACTATATATTATAATGGATATCCAAGCTATTATATAATAAATTTTAACAAAGGTGGTTATATAGCTGTTTCAGCTAATGATGCCACTATTCCAATTTTAATGTATTCTTATGGAGGTGAATATAATGAAAATGATTTTCATAATCCTGCTTATTTAGAATGGATGGAAAACTACAGCAAAGAAATTGACTCAGTTAGAATATATAATATTCCAAATGATTCAACTATTCATGAATGGAATAATATTTTGAATAAAAATTTCAGTCAATATAAAAGTACAAAATCCGTACAGCCTTTAATAACAACTAAGTGGGGGCAAACACGGACTAATGATTGGTATTATCCAGGTTATAATTCTTTATGTCCTAGCACCAGTAATAGTGATTGTACTAGCGGACATTGTGCTGCAGGTTGTGTTGCAATAGCAATGGCACAAGTTATGAAATACTGGATGCATCCTGTATATTCTACTTATAGTCCTTATGATTGGTGTAATATGCCGGACGAATTATTATATAATTCAGGTAATAATCAAAATTTTGATATTCAACAAAATGCAATTGCAAAACTTGTTCATGATTGTGGTGTTAAGGCAAATATGAGTTATTGTATTTCTTTAGGTGGGGGATGTGAATCTTTTGCATGGCCAACTAATGCAAAAAAAGCTTTGGTGGATGATTTTGGGTACAGTAACGATGCCGACCTTGATAGGCGCCAATTTTATTCTAAAAAAAAATGGATTGAAAAATTAAAATCTGAATTAGATAATGTACGACCATTAATTTATTTTGCTTTAAGTACAGGTAAGGAATCCTTTGGATCTGGTCATGCTTTTATTATTGATGGTTATAATACAGATAGCAAATTTCATATTAACTGGGGATGGTATGGTGATCCTGATGAATGGTATGAAATAGGGAATTTAACTCCACGTAACTATAATTTCAATTTTATGCAACGAGCAATATTTAACTTACATCCTGCCTGGTATGTAGATTGTAATTCAGATCTAGTATTAAACAACTGTGAAATAATATCAATTTTTCCTACCACTTATGATAATTTTTTTATTAGTGCTTCAGAAGGTATTGTTTCTACAGGTATTGCTTATGGAATAATTGGAAATCAACGTATAAAATTTAATGATATTGGCGCAGGTACAATTATATCTTATAATACAACTATTCCTAACAATGTTGATATAAATTTCAAGGCATATAACCAAATTATACTTGAAGATGGATTTACAGCGGAAAATGGAAGTAATTTTACAGCCGAGATTATACCATGTCCTGCTGAATGCCCTGATAATAGTAAAACAATGATGATATCTTCGAATAATTATAATGAAGAAATAGAATCAAAATACGATACAATTTATAATAATGATACTAAAAAAGAAATAGACGAATTTGAATTTCAGGTTTATCCCAATCCAAATAATGGAATATTTAATATTGTTGTACAAACTACGAATAAAACTGACCTGATTATTGAATTAATGAATATTCAAGGGCAGATAATTTACAGAAATAATGTTAAAGAAGTATATATTTATAAAGACCAAGTAAATGTTTCAGATTTTGCTAAAGGAATTTATTTTTTAAGAATAAATACAGTAGATAAGGTAGAAATTAGAAAAATAGTGATACAATAAACTTTTTGGTTTTTCTACCGGTATATGAGTTGATGCCTTTGGATAAAAGAAAACAAATGATTTTTTGAAAATTCTCACATGCTATATATGCTATCTGAAAAAATATATATAATATCAATAATAGGTTTAATTTAGTTTAATGTAGTTTAAACATTTAGCTTATAATTTGTGTTCATTTGTGTGAATCTGTGGACTAACTTAAAACTAATATCTTACTAAAACTCCCTATCACATCACTCATTAACTAATCAACCCTATCACTTATCACTAATTCTCCCTGTCACCTCTTCTCCCCCAGTCTCCCAGTCACCCTTTTTCCTCGTCACCCTGTCTCCTCATCTTCTAATTTTTATTTTTTTGTATCCAGTTTATAATAGTTTCTAAAACATCCTCACTCATTGTTTCTTCTATCAAAGCATATTCTTCAGTTGAGCCTGTATTTGCGTGCTGAAAAAGATGATTTAGCCCTTCAAAGGTCATAGATTCTACAACACAATTTTTTTTCTTACACACTGCAATTTGCTTAAACATTTCTTCATTTTCTACAGCAGGCACTTGCACATCTTTACTTCCAAAAAGAGCTAGCGTATTACATTTTAAATTTTTTAAATAATCAGATGGATCAATATTTATAAATGTTTTTATCCAAGGATTATTGTATGAAAAAATTAATTGATTGATCAAAGATTTGTCAATATTATATTTACTCAAAAGAGAGCTATCAATATTATTAAAATTCTCATTAAACAAACTATCTAAAATATTTTTCCATTTATCATTAGTTTCAGTTTTAATTATTTGCAGAGCTTGTAAATTAAAATTATAATATGCCTCAGTTATTTGTGTAGGCATGTCATAGAGCTCCATCATCTTTTTTATTTGTAAGGCAAGTAATTGATCACATGGTATAGTAACCCCTGCTAGTGCTATGGCAAATTTTAAATTCTTTTCTTTACTAGCCAGATAAAATGCTATTATTCCACCTTCGCTATGACCTATTACGCCAATATTATTTTTATCTACAAAAGGTTGATTTTTTAACCAATTGATAGCAGCTCTAGCATCATTAGCGAAATCAAAAGTTGTAGCTATAGAGAAATTACCTTCAGACTTAGCAACTCCTCTATCATCATACCTCAAAACTACTATTCCTGCTTTAGTTAATCTATCTGCTATCAAAGCAAATGGCTTGTGATGAGCTAAACTTTCATCTCTATCTTGTGGACCACTACCAGATATTAGAACTACAGCTGGATGTTTTGAATTACTATCTGGAATTGTAATTGTTCCCGCTAACTTTATTTTTTCTTTTTTATTATAAAATTCTATATCCTTAGAAATATATGGAAATGGAGGTGACGGATTTTGTGGTCTATTAAATGAAAAAGTATCTGCTTCAGATATTTTATGCAAAAGCAAAGGTAAACTCATACCAGATTGATACCAGTTACCTATGATACTATCGTTATCTATTATTTTTCCATGATATTTTGCTGCAAAGTTGCTAATATTTATTTTTATACTGTCATCTGATAGCGAAATTTTATTAATTTTTAATCTTATCACCATTTGTTGTGGAATAGTTAGGTATGCTATATAGCTGTTTCTGCTGCTATCATAGGAAAATGCAAACTGCAAGTCGATTTTTTGCAATTCATTTTTTAGTTGTCCTTGCCAATAACCTTGTAATACTTGTGCTGATAGAGTGAGGTTAAGTAATATAATTAAAGTAAATATGATATTTTTCATTTCTTAGATGCTAGCTTTTTTATAATTATTTTCTGTAAAACTATAGAGTATTCTAACAAGGTTATCGCATTCATTTAGTATATTATAAACTAATATAGTAGCTCTACGTGGCATTTTGATATTTTCATCATCTGATAGAGAAACTGATATCAGATTTCGTCTTACTTGTACTATTTCCATTTCTAAAAGATGAACTATATTATCATTCAATTCTTTATTTTCATCGATTATTATATCACTTATATTATTTATAATATCAAAGATGCGTTTTAATTGTTCAATTTGGAATTCTGTTAAGGGCTTATGATGATTTTGTAAATGAAGCATTGTAGGATTTATGATATAATAAATAACATCTAAAATTTGATCTAAATGTTCTATTTTAGTTAAAAAATATTGATATTCGTCTGTATTTAACCCTTTAATATTTGTAAGCATATCTGGTAAAAGTGTTCTGAAATTAGATACATCAGCTTTAATTTTTTCATAATTTTTCAAAGAATCTTTTAATATAGAGATTTTTTCTTTTTTTAGTGATTCTAAAATATTACAAGAAGAATCATTTAAGAGTTTAAAAACTATTTTCTCATAAATGATGATTTGAGTATTAACATCTGCTTTAGATGTGAAACTAGAAATAGAATCTGCTGTTGATAATTTTTTAGATATTTGTCTATGTTTTCTATCAGAGTTTATACGTGAAAAGACAGCTATTATGATTATTATTAATATTCCAACGAAATTAGTAAAATGAATAAATAATCCTAATAATGTAGCTAAGGTGAAAGCGAAAAGTGCAGTGAGGAACCATCCACCAACGACATTGACAACACCAGAAATACGATATACTGCTGAGTCTCGTCCCCAAGCTCTATCAGCTAATGCTGTACTCATAGCTACGATAAAAGTTACATAAGTTGTAGATAAAGGTAGCTTAAGAGAAGTACCAAGAGCTATTAAAGAACTTGCAACCATCAGATTAACAGTAGCGCGTACTTTATCAAAAGGAGCATCTTTATCTACCATATATTGTGTATCAAATCTATTATTCAACCATTTATGAAAACGAGTTTTCTTTACTGCTGCGAATAGTTTATTTATATGATATGATACATCTACTAGCATACGACCAAAAGCATTTACAGAAAAACGCTCTATGGTCGTTTCTTCTTGTTTCCCCAGCCTTATTTCAGTCTCCATAACTGTCTTCAATTTTTTATTTCTAAATAGTGTGATGCTCATTATTACTCCCGCAATTAATAAATATATAATAGAATTGCTTGAACTAGGATTTAATAAGCCCTCCATAGTGAAAATATTAGGATCTGCTCCTCCAGTATTTGAAAATATTTGAAATGCAGATAGTCCAGCTAAAGGTACGCCTATGAAATTTACTAAATCATTACTAGCAAATGACATTGCTAAAGCAAAAGCTCCATATAATATGCTTATGTTAAAACTATTATATTTTCTTATTGATTCTAAAATATATAATATTATAAAAGCAACTAATCCAATAATTAATAAAATTAAGGAAATATGATTGAATAACCATGCTGATTGTTGTTCATTAATTAAAGGTAAAGAATTTATTCCTTTTAAAAATATAAAATATGTGATTACTACAATACATATTGCATTAAATAGAGCTCTCACTACCTTGTGAACCTTTAAATAATTATATGAAAAAATTAATCTAACTATAAATTGTACTATATAACCGAATATGAAAGCGACAATTATTGATGTGAAAATACCAATAATTATAGTTAAAGTACTAGAAACGTTAATATAATTAGTAATTTCGTTAAATCTAATGCTATTTTGTATGAAAAAACCTATTGCTACACCAAAGGATGCACCTAATAAATTAAAAACCATTGATACTGTAGTAGATGTAGGTAATCCGTAAGTATTGAAATAATCAAGTAAAATAATATCAGAAAACATCATCACGACAAATATTATCATCACTTGATGAAAAGTAAACATTTGAGGATTAAAAATTCCTTTACGCGCTACATCCATCATCCCGCTACCAAAGACAGCTCCTATAATTAGAGCTACCGATGCTATTATTAATAATGTTTTTAATTTTACTACTCTACTACCATAAGCAGAATTTAAAAAATTAACAGCATCATTTGCTACACCAACACTTAAATCATAAATTGCTAAAAGTAATAAAATTATAACTAAAAATAGATAATACCATTCCATATTTTATATACTTAATTTATTGAATTGGTAAATTGTTTTAATTACAAAACAATGGAAATGATTAAACTTCATAAATTAACATTAAAAAGTTATCAATAAACTTCTTCTGATTGAGTCAGTATTTTGATTATAGTTATAGTTATACATTGCACTTTCCCATTCGCCATACATAGCATTAGGCAATACGATATAAATCGAACCAAATGAATCTTTTTGCTCTAAAGCAGCTTGGTGTCTATAGTCCATTGAGGTTTTTAAATATGAATCATTGAAATCTGCTAGATTATCTCCAATGTATAAAATCACATCATAGTTTTCTCTCACTTTATTACGTCTGATTTCTTTGCTAGATATACTATCTCTTGTCATCACATGCACTGAATCTGCAAATGGGAAATTTAATTTTTTTAAATTTTCTATTGTTGCATGCTTTTCGTCTGTATCTCTATTAGTGATATAAAAAATTGTAATTCCTTTTGATGCAGCATAATTAAAAAAATCTAAAGATCCTGGTATAGGTTTAGCATTAGCTAAAGATGTCCATTCTTTCCATTTATCGGGAAAAACATATTTTTTGCTAACCAATGCAGCCTCATATGGGCTATTATCTAGAACTGTTTCGTCTATATCAGTGATGATTGCTAAATTTTTAGCTTTGGGATTAGCTTTTAATTTTTGATCTACAATTTGCTTTGCAAGGTTGTAGCTTTGATAGCACATAGCTTCATATTCTGCAGCCCTCTGTTGATACAAGATAGACATTATTAGATGATCATTATTGGCTTCTTTATTAGTTTCTTTAGTGGTTGTATTTGTTTGTTTACATGATACTAAAACTATAGAGCTCATGGCTGCTATAATCAATAAAAATTGTCTTGTTTTCATATCCTAATAATTTTTGGGTAAAATTATAAAAATATGATAAATAATTAATATTAAATTAATGTTAAATTTTTATTAACAAAATCAAACATATTTCTACAGACATTATATGACTAAATAAATACAATCATTATTTTTTATCTATAACATTTTATATCGGAATCTTCCCCAGAATTAATAAATTTTTAATAGCTCAATAACCTGATGATTATTGAGAAAATTCTGTTTTTTAATTATTTGAACTTATTGCCTAAATAAAATTAAGAAGTAAAGATAGAAAGAGCAAGTGGAGAGTAAGAAATTTTGGTGCAATGAGAATATATTTTTTAAATATTAGCATATAAAATATTATACATAATTAATATTCTCATCTTCCCATCCTTTCAATTTCCTTATTTTTTTGTATCTTTGCATTATCTTTGTTTTTTGTTAAAATTTATTATTGGATAATGAAAGGTATTGTAGCGATTGTAGGACGTCCAAATGTTGGAAAGAGTACTTTATTTAATAGATTAGTAGGTGAGAGAGTTTCTATTGAGGATCCTACTAGTGGTGTAACTCGTGATAGAATTTATGGTAAAAGTTTTTGGAATGGAAGAGAATTTTCTATTATTGATACAGGTGGTATTGTTATCAAATCTGATGATATTTTTCAGCAAGAAATTAAAAAACAAGTCGATTTAGCTTTAGATGAGGCAGATTTAATATTGTTTATGGTTGATATACGTGATGGTATTACTCCTTTAGATATTGATATTGCTGATATGATACGTTCTCATAATAAACCTGTTTTTTTAGTAGCTAATAAAACTGATAATAATATTGTTTACAATGATCATACAGAATTTTATCAATTAGGTGTTGATACTATTTTCCCTATTTCTGCTAAAAATGGCTTTGGTACTGGTGATTTATTAGATGCTATTGTTGAAAAGCTTCCCAGTGACGATAAGGAAGATTTTGAATATCCAAGAATTGCCATTGTGGGAAAGCCTAATGTAGGTAAATCAACTATTTTGAATACTTTAATTGGTGAAGAACGTTCTATTGTTACTCCTATTGCTGGTACTACTCGAGATTCTATTTATCATCTTTTTAATAAATTTAATTTTAATTTTTATTTAGTTGATACTGCAGGTATTAGAAAAAAAAATCGTATCAATGACAATGTAGAGTTTTATTCTATTACTCGTAGTATTAGAGCTATTGAAAATTCCGATGTATGTTTATTAGTTATTAATGCTACTGAGGGTATAGGTGCTCAAGATTTAAATATTTTAAATTTGATTAATAGTAATAAAAAAAGTGTCGTTCTTGTTGTTAATAAGTGGGATCTTATAGAAAAAGATAATAAAACAGATATAATTTTTCGTGAATCTTTGATGAATAAATTAGCTCCTCAAGATCATATACCTATCATTTTTACTAGTGCTATTAAAAAGCAAAGATTACTTAGAGTTTTAGAAATAATTCAAAATGTTTATGATGACCGTAAAAAAAGAATTCCCACTTCTACTTTAAACAAAATTATGCTTAGTGAATTTGAAAAAAATCCACCTCCTTTAACTAAAGGTAAAAAAGTAATAATTAAATATTGCACTCAGTTACCTACTCCATATCCTTCTTTTGTATTTTTTTGCAATTTACCTCAATATGTTAAAGAACCTTATAAACGATTTACTGAAAATAAAATACGAGAACATTTCGGTTTTGCTGGTTCTCCAGTAATTATTTATTTTAGAGAAAAATAATATGAGATTGGATAAATTTCTATGGAGTGTTAGATTATTTAAAACTAGATCTATAGCTACTGATGAATGTAAAAAATCTAGAGTTAAGGTCAATGGCTTGATTGCTAAACCTTCTAAAGAAATTAATAATTCTGATATCATTGAAATTAAATATCATTTTTATACCAAAACTATTCGTATTATTGCTATTCCTACTCAAAGGGTTAGTGCTAAATTAGTAAATGATTTTATTTTAGATATTACTCCTGATGATGAGTATGCTAAATTAGATATGATGCGTGAAAATACTCTATCTTATAAGCCTAAATGGAAGGGTAGACCTACCAAAAAAGATAGACGCAATATTGATGAGTTCTTTACTAATTTACCAGAAGATTAATAATTTAATATTTTTTGTAATATCTTATATTTTAAATTGAAAATTAAAAAATATATGATGCTGTAGTGAAATATTATTATCATTGGGCTGCCAAAGTTGATAATTTATAGAAAAATTAATCCCTTTCGTTGGCATATAGTTTATTCCAACAAAATATCCATTTCCTGGGTAATGTGCATACCAGCTTTCATTTTCTAAATATAGTTTATTTACATATAATTTATCAAATCGTGCAAAAAAACTTAAGTTTTTATAGAATTTATAGATGCCATAAAAAGAAAAACCATATAAATCGTTATTATTAATATAAAGATTATTTTTTCTATAATTGTATTCACCTCCTATTTTTACAGTATTAGATATTTCATAACCAGCAAATATAGAGAATAATTGTCTCTCAACAGATTTTAGTGAATCTTTTGATTTAGAATAATCATAATAAAAGCGAATTATAAAATTTTCTATAGGTTTAATATCCAGTCCAGATGCGAATTGTAAATCGCCAAAATTATCTTGATTATACCGGTTCCCTTCTCCATTAGTGATAGCTAAATCTAGATTTAGATATTTATTTATTTTAAAAAAACTTATTATGCCGAGATCTGCACTTGGTAAAAGAAAATATCTATCTTGAAATGTTTCTGCTAAATATTTTAATCCCCAAAATTTATCTTGTGTATTATAATTATTTAATCCTACACTACCAATATTTAGTTTTATATTATCATTGATTTGCCATATTAATTCTGCTATTTTTAATTGCATCGTGTAATAGCTACCTGTATTTTCTTTATAATGTATATCTATTAAATTACCAGTTGAATCTTTTATATAAATTTTATCAATTGTTGTTGGTCTGCCAGCTTCTATAATAATTTTACCAGAAAATTTGTTATTAAAATTATATTGCTGTCCCATATATGCTCTATCAATAGCAAAGGAAAATTTTTTATCTACATTATTAGTCAGATTATATTCAAATTTACCATATATATCTAATATTGGCAGCCATTTATTACTAGTAGTATCTTTTGTTTGTGATAATAGATTTGATGAAATTAAAATTAATATTAAAAAAATATGCTGGTATCTCATAATTTTACAAATTAATTTTTTAATTTGCAAATTTAAAATTATTATTTTTATTAAGTAAATATTACTGTAATTTTAATAAATTATTAAGAAAAAATTCATTATTTATTTTGATTTATTTGTAATGATTTATTTACTTTTATTTATGGTAAATATATAGCTCCACTGCATGACTCTTTAACAGAGTGAGTGACTTTTGTACTAGTATTAGGTAAACCAATCCACCGTAGTACTCCAAGAAAAGCAAATATGATAGCTTCTTTATAATCTATGATTTCTTTATTTGGTAATATAATTTGCCCATCATAAAGATCAGTCAGCCGTTCTATTAAAAATTTATTATGTGCACCGCCACCTGTTACTAATACTTTACCATTTTTGGGTAATTTACTTGAAATTGTTACTGAAACATATTCTACAAACGTCCGTAATAAGTCGCTAATTGTAAATTGATATAAATATTTATCTATTAAAGGAATAAACTCTTTTTCTACTATTTCTCTGCAAAGTGAATGATTATTAAAAGTATCATTAATTATAAGTAGACTAGTTAGTAAATCATTTATCATTAGACCAGTTCTAGCAATTTCACCGTTGTTATCATAAGATAAATTAATTTTTTCAGTTAAATAATTTAAAATTATATTTACTGGACAAATGTCGAATGCTGAAATTATTTCTCCATTTTCTATTATTGTGGCATTACTGAAACCACCTAGATTCAAAAATATGTTATAATCTGTAAACAAGTATTTTTCTCCGATTGGTACTAATGGAGCGCCTTCTCCACCTAATCCAACATCTTGGCTACGAAAATCGCAAATTACTGGTATAGATGTATCGCTAGCTATCACTCCACCATGTCCGAGCTGATATGTGTAACCTGCTGCTGGATTGTGCCATATCGTATGTCCATGCATGCTAATAAAATCTACATCTGTATTGATTGCAGACAAAAAATTAAGAATTAAATCCGATAAGTAATGAGAATATCGAAAATTTAGATTTATTATTTCTTCACCTTTTAGGTAGAAAGCTTTATTTAGCAAATTTTTCCATTCTTGTGCGTATGCAAAAGTTTGAGTTTTTAGCACATCAAATTGCCAATTATTATTTTTAAAACATTTTACTAATACTAGATCTACACCGTCGCAGCTTGTACCAGACATCATTCCTATGATGTTATATTCCATTTTTTTATTAAAATTTTCCATTTTCAAAAATACATTATTTTTATAACTATTAAAAATATTAAGTTATTTTATCGAAAAATTTTTCTATTTTATCTCAATTATTAAAATGCAAATAGCTATATTTTAAATTATTTTTTATAACATAAAATAATTTAATAACTTAGTGAAACTTTACGTATATCTTCTTATCCATTTTTGCTATCATAGATAAGGTAATATTTTTTCTAAAGCATTTGCTCTGGAGCCTTTTACTAGTACTATGTATTCACTTAATGGATTGTTTGAAATAAAATTTATCAATTCTTCTGTATTTGGTATAAATTGAAATTGTGGATAATTATCTTTAAACTGATAAAAATTATCCCCTACAAATACTGCTAAATCTGGATTATAACTATTAACAACATTCAAAATATTTTTATGCTCATCATGTGAATACTCTCCTAGTTCCATCATTTCTCCAAGTATGGCAGCTCTTTTTTTAGGTTTTATGGCAGTATTTTTATTATAAAAAAAATCTATAGGAATAGAAAAGAAATTTTTAAGTGCAGCTTCCATACTGGTTGGATTAGCATTATACGCATCCATAATAACAATATTTTTATCATTATAGATGATCTGAGAGCGAGAATTTGTGGGTAAATATTCTGTAATTGCTTTTACAATATTTTCTG
>Ga0208564_1002125_pt1 | contig 15977 bp, 19 predicted proteins | sample AD_UKC073_MetaG_FD_184439 | JGI IMG/M metagenome (GOLD analysis project Ga0208564, IMG submission 184439) | Active sludge microbial communities of municipal wastewater-treating anaerobic digesters from USA - AD_UKC073_MetaG (SPAdes) (version 2) | ecosystem: Engineered > Bioreactor > Anaerobic >... | reverse complement strand
CCTGCGCCACTGGCTGATCGACACGGACGAACTTCCACCGCGGTCGCTGGTGGCGATGTGCCCCGTGTCGGTCCGCACCCGGGACGCGGCGGGCACCGCGACGGCAGGTAACCGGTTCGGCCTAGGGCTGTGTCCGCTGGGCACCGACCTCGCCGACCCGGCCGACCGTCTGGCTCTCATCCACGAGGCGATGTCGCGGATCAAGCATCAGGTCGCCGAGAGAGGCGCCGACGCGATGCTCGTCGTCATGGGCCCGGCGATCGGGTCGACGGTGGTGTTGCCGCTACTGCCGTTCGGCGCCGTCGTGCCGCCGAGTTGCAACCTGGCGATCTCCAACGTCCCCGGCCCGGCCGCGGACCTGTACCACAACGGCGCGCACGTCGATGAAATCTACCCGGTGTCAACGGTATTCGACGGGATGGGGCTGAACGTGACCGTCTGCTCCTATGCCGACCGGATCGAGGTTGGCTACGTAACCGACGCGGACCTGATGGACGACGTCGCCGCTTTGGTGCCCCTCACCCAGGCGGCGCTCACCGAACTCGCGACAGCGGTCGGGGTCAGTACGCCATGAACAGGATGTGCTCGCGTTCGTACTCCATCCCCGGGTGCGCATCGGCCAGGTGCTTCTGAGCCAGTGCGACCAGGTCGTCCTCGTCCTTACCCCGGATGGCCTCACCGCACGGGCAGTTCAGATGGGTCTTCATGTCGGCTCCTTTGGGGATTTCGCTGTGGCCTTCACAGCGGATTGCGCTGTGGACTTCGCAGCGGCCTTCATCTTCTTCTTGTACTCCCGCACCTGCTCCAGTGAACCCCTATCCACCACATCGGCGATGGACATCCGGGCGTCGGGATCGCCGTAGTCACCGGCGGCATCCCGCCATCCCGGCGGATTGACCCCGTACTGCTTGCCCAGGAGCGCCAGAAAGATCCGCGCCTTCTGTTCCCCGAACCCGGGAAGCGCCTTGAGCCGGCGCAAGACCTCCGGACCGTCAGGGCACCCGGCGGTCCAGATCGCGGCCGCATCGCCGTTGTATTCGTCGGCGACCACCCGCGCCAGATCCTGAATCCGCTTGGCCATCGACCCGGGAAACCGATGAACCGCTGGGGTTTGCGCACACACGGCGACGAACTTCTCCGGGTCGTAGCCCGCAATGGCGCGCGGGTCGAGACCGCCGAGTCGGTCGGCGAGCTTGCGCGGCCCGGCGAAGGCGGTCTCCATCGGAATCTGCTGGTCCAGGAGCATGCCGAGCAGCAGGGCGAAGGGATCGTCTTCGAGTAGCTGGTCAGCCTCTGGGTCCTGGGTGAGACAGAGCTTCCTCATGGGACCCATTTAACAGCCTGACTAACAGCGCGGGACCTCCCCGGCCCGGCGCGGGTGAACCCGACAGCCAGCGCTCCGAACGCGAATCGTGACGGATACACGGACAAGGACGCACCGCGTGAGGGATTCTTGGACAGCGGCAGTTGCGCGACGGGTCATAACCACTCCACGCTGCTGCCGTCCACCACCACGAGGAGGTCGCGTGACCGACAATCCCGCGCCGACGCAGCCGCCGATCCCGCCCAAGTCGGAGTACCTGGCCGTGCAGGCCAGCCCGGAGTTCGCCGAGTTGCGGCGCGCACTGCGGCGCTTCGTCTTTCCGACGACGATCTTCTTCCTGATCTGGTACGCCACCTACGTGCTGCTGGGCGCCTTCGCCCATGACTTCATGGCCACCAAGGTGTGGGGGAACATCAACGTCGGACTGTTGCTCGGACTCGCCCAGTTCGTCACCACGTTCCTGATCACGGGCCTTTACATCCGGTTCGCCAACCGGGAACTCGACCCGCGGGCCGCGGCCATCCGCGCCGGGATGCATTGGGCGCAGTGACCACCACGGTGCTGGCGGCGGGCCAGCTTGGCAACCCCGCCATCAACATCGGCATCTTCGTCGCCTTCGTCATCGTCACGCTGGCGATCGTCATCAAGGTGAGCAGTCGCAACACCAACGCGACCGAGTACTTCACCGGCGGCCATGCGTTCACTGGTCGACAGAACGGCGTCGCGATCGCCGGGGACTACCTGTCCGCGGCCAGCTTCCTGGGCATCGCCGGCGCGATCGCCGTGTACGGCTACGACGGTTTCCTCTACTCGATCGGGTTCCTGGTGGCCTGGCTGGTGGCGCTGCTGCTGGTGGCCGAACTGCTGCGGAACACCGGCAAATTCACGATGGCCGACGTGCTGAGCTTCCGGCTCAAACAGAAGCCCGTCCGGCTTGCGGCGGCCATCTCCACGATGACGGTGTCGTTGTTCTACCTGCTCGCGCAGATGGCGGGTGCGGGTGGTCTGGTCGCGCTCCTGCTCGACATCAACAGCCGCTTCGCCCAGTCCATCGTCATCGCCATCGTCGGCGTGCTGATGATCGTCTACGTCCTGATCGGCGGGATGGCCGGCACCACCTGGGTGCAGATCATCAAGGCGGTGCTGTTGATCGCCGGGGCGGGGTTCATGACCGTCCTGGTGCTGGCCAAGTTCGGCCTGAACATCTCGGAGATCCTGGGCCGGGCCCAGGAGATGGTCACGCAGTCCACCAACAAGGGTGTCGCCAGCCGCGATGTGCTGGCCCCGGGCGCCCAGTACGGAACGTCGACCGCCTCGAAGATCAACCTGCTGTCGCTGGGCATCGCGCTCGTCCTGGGTACCGCCGGCCTGCCGCACGTCCTGATGCGGTTCTACACCGTACCCACCGCCAAGGAAGCCCGGCGTTCCGTGGTCTGGGCGATCGGCCTGATCGGCGCCTTCTACCTGTTCACCCTGATCCTCGGCTACGGCGCCGCCGCGCTCGTCGGGCCCGACACGATTCTGGCAGCACCCGGCGGGCAGAACTCCGCCGCGCCGCTGCTGGCCTTCGAACTCGGTGGCACCATCCTGCTCGGCGTGATCTCGGCGGTGGCCTTCGCGACGATCCTGGCGGTGGTCGCGGGCCTGACCATCACGGCGTCGGCGTCATTCGCCCACGATGTGTACGCCAGCGTGCTCAAGTCGCACAAGGTGACCGAGGACGAGCAGATGCGGGTCTCCCGCATCACCGCCGTCGTCCTCGGCGTCCTGGCGATCGGCTTGGGCATCCTGGCCAACGGTCAGAACGTGGCATTCCTGGTGGCACTGGCGTTCGCGGTGGCCGCCTCGGCAAACCTGCCGACGATCCTCTACTCGCTGTACTGGAAACGGTTCAACACCCGCGGCGCGCTGTGGAGCATGTACGGCGGACTGATCTCCTGCATCGTGCTGATCGTGTTCTCCCCCGCGGTGTCGGGAACGAAGACCTCGATGATTCCGGGCGCGGACTTCCAGTGGTTCCCGCTGTCCAACCCCGGCATCGTCTCGATCCCGCTGGCGTTCCTGCTGGGGATCGTCGGGACGCTGACCTCGCGGGACACCGGTGACCCGGCGATCAACGCCGAGATGGAGGTTCGCTCGCTGACCGGAGTGGGCGCCGAGAAGGCCACCCACCACTGAGTCGCGCTGGAGTCAGCCGCCGCTCTTGCGGCGGAACTCGCGACGGTTGCCGGCCGGGCCGTGCGCGCGGGACTGGGCGCTGCCCCCACCGCGGTGCGCGGCACTGCCGGCGGCCCTGGTCTGCTTACGCTGCAACGCCTCCAGGAACTTGCGCTTGTTCTCGGCGACATCGTCCGACGGGGTGTCACCAGTGTCGTTCGACGTGGGTTCCGTGGCGTCCTCTGACGCTGGTTCGGCCATAGCGGAAGGCTACCGCCGGGCACCCAGAAATCGGGAACCGCGAAGTGCCCAGCGCTCCCCTCAGCGCAATCCGGGCGGCATCCCGTAGAGGTGCGAGACCGGCATCCGGAGGAGCACCCGTCGATCGGTCACCATCGCCCGCCGATAGTCATCCCAGTCCGGATGCTCCCCGGCGACGTTGCGGTACAGCGTGATCAGGGACTCCACCGTCTCATCGAAGGGGTCCTCCGCCGGGGGGCTCAGTGCGGCGTCGCCCTCGGCTACCGCATAGGACCAGCCGTCATCGCTGCTGACCAGCAGCGAGGCCCGCGGATCGCGGCGCAGGTTGCGGGTCTTGGCCCGCGCTTCGGTGATCGACACCTCGATCGTCGTGGTGCGCGGATCGAAGTGGTAGGTGACGTTGGACAACTGCGGGCGGCCGTCCCGCTTCAGGGTCGCCAGCACGCCGAGAGAGTTGTCGGCGATCAACGCCAGGAGTTTGTCGTCGAACACCCGCCGGGTCATGAGACGAGCCTACGTCGGTAGCGTCACCGCGGTGGGCGCATACACAGCGACTCCGCGGTGAACGAGTACGCGGCGTTCCTGCGCGGCGTCAACGTCGGTGGGGTGAACCTGAAGATGTCCGAGGTGGCAGCCGCCCTTCGCTCCGCCGGGTTCGAGGACGTGCGAACCATCCTCGCCAGCGGGAATGCGGTGCTCACGGCGTCCTGCGGCGCGCAGGAGGTCCGCACCACGGCCGAGGCCGTCCTGCGCAGCCGGTTCGGGTATGACGCCTGGGTCCTGGTGTACGGGATGGCGACGGTCCGATCGATCGTCGACGGATTCCCGTTCGAACCGGAAGTCGACGGACACCATTCCTACGTGACGTTCGTCAGCGACCCCGCCGTTCTCGACGAATTGGCCGGCCTGGCGCTCGGGGCCGGCCAGGAGGAGAAGTTCGCCCGCGGCGACGGCGTCGTCTACTGGCAGGTACCCCGGTCGGCGACGTTGTCCTCCACGATCGGACGGACGATGGGCAATCGCCGCTACAAGTCGTCGACCACCACCCGCAACCTGCGGACGCTGGCCAAAGTCCTGCGCGGGTAGGTTGGATGTGGTGACAGATCGCACCTCCGAATCCGCTGACCTCACCGGGGTTTCCGAGACCGCGTTGCTGACGCTGAACGGCCGGGCCAGCCAGGCCGCGTTGCCCGATGCGATCCTCTCCGACCCGATGGCCATCCGGTTGCGCGATGCCATGGCCACCACCTTCGGTGTCGACTACGAGAAGTTCGGTCGGCGCGGCCAGGAGATGGCGCTGCGCTCACTCGCCGTTGACCGCTGCACGAGCGACTACCTGCGCCGCTACCCGAAGGCGACCGTCGTGGCGCTCGCCGAAGGCTTCCAGACCAGCTTCTGGCGCTTGGAGAGCGCGGTGCCCGATCCGCAGTTCCGCTGGATATCGGTCGACCTGCCACCGGTGATCGAACTGCGCGAGCGCATGCTGCCGGCGTCACCGCGCATCACCAACGTGGGCCAGTCGGCGCTGGACTACAGCTGGATGGACCGGGTCGACACCGAGAACGGGGTGTTCATCACCGCCGAGGGCCTGCTGATGTACCTGCAGCCTGACGAGTCGATGGACCTGATCCGCCAGTGCGCCAAGCGCTTTCCTGGCGGTCAGATGTTCTTCGACCTACCGCCGACCATCGTCAAGAGAGTCGCCCCCAACGGCATTCGGGCGAGTAGGCAGTACCGGGTGCCGCCGATGCCGTTCAGCCTGTCGATCAACCAGTTGCGGGCACTGGTCGGCGCCGTCCCCGGGCTCAAAGCCGTGCACGACGTACCGATGCCGCGGGGGCGCGGATTCATGTTCAAGACCCTGTTCCCGGCGATCTGGCGATTCGGTCCGCTGAAGCCGTTCCGGGGGGTCTACGCCCTGCTCGAGTTCGGCTGATTCAGCCGAACTCGGCATCCAGATAGCGCCGCGCCTCGTCATGCCCCAGGCCCAGCGCACGGGCCGTTTCGGCGTAGGCACGGGCGGCGGCCGCCATCGCCGCGTCGGTCGGGTCGCGGCGCGCGACGAAACTCCCCTGGCGGCCGCGGGTTTCGACGACGCCGGCGGTCTCCAGTTCCCGATAGGCGCGGGCAACGGTGTTCACCGCCAGACCGAGTTCGCCGGCCAACTCTCGGACGGTGGGCAACTTGGCACCGGCCGGCAGGCGGCCGTCCCGAACCGCCTCGATCACCCCGAGGCGCACCTGATCGAAGATCGCCGCACCGGATCGACCGTTCACCTGAAGCCACTCGGCTAACTGCGACACAGGTCCCAGTATGGCCCACCGATGACCCGCTTCGGGGCACTCCCGACGGGTTTGCCATGTGCAAACGCGCAGCTAAACACGTATAATTCGGGTCACGAGGCGGTCACTCAGGCGGCCGTTCATTCGCGCTCTGGGTTCGCGTTTCACTGCGGGGGGCTAGTGCCGACCGATCATGAAAGGGCACTGGGTTGACCGATTCCACTCGCATACGGATCGCGGTTTTCAGCGGGGCGGGGATCTCCGCCGAGAGCGGGGTGCCCACCTTCCGAGACGACGAGACCGGACTGTGGTCGAAGTACGACCCCTACGAAATCGCCAGCACCGACGGCTGGCAGAAACACCCGGAGCGGGTGTGGGCCTGGTACCTGTGGCGCCATCACCTGGTCAAGGAGGTCCAACCCAACCCCGGCCACGACGCGGTGGCGATGTGGCAGGACTACGCCGACGTCACCGTGATCACCCAGAACGTCGACGACCTCCATGAGCGTGCCGGCAGTCGCACCGTTCACCATCTGCACGGCAGCCTGGCCGAATTCTGGTGCGACACCTGCGGTTCCCGCTACCACGGCCCGGTGCCCGATATGCCCGAACCGGTGTTGGAGAAGGAACCCCTGCGATGTGAGTGCGGGGGCTTGATCCGGCCGGGGATTGTCTGGTTCGGCGAGCAACTGCCCGACGAACCGTGGCAGGCGGCCGTGGAGGCGGTGTCGAATTCCGACCTGGTGGTGGTCGTCGGCACCTCTGGCCTGGTCTACCCGGCCGCTTCGCTACCCGATCTCGCGCTGGCGCACGGTTCGACGGTGATCGAGGTCAACCCCGAAGCCACTCCGCTGTCGTCCTCGGTCACCATATCGGTGCGGGAGAGCGCCGGTGCCGCGCTGCCCACGCTCCTGCAGCGGCTGCCTGAATTGCTGCCGAAGAACTAGGTTTTCACCGCGCGTCCGAGGGCGACCTCCGCCACCGGCAGCGGCGCCCACGCCGGGAGGGTCATCTGGTGGCGGGTCGCCTGGACACTGAATCCGGCTCCGGTGATCGCCTTCTCGGTGTGCCGGTGGGTGTGGCAGTTCCCGGACATCCGCGGCCAGAAGCTGGCGTCAGCCAGTCGTTGGATCGCCCCGCGCCAGCCCGGGCTGGCGACGTGTTCGAAATAGCGCAGCTCACCCCCTGGCCGCAGCACCGACTTGAGCTGCTGTAGAACGGCGTCCGGGTTCTCGACCGAACACAGCACCAGTGAGCACACCACCGCGTCGAACGGTTCGACGTCACCGAGGGCCTCGATCGTCGATGCGATGACGGTGACCGGCACGGCCGCTTCGGCTGCGGCGGCACGGGCTTTGGGCACCAGCCGGGTTTCCGGTTCGAGAGCCACCACCTCGGTGACGGTATCCGGGTAGAAGGCGAAGTTGGTTCCGGTGCCGGCACCGACCTCGAGGACCCGGCCGGACAGCCCGGCCAGGTTCTCGGTACGCAGCCGGCGCATCAACGGCGTCTCATGGGCGGACATCACCGTCCACAGCCGCGCGAAGAACGGGTGGTCCAGGGTGGTGGGAACCGTCGGCGAGGTCACCGGCTCACTGTAACCAGCTGTTCGGGGCCGGTGGGGCGCGGCGGCGGGGGCTCTTCGGTGAGACCGAACCGCTCATGCAGCCGCACCAGCGGTCGCGGCGCCCACCAGTTCCGTTTACCCATGACATGCATGAACGCCGGCAGCAGCGCCATCCGCACCAGTGTCGCGTCCACCAGCACGGCCAGCGTCAGGCCCAGTCCGAAGATGCGCATGAAGGACACCTGGGCGGCGATCAGGGCCGCGAAGGCGATCGCCATGATCAGGGCGGCGGCGGTGACGACCCGGCCGGTGCGGGCCAGGCCGAGCGCCACCGCCTCGTCGCTGTCGGCCCGGGTGCCCGCCGACTGCAGCCAATACTCCCGGATCCGGGCCAGCAGGAAGACCTCGTAGTCCATCGACAGCCCGAAGGCCACACAGAACATCAGCACCGGGATATTCGCCTCGAGCGTCCCGGTGGGAGTCGTGCCCAGTGCGCCGAGGTGGCCGTCCTGGAACACCCACACCAGAGCGCCGAAGGCCGCCGAGAGCGACAGCACGTTGAGCACCAGCGCCTTCAGCGGCAACACCAGGCTTCCGGTCAGCAGGAACAGCAGGACGAAGGTGATCACCCCGATCAGGGCCAGCACGAGCGGCATCCGGGAGGTGACAGCGCTGACGATATCGTCGTTGACCTGGGCGCCCCCGCTGAACAGCACCTCCCGGCCGGCCGGCTCGGGCACCGCGTGCAACCGTTCCAGCTGCAGCTTCGAGGCCTCGGTGAACAGCGGGGCCGTGCTTCGCACCGAGAGGAAGGCGCTGCCCTCGGCGACCCCGGCCGGCGCCGACGGCGGGCCCACCCGATTGCCGCCGGCGAAGGTACCGCCGGGAGCGGACACCAGCGACACGTCCGGCACCCTGGACAGATCCGCGGCGTACCGGTCCAGTTCCGCCGGGCTGGCCCCCTCGGCGTCCGGGATGACGATGTTCATGCCGGAGTACAGGTTGCTGGCGAAGTCGTTGCGCAACTGGTCGCCGACCTGGTGCGCCGACGCCGTCTTGGGCAGCACCCGGTCATCGGGGTTGCCGAACTCGATGTGCAGGAACGGAGTCCCGAGCAGAACCAGCAGCGCGATGATCGCGGTACCCACCGGAATGGCGCGGCGCATCACGGCTTTGGTGGACCGGTACCAGAACTGCTGCTCGACCGGCTTGGGCTCGGGATCGCTGCGGCGCAGCTCACGGCGGACCAGCCGTCTCATGTCGTAGCGGTCCAGCCGTCCGCCCAGGACCACGATGGCCGCCGGGGTGGCGACCACCGCGGCGGCCGCGGCGAACGCCACGGTCGCGATGCCGGCGTAGGCGAAGGACTTCAGGAAATACATCGGGAAGAGCACCAGCGCCGACAGCGACAGCGCGACGGTCACCGCCGAGAACAGCACCGTGCGTCCCGCGGTGCACATAGTGCGGACCAGTGCGGTCTCCCGGTCGGCGCCCCCGGCGATCTCGTCGCGGTAGCGGCTGAGGATCAGCAGGGTGTAGTCGATGGCCAACGCGAGTCCGAGGGCGGTGGTGATGTTGAGCGCGAACACCGACACCTCGGTGAAGAAGGTGACGGCCCGCAGCACCGACATCGTGCCGAGGATGGCCATCAGCCCCACCATCATCGGCAGGGCGGCGGCCACCAGCCCGCCGAAGACCCACACCAGCACCAGGAAACTCAGCGGGACCGCGATCATCTCCATGCGCACCAGGTCCCGCTGGGTTTGCGCGGTGATCTCCTTGTAAATCATCGCGGTGCCGCCCGCGCGGATGGTCAGACCATCCCGCTCGGCGGTGGCCTGCTCGGCGAGTGGCGCGGCGTACTCCTGGGCCTTGTCCTCGCCGCCGGCCAGCGTCGCCACGATGAGACCGGTGTCGCCGTCGCGGCTGAGCAACTCCCCTGCCGCGGCCGGCGGCGATGTCCACGGCGATGTCACACCCAGCACGTGCGGGGAATCCGCCAGCACACCGACGATCTCGGTGCCGGCAGCACGGGCGCGGGGACCGGTGGCACCCTCCGCGTCGGTGACCGTGATGAGCAGTTGCTGGTCGGTCTGGCTGAACTTCTCGCTGAGCAGGCGGGTCGCCTCGGCCGACTCAGAGCCAGGATCCTGAAAGCCCCCGGCCGACAGGTGGTTCGCTATCGAAGCCCCGAACACCCCCGTGAACGCCATCAGAAGCGCGGAGACCATCAAGATCAGCCGCGGTGAGCGGGTAGCCAGCAGGGCGATGCGGTGCAGCACGGCCGCGGTCCTTTCCCGCATTCAGCAAACTCGGTTCCCGACCAGTCTCGTGACCCGGGGATGGCCGGTCAATCGCAGCGGCGGCCCGTTACCCGCCGGTAAGAATTGCCACCATTTTCCGAAACGTGACTCAATGATTCCTTAATCGAAACCCATACGCTCAACAGCATGTGGATCGACGACACCAGTGCCGATGTCATCAAAGTTGACTTCGAAGCCCTGTATCACGGTGACTTCCTCGTTGAGGGTGACACCTCCGAGCAATTCATCGACGTTGCCTGACACGGTCGGCTGACTTCGCGTCAGCCACCAGCCGGGCAGCATCGGTTGCCCACCTCCGACTGCCCATCTACAGCCAACAGACAAGTGCCCGCCTGGTTTTCAGGCGGGCACTTGTCGTCTGAGCTCACAACTGGCTCAACGAGATGCCCCTCGTCAGGCACTCACCGAGGTGGCGGCGGTCACCATTCCCGACAACCGGCCGGTGATGATCTCCTCGGCCTCCGTGACGATCCGGCTGACCAGTTCGGCACAGGTCGGCACATCGTGGATCAGGCCCATCACCGTGCCGACCGTCCAGATCCCGGCGTCGAGGTCTCCCTCATCGAACACCCGCCGGCCCCGCGACCCGGCGACCAGATCCTTGACGTCGGTGAACTGACCGCCGCCAGCGAGGATCTCCACCACCTGGCGCGACACCGCGTTGCTCGCGACCCGCGCGGTGTTGTGCAGCGACCGGAAGATCAGTTCGGTGCCACGCTCGTCGCCGTCGACGATAGCCTGCTTGACGTTGTCGTGAATGCACGACTCGACGGTGCACATGAAACGGGTGCCCATGTTGATGCCGTCGGCTCCGAGTGCCAGAGCGGCTACCAGTCCGCGGGCATCGCCGAAACCGCCGGAGGCGATCATCGGGATCTCGATCTTCTCGGCGGCGGCCGGAATGAGCACCAGCCCGGGCACGTCGTCCTCACCGGGGTGCCCGGCGCACTCGAACCCGTCGATACTGATGCCGTCCACACCAAGACTCTGCGCTTTGACCGCGTGTCGCACCGAGGTGCACTTGTGCAGCACCTTGATGCCGTTGTCGTGGAACATCGGCAGGTGCGGGGCCGGGTTGGAGCCCGCGGTCTCGACGATCTTGATGCCGGCATCGACGATCACCTGACGGTATTCGTCATAGGGCGGCGGATTGATCGCCGGCAGGATGGTGAGGTTCACCCCGAACGGCTTGTCCGTGAGCTCGCGGGTCTTGTCGATCTCGCGGGCCAGATCCGCCGGGGTGGGCTGAGTCAGCGCGGTGAGGAATCCCAGCGCGCCCGCATTGGCCACCGCGGCGACGAGCTCCGCGCGTCCGACCCACTGCATGCCGCCCTGGGCGATCGGGTGCTCGACACCGAAAACCTCGGTGAACTTGGTCTTGATTGCCACTGTCTTCCTCTCCTGCCTAGCCGGGTCCGATGCTCTTCGCGCAAGCGCTCATCGCGGAGCCATGCGGATGGCCCCGTCGAGGCGGATCACCTCGCCGTTGAGCATGGGGTTTTCCACGATGTGCACCGCCAGCGCGCCGTACTCGCTGGGGTTGCCCAGCCGCGAGGGGTGCGGCACCTGCGCGCCGAGGGACGCCTTGGCCGGCTCCGGCAGGCCCGCCAGCAGCGGCGTGTCGAACAGTCCGGGAGCGATGGTCATCACCCGGATCTTCTTGTCCGCCAGATCGCGGGCGATCGGCAGGGTCATCCCGACGACGCCGCCCTTGGACGCCGAGTACGCCGCCTGACCGATCTGACCGTCGAAGGCCGCCACGGAGGCGGTGTTGATGATGACCCCGCGCTCCTCGTTGCCGGGGCCGCCGATCGGGTCGGCGTTCATCATCCGCTCGGCACCCAGACGCAGCACGTTGAAGGTGCCGACCAGGTTGATGTTGACGATCCGGGCGAACTTGTTCAGCGGGTAGACCCCTCCCTTGCCCAGAACCCGGATGGCGTCGCCGGTGCCGGCGCAGTTGACCACGATCCGCACCGGGCCGAGGGTCTCGGCAACGTCGAGGGCCGCGGCGACGGCCTCCTCGTCGGTGACGTCGGCGGCGGCGAAGCGGACCCGGTCGGCACCGGGAGCGGCGTTCAACTCCTTCGCGACGTCCTCGCCCTGGGAACTGGGCAGGTCCAGGATGACCACCTTGGCACCCTCGTCCAGAAGCGCCTTGGTCGTGGCCAGACCCAGGCCCGAAGCCCCACCGGTGACGACGGCTACCGCGTCTTTGATCTCCACTGCGCGCTCTTCCTCTCGGGTCGACCTACTGGTTGGTTGGGACTATACCGGGCGATGCTTAGACCCAGTCGTCCAGCACGGCGTCGTTGTCCTGACCCGGGGCCCGCGGTGACCGGGGTTTGTCCGGCTGGGTGCGGGAGAAGCGGGGCGCCGGCATCGGGAACACCGAACCGTTCTCGGTGTAGAAGCCACCCCGCTCGGTGTTGTGCGCCTCGGACTCGATCTCGGCGAAGCTGAGCACCGGGGTGACGCAGGCATCGCTGCCGGCGAACACCGCGGCCCAGTGGTCGCGATCGTGGGCGGCGAAGGTTTCGGTGAGGATCGCCCGCAGTTCCGGCCAGCGGGTGACGTCGTTCTGCCCCGGCAGCGTGCCGGGATCGAGGCCGAGTTTCTCCACCAGTTCGGCATAGAACTGCGGTTCGATGGAGCCGACGGCGACGTAGCGACCGTCGGCGCACTCGTAGGTGTCGTAGTACGGCGCGCCGGTGTCGAGCATGTTGGTGCCGCGGACGTCACTCCACAGTCCGGTCGCCCGGAATGCGAACATCATCTGCGCCAACACCGACGAACCGTCCACCATCGCGGCGTCGATCACCTGCCCCGTGCCGGAGCGTTCCCGCTCGTACAGCGCCGACAGGACTCCGACGAGCAGGAACATCGATCCGCCGCCGAAGTCGCCGACCAGGTTCAGCGGCGGGACGGGCCGTTCGTTGACCCGGCCGATCGCGTGCAGAACCCCGTTGAGCGAGATGTAGTTGATGTCGTGGCCGGACTGCTGACTGCGCGGACCGGTCTGTCCCCAGCCCGTCATCCGCGCGTAGATCAGACGTTCGTTGACCTTCGCGCAGTCCTCCGGCCCCAGCCCCAACCGTTCGGTGACCCCGGGACGGAATCCCTCGATCAGCACATCCGCCTTGGCGATCAGCGCCAGCACCCGATCGCGGTCGGCCTCGTTCTTCAGGTCGGCGGTCACCGACCGGCGGTTGCGCAGCAGGTAATCACCGCTGGGGCCCGGGTTGGGGATCCTGCTGGGGCGTTCGACGCGCACCACGTCGGCGCCGAGGTCACCGAGGATCATCGCGGCATGCGGTCCGGGTCCGATCCCGGCCAGTTCGATGACCCGCAGGCCCTGCAGTGGTCCAGCCATAACGCTTACCGCCCTTCGTCCGGGTGAGGTGAACTGCTCGGGTGGACTCTTTGTACCGTGTCCAAGCGTGACCTCCTACGCCGGTATCGACGACCTGACCGTCACCCTCGACGGACACGTACTGACCGTGACTCTGAACCGTCCCGACAGCTTGAACTCGCTGACCGAGGCGATGCTGACGACGCTGGCCGACACCCTGGATCGGGCCGCGCTCGACCCCGAGGTGAAGGTGGTGCGACTCGACGGTGCCGGGCGCGGGTTCTGCGCGGGAGCCGGGATCAGCGCGGAAGATCAAGCGGCGCAGGCCAATAGCCCGACCATCGATGGTCTGCTGCTGGCCGCCAACCGCGCGGTACGGTCCATCACCACGCTACCCAAACCGGTGGTGGCGGTGGTGCACGGCCCGGCCGCAGGAGTCGGCGTGTCGCTGGCCCTGGCCTGCGATGTCATCGTCGCCTCGGAGAAGGCGTTCTTCCTGCTGGCCTTCACCAAGATCGGGCTGATGCCCGACGGCGGGGCGTCGGCCCTGGTGGCGGCGGCGATCGGGCGGGTCCGGGCGATGCGGATGGCGTTGCTGGCCGAACGGATCTCGGCGACCGACGCCTTCGAGTTCGGTCTGGTGTCCTCGGTGCACCCCGCAGATGAGGTGGCGGCCGCCGCGGCGGCGGTGATCGACACCCTGGTGACCGGACCGGCGGTCGCACTGCGCAAGACCAAGCAGGCGATCAACGCCGCGACCCTCACCGAACTGGAGGCGGCTCTGGACCGCGAGACCGAAGGTCAACTGATTCTGTTGCGCTCCAAGGATTTCGCCGAGGGCACCCGGGCGTTCCAGGACCGCAGAACGGCCTCATTCAGCGATCAGTGAGCAGGCGGGCCGGCTCGATCAGTGAACCGCGGGCCGGTCACAGCCCGAAGATCGGCGGCAGGGCCAGCACCATGATCAGGCCCCACACCAGATGGGTCAGCGTGGGCGCCAGCACTCCCCCGGTCGCCCGCCGTTCCAACGCGCAGACGGTGCCGAGGATCACCGCGGCGAAGCCGAGCATCGGGTTGCCACTGGCCGCGGTGGTGATGACGTACAGCAGCGTGGAGACCAGCACCGGATGCCAACGGTCCAGTGCCGTGTAGAGCGCTCCCCGGAAGAACAGTTCCTCGGCCAGCCCGTTGACGAGGGTGATCGCCACGATGATCCATAGCGGACCGAAGTTGGTGTATTCCAGCACCCGGGTGACCCGTTCGGCGACCGGCGGAATCTCGCGAACCACCAAGCCGCCCGCCAGGAACAACCCGCCCAGGAGCAGCCCGATCGCCGTCCCGGTGATCACCGGCCGCTGGTTGCGGCCCTGCCAGCGCACCGAGCCCAGGTGGAGCGGGCCGGACAGGAAGGCGCCGGCCGCCCACGTCGCCGCCAGCGCCACCGTCAGCCAGTAGAACGACGCGTCGCCGGGTGTGCTGCGCAGCGAGAATCCGAGCAGCACGGCACCGGCCACCAGCACGAAGCACACGATGACCTGGCGCCGCCGGACCACCGACGGCCATTCCTGATTGGGCGCGGCCTTTCGGGTGGCCGCCCCGCGGATTTCCTCAAGCACCGTCTGTCACCGTACGGAAAAGGGGCGGGGAAGAGGATGACGCAAGTCTGACATCACTCGGGTTTCGCCAGGGCTAGCCGACTGTCTCGCGGTGCATGTCCATCAGTCGCTCGTAGACGGCGGCGTTGCCCCGGTTGGCGGCCAGTTCCGCCTCGCTGAGTTCGCGACGCACCCGTCCGGGCACCCCGGCGATCAGCGACCGTGGCGGGACCACCACGCCCTGCGGAATGAGGGCGCCGGCGGCAACCAGGGACCCGGCCCCGACCACCGCTCCGTTCAGGACGATCGCGCCCATTCCGACCAGCACTCCGTCCTCGATGGTGCAGCCGTGCAGCACGGCGTTGTGGCCGACGCTCACCCCGGACCCCACCCGGACGGGGTACTCCGGATCGACGTGAATGGTCACCCCGTCCTGAATATTGGTGCCGGCACCGATATCAATCGGTTCGGCCTCCGCCCGCAGGGTCGCCGAGTACCAGACGCTGGCCCGCGCACCGAGTCGGACCTGTCCGATCACGGTGGCGTTCGGGGCCACCCAGGATTCGGGATGAAGCTCCGGTTGACGACCGCGTAAGCCGATGATCAGGGGTTTCGACGATTCTGAGGGCATCCTGGCAATCTAGCGTTTTGGGTAACGAAACGGGCCGCGACTACGATTCCTACCTCGTGAGCACTCGTACCAGCATCCTGGGCCCCAAGACGATGGGCCTCGCCGCGGCTGTCGCCGCCATCACGATCGCGATCCCGACGGCAGTCCATGCATACGCCGAACCCGAGACAACGACCACCGCACCGACCACGACCGAGTCGGCCGCCCCCAGCAGCACCGGAATTCCGGTTCCGACCTCGACCAAGGTTCCCGACCCGCAGGGGCCGGGGTGCGACGACTACCGCAAGAAGGTGCCGACCGGAGCGGGCTCCATCGAGTCGATGGCACTGCAGACCGGCTCGCAGGCCATCGCGAACAACCCCGAACTGAGCACGTTCAGCGCGGCCATCTCCGGCAAGCTGAACCCTGAGATCAACATCGTCAGCGTCCTCGACGGCGGCCCGTACGTCGTCTTCGCGCCGACCAACGCCGCGTTCGCAAAGCT
>Ga0208564_1002123_pt1 | contig 15988 bp, 16 predicted proteins | sample AD_UKC073_MetaG_FD_184439 | JGI IMG/M metagenome (GOLD analysis project Ga0208564, IMG submission 184439) | Active sludge microbial communities of municipal wastewater-treating anaerobic digesters from USA - AD_UKC073_MetaG (SPAdes) (version 2) | ecosystem: Engineered > Bioreactor > Anaerobic >... | reverse complement strand
TCTACTGGCTCCTCCAGTCGGCAAAGAAGAACTATGCGATCTGGATCTACTATCCGCGGATGGACGCCGACACCCTCTACAAGGCCCTCAGGTACGCCAAGGACAAACTCGCCGTGGAAGAGCGGCGGCTGGAAGATATGCATGGTGAGCTGGCACAGCTGGGTACCGGCGGGCCTGCGGTGAAGAAACTGGAGAAGGGGATCGGCGCCCAGGAGGCGTTCATCAGCGAGCTGCACGACTTCGTCGAGAAGTTGGAGCGTGCGGCGAACCTCAATCTTGTTCCGGAGCACGACGACGGCGTGGTGCTCACCATCGCTCCCCTCTGGGAACTGGTCCCCTGGAAGGAGCCGAAGAACTACTGGGACGAGTTGATCGAGGGCAAGTATGAGTGGTCGTCGATTGGCAAACAACTTGCAGAGAAAGGAATGAGGAGGAGGAGTTAGAAAATGGGGCACGTAAGCGAATACATCAAAGAGATGGTCGCCAGGCAGGTGAAGGACAACCACCTCGTCGTCTGGTTCGACCCGGAAGGGATCTATGGAGATATTGCAAAAGACATCGAGATCCCCAATGGCACAGTCGCACACTACCGGGGCTCGTTCTTTGAACTGCGCCACGAGATCGCACCGATCATGCGCGGCGAGGACCCCCCTGACCTCCTCATCTATGTCCCCCTCTCAGAAGAAAAAACCAACAACGCCCTCATCGCCTACACCTCCGCAGGCATCGTGCTCAAACCGCACCAGTCGCCCTGGCAGCGCAACACCAGCCTCGGCGTCATCGCAAACCAGGCCCTTAAAGAGATCATCGACAACCCCGCAGACCTCGACGAGATCATCAAGAAAGTGGACCGGAGAGAACTCACCCTCGCCGACCTCGACGCCCTCGCCGACCGGACCGGGAAATCACGTTACCAGCAGATCCTTGCCCTCATCTACCGCGTCGAAAACCCCCAGGAGATCGCCCTATCCTTCCTCAACCGCCCGGACCAGGACGGCGAGATCGAACGGAAAAATGCCCTGGACGACATGAGAGCATTTCTCCATGCCGAATACGGCGCGGAGATCGGTGGGGACTCTGCCGGAACCTGCCGCGGGGAATTTGCACGCTACCTGCTCGTAAGCACACTCCTGGCGCAACTCGACGGCCACGTACCCGACCCCATTGTCCATGTCCCCCATGCCCAGAGTGCAAAAGACCGGCAGGCCTGTGTCCACCTCGTCTACGAATGGCAGATGCGCCGCGACCTGCAGGAGGGATATGTCAAATGGGCAAAAAAGATCGAGGACACACTCGGCATCTTCAACCTCCACCTCGATCTCCAGCAGATCAGGAGTATCCACACATTCCAGAGCATCGACCGGGCCGCACTGACGCTGGTAGAGCAGGCCCTCCTTGATGGACCTACAAACGACCTGGAAGAGATCGCCCGGCGCCGAGAACAGGGGTTCTGGGCAGAGATGGTGCCGGCCACCAGAGCGCGCTGGAACCTGCTCTCGACCATTGCAGAATTCCTCAATCTCTGCCAGAAAATCGAAACATCGATGAGGGGGAAAACATTCACGGCCCGGGATATTGCAGCGCGTTATACCGACAAAACAGAGCCCTGGTGCCAGATGGATACCCTCTACCGGTACGTGGAAAAATACTACACCACCATCGAATACGAATCCGCAACACCCCCGGAGACACTCAAAAATCTCTATGCAAAGGTCCGCCAGCGGTACATGGAACTCGGGGGGATGATCGCCTCCAGGTTTGTCCAGCACCTCATCCAATCACGGTTCGATCTTCCCGGCTATCCACGCCAGACCGAAATCTTCTCCGAATATGTCGCACCTGCCATGGAAAAGGGAAAGGTCGCCTACATCCTCGTGGACGCTTTCCGCTACGAAATGGCACGGGCTCTCCTCCAGGTACTCCCGGAAGAGAGTGCGGCAACGCTCGATATGGCCCGTGCCACTGCTCCTACCATCACCGAGATCGGCATGGCCGCCCTGGTACTGAAGAGGGACGCACACCCCGCACTGGTCTCCCTCGGAGGGGGAAAACTTGCCCTCGAAATCGATAAAAAAATACTGAAAGACCGCGCCTCAAGGCTAAACTATCTTGCAGAGCAGATAGAGGGCAGGATGTACACCCTCAAGCTCGGCGATCTCGTCCACCCCTCAAACTTGGTCAGAGAAGGCATCCAGAACGCGGACCTTGTCCTCGTAACCTCCCAGGAGATCGATGAATTCGCAGAAAATGCCGAACTCTACCAGGCTCGGCGGTACATGGACGATGTCCTCCACACCCTGCGGAGGGCCTTCCGGGTACTTGGCGAATACGGCGTCTCCACCATCATCGTCACTGCCGATCACGGCTACCTCTTCGGAGAAGAGATCGATGAACCGATGAAGATCCCCCCGCCCGGCGGTGAGACCGCCGACCTGCACCGCAGGGTCTGGGTGGGCAAAGGTGGTGCGGCCAGCGATGCATATTGCTATTTCAGGGCATCAGATCAGGGGCTTAAGAGCGACCTGGAAATCGCAGTCCCCCGTGGATTTGGGGTCTTCAAAGTCCAGGGAGGCGGGCTCGCCTACTTCCATGGAGGGCTCTCACCGCAGGAGTATCTCATTCCTGTTCTTACCATCCAGTCCTTGACGCAGGGACAGGAACTCCCGACCGGCATCCAGTTCGACCTCGAGTTCGGGAGCAGCAGCATCACCACACGCGTCTGCATGGCAAAGATCAAAGGCAGAGTCACGACACTCACCGATCCGCATCCCCCGAAGGTGCGTGTGGAACTATGGAGTGAAGGAGTTCGGATCTCCCAGCCGCTTGGTGCACTCTACGGATACGAGCAAGCCACCGGCGATGTCCAGTTGAGGATGGACGATAAGAACCCGCAGTGCATTGATTCAAACACGATCACGCTGGTCATCCCCCCCGGGATCAAACCGGGCAAAACAGCGAACATCCAGCTCCTCGATGCCACGACAGGCGTGCTTCTGAAAAAACTGGAGAACATCCCTATTGAGATCACATTTTAGGTGAAGAGCATGGAAGAACTACAAGACCTGGATCGCAAAGCAATAACTGCATTTCCGGGAAGAGTGGTGCGCAAAGACCTCGTCCGGAAGGTAAAGGTTGGGGCAAACGTACCGGTCTTTGTACTGGAATTCCTCCTCGGGACCTACTGCGCGACCGACAACCCCGCCGCCATTGAAGCAGGCCTGGGCATCGTCAACAATACCCTCACCAACAATTTTGTGCGGCCAGATGAAGCCACGCGAGCGCAGTCCTATGTCAGGGAACGCGGCCGCCACATGATCATCGACAAGGTCAAGGTCAGGTATGTATCAGACCAGGACAAGTACTGGGCAGAACTGGTCAACTTCGGCCACAAATACGTGCATATCCCCGAACGCTACATCCAGAAGTACGATCGCCTCCTCATGGGCGGGATCTGGGCAGAGATCCACCTCAACCACATGTATGACGAAGAAGCCCGGGGAAAAAAGAGCCCCTTCTGGATCGAAGAACTCGAACCCATCCAGCTCGCCACCTTTGACCTGGAACAGTATTGTGCAGGGCGCAGGGCATTCTCTACCGACGAATGGATCGACTTTCTCATCAGAAGCATGGGGCTGGAACCCTCGTATTTCGACCGAAGACTCAAACTCCTCCTCCTGCTCCGCCTCATCCCCTTCTGCGAACACAACTACAACATAGTGGAGCTGGGTCCCCGGGGGACGGGAAAATCCTATGCCTACCAGGAAATCTCTCCGTACGGCATACTGCTCACCGGACCCACGACCGTGGCCAACCTCTTCTACAACATGAGCACCGGCAAGATGGGGCTGGTTGGCCTCTGGGACGTGGTCGCGTTCGACGAGGTGGCCGATCTCCAGAACATGCCCAAAGAGATCATCACCATGCTCAAGACCTACTGTGAATCAGGCACATTTGCCCGGGGAAAAGAGGCACTCTCGGCCTATGCTTCGATCGCCCTCTTCGGAAACACCAACCAGCCAGTAGACGTCATGGTCCGCTCGTCCCACCTCTTCACCCCGATGCCGGAGATCATCAGGGAGGACATGGCCTTTCTCGACCGTCTGCACTACTACCTCCCGGGCTGGGAGGTCCCCAAGATGAAAATCGAATATTTCACGGCTCATTACGGACTCGTAGTGGACTACCTGGCCGAAGCACTCCGTGAACTCCGCAAACTCAACTTTACCGACGCAATTGACCGCCACTATTCAATGGGATCGCACCTCAACGCCCGTGACGTCAAAGCAGTGCGAAAAACAGTGTCGGGCCTGATCAAAATCATCTACCCGCATGGAGAATTCGGCAAAGAAGAACTCACCGAAATCCTTGACATCGCAATGGAAGGGCGGAGAAGGGTGAAAGAACAGTTGAAAAAGATGGGCTCATTCGAGTACCACCAGACATCCTTCTCCTATATTGACAATGAAACCCGTGAGGAATTCTATGTTGGCGTCCCCGAGGAAGGCGGGCGAAATCTCATCTCCACCGATCCGCTCGCCCCGGGTTCGGTCTACGCGGCGTCTGTGGACGATGAAGGGAGAGTGGCACTCTATCGCGTGGAGGTGAGTCTCTCGGCAGGGACAGGGAAACTCAAGATGGCCGGCGGCATCTCCGGAAGCATGAAAGAATCAATTTCCCGTGCATTTGGATATCTCCAGGGCAACAAAGTTGAGATGGGGATAGCAAACATATTCGATACCTCCGATTTCCATGTCGAGGGAATTGACCTGCTCTCAAACAGGATCCCCTGCGATGCCGGGGTTGCGTTTATTATCGCGATGTACTCTGCCATCAAGAAGCATCCAGTCCTCCCGGCACTCCTGATCGTCGGGGATCTCAGCATCCAGGGCAATCTCAAGCCACTCCCCAGTCTCTTTGAAGTGCTCCAGGTAGGTATGGATAACGGTGCGAAAAAAGCCCTGATCCCTGTTGAAAACAAGCGGAATTTCCTGGATGTTCCTGCAGATGTTATGGAGCGTGTGGATCCAGTGTTTTATGGCGACATCATGACCGCTGCACTCAAGGGCCTTGGCACAAACTGAACACCAGGGATTTCAGACCTGACCCGCAGGATCCCAATCCTGCAGAATAACATCCAGGATCTTTTTCCTGTTCTCTCTCCCCACTCGACAGACGCCCCGTCTGGGAAGCACCCTGATATTTGTATGCGACGTCTCCAGATCTGCAAACTCCTTGCTCGTGATCATCACCACGCCGGTGCCTCCCGGGATCGTCTCAAACCACCCGATTGAGTTCAGATATGCAATATAATGCTTTGGCAGACAGAAGATCAGCGCCGTTCTCCCGGTGCATATCTCTCTCAATTTAGTGCTGAACCCCAGTGCGGCGTCGAGATCGTGTAATTTTTCTATGGTATCGATATGATATTTATGAGGTATAATCTCATCATTCTGGTTGATTAGCCCATATCTGCCAGAGAGAATATACAGATCGGCATTGCACACCCCGCCCAGTTCATCTACAAATGACCTGACCTCAGAGAACATACCTGCGTACATCGCCCGTGCCGGACGAAGATAATCCTTCAATATCTCCCGGTATGCTCCTTCACGGTCCAGATCGTCTGCCGGGATCCCGAGGCCATGCTCTGCCAGAAGTCTGTTGATCTCAATATGCTCCCGAATATCGATCCCGGTCCCGAACTTCGACTTCCAGAAATTTTTTGGAGGCAGGATGGTCCCTGAATCGTCGGTGATAACTACGACCTCTCTTAGCACACGGATCTCCCTCTATACCCTATTGTTCTGTCTGATCACCCTTATTATTTTCATATTCGCGATTCCTGAGAGATCAGGGATCGCCCTGGCATTCTCCAGAAGACGATTTTAATTTGAGCCTCAGACCACATGCAGATCGCTCCCACCCGGAACCTCTCTCCAGGATCACGCGGGTGTAAGACCCCATGTATGTGTGCATCTGCCTGCTGCACACATGCCCCGTCCGGGTATGCCCGTGCAAACGCACCTATGTACTTGAGGTTCCTGGGAGAGAACCACTTTGCGTCGGGAAACTCCCTCCTCCGAGAGGCAGTGGCGTTCAAGCCCCTGATCCCGCGTCTCGCCTTCATCACGAACAAAAGGCAGTGGTCAGGGCACATCAGGGGGCAGGCGATGCGCGCGATCCCGGAGGAGGATCACGCCTTGATAATGGCGCATTCACACCCCTGAGTGAACAAATGCCATATCCGCCAATATTTGGATTAGAATCGATACAATTGCTAATCTGGGTGTAGATATTGGCACGATTTCATGGCAGTTGTTACGCTTTATGACCGGGTAAACTTGCATTAATTAAGCGCCTAAAAGGGAGAGATGAATGGAAATGCGATTATAAATTAAGATTGGCAGATCTGTATTCTATATCATGGTCAAGATAGTAAAATGATTGTGGAGGAATAAAGTTTTCAGAATACTTTTTTGGATCAATGGGATTCTTGAAGAGTGTAACCACATCAATCTCTATTGCAAAACCCTTTGACTTTCCTGTGAAATACTTGAAAAAATCTGATTCGTCCAGTCCGGACTGATCTTTTACAGTCTCCCACAGCAGATCCGGCCGGTCTTCCAGGATCTTACCTACCGTGAATTTGCCGATGATTTTTTTGACAGGGTAACTTGAGTAAATATAAATCGAATTGATATCTTTCCTTCTAAAAATAGATCTCCGGAACTCGTATTTTTTCGTCCCTGCCATTATTCTGGAAGCGTAAACCGGTTTAATGGATAGTAAAACGTTCATTAATTTCACCACGTTTTTTGATCATGCTGAATTTATCATCATCTATTTGCTGTATGGTTTGAGGTTGGCCATTTAATATGCCGGATTCTATCAATACTGATAATTTGACCGGATTCTTTAAATTCATATGGTGTCTAAAGAGAATTACAGTAAGCGGTTTTGGGAATGCTTCAATCTCAGATTTGGAATAAACACTCCTCTTACCGATGATTTTTGTTATCTCTTCAGGGTTACTCAGCGCATAGTGGACTTCTTCAATAACGCCCAAAGAAGTGATTGCTTTTATGTCCTGAGACCTATAAAATAGTACAAGATCTCCTTCATTCAGTCTCCGGATTTTGCTACGGGTAAGGTACGCCTTTTTAATTGTGTTGCCCTCTACGATGAAGTCTCCCATGGACTCATCGAATGTGAGTTGTCTACTTACACCATCACAATATTCCGTGAACAGACGACGATGATATTCCGGCCTTATAGGTACGACAAATTTATTGACATTATTTCCATCATAGAACGATGGATAATAATCTCGCGAGATCTGTAAGGGAGTAAGTTCCTTACAATCATCGTCAGTAGGATATAATTTCTTAATGAATACGCCTTCGCCCCTATTGCCGGGTAATATGCCTACCTGTTTAAACCCAAACTGAGTAATCAGATGAACAAGCCTGTCCTCATCTTCGGTGAAATGCGTAAGATATACCTGAGAAAGATGATTTTTCGCTGCAATTCCAAATGCGACTTTCAGCAGCAGTTCACCTATCTTATTCCCCTCATGCGACACTTTTAATGTAGCAATTTTCAGGCGTTTCATCGAAGGTTGAGGGGGATTGGATGGGATCGCCTCTTCCTCAAATTTGTAGATCATTATTGCGCCGAGGGTTCCGTTGTTCCGTTTGTTGTAATAGCACTCACGTCCCTCTCTCGCAATATTCGTGAACCATTTATCAAATTCTGGATAATCCTGTTTTAACGTATCAAAAAGGGGATCATCTGGATTGAGATCGCTTACAAAGCCTTTTTTCAGCGGGAAAGGTTTGGGTACAGCCTCTGATGATGGCAGATCCTTTCCGAAAAATTCGATTGCCTCCTCTACATAAAATACTCTGTCTGCTATGCCGAGCCTTGATGCTTTTAAATGGATTCCACCATTTTTTGTGATTAAAAACCCGACTGCATTTTTATATACAGAATAAAGAATCAGGTTATCTGTTTCATCATTGACTCTCTTTGGCTCTCCAATTTTTTTGAAAAAGTCTTCGTCTTTACCGGGTAAAGGAGCGTTTTCAAGAATTGGATAGGCCTTTACCTTGGAGAGAGTGATCCGTTTTCTCTCTTCGTTTCTATCCCTATGAATATCCTTTAATGATGCCGGGTGAAGCAGTACGTCTGTATGGGTCCTGCTGAGGATCTTTATCAGGTTACTGATCTCAGGAGAGACGTATCGATCGTCTTCACGGTAGATCAGAATGTTAGTATCGATTAAAACTCTCATAATATCTTACTTTTTGATATACTTCATATGAATTAGATTTTTTGATTTTAGCGCCACCATAAGGTCTTGATTGTCTTCTCCAACTCGTACTTCAGCGTCATAAATGTCTTCATACCTCAGATAATCTCATGTGAAAGATCTGATTCCACTTAACCCAGGGACTATTTCCCCGCATTCCTCACCCCCACCACCGCCATCACCCAGTAAAACCCGAACATCACCACCACGTACCAGTTCTCCGTCACCGCCCCATACACCACCCAGAACACATTCCCGATCACCCACGCCCCAAACCCGCACATCCGCATGCCCGCCGTCCTCCCGGCCACCAGCACCGCCCCCACCATCCCGAGCACCACCGCCGGCGTCTGCAACGGATCCAGGGGGATCATGCAATCCCCTTCTGCACATTCCACGCCCGCACCAGGCGGCCATAACACCCCTCGCACAGCCGCGTCCGCCCGTCCGCCGACCGGAACACCGCCCGCCCCTCCCCGCAGAGGGTGCACCGCCCGAGACCGGTCGTCACCCGCGAAAACTCGGTGTGGTCCAGCACCCCCGGCAGGGTCAGCACCCCGGTCCGGTTTGCACTGCCGCACCTGATTGCACCGCCCTGCACTTTCGGGTTGCAACCAAACGGGGAGCGATTATGGACGTGATTTTCGATCGGGGCCTTCTTGGCCATTCCCTCTCCCGTATGTTCACCTGCACACGGATCGCACACACACACACCCGCAGCCACCCGCGGATCCGGGGGGGTGGGTGAGCCTGTGTTTTGGTGCAATATAGTACTATGAGAGAGAGAACTCTCTTCTCTCTCTCTAGAATAGTCACTCTCTCCCTGTTCCTCCGTCCTCGTCTGTTGCACCTCGTCGGTGCCATTTCGGTGAACATGAGGTGCAAAAGTATCATCATCCGGCGGGTCGGGATCGATCCAGACCGTGGCCCCCCCGGTCCAGCGCCGATACACCTCCCGGTTGAACGAGAACTGGTGCTCCCGCCGCCTGACCTGATAGCCCTCGACCTCCTCGGAGATCGTGGTATCCACAAACCCGACCGCCGGGCACTTCTCCAGGAGGCCCGAGTAGGTGGTGCCGCCGTTGTTGTAGCCGTGCAGGATCCGGCGGGTCTGGTGGTACGACAGCCCCAGGGCGTCCTGGAGCATGCGGGTCGTGAACACGCTCCACCCCATCGCCTCGACCGTCTTGATCGCCGCCGCCTCGTTCTTCGTCAGTTTCGTCTCCTGCCCGCCGGCATCGCTGTTGATCGCCGCATAGATCCGGGCGGCGGTCTCGAAGTCTGCCCGGGCCGCCCTGATACCGCCCTCGTACTCCTCCCGCTGGAAGCGGTGGAGGATGGCGCAGGCCTTGACCAGGTCGAAGAGCATCCCCGGGTTCCGGCGGTTCGTCGTGGCGGAGAAGTGCACCGCCCGGGCGTACGGGACCGAGACGTGGATGCGCTCACCTTTGAGGACCTCCCAGACCGCCCGACAGACCGGCAGGTCCGGGTCCTCATCGCCCTCGCCCTCCTTCTCCCTGCTCTCGGCCTCCTTCATGTGGGCGAGCACCCGCTCGTCCTGCTCGGCCGAGTCGTCGATCCAGACCGAAAGCATCCGGTTCATCACCTGGTCGTCGCCCACGTCCTCGACCTTCGCAAGCCACCAGACGCAGCGTTCGGGGATCTGGCAGACCTGGAGTTTTCGCTCGGCGGAGACGGTGTGGTGCTCGATTTTCTCCCTGAAGTTTGCCGTCGCGCTTTTGAGGACCTCCTGCAGGTCGTCGGATAACGAGACGTCGTCGAAGAGGAAGACCGTGCCGGGCCGCAGGTCCTCGTGGTAGTAGAGCGCCTTGTTCGAGACGGTTCCGGCGAGGCGGTAGCCCTCCGGCACCTGCTTGAGCATCGTGGCGCAGGCGTGGCTCTTTCCCTTCCCTGACGTCCCGGAGACCGAGACGTGCAGCCCGTTCGTGTTCTCGACCGACTGCGAGGCAAGGGACATCACCAGGCACTCGGCGACGGTGCGGTCGCCGACATGCTCCCGGTTGAAGGTGTCCAGGAGGAACCGAAGGGGATCGCCGTGCTGCAGGATCGCCATCGCCCGCTCCCGGTATGCCGGCGACGGCGCCGGTGCTGCGGGAGGAGGGGGAGGCGGAGGTGGCGGCACCTCCTGCCGCTTCTGCCTCTTTGGTTCGTGCATCGCTCGGAGTTCGGGCCAGCGCTGCACCCCGCCGCCGCAGCTGGCGTGGTGGCAGCCGGCGTAGACGGCGCCCGAGGGGAACTGGATCGCAAAGGCGCCGTCGTGGTGGGCGCCCGAGAAGGGGCAGTCCTCCAGGACATAGAGGGTGCCGCCCTGCCAGGGCCGGGTGCTCCGCACGGCGAGGGCGTGCTCACGGAGCCATGCCCCGAGATCGAGGGCTTTCCCCCCTTTCGGGGAAGAAGGGGCCGGGGCCTCGACCGGGAGGAGGGCGGCGATCTCCCTGAGGAGTTGGGGCGCCACCACCTCCGCCGTCTCCGGCGCCGAGAGGATCCTCGCCCGCCGGTGCGGACGCTCGGGCGTGTGGTCGCCCTTGCGCGAGGTGGTGCCGTAGAGTTTCCAGATCCGGGCCGGGTTCGCGTTGGCGGTGTCCACCGTCACCGCCCCGTCCGAGAAGAGGGCGTCGAGGGTGGTGAGCACCCCCTTCACGAGACCGCCGTCGTCGGGCGGGAGGTCGATCCGGTAGAGCAGGTGCGCCCCGTTGCCCGAGTCGGCGCGGATCGGGGCGGGGAACCCCCGCTCAGAAAGCCAGAGAGCGATCTCGTCGGCCTTCGCGAGGGCGGCGTCATGCTCCGCATCCGTGGACGAGACCCCGCTCGGCCGCACCGGGTCGAGGTCGATGGGCAGCCAGCGCCGGCGGAGGATGTCGGTGTCGCTCGTGGTGGGATCGTTCCTGGTCAGCCGCATCTTCACCCGGTTTGCCCGCCGGGCGAGGAGGGCGCCCTTCACCTCATTGAGGGTGACATAGATCCCCCGGACCTCGGGGTCGGCGTCCAGGGCGGCCGCCGCCTCGGCGCACTTCGCCAGGTCGTCGAAGTAGCCCGAGTGCGTGAAGCGGTCCGCGAGGGCCCGGACCTCCACCACGCTCCCCTCGCAAAACAGGGCGGCGAGGGCCTCCCCGATCATGGGTAGCCCTCCTCGATGAGGGGGAAGAGCGGCGCCGAGACCGCCTCTCCCGTGACCACCCGGCGGAACGAGACCAGCGGCACGATGAAGTGGCCGATCCTGGTGAAGATCTTCACCGCCCGGCCCGTGACGCCCATCGCTGCGTGCCCGACGATCGCCGTCTCGGTGACGATCACGCCGTCCGGTCCCTCCTCGGCGACGGTCATCGTCACCGGGGCCGGGTGGCCGCGGAAGAGCAGGGTCCGCAGGTCGTCCTCGGCGATCCGGTAATGCTCGCCCCCGACGATGAGGTGGAGGTTGTCCCCGGCGCCGAGGCGCAGGGTGCCGATCTCCTCGTTCATGCGTCCACCTCCCGGGTGACCGCACAGGTGTGCCCGCCCATCCGGCGGACGCGGGTACATCTCGATGCACTTAATACGCCAGGCGCCGATGAGGTGGTGGCGGTCCTCTCTGAATGTGTGTAGGAGCACGATTCAATCCGGGGGCTGCCATTCATCGGGTTATTGCGCTGCATTTCTGTCCCTCTCCCGTGTATGTCTTCAGTCTGGCCGTACCGTCCTCGATCCACCGCTCCCAGATCATCTTCGCGATCGGGTCGGGCATGTGGTCGAGGATCTCCTGAGAGATCTCTTTCATGGTTTCTTCGACTCTCCTGTGCGGAGCCGTCACAGGTCAAAACAGGTTGGGGGACCAACGACACCGCACTGATGAGAGGGTGGGCTGGAGGGGATAAAAAAGGGAGGCAAATGGGCCGAAAGTGGGAAAGTCAATTTTATAGGGCAGATTTATCTATCTCTTCGTGCGAAATTGCCCGGTCGACGATCAGATCTTGTTGCCACAATTCATACACCACATCAAGCTGGCCTTGATGGGTTGTATCCGAGATTTTTGTCCATAGATCAGCCTTTGTGGGCAGACTCTCAGACTTTGCTAGGAGGCGGATCGCACTCACGGCATATTGTTTGTTCTTTTTAGACCGGGTGTACGTGCCAGGGGGGACCCCCTTCACCATTCCCTCTTCACAGAGTCCTAAAAATGAATATTTCGGGCACCCTTTGTTCCGTGTGGATTCTGATCGTGGGAACTCCATCGCACCCATTTCCCACGCCTCCTTCGGGTCTTGAACTGATCCCGATTGAATTATTTCAACGGCACGAACAGCAACTTTTCCAAAAACTCCCATTTCATCCTCCACGTTGCAGTGAATGAAAAGAGGTTCTTGTCGTGCATAAATGTATTTCCTGACATCAAGATGCCCCATAATCTAAATTAATATTTTTAAAACGGTTAAAATCAAAATACGTATATATTGTAAGGAATTATTCAGATATATGTCAATAAGGCAACTATCTGTGTTAGCAATCCTTCTTTGCGTTTCGGCCGCGTTTATATCCGGCTGCACTGGGAGTAGTTCTGGTGTGGAAAAGACGCAGAGTTCAAATGACGCCGTAACTTCTGTTCTGACAACTGTTCCGACAACTGTATCTCCCCCCACCATTGAAGAGGTGTTTTCAGACTATTATTATTCATATCTCCTGTTGAACGAAGATGCAATCTGGGATTTGTTATCAACAAATGCAAAATCCAAGGAGTCAAAAGATTCTATATACAACAAAATGTATGCGGTATATGGTCAAATTGTGCCATATGATTACGAAATAACAAATATCGATGAGAATGGGAATAAAGCGACAATTGATGTTGATATCAAATGTCGTATCCAGGGCTATAAAGTAACTCATTCTCATGAGATATTATTCGTATCTGAGAATGGAAGTTGGAAGATTGATGAGTTTAGTTTGTTAACTTAGCCATGATACCATCTATGGCTAATTTCCCTCTTCTTTATATTCAAAGTGAAGGATGCCATTCATATTTTGTGCAATCATGTGGTAAATGTTGTAAGGAAAAATATAGCAAAGCCATAACCAAATAAAAATCCCGTAATTATCCTCAACGTGTTCGTACTTTCTCTTTTGTTGAAGTTTTGAGTGAACCCATCAACAAGCATGGGAATCATGAATAAAACTGCCGCAATTGTAGGGATAAATGATAGAGAATACATCCAGCAGAGAACACCAGATAGCATTCCAAATAAGATTCCCTGACACCGCGCACACAGAATATTTTCAAAACCGAAAAAATTGGTTGTTCTTTCTTTTTTTCTGTGGCACAGACAGAGTAACATGGTTCTTCCAAAAATGGATATCTGGAGAGTTGGACCAATTTGACTGTCCCAGGCATACTTCATTTGCAAAATATCAATCCCACTATGTATTAAAAAATGATCAAGTATATATTTAGGCATATTGTAATCTAGAGATCTGATGGCTGGCGAAACAGATTACTGCTGCGGCATAGTGGGAGCGTTTATCGGAGCATTTGCGCTTGCATATGTGCTCGCAGCATATACGCCGATTCCAGACGATTGGATTGGACCGATAGTCATAGTGTTTCTACTTCTGGCAATCTTTGGTCAAATGGTGATATACTGGAACACGCTTCGCTCAAAATAATTGATTTATATTATGTATGGATCCCGCGATTCCCACGTTCATATCAAGACTGCATCTTCTAATGATTTAGTATCCTTGCTTTCTGTTCGATAAATTCTTCATCTGATAAAATGCCCCTTTCTTTAAGGGACGCCAACTTTTCGAGTTTCGAAATGATGTCGTCTTGAGCCACAGGTGTATTTTGTGGTGCGCTTGCATGCCCCATCTTGCCGGTGATTCGTGCCCTGACATATTCTGCGAAGGGTTTCACTTCTCCTTTCTGGATATTTTCTATCTTTGCATTGTTACCAGAGGCAAAAATGGTAATTTCTCCAAGTATGAGGCCTGTTTTATACTGGATGCTAGTTAATTTATCATAGGGAAAGTCTTCTACACGTAATCCATAGATTAACCCCTTATCGATGAAAATGAGACGTTTGTCCGTTGCAACGAGGATGCCTGTACCACCATGGTAAAACCCCTGGACTAATTTTTCGAGGTTTTCATCCTCCCAAAGGATACTGGGCAATGCTTTAACTTCTTTCCTGTAAAGGAAACCTCCGGCACCAATCTGCTTAATTTGTTCATTTATCTCCTCTTGTGTGGCCATATTATCAACAGGCGAATTTAAGATTTTTAATAGAAAAATATTGTGATTTTAATCTGAGATTGCCAATAAATGCCCCGGCCACACAAAAAAAGGAGTCTTGATCAGATCTTCCTCTCCAGGTCAGCCCGCAGCTGCTTGAGAAGGAGATCGTACTCCTGCGATCCCTTGGCGATCGTGAGGCACTCCTCCATGCTCTCGGTCGCCTCCTCGGTGAGGGACTGCCCGCAGGTGCTGCAGAAGTTCGAGGACGGGCCGTTGACGGCCTGACAGTGGGGACACTGGCGGGGCTCAAGCCTGGCCCGCCGGTGTTTCGTGCCGTCCTGGGCGATCCCGTAGGTCCGCAGGATCTCCTGGTCGATGTCCTGGCCCGTGAGATGGGCATAGGTCTTGAACATCGGGGTGGTGATATTGCCCCACATCATCAACTTGATCACGCTCTCTGAGATCCCTTCGGTGATCATGTGGGTGATGCGGGAGTGGCGGAAGATGTGCGGGGTGATGTGTTTCGTGATCCCGGCACGCTCGGCAAGGCGGTCGAGTTGTTTCTGCACGGTGGCGTGGGTGAGGGGCCGGCCGTGCTGGTTCACAAACACGAGGGCCTCGCCGACGGGGTTGAACGGGTAGTCGTTCCGCCAGGTGGCAAGGTGCTCGCGGGCCATGACAAGCCTGACATACCTGGGCTTTCCGGTCTTGAAGTTGACATTGACGACGATCCCATACTGGTCCACGAGGACGTCCTTCCAGGCAAGGGTGCCCATCTCGCCGATCCTGAACCCGCCTTCGTAGAGCATCATGATGAGGGCGCGGTCCCGGCTCCAGAGGGTGGCGTCCATCAGGGCCTTCACCTCGGCGGGCGTGAGCAGGTCGGCGGCCTCTTTGGTCATGGTGTCTTTGGTGGGGATCTTGAGGCGCCGGATCTTTCGGTCCGGGAGGTTGGTGTAGCCGTTCTCGATCGCCCACCCATAGAATTGTTTGAGGATGATGATGTGGTCGGCGATGGTGTTCTGCTTGAAGGGTTTGCCGCGGGCGCTGGTGGCGGTCTTGAGGGCGGAGATGCCCTGGTAGATGTCGGCCATGCTGTTCTCCAGGTATGGCCCAATGAACCGCCGCCACCCGACGAGGGTGAAGACGATCTTGTTTGTTCGACCTGCACTGATGTTGTTGCAGGACTGCGATTCGGCGACGAACTCACGGATCAGGTCGGCGTCGCACGCGGTGAGCGTGCCGTTGGCAAGACCACGGTTGATGGAGTTCTCCGCATAGGTGCTCTTGATGCAATGGAAAGAGCTGTCTGAAAGTGTTGGCGCACATTTCCATACGCATGCCTTCGGTCGGGGCGGGAAAAAGGATGTCGGATTTAGACCGAAAGTCAGAATGCTGCTATGGGGATTCGAACCCCAGTCGCAGGAGTGAGAGTCCTGCATGATTGGCCG
>Ga0208564_1002118_pt1 | contig 16022 bp, 13 predicted proteins | sample AD_UKC073_MetaG_FD_184439 | JGI IMG/M metagenome (GOLD analysis project Ga0208564, IMG submission 184439) | Active sludge microbial communities of municipal wastewater-treating anaerobic digesters from USA - AD_UKC073_MetaG (SPAdes) (version 2) | ecosystem: Engineered > Bioreactor > Anaerobic >... | reverse complement strand
CTGGTGTCGAACTTCATGGGACCGGAGCTGGTGGACATCATCGCCGCGCTCGTCTCGATGGGCAGTCTGGTCGCCTTCCTGCGCGTCTGGCAGCCCAAGAAGGTCTGGACCTCCACCAGGCTGCGTGGCAAGGACGTCAGTGCCCACGAAGCCAAGCCGCCGCAGCCCGTGGTGCGCCACTCCAAGGAAGCGCTGATCGCTGCCTGGACGCCTTGGGCGATCCTGTCGGTCTTCGTGTTCGTCTGGGGACTGCCGCCGGTCAAGGCCTACCTCAACAGCATCTTCGCGCCGAAGTTCCCCATGGAAGGTCTGCACAACCTGATCTTCAAGGTGCCGCCGGTGGTGACGACGCCGCATGCCGAGTCGGCGATCTACACGCTCAACCTGCTGTCGGCCACCGGAACCGGCATCCTGGCGGCCGCCGTTCTGAGCGCGCTGATCATGAAGTACAACCCGGTCGCCATCGTGCGCACCTTCCTCAAGACCACCTGGTTGGTGCGCTACTCGCTGCTGACCATCGTCCTGATGCTGGCGCTGGGAACCCTGAGCCGCTTCTCGGGCACCGACACGACCCTGGGTCTGGCCTTCGCCAACACCGGTGTCTTCTATCCCTTCTTTGGCACGCTGATGGGATGGATGGGCGTGGCCCTGACGGGCTCGGATACTGCGTCGAACGTGCTGTTCGGCGGCATGCAGAAGGTCGCGGCCGAGCAACTGGGCCTGTCGCCCAACCTGATGGGCGCGGCCAACAGCTCGGGCGGTGTGATGGGCAAGATGATCGATGCCCAGTCCATCGTGGTGGCCTCCACCGCCACGCGCTGGTTCAACCATGAAGGCGACATCCTGCGCTACGTGTTCTTCCACTCCATCGCGCTGGCCTGCTTGGTGGGCATCTTCGTGACGCTCCAAGCCTACGTCTGGCCGTTCACCGCCATGGTCGTTCGCTGAACGCAGGCGTGGTGGGGTCTGCGCACGTCGCAGGTTCCGACCGCGCGAGATCGAAGGAAAGACCAAGGGGGGTCGATTGCACAACCGTGTGGTCGACCCCCCTGTGAGATGAAAGAGGTGAGAGCGTGGAAGCAGAGACATTGACACACGATGAGGCGGCGCTGGGTGCGCGTCGCAGCGAGGTGGTTGCGGCCCTGGGTGCCGTGCTGCCAGCGGACATGATCCTCGCCCGCCGCGAGGACGTGACGCCTTACGAATGCGACGGGCTGAGCGCCTACCGGGCACTGCCGATGGTGGTGGTGCTGCCTCAGACCGAGGAGCAGGTGGCCGCCGTGCTGCGCGTGTGCCATCGGCTGGGCGTTCCGGTGGTGGCCCGGGGCGCGGGCACCGGTCTGTCGGGCGGGGCCACGCCGCACCGCCAGGGCGTGGTGCTGTCTCTCGCCCGGTTCAACCGCATCGTGCGCATCGACCCGGTCACCTGCACGGCCATTGTGCAGAGCGGCGTGCGCAACCTTGCCATCAGCGAGGCCGCCGCGCCACATGGGCTGTACTACGCGCCGGACCCGTCGAGCCAGATCGCCTGCACCATCGGCGGCAATGTGGCCGAGAACTCCGGCGGTGTGCACTGCCTCAAGTACGGCCTGACCTTGCACAACGTGCTGAAGGTGCGTGGGTTCACCATCGAAGGCGAGCCGGTGGAGTTCGGCTCGGAAGCGCTGGACACCGCGGGCCTCGATCTGCTCCCGGTGCTCGTCGGCAGCGAGGGGATGCTGGCCATCACCATCGAGGCGACGGTGCGGCTGATCCCGCGCCCGCAGCTCGCGCGCTGCATCATGGCCAGCTTCCCCGACGTGGAATCGGCCGGTGACGCGGTCGCGGCGGTGATCGGCGCGGGCATCATCCCAGCCGGCCTGGAGCTGATGGACAAGCGGATGACGGCGGCGGTCGAGGACTTCGTCCACGCCGGCTACGACCTCGACGCCGCGGCGATCCTGCTGTGCGAGAGCGACGGCACGATCGAGGAGGTCGCGGAGGAAATCGAGCACATGAGCGAGGTGCTGCGGGCGGCGGGCGCCATGCGCATCGAGGTCAGCCACGACGAAGCGCAGCGCTTGAAGTTCTGGAGCGGACGCAAGAACGCCTTCCCCGCCACGGGCCGCATCAGCCCCGACTACATGTGCATGGACTCCACCATCCCGCGCAAGCGCCTGGCCGAAGTGCTGCGCGCGATCGAGGCGATGGAGGAGAAGTACGCGCTGCGCTGCGTGAACGTCTTCCACGCGGGTGACGGCAACCTGCACCCGCTGATCCTCTTCGATGCCAACGATCCTGACCAGCTGCGCCGCTGCGAGCTCTTCGGTGCCGACATCCTCGAGACCAGCGTGGCGGTGGGCGGCACGGTGACCGGCGAGCACGGCGTGGGCATCGAGAAGCTCAATTCGATGTGCGTGCAGTTCTCGACCGAGGAGCGCGAACTGATGTCCGGCGTCAAGCGGGCCTTCGATCCCACCGAGTTGCTCAACCCCGGCAAGGTCATTCCGACGCTGCACCGCTGCGCCGAGTACGGGAAGATGACCGTGCTGCGCGGGCTGCTGCCGTTCCCCAACCTCCCGAGGTTCTGATGAACATGCCCATGATCCACGATGCAGCCCTGCATACCCTGATCGATCAGGTCCGCAATGCAGCGAGCGAAGGCCGCCAGCTCGATATCCGGGGCGGTGACACCAAGGCGTTCCTGGGTGGCGCGCGGCGCGGCGAGCCGCTGGCGCTGAGACAACTCACTGGCGTCAGCAGCTACGAGCCGACCGAACTGGTCGTGACCGCACGTGCCGGCACGCTGTTGTCGGAGCTCGAGGCCACGCTGGCCGATGCCGGGCAGTACCTGCCTTTCGATCCGCCCCGCTTCGCGCCAGGCGGAACCGTCGGTGGCATGGTCGCTGCGGGCCTCGCCGGCCCGGCGCGCGCAGCCGTCGGCAGCGTGCGCGACTACGTGTTGGGCATGACGCTGCTCACCGGCCGCGGCGAGGTCGTGACCTTTGGCGGCCAGGTCATGAAGAACGTGGCCGGCTATGACGTGGCGCGCCTGCTGGCGGGTTCGATGGGCGTGCTGGGCGTGATTCTGGAAGTCTCGCTCAAGGTCTTGCCCCGCCCCAAGGCCGTGCGCAGCCTGGCGCTGGAGGTGGACGAGGCGAATGCACTGGCCCTGATCGACGGCTGGCGCCGCCAGCCGTTGCCGATCAATGCCACGGCCTGGCACGCCGGCGAGCTGCTCGTGCGTCTCGCCGGTGCGCGCGCGGCTGTCGATGCGGCCACGAAGCAGCTCGGAGGGCGTGGACTCGAGCAGGAGGCGGACCAGGATCGCTGGGCCAAGCTGCGCGACCACCGCCACTGGTTCTTCGAGCCGAAGTCCGCGCAACCCACCGATGCAGGCGCGTTGTGGCGACTGTCCGTGCCGGCCGGCGTGGCGCCGTTGGAGATCGAGGGCGACACGCTCCTCGAGTGGGGCGGCTCGCAGCGCTGGCTGCGCACGCGGACCGATGCCGCGACCGTGCATGCGGCTGCTCGCCGCGCCGGGGGGCACGCGATCCGGTGGTCCGGGTCTGGCCCGGCATCGGAGCGCGTCGCGCCCATGGATGCGACCGTGCTGCGGCTGCACCGACAACTCAAGCACGCCTTCGATCCGCAGGGCATCTTCAACGCCGGTCGCCTGCATCCGGACCTCTGAACGGGAGCCCACCATGGAAACACATCTCGCGCCACGCTACCAAGGCACGCACGACGGCCAGGAGGCCGAATCCGTCCTGCGCAAGTGCGTGCATTGCGGCTTCTGCACTGCCACCTGTCCGACCTACCAACTGCTGGGCGACGAACTCGACGGTCCGCGCGGTCGCATCTACCTGATCAAGCAGGTGCTGGAAGGTGCGGAAGTCACGCGCAGCACGCAGCAGCACCTCGATCGCTGCCTCACCTGCCGCAACTGCGAGAGCACCTGCCCGAGCGGGGTTCAGTACGGCAAGCTGATCGACATCGGCCGCAAGCTGGTGGAGGAACAGGTCGAGCGCCCCCGGACCGAGAAGGCGGTGCGGTGGCTGCTCAAGGAGGGACTGACGTCCGCAGCGTTCGAGCCGGCCATGAAGCTCGGACAGCTCGTGCGGCCGCTGCTGCCGGCGGCATTGAAGGCGAAGGTTCCGGCGCGCTCGCCGGCGACGGCGCACGTGTGGCCCACGGGCGAGCACGACCGCAAGGTGCTGATGCCGGTGGGCTGCGTGCAGCCCGCGATGATGCCGAACATCAACTCGGCGACGGCCCGGGTACTTGACGCAGGCGGCATCCAGGTGATCCGCGGTCCCAACGGGTCGGGATGCTGCGGCGCGCTGAAGACCCACTTGAACGACACCGAGGGCGGCTTGGTCGACATGCGGCGCAACGTTGATGCGTGGTGGCCGCTGGTGGAGTCGGGTGCGGTAGAGGCGATCGTGATGAACGCTTCGGGCTGCGGCGTGATGGTCAAGGACTATGGCCACGCCCTGGCCAACGAGCCAGCCTACGCGGAGCGTGCGCGACGCATCAGCGAGATCACCCGCGACGTGAGCGAGCTGCTGCCCACGCTCGTGCCGAAACTCAGGGAGCGGATCCGGGTGGGCGATGTGAACCGGCTCGCCTTCCATCCGCCCTGCACCCTGCAGCACGGGCAGAAGGTGCGCGGCGTCGTCGAGACGCACCTGGCCGACCTGGGTTTCGAGGTGAAGGTCGCCAGCAGCGAGAGTCACCTGTGCTGCGGCTCGGCCGGCACGTACAGCGTGCTGCAGCCGGAACTGTCGAAGCAGCTGCGCGATCGCAAACTGGGGCACCTGGGCCAGACGGCCCCCCATGCCATCGTCTCGGCGAACATCGGCTGCATCCAGCACCTGCAAAGCGGGACCGAAGTGCCGGTGAAGCACTGGATCGAGGTCGTCGATGAGGCGCTGGCCACCGCTGACGAAGCGTTGGCCTCCTAGGTCCCTTGTTGGCCGATGCGCTGTGCGCGGCGGCCGTCGAGGTTCACGAGTTTGCAGTTATCCGTGCAAATTGGCACGCTGCGAACCGCGGCGGCAGGCCGGCGGGCTGTCTGGCTCACCGCCGAGCCGGCTGCCTCTCATCGCGCGTCCCAGGCGAGGGTGCGACGTGTCGGCGACTGGGTTCGCAGACACTATCGGGATGAATCCATTCAATCCTCGGTGTGGCGGGCCGCTCGGTGCGTTGGCGGCGCGGCGACGGAGTGCCTCATGATCCGATCGCTGTCCATTCTCGTGCTGCTGCAGTTGGGGGGAGAGGTCCTGGCGAAAGCCCTCAGCTTGCCGCTGCCGGGTGGCCTGGTGGGGTTGCTTCTGCTGCTGTTGGCCTTGCTTGTGCGCCGGCGTGTCGACTCGGAGATGCAGCAGACCAGCCAAGTTCTGCTGCAGAACCTGATGCTGCTCTTCATTCCGTTCATCGCCGGGATCGTTGCTCAGCTCGACCAGCTCAAGGCGCAGTGGCTGTCGTTCCTGGCGGCCTGTGTCCTCGGCGCCGTGGCATCCCTCGTCGCCACGGCCTGGACTTTGCGACGAATGCTCTCTGCGCGGCCGCAGGGGAAGCCTTGATGGTGGCGGACCTTCACCATTGGGCGATTGGCGCACTGCACTGGGTGACGCGATCGCCCGCGATGGACAGCCTGTTCTGGATTGCAGTCACACTGGCTGCGTATGCCGTGACGATGTCGCTCTATCGCCGCAGCGGGGCGCATCCGATGATGCTCCCCGTACTGACCGGCACTGCGACCGTGGTCCTGCTGCTGATGGCCACGGGGACGTCCTACCCCGACTATTTCGAGGCTGTGCGTCCGATCGTGTTCTTCATCGGCCCAGCCACCGTCGCGCTGGCGGTGCCACTGTTCGGCCAGGTGCAACGGCTCAAAGCCATCTGGTGGCCCGTGACCGCCGCTCTGCTGGTCGGTGGATCCGTCGCCATCACGTCCGCGATGCTCATTGCATGGGCGTTTGGTGCCGATCCGGAGATGATCATCTCACTGGCACCGAAGTCCTCGACCATGCCGATTGCCACCGGGCTCAGCAGTCACTTTGGAGGTACGGCGGCGCTTGCCGCTGCGGCTGTGGCTGTGACAGGCATCGCCGGCACCATGCTGTCGGGCCCGGTCATTCGCTGGGTTCTGGGACCTGTCGATGATGCTGTGCTCGGGTTTTCGCTGGGGTTGACCGCTCATGCGATAGGCACGGCCCGGGCGATCCAGATCAGCGAGACTGCTGGCGCATTCGCCGCGATGGGTATGAGCCTGAACGGCTTGTTCACGGCCATGCTCATGCCGTTGGCACTGATGCTGATGCCCCTGCTTCGCTGATCGGAGGTAGGTGCTGGGATGGGGTCGGGTCGGCCCGCATCGTGCCCGTCGCGTCTGCGGCCGCCGTTTCTCCGGTGATGTACTCGCGCCAGACGAGTGGCATGATCCCGCCATGGCGCCAGTAGAGGACATCCTCGTGGGTGTCGAGGCGGATGATCAGTGGCACCACGAAGCTCGATCCGTCGGCCCGGCGCACATGGGCTTGCACCCGCCCGCCAACACAAAGCCTGCTTGCGAGGTCAGGGACGTCGATGATTTCACTCCCATTCAGCTCCAGCGACTCCGCGGTCGTGCCGTCTTCGAACTGAAGGGGCAGGACACCCATCCCCACAAGGTTGGTCCGATGGATGCGCTCGAAGCTCTCAGCGATGACGGTCTTCACACCCATCAGTGCAACACCTTTCGCGGCCCAGTCCCGTGAGGATCCGCAGCCATAGTTCTTGCCGGCAATCACCGTCAGGGGCGTGCCACGCCGCAGATACTCCTCGGCCGCCTCGAACACGCGCATCTGCGTGCCCTCGGGCATCAACCTCGTGATGCCCCCCTCAACGCCCGGCACGATACGGTTGCGCAATCTGATGTTGGCGAAGGTGGCGCGCACTGCCACGTGGTGATTTCCGCGCCGCGTGGTGTAGTTGTTGAAGTCGCGCTTGGCGATGCCCTGCGCCAGCAGGTAGTCTGCAGCAGGTGTACCGAGGCTGATCGCGCCCGAAGGGGAAATGTGGTCCGTGGTCACCGAGTCACCCAGGATGACCAGCGGACGCATGCTCAGCAGGTCCCGCACGGGCGCGGGATCGCGGGGAAGCTTGTCGAAGTAGGGTGGCTGGCGCACGTAGGTGCTGTCGGCCTGCCAATGAAAGCGCTCGCTGGGTGCGCCCGCCAGTGCGTCCCAAGCCGGGCCGCCATCGAACAGGTCAGCGTACTTTGTCCGGAAGATCTCCGGTTCGTAGGCCTCTTCGACAGCCTGCGCGATCTCCTCAGCCGTGGGCCAGATGTCGCGCATGAAGACAGGCTCGCCCTTGCGGCTGATGCCGATCGGATCGCGTGTGACATCCACCAACAGGGAGCCGGTCAACGCGTAGACCACCACCAACGCCGGTGATCCGAGGTAGGCGGCCCGGATGTGCGGATGGATCCTGCCCTCGAAGTTGCGGTTGCCGGAGAGCACGGCAGTGACGAGCAGATTCTCCCTCTCGATGGCTTCGGTCAGGGCCTCCGGCAGCGGGCCGGAACCACCGTTGCAGGTGGTGCACCCGAAACCGGCCACGTGGAAGCCCAACTGGTCCAGTGCATCCTGCAGCCCGGCCTTTTCCAGCACGGCTGCGGCCACCTGGCTGCCCGGAACAAGCGACGTCTTCACCCAGGGTTGGCTCTGCAGGCCGAGCGCCACTGCCTTCTTGGCGAGCAACCCGGCCGCCATCATGTTGGTCGGGTTGGCGGTGTTGGTGCAACTGGTGATGGCCGCGATGGCCACCGCGCCGTCCTTCAGCGCATACGACGCCCCTTGAACCGAAGCGCTGCGTGTCGGGTCCACCGGCCGCCTAGCGATTTCCTCGTGGTGCGTTCGGAACGCGGCGGGCACGGTACCGAGATCGATGTGGTCTTCTGGATTGCGAGGGCCCGCCAGACAGGGCCTGATTTCGTCGAGGTGCAGCGTGACCACGGCGTCGAACGTCGGCGCGGGCGTGGCTGCGTCGCGCCACAGCATCTGTGCCTTGGCGTAGGCCTCCACCAACGCCAGTTGCTGTTCGTCCCGGCCGGTCATGCGCAGGTAGTCCATCGTGCGGCGGTCGATGGGGAAGTAGACCGCGGTCGCACCGTATTCCGGTGCCATGTTGGCGATCATGCCCCGGTCCCCGAGCGACAACGCGTCCAGGCCGTTGCCGAAGAACTCGACGAATTTGCCAACCACCCCCATGCTGCGCAACTTCTGCGTGATGGCGAGCACCAGGTCAGTGGGCAGCACGCCTTCGCGCAACTCGCCAGTGACCTCCAGACCCACCACCTCGGGCAGGGCCATGGACACCGGCTTGCCAACCATCACCGCTTCTGCCTCGATGCCGCCCACGCCCCAGCCCAATACGCCCAGGCCATTGATCATGGGCGTATGGCTGTCCGTTCCCACGCAACTGTCCGGAATGGCCAACTCGCCATGTGGCGTCTTCTCGGTCCAGATCACTTTGGCAATGTGTTCCAGGTGGAGCTGGTGCATGATGCCCTTGCCGGGCGGCACGATGCGCACCCCTTCGAAGCTGCTGCTGCACCAGCGGAGGAAGGCAAAGCGCTCGCTGTTGCGCTGGTACTCGCGTTCGAGATTGATCTTGCGTGCCAGTGGCGATGCCCAACTGTCCACCTGCAGGGAGTGGTCGATGATCACGTCCACCGGAACCTTGGGTCTTACCTGGGAGGGATCACCGCCAGCGTCCGCCACGGCGTCGCGGATGCCGGCCATGTCCACCAGCATGTTGGCGCCGACCGAAAAATGACCCACCCGTGAGGGCCCTGCCGACCCAAATTTGACCCAGGTGTTCAACCTACCCTGCCCGAGATATCCACAGCTGGGCGGGGTTCGAGGAGTGATCACCATGGTGATGATTGGCAAGGTCTTGCGGATGCACCACCGCGAGAAGAAGTCGGTGAGGGAGATTGCCAAGGCGACGAGCCTGGCGAGGAACACGGTTCGTAAGTACCTCAGGCTGGGCAAGGCCGAGCAGCCCCAGTACCGCCGGCCCGCGGTGCCGACGAAGCTCGCGCCGTACGTCGAGCAGCTGGAACAGGCGTTGCGAGCCGACGCGCGGCGGCCAAAGAAGGAGCGGCGCAGCGCCAAGGCACTGCTGGAGCAGTTGAAGGCCGCTGGCTACGCCGGCGGCTACAGCCGGCTGACCGACTACATCCGCGCCTGGCGCGCGGCCCAAGGCGGTGCGACGACGGGCGATGCCTATGTGCCGCTGAGCTTCGAACTCGGCGAGGCCTTCCAGTTCGACTGGAGCGAGGAGCCGCTGGTCATCGGCGGTGTCTACCAGCGGCTGCAGGTGGCGCACATGAAGCTGTGCGCCAGCCGGGCCTTCTGGCTGGTGGCGTACCCAAGCCAAGGCCACGAGATGCTGTTCGACGCCCACACGCGCAGCTTCGCGGCCCTGGGCGGCGTGGCGCGCCGGGGCATCTACGACAACATGAAGACCGCAGTGGACCGCGTCGGCCGCGGCAAGAACCGCGACGTCAACAGCCGCTTCGCAGCGCTGTGCGCGCACTACCTCTTCGACCCGGACTTCTGCAACGTCGCCAGCGGCTGGGAGAAGGGTGTCGTCGAGAAGAACGTGCAGGACAGCCGGCGTCGCATCTGGCTGGCGGCGCGCGAGCAGCGCTTCGGCAGCCTGGAGGAACTCAACGCCTGGCTGGGCGAGCGCTGCAAGGCGCTGTGGGCTGAACTGCGCCACCCCGAGCACAAGGCCTTCAGCGTGTCCGAGATGCTGGAGTTGGAGCGCAGCCACCTGATGCCCAAGCCCGTGGACTTCGACGGTTATGTGCAGGACGTAGCGCGCGTGAGCAGCACCTGCCTGGTCACCGTGGCCCGCAACCGCTACTCGGTGCCGTGCGAGTTGGCCCGGCAGACGGTCAGCACGCGGCTGTACCCACAGCGCGTGGTGATCGTGGCCGACGAACGCGTGGTGGCCGAACACGCCAGGCTCAGCGGCAAGGGTCGCATGGCCTACGACTGGCAGCATTACGTGCCGCTGGTGCAGAGGAAGCCCGGGGCGCTGCGCAACGGCGCGCCCTTCGTGGACCTGCCAGAGCCGCTGGCCAGGCTGCGCCATGCGCTGCTGCGTCATGCCGGTGGCGACCGGCTGATGGCGCAGGTACTGGCGCTGAGCAGCACGGCCGGGCTGGACGAGGTGCTGGTCGCGGCCGAACTGGCGCTGGAGCGGGCGGGGCCCGGCGGGCGCATCAGCCCGGAGCACGTGGCCAACGTGCTGGCACGGCTCACAGCGCCCGAGCGACCGCCCAACGTCGCCACACCACTGAGCACGACCACACCGCCGCAGGCCGACCCGGGCCGCTACGACCGTCTGCGCCGCCTGGCCGAGCAGGAGGCCGACCATGGCTGACGTCATTGCAGAGCTGAAGGCCCTGCGCCTGCACGGCATGGCCGCCACCTGGGCCGAGCTCGGCGAGCAGCGCAACGCTGAAGTCGAGCGCTCGCGCTGGCTGCTGGAGCACATGCTGCAGGCCGAGGTCAGCGACCGCGCCACGCGCTCAGTGCAGCACCAGATGAACAGTGCCAAGTTCCCGGTGCACCGCGACCTGGCTCGCTTCGACTTCGAGGTCTCGCCCGTGGACCGCAAGCTGGTCACGCAACTGGCCAACTGCGAGTTCACGGCCGCCGCGCACAACGTGGTGCTGGTGGGCGGTCCGGGCACAGGCAAGACCCATCTGGCCACGGCCATCGGCGTGGCGGGCATCGGCACGCACGGCAAGCGCGTGCGGTTCTACAGCACGGTGGACCTGGTCAACGCGCTGGAGCGGGAGAAGGCCGAGGGCAAGGCCGGGCGCATCGCGGCCAGCCTGCTGCGGCTGGACCTCGTGATCCTCGATGAGCTGGGCTACTTGCCGTTCAGCCAGGCAGGCGGCGCCTTGCTGTTCCATCTGATGTCCAAGCTCTATGAGCACACCAGCGTCGTCATCACGACCAACCTGGACTTCGCAGAGTGGAGCACCGTCTTCGGCGACGCCAAGATGACCACAGCGCTGCTGGACCGGCTCACGCACCACTGCCACATCGTGGAGACGGGCAACGAGAGCTACCGCGTCACGCAGGCCACGGCAGCCACGCGCAAGCGCATCAAGGCCAGAGAGCAGGAGCGACGCAACAAGGGCGACGAGGCGGGCTGAACAAGCACCGCGCTACAGTTGTCCACAGCCGGCATCAGCCGATGCCGGCCCCAAGCCCTGGGTCAAAGTTCAATCGGCAGGGTGGGTCAAATTTAGATCGGCGCCAACACCCAGACTTCGCCTTTGCTGATCAGCTGGATCTGCTGCGCATCGCCGTCGGCGATCAGCAGCAGGTTGCGGTCTAGCGACTTGACCTTGTTGATGCCCGGCGTGACGTCGGCCTCGGTGCCGCCCGCAAGCTTGTTCATCATCAGCAGGAAGGCCGCGCCGGCATGCCGCGCCGAGGAGACGCCCACCTTGTTGCGCAGTCGGGGGTCGAACAGGTCGTTCCAGGAAGTGATCTCGAACGGGACCAGGTCGGTGCGGTACATGATGCCGTAGCTCAGCCAGAAGAACGGCAGGAACATCAACTGCTTGTCGTCGTTGAATCGCAGGCCCTTGTCCTTTTGGACGTTCACCTGAGGAAACGCCTTGGGGTCGACGGCCTCGAACAGGCCGTCCTGGTAACCCTGCAGCGCGACATCGGAGCCCAGGGTCACGATGTCGATCTGGGGCTTCTGCTTTTGCGCAACGAGGCGTTGGTAGTTCGACAGGGAGTTGCCGTACACCAAGTTGACCTTGATGCCGGTCTCCTTCTCGAAAGGCTCCGCAAGATGCTTCTTGAAAGCATCCCCATAGGCCCCTCCCCACGTGGCCATGGTGACGTCGGCTGTGGCCGCGCCAGAAACGAAAAGGCCTGCTGCTAGGAGCAGTCGGGTGAAGAGGGTCCTGGATTTCATGGGGCTTCCTTGGTGGGGGGCGGGAGGTATCCGAGCTGCGCCGACAACTTGCGCACGCAGGCGAGCAGCGCAAGTGCAGGAGGTCCCTCGGGGCTGGGATCGAACGAGGCGTTCTGGCTGAGAACGGTGAGGGCCGCTTTCACTTGGCCCTGGTTGCCGAAGATCGGCGCGGCGATGATGTTCACGTGGGTCGGCGGGATGTCCTCGCGCAACGCGAGCACCAGTCGGCGCTCAGCGAGGCCGACGTCGTGAAGGCGCTCGAGGCTGCTCAGCAAGGCACTTCGATCCATCGCCAGATCGCCAAGCGCACGTTCCTCGCGCTCGATGACGTCGTCGCGTGCCGCCGAGTTCATGTAGGCCAGGAAGCAGCGGCCGGCGGCGGTGGTCGTTGCGTAAGCGGTGGAGCCCAGCTTCAGTTCGTAGGGGAAGCTGTTGTGGTGTGCGACGTTGTGGACCACCACCGGTGCGCCGTCACCCCAGACGGTGAGCGAGACCGGTTCACGCAGTTGTTCGCACAGGATGTCCATGGCCGGCCGCGCGATGGCCGTCACGTCGACCAGCCGCAAGGCCGCCATGCCGAGATGGAGCGTGGTGATGCCTAGGCTGTAGTGGCCGGTATCCGGATCCTGGTTGACCGCCCCTTCGGATTGCAGCACCAGCAGATACGCCCGCAGCAGGCTGGCCGACAGGCCGGTCACAGCCGCCAACTGCGAGAGGCGCGCGGGGCCGTCCGCCGCCGCGAGCGCGCGCAGAACGTCGAACGCCTTGCTTACTGAACGGATGCCCCCGTCTCTCGTCGTGGGGGTGGCTACAGGCTTTTCGGTCGTTTCATTCAACATTGCTAAATCACTCACATCATTGCTAAACTCCGCGTAGTCTGGAGCAGTTTCTGTGCCAACAAATCAGGGTTTGTCCCAGCTATGCAGTCGCGCCCAAATGGCCAGCGCAGCGGTGCAGCGCGCGCTTGAATGCACCATGCAAACGCTTGCTGCGCGTCAAAGAGGTGCGCTTGCCGCTTTCACGCACCGAATCCGCCACCGATCTATTTCCTGCGAGCGCTGCCGTTGCCTTGCAGGGCTGAATTCGCCTTGTCGGAGCGGACGTCAGCGCGCCGCTCAGGCTGTTGGCCGGCAAAGGCGATCTGGAGGAACGCTGGGGACACTTCTCTGAGCGGCAGCGACCACAAGCCGTCGACGTGGAAAAAAAAGGCCACGACACTTCGGTGGAAGCGGCGTGGCCGGAGGTGCTCGAGCAGCGCGTGCTCCGAGCGTGGTCAATGTTGGTCTACAGCGGCCATTCCGCGAGCAGCTGCGCAAAGCTGCGGTCGGCGGGCAGCCGTGGGAAGTCCACCGCGCGGTAGGGGGCCGGCACTTCGTGCGGCTGCAGCTCACCGCGTCGCACGGCGAGCTGCAGCTGTTCCTGGCGTTCGAGCCAGAGCAACTCGTAGCGCGCGATCGCGTCCCATTCGGGCGGGGTGTTGGCCTCCACGCGATAGGCGTGCTCGCACGCACGCGGGTCGGTGTCTTCATAGCGGATGCAGACCTCGCGGTAGGACCCGAAATCGTGCGGGGATGACTTCACAACGAAGCGTGCGCGGACGTCCTCGGCGAGCGGGAATGCGCGCTCGAGCATCCTCTGAAAGACCCGGCACTCGCGGCGGGACCTGTCGTCGTAGTCGGCGTTGCCGACTTGGGCACATGATTCCTCGCAGGGCGAGGAGCCGATGGTCATGATCTCTTGGGGCATGGTGTTCTCCTGAATGAACGGCTGGAACACCGGCCCCGGGATCGGGAACGATGTTCCCGAACGGGGGGATGCGCGGCGTTGTTGCGGCCGCACGATGGACAAGGCGGTTAACGTCGAACCGCCATCCTTCGATGGCCTGGCTAGCTAGCTCGGCGAAGCCTGGGGCAGGCCCCAGGCGGCACACGCCGATCGGCCATCGATGGCTTCTCGCGACAGCAGTTCTGCGACGGCACTTCGCTCCAGCGGCAGATCCAGATCTTCGTATCCGTCGGGGGTGCCTGCCAGTCCGGTGTAGAGGTCGAATTCGTCGTCCTCGATCTCCTCCCGAATGAGCTCTGCAGCATGGTCGGCGTCGAACTCCCCGCCAGGGAAGATCGCGTCGTCCAGCACCGTCCCTGGCACGGCCCGCACCGTCTCGGCATGGCAACGGACGCAGCGGTAGTAGCCGCCGCTGTCGTCGTACTCCGCGGTGACGGAGAACGACAGCGTGACCGCGTCCAGCCAGGCGTGCTGCCGAAACAAGCGTGCCAGGCAGGCCCCTGTCCAGCAAGCTGCCAAGGCCTGATGCTGCGCCAGCACTTCTTGGTAGCGCGCCTCCACATCGGCGCCCGCAGTGTTCAGGCGCAAGTGCCCGTCCGCGCCAACGAGGTAGGTGGCGCCAGTCTCTAGGTCCTCAGTGCGCATGGTCGGTCCTCTTCCGGCGGTGGTTGCCCTCGGAGAACACCACTGCCGCGGGGTGGATGTGCGGCAGCAGCGCGTGCCACCAGACATCTTCGGTGCAGACCTGGTGCCAATCACCCCGGCCGTCGTTGGCGCTCAGGTGGACTTCGATGCAGCGCTCGCAGGCGAGCATCTCCGCCACCAGCGTCGTCTCCGGTCGACCCGTGTGGGTGGCGAGGATGTGCAGGTGCGACAGGTCGATCGCGTAGGGCACGCCCGACGCGAACACGGCACGGTACTCCTGCCAGCTCGAGACCAGCCAGTCGTCCCTCTGGCTGGGGTAGTGGCCTTCGACGCCGACCGGACAGCCGAACAGGTCGGCACAGCGGCGTGCGTTGTCCAGCATCGATGGTAGAGCGGCCTCGCTTCTCCGTCCCGCGTGTGCGGTGTAGGCGGGGGCGCCGAGGCGCTTACTGATGCGTGCGGCCTGCGTGAACCAGTCGCCGTGCAGGTCGAACCCGGAAAGATCGGCCATCACGTGCCGGCGCAAGACACGCACGTTGGCGTGAAGGCGGAAGCGGGTGGCAGGATAAGCTGTGTGCAGCGTATCCACCAAGGCGTCATCGATGACGCCCATGCTTTGCGGCACGAGTTGCACGTGGGCGGTCGACAGACGCCCAAAGCGCGGCTCGGCGGGCGGTGTCGACAGCAACTGGGCGGCCTCCGCATGGCGCAGCCCCGGCCAGCTGGCGAGCGAGACATGGACCCTCATAGCGAGGTCTCCGTGCGGTTGGTCGCCGTGTAGTACTCCCTGTGCTCGATGCGCACCACGTCCGCAGCGCAGTCGAACATGACTTGACCGCTGCCGCCTTCACCGTCGTACCAGCCAGCGTGGTGCAGCTCCACCATTTCCATGGCGAAGTCCGCCAGTGCCTGATCGAGGCGCTGATCCTCCATCTCGGTCGAGGTCTGCCACTGCTGGTCGGCAAAGCGACGTTGCTCGACATGCACATCGACATTGGCGGACAGGTCGGCGGATTCGCCGTCGGCGCGCACGGCGCTGGTTTCGTTGGGAAAGCCTTCATCGCCGCCGCCGCTGTAGCTGACCATGGCGAGCACAGCACCCACGCCCTTCAGGGCCTGCAGAAGCAGGGCCTTGTTGCGTTGAATGCGCTCGTCCAGGGTCAGGGCGGGTTGTTCTGGATTCGGTGTCTCTGGGGTCATCTTCGTTTCTCCTGTGAGATCGAGGGACGGCCCGCCCCTTCGGGGCGTTGGGCCCCTCGGGGTTGGTTGGCGTCGGCCGCTGCGGGCCGACGGTTCGCTGAATCGCTAACGATCGGACCGACGCATGGGGCGTCGGTCGTGGGTCATTGGAAGATGCGCGGCTCGATGGTCTCGCCGCGCATGAAGGCGACGTAGGCGCCCGCCTTGCCGATGTCGGTGAAGCGGGCGACCACGGCCGCCTGCTCCAGCACCTCCCAGATCAGCTCCGGGTCTCCACCGCGGCGGATCTGCAAGTCCGGCGCGTGCCATGCGCGGTGGCGGTACAGGAACTCGCCGCTGTGCCAGGCCACGATGCCGAGAAGGCAGGCGGTGAGGATCGCGCCGCCACCGTCTGCACCGGG
>Ga0208564_1002107_pt1 | contig 16067 bp, 13 predicted proteins | sample AD_UKC073_MetaG_FD_184439 | JGI IMG/M metagenome (GOLD analysis project Ga0208564, IMG submission 184439) | Active sludge microbial communities of municipal wastewater-treating anaerobic digesters from USA - AD_UKC073_MetaG (SPAdes) (version 2) | ecosystem: Engineered > Bioreactor > Anaerobic >... | reverse complement strand
CATGTGGTCGATGACCACCCTGGTGGCGCCGGTGATGGGGCCGCTGCTGGGCGGCTGGATCACCGACAACATTTCATGGCCCTGGATTTTCTACATCAACATCCCGGTGGGCATCGCGTCTGCCGGGGCCGCGTGGATGCTGTACCGCCACCGTGAAAGCACCATCCGCAAGCTGCCGATCGACGCGGTGGGGCTGGCGCTGCTGGTGGTGTGGGTCAGTGCCATGCAGGTGATGCTCGACATCGGCAAGGAGAACGACTGGTTCCATTCCACCGAGGTGGTCACCTTGGCGGTGGTGGCCGTGGTCGGCTTCCTGGTCTTCCTGGCCTGGGAACTCACCGAGGAACATCCGGTGGTGGACCTGACGCTGTTCCAGCGGCGCAACTTCTGGGCGGGTGCGGTAGCGCTGTCGGTGGCCTATGGCGTTTTCTTTGGCAACGTGGTGCTGCTGCCGCTGTGGCTGCAGCAGTTCATGGGCTACACCGCCACGCAGGCCGGCATGGTGATGGCGCCAGTGGGCCTGCTGGCGCTGGTGCTGTCGCCTGTGGTGGGCAAGAACATCGGCCGGGTGGACCCGCGTTATTTCGCCACCTTCGCGTTCCTGATCTTTGCCCTGGTGCTATGGATGCGTTCGCACTTCAACACCCAGGCCGACATCGCCACCATCATGGTGCCCACCATCATCCAGGGTGTGGCCATGGCGTTCTTCTTCATCCCGCTGGTCACCATCACGCTGTCCGGCCTGCCGCCGGAGCGGATACCGGCAGCCTCCGGCCTGTCCAACTTCGTGCGGATCACGGCCGGTGCGGTGGGTACTTCGGTGGCCACCACCGTATGGGAGAACCGCGCCGCCCTGCACCACGCCCAGCTGGTGGAGTCGATCACGCTGGGCAATCCAGTGGCCAGCAGTGCCTTGTCCGGGTTGACGGCCAGTGGCATCGACCCGCAGCAGGCCCTGGCCCAGGTCAACCGTCTGGTGGACCAGCAGGCCTTCATGCTCGCGGCCAATGACGTGTTCTATGTTTCGGCGCTGCTGTTTCTGCTGCTGATACCGCTGGTCTGGCTGACCCAGCCACCGAAGGCCGTCAGCGGACGAGCGGATGCGGCTGCGGGAGCCCACTGACGACAGGGGCGCAAGGCTTGCCATGTAAAACAAACGGGGTGCCTCAGCACCCCGTTTTGCATTTTTCCGTGGCATGTGTCTAGGCGTTTCTCCGGGTATGCGGCTGCCGGGGTGAAGTACTAAGATCGCGACCAATCGCATCAGGGTGGCCACCGAAGTCAACCGTTGCGATGGGCTCTTCAACCAGCGAACAGGGTGGCATCAAAGCAATGAGCGAGACAATCCTCGAGACGCAGCATCTCACCAAGGAATTCAAGGGCTTCACTGCGGTCAGCAAGGTCAACCTGTCCGTACGCCGCGGCGCCATCCATGCCCTGATCGGGCCCAACGGAGCAGGCAAGACCACCTGCTTCAACCTGCTCACCAAGTTTCTGGAGCCCACCTCGGGCAAGATCCTCTTCAACGGGGCGGACATCACCGGCGAGCGCCCCGCACAGATCGCCCGCCGCGGTGTGATCCGTTCGTTCCAGATCTCCGCCGTGTTCCCCCACCTCACCCTGCTGCAGAACGTGCGTATCGGCCTGCAGCGCGGCCTGGGCACGGCCTACCATTTCTGGAAGAGCGAGGCCACGCTGAACCAGCTCAACGACCGTGCCATGGCCCTGCTGGACGAGGTGGGCCTGGCCGACCTGGCCCATGAGACCACCGTCAACCTGCCCTACGGCCGCAAGCGTGCGCTGGAGATCGCCACCACGCTGGCCATGGAGCCCGAACTCATGCTGTTGGACGAGCCCACCCAGGGCATGGGCCACGAAGATGTGGACCGTGTCACGCAGCTGATCAAGAAGGTGTCGGCTGGCCGCACCATCCTCATGGTGGAGCACAACATGAGTGTGATTTCCTCCATCGCGGACTGCATCACCGTGCTGCAACGCGGTGCGGTGCTGGCTGAGGGCCCGTATGCCGAGGTATCCCGCAACCCGCAGGTGATGGAGGCCTATATGGGCACCACCGATGGCCAATTGGTGGGAGCACACTGATGACGACACCGGCACTTGAAATCAAAGGTCTTCATGGCTGGTATGGCGAGTCCCACGTGCTGCACGGTGTGGACATGGTGGTGCAACCCGGCGAGGTGGTCACCCTGCTGGGCCGCAATGGGGCCGGGCGCACCAGCACGCTGCGCTCCATCATGGGCCTGATCGGCAGCCGCAAGGGCAGCATCAAGGTCAACGGCGTCGAGACGGTAGGCATGCCCACCTACCGCATCGCCCACCTTGGCATCGGCTACTGCCCGGAAGAGCGCGGCATCTTCTCCAGCCTGTCGGCTGAAGAAAACCTGATGCTGCCACCGGTGCTCAAGGGCGCCGATAAGGGCATGTCGGTGGACGAGATCTATGCCATGTTCCCCAACCTGGCCGAGCGCCGCCACAGCCAGGGCACACGCCTGTCGGGTGGTGAGCAGCAGATGCTGGCCGTGGCGCGCATCCTGCGCACCGGCGCCCGGCTGCTGCTGCTCGACGAGATTTCCGAAGGCCTGGCACCCGTGATCGTGCAGGCACTCGCACGCATGATCACCATGCTGCGCAGCAAGGGCTACACCATCGTGATGGTGGAGCAGAACTTTCGTTTTGCGGCCCCCCTGGCCGACCGCTTCTACGTGATGGAGCACGGCCGCATGGTCGAGGCATTCGGCGCCTCCGACCTGCAGGCCAAGATGCCCGTGCTCAATGAACTGCTGGGCGTCTGAGCCCTGCCGCCTTTCTTTTTCCCCCTTACTCAAAGGAGACAATGCCATGAAGAAATCCCTGAATGCCATCGCTTTGGCCATCGGCACGCTTGCGCTGGCCACGGCAGCCCAGGCCCAGGTCAAGATCGGTCTGATCACCGACATGTCCAGCCTCTATTCCGACGTGGAGGGCAAGAACGGCGCGCTGGCCATCCAGATGGCCATTGACGATTTCGGTGGCAAGGTGCTGGGCCAGCCCATCGAGCTGATGACCGCCGACCACCAGAACAAGCCTGACATTGCCGCGACCAAGGCGCGTGAGTGGATCGACACCGCCGGCCTGACCATGGTCTTCGGCGGCACCAATTCAGGCGCCGCGCTGGCCATGGCCAAGGTGGCTGCCGAGAAGAAGCGTGTGTACTTCAACAACGGCGCCGCCAGCTCGGCGCTGACCAACGACCAGTGCACCCCCTACACCGTGCACTACGCCTACGACACCGTGGCACTGGCCAAGGGCACGGGTGCCGCCGTGGTGGAGCAGGGTGGCAAGAGCTGGTTCTTCCTGACTGCCGACTACGCCTTCGGCCATGCGCTCGAAGCAGACACCAGCCGGGTGGTCAAGGAAAAGGGCGGCACGGTGGTGGGCGCGGTGCGCACCCCGCTCAATGCCAGCGACTTCTCTTCCTTCCTGCTGCAGGCGCAGAACTCCAAGGCACAGATCCTGGGCCTGGCCAATGCCGGCGGCGACACCATCAACTCCATCAAGGCGGCCAAGGAGTTCGGCATCGACAAGACCATGAAGACGGCGGGCTTGCTGGTGTTCCTCTCCGACATCCACAGCCTGGGCCTGAAGAACACCGAAGGCCTGCTGCACACCACCAGCTGGTACTGGGACCTGAACGACGAGACCCGCAAGTGGTCCAAGCGCTTCTTCGACAAGACCAAGCGCATGCCCACCGACATCCAGGCGGCCGACTATTCCGCCACCACGACCTACCTGAAGGCTGTGCAGGCAGCCGGCAGCACGGATGCCGACAAGGTGATGGAGCAGCTCAAGAAGACACCCGTCAACGACTTCTATTCCAAGGGCACCATCCGCGCCGATGGCCGCTTCGTGCATGACATGTACCTGGTCGAAGCCAAGAAGCAGTCCGAATCCAAGCAACCCTGGGACTACCTGAAGGTCGTCAAGACCCTGCCCGGCGAGCAGGTCTACACGACCAAGGCAGAGAGCAAGTGCGCTCTGTGGAAGTGACCCTGGACGCCTGACCTGATTACCGACGCCGACTGCCACTTTCGCCTATGCAAATCTCGATGCCCGCCCTGCTGAGCCAGCTCCTTCTGGGGTTGGTCAACGGCTCGTTCTACGCCATCCTCAGCCTGGGGCTGGCGGTGATATTCGGGCTGCTCAACGTCATCAACTTCGCGCACGGAGCCCTCTTCATGATGGGCGCAGTGCTCACGTGGATGGCGATGAACTATTTCGAGATCAACTACTGGGTGATGCTGGTGGCGGCGCCGCTCATCGTCGGGGTGTTCGGCGTGGTGATAGAGCGGCTGCTGCTGCGCTGGATCTACAAGCTCGACCACCTCTACGGCCTCCTGCTCACGCTGGGCCTGACCTTGCTCATCGAGGGATTCTTCCGCTCGATCTACGGCGTCTCGGGCCTGGCCTACGACGTGCCGGATGCGCTCTCCGGGGCATTCAACCTCGGGTTCATGATCCTGCCCAAGTACCGTGCCTGGGTGGTGGTGGCCTCGCTGATCGTGTGTTTTGCCACCTGGTACGCCATCGAGAAGACCCGCCTGGGTGCCTACCTGCGGGCCGGCACCGAGAACCCCCGGCTGGTGGAGGCCTTCGGCATCAACGTGCCGCTGATGATCACGCTGACCTACGGCTTCGGCGTGGCCCTGGCCGCCTTCGCCGGCGTGCTCGCCGCCCCTGTCATCCAGATATCGCCGCTGATGGGGCAGAACCTCATCATCATCGTGTTTGCGGTGGTGGTGATCGGTGGCATGGGCTCGATCATGGGCGCCATCCTCACCGGCCTGGGCCTGGGGGTGATCGAGGGGCTCACCAAGGTTTTCTATCCCGAAGCTTCGTCCACGGTGGTTTTTTTGATCATGATGCTGGTGCTCCTTGTCCGTCCCGCTGGCCTGTTTGGCAATGAGAAGTGAGGCGCGCACCATGAAAAAGATCGCCCTCATCTCCTACGGCATCCTGCTGCTGGCACTCATCGCTGCTCCCTTCCTCGGTTTCTATCCGGTGTTTGTCATGAAGGTGATGTGCTTCGCACTGTTCGCCTGCGCCTTCAACCTGCTGCTGGGCTACACCGGCCTGCTGTCCTTCGGCCACGCCGCATTCCTGGGCGGGTCGGCCTACGTCACCGGCCATGTGCTCAAGGTATGGGGCCTGACGCCCGAGCTGGGCCTCATCGCGGGCACCCTGTTCGGCGCCGCGCTGGGCCTGGTGTTCGGCTGGCTGGCCATCCGCCGCCAGGGCATCTACTTCTCGATGATCACCCTGGCGCTGGCGCAGATGGTCTATTTCGTGGCCTTGCAGGCGAAGTTCACCGGCGGTGAGGATGGCTTGCAGTCTGTGCCGCGCGGGCGTCTGTTCGGGCTGATCGACCTGCAGAGCGACCTCACCATGTACTACGTGGCCCTGGCCATCGTGGTAGCCGCCTTCCTGCTGATCGCCCGCACCGTGCACTCACCCTTCGGCCAGGTGCTCAAAGGCATCAAGGAAAACGAGCCACGCGCCATCTCGCTGGGTTACGACGTCAACCGTTTCAAGCTGCTGGCTTTCGTGATCTCGGCCGCGCTGTCGGGCCTGGCCGGTTCGCTCAAGACCCTCGTGCTGGGGTTTGCTTCGCTGTCCGATGTGCACTGGACGGCTTCTGGCCAGGTCATCCTGATGACCTTGGTGGGCGGCCTGGGCACCTTGTCCGGCCCCTTGGTGGGCTCGGCTGTGGTGGTGCTGCTGGAGAACAAGATCGGCGACTTCGGCACCTTCCTGGCGCGTGTCACCGGCGTCAACTGGTTCAGCACCCTGGGTGAGTCGGTCACCATGGTCACGGGCCTGATCTTTGTGGTCTGCGTGCTGGCCTTCCGCAAGGGCATCATGGGCGAGATCATTGCCTTCATGGAGCGGCGGGGCGGGCGCTCGAACCACTGAATCTTGAACAAAATAGCACAATGCCCAGGTAATACCTTGGCATGGTGCTATCTATTTTATAGTTTCAGAGCTTCAGTGCAGTTGCATAGCCTGTCATCTCCAGATACCCGCGCCCCACACGCTGCCCCTGCGCATTGCGCAGTTCGCTGAGGCCCTCCCAGTACACCGCGCCGGTCGAGCTGCGGCTGTCCAGCTCCTGGTCGTCCAGCAGGGCCTGCACGCTGAACAGGCCCGCCGGGGTGTGCACCCGCCAGCGGGTGGGGTAGCGGGTCTGGGTGTGCGGGCTGGTCCAGAAACCTTCTGGCTCGAAGCGCACTTCGTCAGCCGTGAACACCCGCAGCACACCCGCCCCCGTGCGCAGCGAGCCGCCAGCCCACAATGCGCTGCCATCGGAGCGCCGCAGGCGAAACGCGGTGAGGGCGCTGCCGTCCTCCAGGTTCATGCCGATCCAGTCCCAGCCCACGGCCTCGGGGTGCATCAGCGCATCGCTCCATTCATGGTCCAGCCAGGCGCGATTGGCAGAGGGGTTGCTGTTGGTGGTGCCGCTTTCAATGGTCATGCGCCGTCCATTCAGCACGATGGCGCCACTTACCGCCAGCTGCGGCTGGCTGTAGTAGTAGCTGGCCTGGCTGGTTTCGGGGCCTTTGCGGGACAGGCCCTGGCGGCCCTGCAGCAGCGGTGGCTGGGCGGTATCGCATTGCAGGTCCAGCCCGAAGCCTTCGCCCACGATGCGCGCGACATACCGGCTGCCGGTATAGGAGTTGTTGGAGGTATTGGAGGGCAGCGCGGTTCTGGCCAGCGACCAGTCGCGCAGCCTGACGGCCGTGTCGGCCTCGCTGGCCTGCGCCACGCCAAAGCCTGCGCGGGCGATGCGCTGGTCGTGGTGCAGGCGCTGGCCCTGGACGTCGGTCAGGGCCGCGTGGGCGAACAGCAATTGCTTGGCCGCAAAGGCCGATTGCAGGCCTTGCGTGGCGTCCACGCGCGAGCGAAAGAACGTCACCTGAAACCCCCACAACCGGCCCGCGGCCTGCACATGGCCCGTGAGGTACCACCATTCGGTGTGCAGATCGGGGTGGCTGCCATGGTCACGCGGAAACTGCAGCGTCCGTGCAGGCAGACCCGGCGCCGCGCCCGGCCACAGGCCCAGTGCACCCAGCCCCAGCGCCACCGTACGGCGGCGCAGGGCGGGTGGAGTGAACGGCAGGGTGGGAGGGGCCATGACAGGCTCAGGCGAGCAGGGCGTCGATCTTCTGCTGCGCTGCCGTGCAGTCGCCAAAGCTGCGCTCCACCCAGGCTTCGTCACAGTAGGTGGGCAGGTAACGCTCGCCCGCATCACACAGCAGCGACAGGATGGAGCCGCGTTCGCCACGCTCGCGCATTTCACTGGCTAGCGCGAGCATGGCCACAAAGTTGGTGCCCGTGGACGGCCCCACACGTCGCCCCAGCAACTGCGAGAGCGCGCGCATGGCGGCGATGGACTCACAGTCCGCCACATCGACCATGCGGTCCACCAGCGTGCGGATAAAGCTCGGCTCCACACGCGGTCGCCCAATGCCCTCGATGCGCGAGCCCGGCGCCGTGAGCTGCGCATCGCCCGTGCGGTGGTAGGCACTGAACACCGAGCCCGCCGGGTCGGCCACGCACACCTGCGTGGTGTGCCGCTGGTAGCGCACATAACGCCCCATGGTGGCGCTGGTGCCGCCCGTGCCCGCGCCCACCACAATCCAGTGCGGCACCGGGTGCCGCTCGCGCTTCATTTGCGTGAACATGCTCTCGGCAATGTTGTTGTTGCCGCGCCAGTCGGTGGCCCGCTCGGCGTAGGTGAACTGGTCCATGTAGTGCCCGCCGGTATCGTGGCCAATGCCGCGGGCCGCGTCGTACACCGCGCCCGCGCTGTCCACAAAGTGGCAGCGCCCGCCATGGAACTCGATCTGCGCCACCTTCTCGGGCGAGGTGCTGCGCGGCATGACCGCCACGAACGGCAGGACCAGCAGGCGTGCAAAGTAAGCCTCGCTCACCGCCGTGGAGCCGCTGGACGCCTCGACGATGGTCGAGCCCTCGCGCACCCAGCCGTTGCACAGCGCATACAGAAACAGCGAGCGCGCCAGCCGGTGCTTGAGGCTGCCCGTGGGGTGCGTGGATTCGTCCTTGAGGTACAGGTCGATACCGCTGCGCTCAAAGGCGGGCAGCCGCAGGGGGATCAGGTGCGTGTCGGCGCTACGCTGGTAATCGGCTTCAATGCGGGCGATGGCTTTGTGGAGCCAGGGGGAGGGGGAAGTCATGTGGCCGATTGTCGGGGAGGTGGTCCAAAAACGACGGAGATCAATGCCCTAGAATTTTCCTCAGAACCAAATCTAGGGGGTAAATGTGGCGATTCCGGATTTCCAGTCCTTGATGCTTCCTGTGCTCAAGGAGTCTGCCGCTGGTGAGGTGCGTATTTCTGAGGTCGTCACTGAGTTGGGGGTCAAGCTGGGTTTGAGTGAGGCTGAACTATCAGAGCTTTTGCCTTCAGGCAAGCAGACCACGTTTGCCAATCGTGTGAATTGGGCCAAGAGCTATTTGGGCAAGGCTGGGCTGATAAAGCTTACCAAACGTGCGTACTTTGAGATCAGCGATCGCGGGAGGGCTGTTCTGGAAAATCCACCGCCAGCGATCAACATCAAATTTCTCGAATCTTTTCCTGAGTTCAGGACATTCAGAGAAGCCGCTTCAGAGAGTCTGGTCACACCTCAGTCGGAGCCGACAAATTTTAGGGAGCTGGCGCCAGACGAGGTGATTAGGTCTGCCAATGCCGAGCTTCAGAAGTCACTTGGGGCCGAGCTCCTAGCAAAGATCCTCGCGGCACCCCCAGATTTTTTTGAGCGCTTGGTGGTTCAATTGCTCGTCGCAATGGGCTACGGCGGCTCAGCGATCGAAGCCGGGAAAGCTTTGGGTAAAAGCGGTGACGGTGGTGTGGACGGAGTCATTGATCAGGATGCTTTAGGGTTGGATCGGATATACGTTCAAGCAAAGCGCTACACGGATAGCAAAGTGTCGTCGGCGGAGATTCGGGACTTCTTCGGATCTCTGGATCGCTTCAAAGCAAACAAGGGGTTGTTCGTCACAACATCGACTTTTTCGCCTGCCGCGAAAGAAACAGCGGATATGTTGAGCAAACGACTGGTACTTATCGACGGACTCATGCTCACGCGTTTGATGATCCGATTCGACATAGGCTGTCGTGTTGAAGAAAAGGTCTATATCAAGAAGCTCGATGAAGACTTCTTCGACTGACCCGCGAGCGCTGTCTTATTGATGGGCTACCAATCCTCCTTCACCGCCAACACCGCATCCCGCCCCGCAGCCGCCCGCCCGGCCAGCCAAGCGGTGACCGTGCCCGCCAGCACCACGGCGGCGCACAGCGCCAGCAGGCGCGCCAGTGGCACCCGCAAATCCATCGTCCAGTGAAAACTCTGCGGGTTCACCACATGCACTAGCACCAAGGCCACGGCCAGGCCCAGCAGCACGCCTGCCGCCGCGCCCACGCCGGTCCATGCCGCGCCTTCGCCGGCTACCACAGCCAAAATCTGCCGACGGGTCAGGCCCAGGTGGGCCAGCAGGCCGAACTCTTTGCGCCGCGCCAGCACCTGCGCGCTGAAGCTGGCCGCCACGCCAAACAGGCCGATGCCAATGGCCACGGCCTGCAGCCAGTAGGTGACGGCGAAGCTGCGGTCGAAGATGCGCAGCGAGCGCTCGCGGATGGCGCCGGCCGCAACAAACTCCAGCCCGCTTGCAGTTGCGCTTGCGCCTGCGGCCATGGGTGCACCGGTGTCGGCACCGTTCTCGGCCAGCGCGCGAATCGCCTGCTGCAGCTGCGCCAGGTCGGTGCCTTCGCGCGGCCACAGCGCCAGGTCGCTGGCGCGTGCGTCGCCCGTCAGGCGCAGGTAGTCGGCGCGGTCCATGGCCACGGCGCCCGACTGGCGGGCATAGTCACGCCATACGCCTGCTATGAAAAATGTAGCTTGTTGCGCTCGTCCTTCCTGCGCTATAGGGCTAAAAGACCTTGAAAGCGCAGGCCACTCCATGCCGGGCTTGAGGCCATACAGGTCAACCACCGCTTCGCTGATGTAGACGCCCATGCGGCCTGCGGGCACCGGCAGCGCTGCGCCCACCAGGGGCAGCGAGCGAGCCGGGTCGCTGGCCAGCGGGCGGCTCAGCAGCGTGAGGGCGGGGCGTTTGGAGTCCAGCTGCAGCGGGCTGGCGCGCAGGGCCTGCACGCGGGCCACACCGGGCAGCTGCGCCACGGCCTCGTCGAACCCTGGGGGCAACAGGGCTGCCTCGCCCCCCGCCGCGCTCAGGGCCGAGCGCACATACAGCGGGGACGGCAGCACCGCATCCAGCCACTCGGTGACCGAGCCGCGAAAGCTGGCCACCATCACCGTCAGCGCCACGGCCAGGCTCAGGCTGGCCACCACGCCACCCACGGCGATCGCGGCCGTGCCCCGCATGCGGCGCGCGCGCTCCAGGGGCAGCACCAGCAGCAGGTGGCCGGCCACCCACGGGCGCAGGCGCTGCAGCAGCCAGGCCATGCCCCAGGGCAACAGGGCAATGCCGCCCACCAGCAGCAGGCCAATTGCGAAATAGGCGGCCAACGCAATGCCAAAAACAGGCGGAGCGCTTGCCAGTAAAGCGCCAGCAGCTATCAAAATAATACCAACCGTGGCGCCCGAGCCCCGGCCGGCCGCGGCACCCAGGCCCTTGAGCGTTTGCGCTGGCGGAAGATGGCGGGCCGACTGGGCCGGCCACCAGCCGCCCACCAGCGCGGCGGCCACGCCCAGCGCGCCATAGAGCAGCGCTGCCGGGGCGCTCCATTGCAGCGCTGGCTGCACGCCGGCAAAGTAGCCGCCGCCCAGGTCGCCCCCCAGCAGTTGCAACGCGGTGGCCGCCAGCGCCGTGCCCAGCGCAATGCCGGCGGCACTGCCGACCAGGCCCAGCAGGGCCGATTCAGTCAGCACCAGCGCCAGGCGCTGGCGTGGCGTGGCGCCCAGCACCGCCAGCAAAGCAAACTGGGGGGCGCGCTGCGCCACGCTGAGGGCCAGCACCGAAAACACCAGAAACGCCCCGGTGAACAGCGCCACCAGCGCCAGCACCGTGAGGTTGACACGGTAGGCGCGCGACAGGTTGTCGATGCGCTGCACGGCATCGCCAGGCTCGGCCAGCATGGCGTTGGCGGGCCAGCCGGGCAGTGACTGCAGCGCCTGCTGGAACGCGGCGCGGTCGGTGCCCGGTTGCAATTGCAGATCGATGCGGGTCAGGTGCCCCGCCTGGCCCCACAGGTCTTGCGCTGCGCCGATGTCCATCACGGCCAGCGGCGCGCCACCCGCGGCCACGGTGCCGGCCACGCGCACCGTGTGCGATACCGACGTGGAAGTCGATGCTTGCAGGCCGGTGTGCAGCCGCAGCGTTGCCGCGCCACTGTCATCCGTCGCCAGGCCCAGCGCTTGCAAGGCCGCTGCGTTGAGAAACACCGTGGCCGGAGCCAGCATGGCCAGCCGTTCGCTGCGGGCGAAGGCGCGCGGCATGAGCGCGGGCGCCACGGTGGGCAGCAGCAGCGCATCCGTGCCCACCACCCGCAGCACCACGCGCGCCGGGGCGGGAGCGGGTGGGGCGCCCTGGGGTGTGGTCCCCGATGTGTCCACCTCGGCCAGCGTGGAAAGCTCCAGCCACGGGCTGGCGCGCAGCACCTGCGGGTGGTTGGCCAGTGGCCCATACAGCGCTTCGGGCAACTGCCCTTGCATGGCGCGCAGCTCCAGGTCGGGCTGGCCGTTGACCGCGCGCACGGCCTGCGAGAACTCGTCCAGGGCCGAGCTGTTGATCACATGCACGGCAAACGCCAGCGCCACGCCCAGCATCACGGCGGCCACGGCTGCGGCGCTGCGCCAGGGGTGGTGGCGCAACTCCTGCCAGGAGAAGGTGCGAAGCAGAGCAAGCATGACGCGATTGTGACGGTGCAGCGCAGGCAGGTAGGGTGGTTGATGCAGATCAAATGCGGCCGGTGTGGCTCTTGAAATTGGGCAAAGCAAGTCGTACTTTAGGAATAGGGCCAGCGCTTGCTTGCCGGCCCGGTTGCCAACCCTTACGTTCAGGAGTTTCACCATGAATTCACTGGTTACACGAGGCAGTTTGTTCGATGACTTTTTCAAGGACATCGCCCCCGGTTTCTATGTGCGCCCACTGCATGGCGAAGGCGTGCCGTCGCCCACGCAGATCAAGGTGGACGTGAAGGAAACCGATGGCGGCTACACGGTGCAGGCCGAAGTGCCGGGCGTGCCCAAGGAGGACATCCAGGTCTCGATCGACGGCAATGTGGTCAGCCTGCGCGCCGAAGTGCGCCAGCATGACCAGAAGACCGAGGGCGAAAAGGTGCTGCGCTCCGAACGGTATTTCGGCTCGGTGGCGCGCAGCTTCCAGTTGCCTGTGGATGTGGATGCCGCCCAGGCCAAGGCCAAATACGACAACGGCGTGCTGACGCTTACGCTGCCCAAGAAGCAGGGTGGCAGCGCCCAGCGGCTTTCGATCGAATAAGCGCCGGGCGGCGGCTGGCGGGCTGCTCAGCCGGCGATGCCGTCGGCCGTGAGCCGCAGCCGCCTGTCGGCGCGCGCAGCGGCAGCGTCGGAGTGCGTCACCAGCACCAGCGAGGCGCCATGCTCGCGCGTCTGCGCGAGCAGCAGGTCCATCACCCGCGTGGCCGTGCCGGGGTCGAGGTTGCCGGTGGGCTCATCAGCCAGCAGCAGGGCGGGGCGGTGCACCAGCGCGCGGGCAATGGCCACACGCTGCAGTTGGCCGCCGCTCAGTTGCTGCGGCAGGCGTTCGCCCAGGCCGGCCAGGCCCACGGCCGCCAGCATGTGCTGCACCCGATCGGGCTCGGTGCGGCCCAGCAGCATCAGCGGCAAGGCCACGTTCTGCGCCACGTCCAGGTGGGGCAGCACATGAAAGGCCTGGAACACAAACCCCACATGGGCGCGCCGCCACAGGGCGCGCTGGGTTTCATCGAGCGGCGCCAGGTCGGTGTCGCCATGCACGATGCGCCCGGCATCCCAGTGGTCCAGCCCCGCCAGGCAGTTGAGCAGGGTGGATTTGCCCACGCCCGAGTCGCCCACGATGGCCACAAACTCGCCCGGCTGCACGGTGAACTGCACATTGGCAAACACCGGCGTGCCGCCGTAGTGCTTGGCCAGTGCCTCGACGCGCAACGGGCCGCTCATGGCGCAGTGCGCTCCAGGCGCTGCAGCACGGCCTGCACCAGGCGGGCGGTGGCATCGGGCTGGTCGCAGGCAATGGTGTGGCGGTGCGGCATGCTGCGCAGCCAGGTGATCTGGCGCTTGGCCAGCTGGCGGGTGGCGGCAATGCCGCGCTCGCGCAGCCCGGCCAGGTCGTGCGGTGCCCCGTTGCCGGCCGCGGCCTGGGCATCGAGCGCTTCCCAGGCCTGGCGGTAGCCCACGCAGCGCATCGAGGGCAGGTCGGGGTGCAGGTCGCCCCGCGCACGCAACTGGCGCACTTCGTCTACAAAGCCTTGCGCCAGCATGGCGTCAAAGCGCAGGGCGATGCGCGCGTGCAGCCAGGCGCGGTCGTCGGGTTCGAGGGAAAAAAGGGCAGTAGCGCTTATGGGGTGTGCGCTAGCAGCTCTCTTTTTTGTAGTGTGAAAGTGCGAGATGGGCTGGCCGGAGACATGCCACACCTCCAGCGCGCGCTGGATGCGCTGGCTGTCGGCGGGCGCCAGGCGGGCGGCGGTGGCAGGGTCCACGCGGGCCAGCTCGGCATGCAGGGCGGGCCAGCCCTGCTCAAGCGCCTGGGCCTCCAGTCGCGCGCGCACGGCGGGGTCGGCGGGGGGCATGTCGTCAATGCCGTCAAACAGTGCCTTGAAATACAGCATGGTGCCGCCCACCAGCAGCGGAAGGGCGCCGCGTGCTCGGATCTCGCCGATGAGCCGCTCGGCGTCCTGCACGAACTCGGCCGCGCTGTAGGCCTGCAGCGGATCGCGAATGTCGATCAGGTGGTGCGGCACGGCGGCCAGCTCGGCGTGCGTGGGTTTGGCGGTGCCAATGTCCATGCCCCGGTAGACCAGGGCCGAATCCACGCTGATGATCTCGACCGGCATGCGCCCCTGCAGGTGCCGGGCGATGGCCAGGGCGGAGGCCGTCTTTCCTGATGCCGTAGGGCCGGCCAGGGCCAGGAGGGGGAGGGCTTCAGCCATGGGCGGGGTGGCCGTGTTTTTGCACTAGCGTCCATGCCACCAGCGCGATCCACGCGCCGAAAAACCACATGCCCAGCACCATGGGGAGCAGGGAGTTGCCCGTCATGACCTGTCCCAGCACGGCGCCCATGCAGAAGGCCAGCGCCATCATGCAGAAGCCATTCAGGGCCGAAGCGGCGCCGGCGGCCTGCGGAAACGGCCCCACCGCGCCAGACTGCCCGCAGGGCTGGTGCACCCCATGGCCCAGCATGCACAGGGCCATGGGCAGCAGCAGAGCCCAGAGGGAATGCTCCCCTGATAACACCAGCAGCGCCATCAGGGTGGTGCCGCCGAGTGAGAGAAACCCGCCCCGCACCACGCTGCCCACCACGCCATGGCGTGTCAGCCAGCGGCGGCACAGGAACGTGCCAGCCAGATACCAGGAACTGTTCCACAGCATGATCAGGCCATAGGTGGCCTTGCTCTGGCCCAGCACCTGGATGAATACGAAGGAGGACGTTGCCAGAAAAGTGAACAGCAGCCCGTAGGAGCCACAGGTCAGCAGGGTGAAGGCCACGAACGCGGGGTGACGCAGGATGCTGCGCCAGGTGTGCAGCAGGGGGCCCAGGTGCAGTGCCTGCGGGTTCTTGCGGGCCGTCTCGACGAAGCGCAGCGCCACCAGGGCCAGCGTGCTGGCGCCAAAGATGGCCAGCACCAACAGGGCATGGCGCCAACCCAGGTAGGTGGCCAGCAGGCCGCCCAGCGGCGCACACAGGCAGGCGATCACGCCCAGCCCGCTCAGTGCGCGCGACATCACCCGGGCGCCGGCGGCGGGGGCATACAGGTCACGCACGATGGCGCGTGCGCACATCACGGCCGCCCCCATGGCCGCGCCCTGCAGGGTGCGCGCCACGATCAGCAGCTGCATGGTGGGGGCGGCTGCGCTGGCAACGGCTGCCAGCACATAGGTGGCCAGGCCCACCAGCAGCACGGGGCGGCGCCCAAAACGGTCGGACAGCGGGCCCAGCACCAGCTGTGCGCAGCCGAAGGCCAGCAGCAGGGCACTGAGCGTGAGCTGGGTCTGTGCCATCGAGGCGCCCAGCTCGGCGCGGATGGAGGGCAGGGCCGGCAGGTAGAGGTCGGTGGTGACTGGCTGGATGCCCAGCAGCAGGGCCAGCATGGTGACCACGATGGCCGGTTGCATGGATGTTGCGGTGCCGGCTTCGGGCAACGCCTGGGAGGGGACGGACATGGCCTGAGCGTACCAGAGTGGCTGGTTGGCGCAGCCCGCCAACCAGTGGGGCAGCAGTACCCGCCTACAACCTGGCCTGCAGCCCGAAAAGCTCCTGCAGGGCGCGTCGGTATTGGGGTTGTCCCACGGCGTTGGTGTTGAAGTGGGAGCCGCCCTCCACCAGCACGAACTGTTTGGCGCCAGTGGCCTTGTCGAACAGCTTGCGGCCCAGTGTGGCCGGGATGGTGGTGTCGTCCGAGCCGTGCACCACCAGCAGGGGCGAGCCGATCTTGTCCACCTTGTTGACCGACTCGAAGCGCTGGGTGATGAGCATCGACACGGGTAGCCAGCCCCATTTGTAGGAGCCGACCACGTCGGCGATGCTGGTGAAGGTGCCTTCCACCATCACCCCCTGCTCGTCGTGCACGCTGGCAGCCAGGTCGATGGCGATGGCGCCGCCCAGCGAGTGGCCGAAGATATAGCGGGGGCGGTCGGGGTACTTTTTGGCCAGCCAGTCCCAGGCGGCGCGGGCGTCTTCGGCGGCGGTGCGCTCGGACGGCAGGCCGGCGCTGCTCTTGCCAAACCCGCGGTAGTCGATGGCCAGCACCGAGAAGCCCATCTCTTCCATGCGCCGGATGCGCCCTGATGAGCCCG
>Ga0208564_1002104_pt1 | contig 16072 bp, 19 predicted proteins | sample AD_UKC073_MetaG_FD_184439 | JGI IMG/M metagenome (GOLD analysis project Ga0208564, IMG submission 184439) | Active sludge microbial communities of municipal wastewater-treating anaerobic digesters from USA - AD_UKC073_MetaG (SPAdes) (version 2) | ecosystem: Engineered > Bioreactor > Anaerobic >... | reverse complement strand
ACCCCCCCAGGTTATCCAGCTTTCGGGCTTTCCCATACTTCGCAAGGTTACCCACCTGACAGGCCAACTTCGGTTCGCTTTCGCTACGTTCCGTGTTCCCCCTTAAAGCTTCCTTCAGACCCCGCCGCTTTCGGCGACGCCCTTGCCTTGGGGTTGTCTTCCCGCTCGTTGGGTGACAGGACTTCTTTCAGTCCATCGGCTCAACAAACATGCCAGGCGAACATCCACGCACCCGCGTGGGGTGCGACTTGGGCCTTCCACGCTTGTATTCCACAGGTTTGGGTTTCAATCCACGCACCCGCATGGGGTGCGACGACAGCATCCAAAAAATCCGCCGATTTACCTGGGCTTTTGAGCCTGGTTCCGCGAACCTCTCTGAAAAGCTAGTCCTCTTAGGCTTGTGTCCGAGTAATAAACACTGTTACCCCAGCTAGATGGCTTACGCGAACCTCCCGGAGAAATCGGCATCCCTTGAGGTCCGCGGTAGGACTTTGCGTATACAGCACTCCTTCCAAATTGCAAGCAATATGGTGCCTACACAACAGCAAAACCAAAGCAGCATTGCCTAAGCATTTGACATAAATGTGGCTCCACTGCCTTAAATATAATACATACTACGTTACATATCCATTTCCTCTACGGATCTACGAAATCGTCCCCCAATCATAATACCTCCACGAGTATCATCTACTGCACCCCCCCAGAATTCATTTCTCATCCCCTGCCGACCCAAGGTCAAAGTGCCCCCCACAAGCAGAGTGAAATAGTAGGTACGCAGCCGCCAGCGGGCGACAGCCAAGCCTATCAGGGCCAGTGGGACGACCATCCTGAACAATTCAGCAAACCCCAGCTCAGCCGCGCCACTCGCCCCAGGAGTGGGAACATACGACGAAACCATATGAAACAGAATCACGTTGCCCATCACCTGTTCGCTGAGCGCCTTCACCCCTAGCCCCGCCAGGGATCATAGTGGGTACCAAAACAATAGCAAGCCATCCAGCCACGCTCAAATAGATAACCCCCAGTAGGGTTGAGCGTTCACGCTCCCAGTAGTGCGCAAACGCGATCTGAAACTCAGCGATCCACTTCCTTATCGCTCTGAGAACGCGCTCACCTCTTCCATGTCGAAGCAGTTTGGCAGCAAATCGGCTGCGAAGAATTGGAGCAATAACGGTCTCGATCCGCCTTGGATCATTCATGAGGAAGAGCGAAAAGATAGAGAATGCCACGTACAGCAAGGACGCGGTCAAGAGCACCACCTTCGTCTGACGCGGCACCCGCCAGCCTATGCCCGACAAGACAGTCCATGAAGAAGCAGTAAATGCCACAATAACCTTTGCAAGAGCATTGCAGAAAGTCTTCACCGCTACTACTGCCGATGCCTGGCCCACGCTGAAGCCCTCATTCCTCAGCAGATAGATCTGCATAGGTTCTCCGCCCGCGTTGAACGGCATCAAGCTGGCCAAGAAAACACCGGGCGACACGGATCCTGCTCCAAAAGCTCGGCGTGTCACCTATGGCCCGCACCAGGGCCGACATGCGGAGGCTATCGAAAACCCAAGTCGCCGTCACCAGCGCAAGCGCCACGATGACCACAACCAGGTCGATTCTCGTCAAATCCGACCAAGTGACGTTTACTCCTGATATCTTGAACACCACGAGGAGAGCCACTGTCCCGAAGATGAAAGCAATGACGAGTCCGCGCACCAACCGCTCATCCATCTTGCTGCCAATGCCTCCCGCCCGCACTACACCGTGGGTCAACAGCGCCAGCCTAGGTGCAAGCCGACTCCGCAAACTGTCCTGTCCTTGATATCATCGATAATCTGTCCCATCGAGGCCTCTCGTAAAGACAGGAGCCGGTCAGCAAATTGACAGACCACGCAAGTATACGACTGGATTTGGGCCCATATTCAGAAATCCCTCCAGCTTCCAACCTCCCACAGTACTCCACATGACAAGACGTGACCCGATGCTGTACCCAGGTGCGACAGATAGGTGGAACCATTTGTGTCTATGAGTCTGGTATAATGGTGCCGACAACACATGTAGGAGCGGTCCAGATGAACACTGATACTGAGGCTATTCGGCCGTCATTCACTCTCTCACCTCGCTTCCAAGGTATCGTGCGCGAAATTGAAGCCACGCTACGTGGGATCTATGGCGACCGTTTCCTGGGTCTTGTGCTTTTCGGTTCTCATGCCCGAGGCACATCGGTCCAGGGTTCGGACATTGATCTAGTGCTTCTACTTCAGGACTGTAGCGGTCTTAGTGAGAGACAACACTATTCTGAGGCCATCGCTGACCTGTCCCTCCGATACGACACGGTAATCTCCTTGATCCCCATGGGAATCGACGAGTACCGTTCGGGCAAGACGCCGTTTCTGCTCAATGTCCGCAAAGAGGGAGTGAGGCTGTGAGCTCACCGGATGTAACAGATCTGCTCGCGAAGGCGGATCGCAGCCTTGCCGCAGCGGAGCACCTATTCACGCATGGGTTTCCCGAATTCGCCGTTGGCCGGGCATACTATGCCATGTTCTACTCGGCAGAAGCACTTCTGCTCAACCGAGATCTTTCGTTTTCCAAGCACTCCGCCGTAATTGCAGCTTTCGGGCAGCACTTTGTTAAGACCGGGATCCTAGATGCCTCCCTTCACCGGCACTTCCTTGAGGCCTTTGATCTTCGCAATCTCGCCGACTACGGTGCGGTCCGCACTATCGAGGATGCAGACGTCCACTCAGTGTTGGAGAACGCCAAGGCTTTCTGCATCGCTATCAAGAATCACATAGCTTCGCTAGAGTAATGAATCGCCAGCTCAACAAGTGTGTCCACTGGCAAACCTTCGTTGCTTCGTTTCATTGAAGTAACGCAAGACGCCGACCTCGTATTTGATGAGGCCCTTCATCCTACAGCGCTTTCTTCGCTTCTCACCTGCATGGCTTCGGTCTCTTCCCAGGGTCTTGCGAGGCGTCTCTAGCTCTAAGGCAATCTACCCCGCGAAACTTTGATACTCTGCTAAGCAGGCCCAGGGACCAGTAGGCGCGTCACCCCCGGCTCCCCCGTTCCCATCGGCATTTCAGCCTCTGCTATTTCTTCCATGCTTGCTTGTCACTAGGTTGCACGCCTTGGTTTACCTTCGGACCTTCACAACTGTATAAGCTTTTGGCCTATGCAGCCCAGCGACTCCCGCTGTCCCTTCAGTTCTATCCTCCGGTCTGTTGCCAGCTTTCATGGGCTGAGGGTTCATAACTACTACGGACTCATCTGCCACCCCACACCACATATTCCCATCCTTGCGTCTCCGCTTGTTTGGGCTTACCAGCTATCTGGATGATGCAGGGCTTCCCCGGCTAACTTTGTCTGCCTGAACACGAACCCGTCCGTCCTAACCCCCCAGGTTATCCAGCTTTCGGGCTTTCCCATACGATGCAAGGTTACCCACCTGAAAGGCCAACTTCGGTTCGCTTTCGCTACGTTCCGTGTTCCCCCTTAAAGCTCCCTTCAGACCCCGCCGCTTTCGGCGACGCCCTTGCCTTGGGGTTGTCTTCCCGCTCGTTGGGTGACAGGACTTCTTTCAGTCCATCGGCTCAACAAACATGCCGGGCAAACAACGGAGTGCCACTGGGAACCAAACCCAGTGGCACTTATCATCTTCCCAGCTAAAAGGGTATAAAAATGGTGAGCCACGCGGGACTCGAACCCGCGACACCCGGATTAAAAGTCCGGTGCTCTACCGCCTGAGCTAGTGGCCCACTCAACATCTTTAGCTTCGCCATTATATCACGTACACAGAGGATCTTTCAAGGCACTCACCGAGAATAGCCTGGACGTCGCCACAGGGTCTGGCACAATTTCATGCTACTGCCATGGAAAAACCACAGGCTTTTCAGCCTCTGTATGATCTCTCAGCTGAGGACCGGATACGTCCACATCCTGCCCCCGCAGTATGGCATGGACAATCTCAAAGACCGTATCGCTCGCAAGCATCGTCATATGAGCCATTCCAAAGCCCGTGACCTGATAGTTCTTCGCGCCGCACATTATAGCATTCTCCGCCGGAATAACCACCCCATCCGTAGGAGTCCAGATCGCATGGAATTCAACACCCGGGCAATCCCCCTCTTGAGCATTGAGGAGTCGCAGAAGCTCACTTCCCGGAGCCATCTCTCTAGCGCATCTACTTGCGGTGGGAGCGATCTTGCCACTCAGTGTCCCATGGTGCGGAGTTCCGATGGTGATGACCAGACTCACCTGGGCCGTCTGCCTCAGGTTATCCAAGTAGTATCTGGTAACCAATCCGCCCATGCTATGAGCCACGATTGCCACATCAGCCTTGCCCGCACAATCGACTTCCACCTTTCTCGCCAGCTCCACGGCGTAGTCGGCTATGGAGCTCACCGCCCCAAGATACGAGAAATTGATGGTTTCGCATTCAAACCCGGCCTGTTCCAGCTTGTATTTGAGCACGCTCATGTCCAGGGACGTAGCCAGCCAGCCATGGACCAACAGAACATGAGGTTTCCTCTCAGCAGTCACCCGGGCAATATCGATGCCTCGCGGGAGATCCTGCGCATACCCGGGAATACTGAGTAAAGAGAAAAGCGCAGCCACTGCAGCAGTGACCAGAATACTCTTCTCCATGCGAATAACCCTCCAGTCCACATTGTGTGCAGGGCGCTTCGCGCCACAATCTCTGTAGTTGGAGATGATGAATGAATGGACTACGCAAAAAGGGCTCAGCGGCTCGAACCCGAGCGCGCCTTTTCGGTACTGAAAAAGGTTTCTGAAATGGTTGCCTCCGGTCACGACATAATAGGTTTTCACATAGGTGAACCCGATTTCACCACGCCTGAAAACATAAAAACGGCAGCTTGCTCTTCAATCCATGCTAACAGGACACACTACTCGCCCCCGTCCGGAGTGCCGGCCTTCCGGAGTGCCATCGCCGACTATATTTCCAGAACCCGGGGAATATCCGTATCTCCCGAGCAAGTAGTCGTGGCCGCCGGGACCAAACTTGCGATATTCTGCGCGATCATGTCCTGCGTAGAAAGTGGCGCCGACGTCTTGGGACCTGTCCCCTCATACCCGGCCTACCCGTCAATAGTAAGTATGATCGGAGCAAACTTTATTCCAGTCCCATTCATCGATACCGACCAGGGCTTTCGCTTGGACCTCGATCGCCTTGCGAGCCTGGTAACCCCGAATACTTCCATGATAATCCTGAACTTCCCGCACAACCCGACCGGCACACTCCTCCCACGGGAGGATCTTGCGCGCATTGCCGAAATCGCCATCGAACACGACCTGTGGGTCCTGTCAGATGAGATATACTCCCGACTTGTCTACGATGGCGACTTCGTCAGCATCTCGTCCCTGCCAGACATGGCAGAGCGGACAATCCTCGTTGATGGTTTTTCAAAAGCCTATGCCATGACCGGCTGGCGTCTGGGTTTCGCCGTCGTCAACACGGAGCTTGCAGCCCTGTTCGACACCTTCATGGCCAATGCGCACTCCTGCACAGCCACATTCACCCAATACGCCGGAATAGAGGCCCTCACAGGGCCCCAACATGAAGCGGAGAAGATGCGCCTCAAATTCCTGAAGCGGCGGGACCTCGTCGTGACCGAGCTCAACCGTGTACCAGGTTTCAGATGTCACATGCCCCTAGGGGCATTCTATGCCTTTCCCAATGTCACAGAAGCGTGCCGTATGGCTGGTCTTGCTGACGCAGATCAGCTCCAGGATGCCCTCCTGGACGACGCAGGCGTAGCAGTCTTGTCCATGAGTGCCTTCCATTCGCCAAATGGCCCCAAGGACGACCAGTACATCCGGATATCCTATGCCGCAGGCGAGAGGGAAATCCTCGAGGGCACGCGACGGATTCGGGACTTCATGACCTCCCGAATCGGCAGATCGGGTCGGCATATCTGACCACGGCTTATGCCGACTCGCCCTGGGCAAACCTCTCCAGATTCCGAAACCGCGTGTATTCCCTCTGCCAAACCAGCTCAACAACACCGGTCGGTCCGTTGCGCTGCTTAGCGATGATTATCTCCGCGATATTCCTCCGTTCCGTGTCGGGCTTGTAGTAATCTTCACGGTAGATGAACGCAACCACGTCTGCCGATTGCTCGATTTCACCGCTCTCTCTGAGGTGTGACAATAGCGGGCGCTTGTCGGCAGTCGCTTCAACAGCCCTGCTGAGCTGCGCGAGGGAAACCACTGGCACCTCCAGCTCACGTGCGAGCGTCTTCAGTGATCGGGTAATCTCTGCAATCTCCTGGTTCCGGTTCTCCGCCCGCGCGTGGCCCTGAACCAGCTGTAGATAGTCGACGATGATCAACGACAGGCCGTGCTCAGCCTTTAACCGTCTCGCCCTGGTACGTATGTCCATTGCTGTAACCGTCGGGCTATCATCGATGAATATAGGGGCCTCGCTGAGCCGGCCGATCGCATGCGACAGACGTTGCCAATCCGCTTCCGACAGATTGCCTCGTCTGAGCCGCTGACCATCCACCGTCGCCTGGGAACAGAGCATCCTCTGGGCGAGCTGCTCCCTAGACATCTCGAGACTGAAAATGAGGACAGGCTTTCCTTCATTGGCCCCAACATGTTCGGCTATGTTCAGCGCTAGCGCCGTCTTTCCCATAGATGGTCGCGCTGCGATGACAATCAGTTCGGACGGCTGCAGCCCCGACAGCATATTGTCCACCTCGGTAAATCCCGTGGAAAGGCCGGTGATTGCCCCTTTCGTGGTGTAAAGGCGCTCGATCCGATCAAAAGTGCTCATCAGCACCGTCTTCATGTCAGAGACCGTGCCCGTCTCCCCACGTTGCGAGATCCTGAATATGAGCTGCTCAGCCTTGTCCAGCGACTCCGCTACCTCGTTCGTCTGGTCGTAGCCCAAAGCAGCTATCTGCGATCCTGCTGTAACCAGCGATCGCATAATGGACTTATTCTTGACGATCTTAGCATAGTATTCACAGTTTGCGGCCGTCGGGACCGTGTTTGCAAGCGTGCTGATGTACGAAGCCCCGCCCACGTTCTCCAAAGCATTGCGCTGGCGCAACGCCTCTGTAACAGTGATTAAGTCAGCCGGTTCACCCTTGTTGAACAGGGAGATAAGGGCATCGAATATCACTCTGTGCGCGTCTCTGTAGAAATCCTCAGCCACAAGGATTTCGGCAGCTGTAGCAATCGCCTCTTTATCGAGCAACATTGAACCTAATGTCGATTGCTCCGCCTCGAGGCTCTGCGGTGGCACACGATCAACGCCCACTACATCCGCAGTTGCCAAAGTAACTCACTCCCTACGCAATTCGCCAAAGATTGCGTCCCCCTCAAAAACATGCTTGAACGTGTCAACGACATCTGAAACCGACACCACCTCGATACCGGTAATGCCGGGAGGGACATCTTTGACATTCTCGGCCGGCAAGATCACTTTCTTGATGCCCGCCTGTCGCGCCCCGTATATCTTCTCGAAGATTCCCCCCACCGCCCGTACCTTCCCCTGAATGGAAAGCTCGCCGGTAACTGCAACATCCTGCCTGATCGGGCATGCATAAACAGAACTAAGAATTGCAAGAAGGACCGCTGTCCCGGCAGAAGGCCCATCGATATCGCCCCCGCCTACAACATTCACATGGACATCGAAATCGGCAAGGTCCCTATCAGTCAGAAATCTGAATACAGAAGCTGCATTGAATACAGAATCCTTCGTCATGCTACCTGCCGTCTCGTTGAATCTGATGGTCCCCTTGCCCTCCTCGCGAGCCGGGAACGCAACGGCCTCGAACTCTATCACTGAGCCCAAGAATCCGGCCACCCCGAGTCCAAAGATCTTCCCCACCTCGGCGCTATCAGAGGCGCGAACATTGACGTACGGCGAAAGCCGTCCGAGACGGATCGTCTCCTCAAGATCGGCCAATGTTATCCTGACAGGACCGTCCCCGGATGCAGCTTCGTTCGCCTTCCCGTCCTGCCTATTATCCATCTCTCTGAACAAGGCGATGCCATAGGCGTCCACCAAAAGGCTCGTGGCCTTTCTTCCCTCGATGGTATAGTCGCTCACAAGAGACGGAACCTCAGGATCCATCTCCACCCCTAGCTTCCCAGCGGCATTGCTCACTATATTCTCTATGTCCACCTGGGTAAGTGGCTCAAAGAAGACCTCCGCAGTCCGTGAACGCAGAGCCGGGCTGAGCTCTGAGGGATCACGAGTTGTGGCCCCGATCAGCACGAAGTCTGCCGGCGCGCCCTCTTCAAAAAGCCTTTTGATATATGACGGCACATTCGGGTCAGAAGGATCGTAGTATGAAGACTCGAACTTGACCCTCTTGTCCTCCATGACCTTGAGCAACTTGTTCAAGAGCAATGGGTCCATTTCCCCAATTTCGTCGATGAACAACACCCCGCCGTGGGCCTCCGTAACGAGACCAAGCTTGGGCTCTGGAACTCCCCCTTCAGCCAGGTCGCGCTTTGCGCCCTGGTATATCGGGTCATGCACTGAACCGAGAAGCGGGTTCGTGACCTCCCTGGGATCCCATCTGAGGGTCGTGCCGTCCACTTCCACGAACCTCGATTCCTCGCCAAACGGCGTGAGGGCAACCTTCTTGGCCTCCTCAAGGGCGAGGCGCGCGGCGGTCGTCTTCCCTACTCCTGGAGGGCCATACAAGATTACATGCTGCGGAAATGGCGAAGCCACCTTGGCAAGAAGGGCTCTGACCGCGCGATCTTGCCCCACAATCTCCGACATGGCAGTCGGACGCACTATTTCCAGCGCCGACTTGGCAAGTCGCCTCTTTTCGAGCTCTTCCAGTTCAGCCAACTTCCTGAGGGTATCTTCAGTATCGGGTCCGGCGTCTTCCTTCAGTATCTGCAATCTTATCTCATTTACGTAATCCTCATGCCTCTGCTGCATGCGGTCGGATATTTGCTTTTCAATCTTGTCCTCTACCCGCCGCCTCGCTATCACATCCGCTATCTCTTCCTCAATATCGGCCAAGACCGATTCGTACTCTTCAGGCGATGGCTTGCGGTCAATGGTGGGATCCTCAAATACTATTCGTTCCAGAGCCAAAATCCTGTCGTCAAGTTCCGCAGAACGCATGAGGCTCAGCGCATCAAGCTTTCCAGCCTTCAGAACTAGCCTGTCAGGCCCATAAATATCTGAAAGGATCTCGAAAAGGGCCATCACCTGCCGCACAAGTTGCTCGTCGTCCTGGAGCTTATCCGCCAGGTTCCTGCTGCCGATCTTGGTGAATTTCTTAACGAGCGACTTCATGAAAGCAAAACCCCTTTCGTCTCTGCCCTAAGGTACGCCTTGGGCAACTATCTTCATTTTCCTTCATCGATGACATTGATCGTAACATCGGCGCTTATCCCGGGAAAAAGCCTCACAGTTGCAGTGAACGTGCCAAGTTCCCTGATGGAATCGGCCAGCTCGATCTTTCTGCGATCAATCTCCATCCCCAACGACTCATGGATTGCATCGGCAACGTCTTTTGACGTAATTGAGCCGTAAAGTCTTCCAGTCTCGCCAGCCTTAGCCCGAATAGTCACACCTTGTGCCTTCAATTTGCGCGCATCCTCTCTGGCCTTCTCCTCAAGGCGAACCTCCTTGCGCTTTTCAGCCTCGCGAAGCTTGTTTACTCTGTTAAGCTCCTTGGAGGTTGCCGGAATAGCCAGGCCCCGGGGAATCAGGTAGTTTCGGGCATATCCTTCAGCCACATCTAGCGCAGTGTCCATCTTTCCCAAGCCCGGGACATCTTTTAGAAGGACTACTTTCACGACTTTTCGCGGGCGAAGCGCATTATTTCGTTCCCCGCCCGCTACCCCCTTTCAAAGTACGTTGGCGCACAGCCCTACTGCGCCGCCAAGTTTCTAAAATCAAGCCATGTATCGAGGACTCCGGCTATGGGGACAAGAAGATTGAACGGCGGAGTCAGGTATATAAGGATTATCACGATAACGGCCAGGGCTTTCGGAATATTTCGCTTCGTAAAGAAGTGCCAGATAATCGCGACTCCCTGTACAGTATAGAGCAAGGCGAACCCCATAGTCACGTTCTTGCCTATAGTCGATATGAGCTCAATGCCCATCCATTGCCCGAGTTGCGAAAGGAGAATCCCCGCTATCAAGCCCCATATCCACTCCCACCCAAGCTGCCATCGGGCAAAGGGCGGGACGGGCACCACTTTTTCGTTCATGCGCACAAGCACCCAGCGAGCAACGGCCGCCACTATCACCGCACCCAACACTGCGGCTGACAGCACAATCACAGGCAGAAACGACTTAAGCACGACGGTCATGAGCTCAATGGACTGCCTGGCGAGCATCATGGATGTTTCGCCCATTCCCATGCCTTCATAGATTTCAACAGCTCTTTCGCCAGCCGCCGCGAATTCATCCATCATGCTGCCCAGGAACTCTGTCGGAGAAAGTTTGGCTACTACCGAAGCCAACGTAAAATCGATGGCAATCTGCACGGTCGAAGCGACACTGGTAATGGCGATAGTGCGAGGCCATGGAAGCAATTTTGCCAAGCATACTCCGAGGGTCAAACCGAGAGTTGCGACACGCACAAAGACGATCACAGAGTCTATTGGCCCCAAAATAAGCCCTACACCGAGAGCCGAGACCGCTGCGGCCATGAGGCCTGTGCGGAGATCATGCTTCACTACGAGAATCGCAATGGGCACTGGAACCACGTAAATGAGTATTCTGGTATAAACGTCAGCCACATATAACACTACTGTAAGTGCGGCAAGAAGAGCCCCCTCAGTAAGCGCTCGCAAGTTTTGATTCCGTGATTGACTCAAGTGGAACGCCCCTTCCTGTGATTCGCCAAAGCGCTAAAGTCCCCATACCACCTTTCGATTTCGTGCCCCTTCTCGATGTTCTCATCGATGTTCGCTGAGATTTGCTGTTCCAGCTCAGCATAACTTATTCCTAACCTTTTGCCTAGCAGATAGCAACCGATGATGGCGTTAGCCAGATCGGCCACGCGCGGGCCTTCATCCGCGCGCGCCAGAGAACGATACAACGAGGCAATGCTTCCAAGTATCTCCGCCTCAAGCCAGTCAATTGTCTTAACACCACAGGCAATATCGGTGTATCTCGGATATGGCATTCCGACTCCTCCCCGTGTTAAAGTGCCATGCGGTCAATGGACTCGTTCGTTCTCGACACCAAAGGCAAAATCCTTCCGCCCAACCTTCCAATGCAATGTAGGACACATGGGCGTATGTGCAAGAAAACTCCTTGGGGGCTGCTGCCGCCAAAGAGTTTTCCAATCCGTTATAGCCACGGTTCCATCTAAACCAGACTAGTCTGCAGTATACGGCAGCAACGCCATCTGCCTTGCCCGCTTTATGGCGACCGTAACTTGGCGCTGATGCTTAGCGCAGTTCCCAGAGATCCGGCGCGGAATGATCTTCCCGCGCTCGTTGAGGTATCTCCGAAGCCTGGCTGTATCCTTGTAATCTATGTCCTGAACTTTGTCGACGCAGAAGGAACATACTCGCCTTCTGGACTTGCGTCCTCTTTCACGTCTCACCTATATTGTCCCTCCACTGATGTAGGCAGTGGTGCTGTCGCTATAAGCGTATGTCCGGATCTATCTGATCCCCGAATGTCTCAGCCTCTTCAGGCATTGGAACATCGTCTTCATCTTCACCCAGCTCCGGCTGTGTACGGCCATACCCACCCTGGGACATCTGTGATCCCGTATCGCCCCTTCGGTCGAGAAACTCAACCCTATCAGCGACTATTTCCCATACCTTCCTCTTCTGGCCCTCGGGCGTTTCATAGCTGCGAACCTGTACACGGCCATCCACGGCAGCAAGGCTGCCCTTTTTCAGGTATGCCGCTACATTCTCAGCTTGCCTGCGCCAGACTACCACATCAAGGAAATCTGTTTCACGTTCTCCCTGCTGGTTTGTAAAAGGCCTGTCAACAGCCAAAGAAAATCTAGTGACAGCTATGCCATTCTGAGTGAATCGAAGTTCGGGATCATGGGTCAAGCGCCCCACTATTACGACCCTGTTCATGATTACACCACCCTGCCTTGATATTTGCAGCCCGGCAAGGAATTAGCTGTCCTTTCGGACGACCATAGAGCGTATCACGTTGTCTGTGATCTTGTACACCCGCTCAAGCTCCGCTACAGCATCAGGCTGAGCATTGAAATAGAGCACCACGTAGTAACCCTCCGTGAAATCCTCTATTTCGTACGCCAGCCGGCGCCTGCCCATTTTGTCGATCTCAGTCACTTCGCCTCCATTGTTCACGATTAGTTGGACGAACCTGTCTATGAAGGCATCGATCTCTTCCTCGGGCACTGTAGGAGCAATAACAAACATGCTCTCGTAGGCGCGCACTGACTTCACCTCCCCTCGGACTATCGGCCCTACGTTCCACGCAGGGCAGGGATTGCGACATGAATTATAACATCCACATCAGACAGGCGCAACCCACTATGCGGGTGAAAAATCCCAAGTATCCGGGCTCACCCTGATTATACATTGAAACGAAAAAGCACTACGTCTCCATCCTGCATTACATAGTCTTTCCCCTCTACTCTTACCTTGCCATGCTCTCGAGCTGCAACAAAAGATCCTTCTCCAACAAGCTCATCCCATTGTATCACTTCCGCTTTTATGAACCCGCGCTCCATGTCTGAATGTATCTTTCCCGCAGCTTTTGGCGCCACTGTACCCCGAGCGACAGTCCATGCCCGAGTTTCAGGGCCCTTAATCGTAAAGAAGGTGATAAGGTCAAGTATGCTGTACCCAGTGGCAATCAGACTGTCCAGCGCGGAATGGGCTAACCCTAGGGATGCCAGATAATCGCTGGCATCATCCGGAGGTAGCTCAGAGAGCTGCCTTTCTAGCTCTGCACATACCGGGATAACTGGCGCCCCGTGGGCAACCGAACTCAACGCATCAAGAATGGACTCGATCTCCCCGATAATCCCTGAGTTCGAGCCCTCTCCAGTCCCCTTTGCGCCGCCGTCCCCATCCTGGCTCGCCCCATCTTCGAGAGCATGGAGACTTGCCACATCATTGGGAACAACTCGACTGGCATCCGAGCCTGAGATCGAATTCATCGGCAAAAGCTCTCCCAGCTGCTCCGCACATTCCTCCGCTAAATTCGCCACTAATATCACAGGCTTCATAGTAAGCAAGAAGAGTTCGTCCACGACCTCGCGTTCCTCGGCGTCCAGTTGCGCCTGGCGTGCCGGCAATCCAGATTCGAGATGCTTCTTGAGACTGGTCAGAACCTCCATCTCGAATTGGCACCGCTTATCCCCTGTTTTCAAAAGCGGTTCGGTCTTGGCGATGCGCTTGTCCACGCTTTCCAGGTCTGCCAGTATGAGCTCTGTCTCTATTATCTCGACATCCCTCACAGGATCCGGGCGATTGTAGACGTGCGCTACATCGGTATCAAAGAAGCACCTCACCACGTGCACTACAGCATCTACTTCCCTGATATGGGACAGAAACTTGTTTCCGAGGCCTTCGCCTCTACTTGCCCCGCGAACCAGCCCGGCTATGTCCACAAATCGGATCGCGGCAGGAGTCACTTTCTGCGCCCCCGCAACGGCCGCAACGGCATCAAGCCGATTGTCAGGGACCTGTACCATTCCCATGTTGGGATCGACAGTAGTGAACGGGTAGTTAGCTACCTGGGCTCGCCCGCGGGTTAACGCGTTAAACAGAGTGGACTTGCCTACATTAGGCAGGCCCACGATTCCCAGATTCAGCATGGACATCGCCTCCCGCGCCAGAATCAGCTATCCCCCGCACATCCTTCATAAACTGAGCTCTCGTAAGCATAACCACGCGGCCACAACCCGTGCACTTGATGCGGAAGTCCGCGCCAACCCTGAGAATCTCCCACGTTGAGCTGCCGCAGGGATGAGGTTTCTTCATTCTCACTATATCGCCCAGCCGATAGCTCATGCTTCGTATTCCCCGCCTTCCTCAGCCTGTGAGCCTACTGGATCCGAAAATCTATCAATGATTATGCGTTGGTGCGTCACTGGGGGATCTACTCCGGCATCATCAAGAGCCTTTCTCGCTATCATCTTCAGCTGCCTCTCTACAGACCACTGCTCCATGGGCTTCGCAGTTGCCCACACTCGGAGGAAAACCCCCGTTTCATTCATCTCTTGGACTCCCAATACGCGGGGACCATCCGCAATCCCCGGAATGCTCGCCTTCTGTTCGTCGAAGGCCTTCTGAAGCACGCGCAGTGCATGTTCTATGTCGGTAGAATACGGGACTATCACATCAAACAAGACCCGCATGTTATGCCCACGATAATTTGTTACCATGCCTATAGAACCATTGGGAATAATGTAGAGCTGCCCGGCAAAGTCGCGAATGCGCGTCACCCGTATTCCAATCGACTCCACCACGCCTGAGACCCCGGCAACCGCAATGTAATCTCCGACGGCATATTGGTCCTCAAATAGAACGAAAAATCCCGTTATTACATCCTTGACAAGGTTCTGAGCGCCAATTCCCACAGCCAATCCCACAATTCCTGCTCCTGCAATCAGGCTGGCAGTATCGACTCCTAGCTCAGAAAGGATCATGATTCCTCCGATGAAATATACAACATACCTGACAATGCTCTTGCTCACCGTTCTAAGAGTGACAAGACGGCGCGTGTCCTTGAACAAGGCGATATGTTCATCTTCGCGACTCCTGAAAAGGCGATCGATCACGCGAAAGGAAATGCGAAGAATCAGGGCAGAGATCAAGACTATCGTCCCTATCTTGATCAAGGACGATAGGATAACCACCGTTTTATCCGTAAGAGCCTGTTTGGAGAATCCTCCGGCCACAATGTCGTCCACTGCGGAGGATGACAGCGCTTCTGTCTCCATAAGCGACCACCCCTATCTTCACACATAGCTTATGTTAGACATCACCTCGACTTGTCCTGCCTGATAAAGTGAAACCCCTCCCGGCCAACTGCCGAAAGGGGTGGGCGCAGGCATCAATTGTTTCACGTGAAACTACTAGCGCAAGGTGGTCGGGACAAACATGTCAACAAGCCCAATCACAAATGCCGCTAGCAAGGCGCCTGCAACGGTTATGGTCATGCCCGGCACTATGAACGACGTAGCATATATCACCACTGCTGACACGAGAAAGCCCACAATACCCCTTGCATACGGGGATACCCCATGCCCGAGGATGGCTTCGACCAGCCATCCAAGCACAGTTATGACCACCGCTGCAACTAATGCCGTCCCAAACGTTAAACTTGCAAAACCTGGTATGAGAGATGAGATTAGCATCAACACGATCGCCGACACAACAAGTCTCACAATATGTCCTAACCACTGACTCATCGACTCTTCTGCCCCCCCAGTACATGTGCTGGTTTGATTCGCCAATCGTGGTTATAGGATAACCAGCATTGGGGGGACTATGCTCGATCTTGCTCCGCGAGCGCGAAAGCGCTCGCACCTGGGCCGAAAAAACAGACCTCCCGTCATATACTCCTCAGGAATTTAGCTGTGTCCTCGGGTGTCGCAGTATTGATATATATGCCTGTCCCCATTTCGAACCCGGCCGCTATGGCCAGCTTAGGCAATATGCTGATATGCCAATGCAAGTACTCCGCGCCATCGTATTCGCTAACGGTCGGAGCAGTGCGTATCATGTAATTGTATGCCGGATCGTTCAGTCCTTGGGCGATCTTACGCAGGGTCAATCCGAGAGCATCTGCAAGCTGCTCAATCTCCTGGTCTGAGATGTCGCCGAAGGATGGGGAATGGCGCAGCGGCATTATCCATGTCTCAAATGGCGTCCTCGACGCAAATGGCTCAAACACGATGAACCCAGGGTTGCTGTATACCACTCGCACGCCCGCCTTCCGCTCCTCCTCAAGGACATGGCAGTAGACGCATCTGCCCGTTCGATCGTGGTAATCCTTGGCCGAGGAGATAGAATGCTGGACAAGAGGCGGAACTATTGGCGTAGCTATTATCTGCGAATGCGGATGTTCCAGAGAAGCTCCTGCAATTCTGCCATGGTTGCGGAAAATA
>Ga0208564_1002102_pt1 | contig 16091 bp, 19 predicted proteins | sample AD_UKC073_MetaG_FD_184439 | JGI IMG/M metagenome (GOLD analysis project Ga0208564, IMG submission 184439) | Active sludge microbial communities of municipal wastewater-treating anaerobic digesters from USA - AD_UKC073_MetaG (SPAdes) (version 2) | ecosystem: Engineered > Bioreactor > Anaerobic >... | reverse complement strand
CCTGTAAAGTCTAAGGAATCAAGGCCCTGAACCTCTGCACAGACCCTTACACAACGGCCACAGAGGATACATTTATTGGGTTCCCGCTTCAGGGAAGGACCAACATCATCTATGGGCAGATCTCTCCTCTCTCCTGCAAATCTCTCTACATCATTTCTACTGATACCCATCTCATAGGTCAGGGTCTGTAATTCACAATTACCGCTCCGGTCACAACCCAGACAATCATCTGGATGATTGGCTAACAATAACTCCAGGTTCATTTTTCTGGCTTTACGGACACGGGCATTGCGGGTACTGACTTTCATACCATCGACAGCTGGCGCAACACAGGAAGCAAGCAACCTCTTACTATTCAGGTCTTCCACTACACAGACACGACAGGAACCATGTAAGGAGAGCTCTGGATGATAACATAAGGTTGGTATCTCGATTCCCAGTTCACGTGCCGCTTCCAGAACAGTAGTACCTGCTTCAACTTGAACAGTCTGGTCATCTATAGTTAAGGTGATTTTGCTCATCAAACGACACTCCTTTTCTAAAATTTATACTAACCCTGTGAGATAGCAGCAACCGGACATTTTTCCGCACAGGCTCCACAGGCGATACATACTTCTGGATCTATATAATGAGGTTTTTTCCGCTCCCCACTGATAGCATCCACTGGACAAACCCTGGTACAGAGGGTACAGCCGATACAGACACTCTGGTCAATAACATAGGCAGACTTCATACCCTCACAGACATTGGCTGGACAGCGTTTATCCATGATATGGGCTTCATACTCGGCCCGGAAATACTTTAAGGTACTTAATACTGGATTTGGAGCAGAACCACCCAGCTGGCAGAGAGAGGTTTCCTTGATATGCTGGCCTAATTCCTCCAGTAACTCCAGGTCTCCTTCCCTGCCTTCACCGGCACAGATCCGGTCAAGTATTTCCAGCATCCTCTTGGTTCCTTCACGGCAGGGGGTACACTTACCACAGGATTCGCTCTGGGTAAAGCTAAGGAAGAAACGGGCTACATCTACCATACAGGTACTGTCATCCATAACAACCATACCACCGGAACCCATCATGGCCCCAACTTCTGTCAGGGACTCATAATCTATAGGCAGGTCCAGCAAATCTGCCGGGATACAGCCACCAGATGGGCCACCGGTCTGAACAGCTTTCAGGTCTTTACCATCCCGTAAGCCGCCACCGATATCATAGATAATTTCCCTTAAGGTAATACCCATGGGTACCTCTACCAGCCCGGTATTATTGATCTTACCGGTTAAGGCAAAAACCTTGGTACCCTTACTCTTTTCTGTTCCAATAGCACTATAGGCTGCTGCTCCCTGGCTAATAATATAGGGAACATTGGCAAAGGTTTCTACGTTATTGATATTGGTTGGTTTGCCCCAGAGGCCGGAAACTGATGGGAAAGGTGGTTTAGGCCTGGGCATACCCCTCTTACCTTCAATGGAAGCCATTAAGGCTGTTTCTTCACCACAGACGAAGGCACCGGCACCCTTTTTGATATTCAGGGTAAAGTTAAAACCACTACCCAGGATATTTTCTCCCAGGAGGCCTAATTCTGCAGCCTGTTCCAGGGCAACCTCCAGGCGGTGGATTGCCAGTGGATACTCTGCCCTTACATAGATATAACCTTCATCAGCACCGATGGCATAGGCAGCAATAACCATACCCTCGATAATCTTATGGGGGTCTCCTTCCAGTAAACTCCGGTCCATAAATGCTCCCGGGTCACCCTCGTCAGCATTACAGATCAGATACTTTTTGTCACTTTCTTCTCTCCTGGTCAATTCCCACTTCAAACCTGTGGGGAAACCAGCACCACCACGGCCCCGAAGGCCGGCATTCTTAACCTCTGCGATAACCTCATCAGGGGTCATCTCGGTTAAGGCCTTACCAAGGGCTTCATAACCCCCTACAGCAATATATTCATTAATACTCTCTGGATTGATTCTTCCACAATTGGCCAGAGCAATTCTTTTTTGCTTTTTATAAAAATCGATATCATTATAGGAAGGGATACTTTCTTCAGTCAGTGGTTCTTTATAGAGTAATCTCTCTACAATTCTTCCCTTCAGCAGGTGTTCTTCCACGATATCATTGATATCATCTTCAGTAACCTGACAATAGAAAACTCCTTCTGGATAAACGATTACAATTGGCCCTTTTTCACAGAAACCATGACAACCAGTGTCAACTACCTTTATTTCCTTCTGCAGACCCCGTTCTTCCAGTTCTGCAGTAAGTTTTTCTTTTAATTTACCAGCACCGGAGGAAACACAGCCTGTTCCGGTACAAATCAGAACATGAGAACGATAAATAATTGTATCCATGACTATTCTCCTCCCTCTTCCAGACGTGCTACTACTAAGTCCTCTACTATATTGCCATTAATAAGGTGTTCAACTATGATTCTTGATACATCTTCTTTCTTCACATTACCATAGGTAATCCTGTCTTTCCCCGGTAACTGTACATCCAGCAGAGGCTCCTTTTCACACATACCTATACAACCTGTCTGGCTGACAATCACATCCAGGCCTCTTGTTTTTACTTCCTGCAGGACAGCCTGCAATATCTCACGGGCACCGGCAGCAATACCACAGGTTCCCATACCAATCACTATTCTTGCTTTTCCAGCACTATTTCTGGCTAACATATCTTTCTGAAGACTTTCCCTTAATTGTTTCAGTTCTTCCAGTGATTTCATTTAACCTTCACCTCCATATAGGTCTTCCAATCCTTTCTTGATGAATTCCCCCAGCCAGTCCAGGACTGCCTGCTGATTTATCTCAATTCCCTCTAATTCCTCCTTAATCACCCTGGTATCCAGGAAAAATTCCCTGTCCCGATATAAATGCTGATAAGTAAAGTCAAGGTCCGGATTGAGGGCAATCAGTGTCAAGAGAGTACCCTTGATATCTCCCATTGGGGGCCTGTCAATATGGCTATGAGCAAAAAAAGCTGTTACTTCTGTCCCTGCACCAATTTGGGACTTGATCTCCAGGCCTCCCCCAGACCTCCTGGCTGTCTGTCTAAAAAGTGACAAACCAAGGCCTACTTCCCTGGTCGTTCTAGTCGTATAAAAAGGATCAGTAATATGCAATAATTGCTCTTCCGGAATACCCCTACCATTGTCCCTGATCTTGATTGTTAAGAGATCCCCTTCCAGGTTTTCATTAATATAAATATTAATCAGACTGGCAGTAGCAGAAATAGAATTCTGTACTATATCCAGGATGTGTAGAGATAATTCCCGCATAAGCTCACCATGTATTAGAAATAATAATTAAAAAACCTAACTAACCTTTGTTTCTTTCTGCTCTCTGTATTTGTCCAGAATTGCAGGTATCTTATCTGGAGTCAAACGTCCATGTGTATCTTCATTTATCATGATAACTGGAGCCAGTCCACAGGCACCAATACAGGCCACTGTCTCCAGGGTAAAACTCAAGTCTTCAGTAGTGCCACCCCTGCTAACACCCAGTTCATTTTCCAGAGCCTGCAGTACATCTGCAGCACCGCGAACATGACAGGCAGTTCCAGTACATACTTTAATAACATTTTTGCCTCTAGGTTTGAGATGAAACTGGGTATAGAAAGTAACTACACCATATACTTGAGTGACAGATAAACCCAGATAATTGGCAATCTCCCTTAATACATCCTTAGGTAAGTAACCATATGCCTCCTGGGCTTCCTGTAAGATAGGAATAAGATAGCGTTCCTCTCCCGGATATTTCTCCAGGATCTTCTTCAGTGGGGCAAGGTATTCTTCCATATTTTCCTTACCATGACCACAGACACAAGCCATTTTGTCCAACCCCTTTCCCATATTATAACTTTGTTACTTTTTTAACATATTTAGGCATAAAAATAAAGCAAATTTTTCCAGGGCTTGTTATATTTTTCACATTCCCTGTCTAACTTCATTATACTTTTGTCCCCAAGCTTTGTCAATAGCCGGGGAAGAATATAGAATAGAGAGAATCTTCTCTACTTTTGCCTGGTAATTTATGGTTTGAAACTCCCAGTGAAAGCCATCATTATTATTAAATCTTTACCATTAAATCTTTATTATTAAACCCTTACTATTAAAGGGAAAGATATTCTGCCAGTATCTGCAGGAGGTCTTCTGTCAGGGGAAAACCCTTCTCCTCCTGGCCACAATTACCTATATCAGAGAGGTAATGACTATCAGAGCCTGTAAGATAAGGATAGTTCTTCAGGTAGGGATATTCCTGCCGGATTTCTTCCACTTTTGCATGCCTGGAAATCTCTACAATACTGATCTCTGCCTCTGGTGGTATAAAACCCAGCTGCCTGATAATGCCATTGGCCGGCCTGTCAACATGGGCCGGTATGATCATTCCCCCCAGCTTTACAACCCCTTCTACAACCTCATTAAAAGAAAGCCTGCTGGCAACAGCCAGAAGCCTTTCCTCCTTAGCAATATATTCATCCTGGTCATCAGTATAAAGCTGATAGCCAAAGAATTCCTCGTCATTTTTCAGATCAGGCAGGTTTTCCGCCACTAGCTTATCCCACTCCAGGAGGGCCTCCAGAACAGGAAAAAGACATAAGAGATGGACTTCCTCCCTGGTCTCTATCTCCATAGCCGGGATAATTTGCAACCCGCTCCCCCGGGCTATTTTCATGGCTACCTCTACATTCCCCCCTGTATTATGATCAGTAATGGCAATACAATCCAGGCCTGCCTGCAAGGCTGCCCTGATTATATTGGCAGGTGTCATGAGGAGATCAGCACAGGGTGACAGGCAAGTATGGATATGTAGATCAAGCCTGAAGTTTTTTTTGCCCCTCATTATTCTCCCCCATCCAGTCTAGATACCCAGCTCAATCAACTGGCAGATTAATTTATAGGCAGTCAGGGGTGTCCTTAAAATATTTATATTTCTTTCCCGGGCCCTTTTGATGGCCTCTTCTTCTATGGCAAAATCCTCTACAATTATCACACCAGCTACTCCGGTTAAACTGGCTACTGCCACTACATTCTGATGTCCCTGGATGGTAATCCAGAGGTTCTTTTCTTCTGCCCTGGCCATGACATTGCTGAGCAAATCCCCTACATAAACCCCGGAAATCTCTTCTTCCATTGGCCCGGCAACTACTACCTCCAACCCTAAGGCCTCAACAAGTTCCTTAATATTCATCTCCGAAATCACCTGTCCTTTTTATCCTTTTTCATAACAGGCGGCAACTCATGAGCCAGAGCCGACATCCTATCAGCTAATTCCCCCACCTGTTTCCGCAATAAGAAGATACAATCACTTCTACTGGCCAGGCCATTGACAATATCCTCTGCCAGTGTCTTACAATCCGGAGCACCACAGGCGGCACAATCCAGGCCAGGCAAGACCTCTATCTCCTTTTCCAGTTGGATAAATTTCTCCATGGCCTTTTCCAGATTGCTATCCAGTTGTCCGATCTTCAGTTCCTCAAATTTTTTGGGCAGTTCAAAATTGTATTGACTGTAATCCTGGTCTACTGGTTTCCTGCCCTTTAGCTCCAGACGCCGCAGATTATATCTGGCCTGATAAGGATTTATAACATTAAAGACCCCGCCTACACAGCCATAATTACAGGCTGTTAGCTCGAAGTATTTTATTCCCTTTATATTATTCCGGGAAATCTCGTCCAATAAGGCTTTTACCCGGTGAATCCCAGAGACAGAAAGGCTTTTCCCCTGCACTGTCTCCGGCATTGCTTTCAACTCGCCACCACTCTGGCCCCAGCCCATGCCGCGGTAGGGCAGGACCCCTTCCTCCCCTTCTTCCGGCCGGGCCTCTTCCCCTCCAGAAGCCTCCTGGCCTGAACCGGCTTCCTTCCTTACCTCCAGGATAGCCTGGTAAGCCAGAGAAACAGAAATAGCTCTATCAACATGGCTCTTTTCCAGTCCCAGGGGATTGGAGATATTAGTATATTTAGCCGGACAGGGAGTCAGGAAGAAAATCCCTATCTCCTCCGGGGCAATCCCCCTGGCCAGGGCATCCTGGCGGGCCTTTTCAGCCATCAGATCAACCGGTGGCTTAAAGGGTATTAAATGGTCTGTCAGCTCAGGATACAAGAGCCTGACCAGCCTGACCACCACGGGACAGGATGAAGAGATAAAAATACCGGGATATTGGTCCAGGAATTCTGCTGTCTTATAACTCAAGGCCTCAGCAGCCAGGGAAACATCCACTACCTCTTTAAAGCCCAGTTTAGTCAGGCAAGCCTTGATCTCCTCCGGTCCCAGCTTGCGGAATTGACTATAAAAACTTGGTGGTATTAATACTATGGGATAGGCAAAGTCCTCCAGATCCTCAAAGGAATCTGTCATGGAATATTTGGCATGATAGGCACAGGTGCGGATACACTCGGCACAATCAATACACAAATCCCCCTTAATCGTTGCCTTCCCATGGTGTACCCTGATTGCCCTGGTGGGGCAATTTTTTACACAATTAGTACAACCAGCACATAGTTCTTCTTTTAACAAGACAGAGTGCTTTTTCATCATTTTCACTCCTCATGGACAGCCCCCTGGGACCTGTCCTTCCCCCTCGCAAATTATAAATAAACAGTGGCAACAATCTTTGTTTCCTGGCCTGGCCCGGTCTCTATTTCCAGCTCATCAGAATAATGCTTGATATTGTTTAAACCCATACCGGCACCAAAACCCATATCCCGTACCTCATCATCAGCAGTAGAATAACCTGGCTGAAAGGCCTTTTCCAGGTCCTCAATACCTGGCCCCGTATCTGCAGCCACTACCCGGATCTTCTCTGATGAAATATAAACCTGGATTTCTCCACCATGGGAATGAATAATGATATTCATCTCCAATTCATATGTAACTATGGTCACCCGCCGGTTTTTATCAGACTGGATACCCAGTTTCCGTAAGAGTTCTTTTAAATTGCTGGAGGTCTCCCCACCCCGGGCAAAATCACCTTTTGCTATCTTATTCTGTAAAATCAGTTTTTCCTGCAAGTGTATCCCCTCCAGCAGCTCATATGCGGCGAATTTTCTCTGAACTTAAGCCTCCCTGGTACAGAAGCCCACAACACTCAAACATCGGTTTTGGTGATAGATAAAGATTAATTCCTTTTTCCCTGGCCAGCTCTATAGTCTCCTCCTGGGGCCTTTTCCCCCTGACAAAGATGATAAACTTAATATCAGTCATCTCTGCCGTCCGGACAACCTGGGGATTGGTTAAACCGGTCAAAAGCAGGGTTTTCTCCTGGGAAAAAGCCAGGACATCGCTCATTAAATCACAACCACAGGCAGTCTCCACCTCAAAATCCAGATCATCTATAACTACCAGTGGTTCCAGCTGGAGTAAAGGAATTATATCAGCAAGCTTCATTATACTCTCTCCTTCATTCATACATCTAAACAATAGTATACTTGATCTGGAAAAAGGGGTCAAGGAAAGATTTAGCCCTCTTCCTGGCGGTAAACAAGATAGGAATAGACCATACTGGCTAGTGAAGTAACAAGAGCACAGATCATAATCAGCCAAAAACGGATTATTTCACTGACAAAGATGCTCAGGAAGATAATAATCCCGGAAATAACAAAGAGTTTGCCGGCAAAACGGTGGGTTTTCTTCCAGACCTTTTCACTGGCCAGAGTCCAGGGAACCCTTACCCCCACAAAGTAATTGTGTTTTACCTTGGGCAGATAATTACCCATGACAATAAATAATAAAGCGGCTCCGACAACCACTATCCTGCTGATATCCAGCTCATAGCCCAGTGCAAAAGCCAGAACCAGGAAATGGAGGACAGCAAAAAATACAACAGTAATAGCCTTGATAGCCCGGTAACTGCGGGAGAATTTAGGGTAATTCTCTTTCCTGGGGTCCAGTAAGGGCATGAAGGTAAAGGTTAATAAGACCAGGAGGTTGGTAAAGGGCAGCATAAAAACACCCCAGAAACGGCTGGCATAATCATCCACTTCCCCTTCTATATTCCAGTGAATGGGTATCTGGTCTGGCAGCCTGGAATAAAGGGCAATACCACTCAAAAACATGACCAGAATCAATAAAAACAGGTACCAGTCTTTTTTCATTTCTTGTTTATAATCATAATTCTTATTCATCAAAAACCTCCTCCTCATTATTATTCAAAAAACCCATTAACCAAACCATAACCTCCTGCAGGACTGAAGTGTTCAGGGTATAATAAATATACTGGCCCTGCCGCTCCCTGTCCACCAGGTCTGCCTGGTAAAGGAGATTCAGATGGTGGGTAATACTTGGCTTGCTAATCTCAAAGCGTTCTGCTATCTCCCCTGCAGTCAGGTCACCCTCTTTAAGTATTTCCAATATCTTACGCCTGGTTTTGTCAGAAAGTGCCTTAAACTGAATATTTAACTGACGCAGTCTCATTACCCCCTTTAATTATAAAAATTTAAAAACTAAAAAGCAATTAATATCTGGCAATAGAATTCAAGATATATTTAGTTAATTGTCTAATTATAGTATAGATAAATTCCCCTAAATCTGTCAAGAAAATATTTTATATCCTGAATTCTTCTCCCGGACTGGCACTGAGGCCAAATTCATACCTGATCCTATTGACTATCCTCCTGGCAGCTTTACCATCACCATAGGGGTTTACTGCATTGGCCATCAGGGCATATTTCTCCTGGTCCCTAATCAGCTCTGTGGCAGCCTGATAAATGGCCTCAGGATCAGTTCCAACCAGGCGTACTGTACCGGCAGCTATAGCCTCCGGCCTTTCTGTTGTATTCCTCAGCACCAGTACAGGCTTACCCAGGCCCGGGGCCTCTTCCTGAATTCCGCCGGAATCTGTCAGGACTAAATAAGACCTGGCCATGAGATTAACAAAGGGTTCATAATCCAGGGGTTCTATCAAATGCACCCTGTCCATGTCTCCCAATACAGATGCAGCCAGTTCCCTGACAACCGGGTTTAAATGTACCGGAAAAACCAGTTCCAACTCCTCGTACTTCTGCACCAGCCTCCGGACTGCCCGAAAAATATCCTCCATAGGCTGGCCCAGGTTCTCCCGGCGGTGGGCAGTCAGGAGAATTAACTTTTTATTCCTGAAATCAATCCCATCCAGGATCTCATCATTAAAGTGATAATCCTCCTGGACTGTCTGTAAAAGGGCATCAATAACTGTATTACCTGTCACAAAGATCTTCCCTGCCGGGATATTTTCCCTGAAAAGGTTCTCCCGGGCAGCAGGGGTAGGGGCAAAATGCAGGTCTGTCAAGACCCCGGTCAATTGCCGGTTCATCTCTTCCGGGAAGGGAGAATATTTATTGTAAGTCCTGAGGCCTGCTTCCACATGGCCAATCCTGATCTGTTGATAAAAAGCAGCCAGGGCTGCCAGGAAGCTAGTAGAGGTATCACCATGGACCAGAACCAGATCTGGTTGAACCTCTGCCAGAACTTTCTCCAGGCCTTCCAGGACCCTGACACTGATACTGGTAAGGGACTGGCCAGCCTCCATTATATCCAGGTCATAATCAGGCCTGATAGCAAAGAGGTCCAGGACCTGATCCAGCATTTCCCTGTGTTGAGCCGTAACAGCTACGATGGATTCTATCTCTGGCTCCCTTTCCAATTCCTTAACCAGAGGAGCCATCTTGATGGCTTCCGGCCTTGTCCCGAATATTGTCATGACCCTTCGCTTCATATCCTTCCACCTCGTTTTCTTATTTTATCCTTTTTATATCCTCGCGACTATTTGTCCTTACTGCTTTCCTTGCCTTCTTTTTCTTTGCTTTCTATTACATTTCTTTATTCCCTGGCCTATTTCCTGCTTCTCCTTGAAATTATCTCTCCCTTACAGGTATCTGTCTGACAAGAACCATAACTTTGCAAATACCTCTATCAACATCAAACTCAACATCTCTCTCAATATCTATGTCTCTCAAAAAAGGCCGGTAAGCTCCTTAAATTCTCCAGGCAAAAAAAAACTAACAGGATAAAACTCCTATCAGTTCAAAAAGTACCTCTTCTTACTACTCAAGCCAGTTTTTCATTTTTACTGCCAGCTGGTTCTGGATTGCCAACCTTCTTCTGGAGCTCCTGGCCGCAATATGAGCAAAGCCATTTTCCTATCCTGCTGGCAGAATAGTTGTATTTCCTGCAATGATCACAGAAGATCTTATACACTGCTACTCACCTACCCTGATGATATTGCATGTTTTTTACACCAGAATCAATTATAGCATAATTTTCCCATAAAGTAAATAAAATTTAGAATATTTTTCTAAGTTTATATTTTTCTAACTTACCAGAGTCTCCTCTAGTTCTTTGACCAGGTCACTTATTTTTTGGCTGGACTGTTTTTCCAGTTCCTGCAGGGATTTTTCCAGCCTTTCTTCAGTCAGGCCATCCAGTTCCCTCTGCAGCTGCATCACTACCTGCCCATCTCTGGTCCGAACAGGCTTCATTTTCATTCCTGCATTTTTCAAGGCCTTTTCATAAAACTTTCTATAATCCTCCAGGCGGGACCGGTAATTCTCCTGTACTTCCCTGATTTCTTCTATTACCTGCTCAATCAGGGAGCTCTTCTCCCCTCCCAGTAAACTCTCTACAGCCAAAATCCCCTCTTTTCTCCTCTGCAGGTCTTCAGCAGTAGTCTGAAGCCCCATGGACCTTAATAACATCAGTTGGGCCTCTCTACAAAGGTCCTGGTCTTCTTCTTTCTTCAATTCCTGCCAGAGGTCTTCCGGGCCGATTTTGGACCTATAAAAATCAGCCAGGAGTGGTTTCAGTTTTTCCCGGAGGAAAAGGGACTTCTCCTCCTTACTCAAGTCCCCATCCAGACTTTTTGCTCTCTCCAGGGCAATCTCATAGGCTGTTTTTAATCTTTTCATCAGCAATTACTCCTTTCTAAAGAGATCAAAAAATCTATCCTCATAGAGGTGAAAAACTCCCCAACTATCCAGCTCTCTTTTTAAAACACCAGGATCCAGGTCACCATTCCGGACTCTGGCAAACATCTCTTCTATCTCATTCTGGGCTATAATGGGCAGGCCATCCAGATTACGGGTAATGACAGGAAATCCATATTCATTCATCCGCAGGTAACCCCTGCTTTCATAATAGGGAATCTGAGAACTGTAAACACTCTTGATTATCAATAACTGGATATATTTCATTAAAGAAACATCCCAGAGTTCATCAACACCCTTAATAACTACAGTAAATTCTTCCTGCTCATCTATAATCTTATTTTCCAGGCGGCGGAAGGTTTCCATAATCTTATAGGGAACAGTTCTCTCCCTGGCATCTTCCCTCTTATATCTCATTTTATATAAAATACCTGCCAGGTCGGGATGCCTTCTAGCTACCATCCGCAAGGCTTCCCGGGCCTCATTACTAAAGCCTTCCATATCAAGCAAATAACCCGGGGTCATCAATTTTGGTTTTTCCCAGGAAATGGTCCCTTGCCGGATCCTGGTCTCCGGGCCTTCATTTTTAAAGACTTCCAGATAAACTGGTTCTGTCAAAACATAATAATGAAGGGTAGTGGGCTTAGTGGTAGAGATTAATTCTTGCGGTTCCAACAAAATCTGTGTTTCCCTTAAAGCATATGCGATTCTTTCTGGGCTCTCCATATTCTCCCTCCCCTTATAATCTTACGCATCTTTTATTCTATTATATATTATTTATGTCTTAATTCAAGTTATTCCTGATTAATAGGCCCTTTATTCCCAACACTGCTTATAAGTAATTTTGTCTATTTTCTTTGAAATTTCCCGCTTTTTGTATTATTGGCTTATTTTTCAATTTTATTTTTTAATCTTGCAGGTTTTTTGCGATAAATTACGAATATTGTATATAGAAAACAATAAAGATACTCATTCTCAACAAACTAGATAAACATGACCAATCTTCTTTGACTGAGGGAGGTTGAATTTTGATGAAGACGGAAACGAAGATCACCTTGATTTATCTGCTTTTTGGCTTTCTCTGGATTACCCTCACAGATAACATCTTTTTTCTATTCAACGATTACGCCGAGCTTTACTCCGCAATCCACACCTATAAAGGATGGTTTTTTATAATCATCACTGCTGTAGTCTTTTATTTCATCTTACACAAGGCCATGGAAAAGGTCCGGGCCCAGAATCAGGCCTTACAGGAAAGTTATGAACAATTAGAGGCTGACCATGAAGAATTTATGGCCTTAAATGAAGAAATTATGTTAAAAAACCAGGAACTAAATGAAGGCAAAGAACGTTTACACAAGATTATGGACCTGGTCCCCCACCTGATTTTTGCCAAAGACTCCACCGGTAAATTCCTGCTTGTTAACAAGGCAGTGGCCAGTCTCTATGGTAAAACACCTGCTGAACTTGTTGGCAAAAAACATGTAGAACTCCATGATAATATCTCCCCTGAAGAGTTAGAGGTTTTTCTGGCCACGGATCAAAAGGTCCTGGAGAAAAATGAGCCTGTCCTGATAGAAGAAGAATATATCACAGATATTAATGGGCATACCAGAATATACATCACCAAGAAGATTCCTTTCAAATATTCGGAATCCATTGAAAAGGCTATCCTGGGTGTAGCTGTGGATATAACAGAGTTAAAGAAAAGTGAACAATTAATCAGGGCCTACCACCAGAAAGAAGAAAAATTCCGGGAAGAGCTGATCCTGTCTGTCAGCAGCCTCCTGGAAATTCACGACTCCTATACCGGGGACCATTCCCGGAATGTTGCAATTCTGGCCAAAAGATTGGCTGAAGAGTTATCTCTGGATCAGGAAGAAATAGAATATGCCTACTGGACAGGGATTGTCCATGATATCGGGAAAATCCTTGTTCCCCTGGAAATTCTCAATAAAAAGGGCCGGCTGGATGAAGAAGAGTTCAAGATCATCAAGAAACATCCGGAATGGGGTTACCAGAGCCTGGCCAGATCAGAGCTGCTCAGCGATATAGCCAGTTATGTCCTCTACCATCATGAAAGGTGGGATGGCAAAGGCTATCCTGAAGGACTCAATGGCAAAGATATACCTCTGGTGGCCCAGATCATAGCCCTGGCTGATACCTGGGATGCCATGTGTTCTGACCGTCCTTACCGTAAGGCCCTGGATAAAGAAACAGCCATGGAGGAAATCTACAGAAATAAAGGAACCCAATTTAATCCTGCCCTGGTTGAGCTTTTCCTTAAAATTATTACAGAGTTTTATTAAGCCAAAACAGCATGGCCTATATTGGCTAAATAAACTCCTCTACTATATTTCTGCCTTTATATTAATATTAAAAAACCTCTGTCAATAAAGCAGAGGTTTTTATATAATAAGACTCATTTAACTTAAGAATAACATTTTAGCTGTAATTTGCCTGTTAAGCCTTTTTCAGGCCTGCCTTCTCATCAAAAAAATAATTCTTCATAAAGACATAAAACAGAGCAACAAATACCCCGAGAACACCAGCAATGGCCAGGTTAAATAATTTCCTGGGAGCAACAGGACTATCCTGCACATAGGCTTCATTTAAAAATCTAAAGGGCCGGTAACTGAGCAATTTGTCCTCTAATGCCCTTTTCTCTGCCTCAAGACTACTTTTCTGTTCAACATAGATATTAAGATTACCTATCAAACTTGTTGTTAAAATACTCTTCTCTGCCGGCTCCATTCCGGACCCGATAATAAGCTCAATTTCCCTGTTTATACCTGCTATCCTCTCCCCGATTTCCTCCAGTTCCCTTTCTATATTACTAATATCCCTCTTCAGTTTTTCGGTTTTCAGCTCATAATCCCTGTCGGCCTCTTCCTTCAGGGCAGCGACAATCCCTTTCAACACCTCCCCCACCAGCTGGGGGTCATGATTTCTCAGGCTTATATCTATAATACTGGAATTACTGGAGCTCTCCACAGTCAGAGAACTGGCTATAAATCTCTGTAATCCTGCCATACCCCAGGTCCCTCATCACCGGCAGGAGCAGGGTATTACTCTTTAAATACCTGACTATATTGGCAGGTTTAGAATAAAGGCCCTCCACATTGCTCAGTTCAACGGTAGTACTGGCCTGATAAACCGGATCTGCAATCAAATAACTATAAACAGCTGCCACTAATATAAAAGCCAGGGTGATTAGACAAATAAGCCATTTATGGGACCAGATTTCCAGGATCAATTCCCGGAGATCAATTTCTTCATAATCATTAGCTAACTGATACCGGTAACCTGTATTATTCTCCAAGTAAAACACTCCCCTTCCTTATTGCTGACATTTTTACTTTTAATCAATTCTAAATCTCATTCTTCTATTATTCTACATTTTACACTGTTTCCCTGCCTTATTTTCTGATACCTAAGCTTTTTCCTCATTTTATCAGGCTCTTAATTCTTTTAAAATCTCCATAGCTACTGGCGGGCAACCGGCAATACTCTTAGTGGCCCCCCTTGTACAACTGCCAATACCGATACCCTCAAATTCTTTTCCTTTAAAACCCTGGCCGATATAAATCCTTTCTTTCAGCCTGCCCAGCTCCCCCTCTTCATCCAGCCTCTTTAAGGCATGGACCAGATTACCAAAACAGGCTGAACAGGCCTGGTCTTCCACTACATTTCTTGTAAGCCGGCTTACTTTAGCACTGGTCTTCTTTACTCTCTCCCCCTGCGGCTGGTTTAGCTCTATTATCCGGGCCTGGTCCAGGTTTGTACTCCCTATCCTCAGTTCTGCCGCCATCCTGATATAGGGTATCTCATCTACCTCATAGCCCAAAAGTTCAGCCACATACGTGTCCACCAGGACTGGATCCCTGGCAACAATGACCCGGTTCATTTGCACCGGATTACCCTTCCTCAAAATCCAGGTCCCCGTATATACCATCAACAATAATCAGGTCCTGCCGGAGGACTTTATTCAAATAGGCAATGGGCCTATGCAGGCCCAGGGTATGAAATCTCCTCTTTTCAGTATCCGGTATGCAACCCTTCATATTCTTCAAAGCACAGGTAATCCTGGTCTGGCAATGGCCTTTTAAGACCGGCACATTGATCAGATAATCTACAGCCAGGGCCTCCTGGCAGACCTTTATCTCCAAATCTCCAACCCTGAAACCCAGGGCAGGATCCTGCTGTAAATCGATCAAATCCACCCCGTATTTCCTGGCCAATTCATTATAGCCACAAACTTCAAAGGCCCGGGAGGTCCTGTCTCCAATCCAGGAACCTTCCAGGATCACTATCTTCCTACAGCCTTTTTCCTGGAGATATTCGATGATCCCGGCTACCAATTCCGGGTCAGTAGTAGCTCCCTCCTCTGACTTACTGGCCAGAACCAGGTTTGGTTTGATACCAATATATTGCCCGGGATTGGGTTCTTCTTCAAGCCTGATTTTCTCCAGTATCTTCTTGACCATCTCTTTGGGTTCAGCACCATAAAGGATATAAAGTTCATTCATCTCCATAATTACCTGGCACCTCCCTTATACTTATAAAAAGAAAACCCTATTTCAGGAGTTTCCCTTGAAATAGGGATTATTCATTATAATAAAATCACTTTCAACTACTGGCTATCTCATCATTAGCTTCCATCATGCCCATTTCCGCCATATCCTTCCGGTTTGGTTTATAGGTTTCAACCAGGTCCATAAGCAGCCTGATAATAGCTATAGCATTATCCTGGCAACTTTCCTCCCATAAATCCTCCAGAGCCGCCGCCAGTGCAGCATCATCAATCTCCTCCAGCCTGGTGATGAAAATCCGCTCATGTTCAGTGCTGATATTATTCTCTGTATCATGCAAGAGTTCTTCATAAAGCTTCTCTCCAGGCCTGAGCCCGGTAATCTCTATATCAATATCTTCACCCAGTTTTAAACCGGAGAGTTTAATCAAGTCTTTAGCCAGATCGATAATCTTCACCGGTTCACCCATATCCAGGACAAAGACCTCGCCTCCCCTGCCCAGAGCTGCTGCCTGGATCACCAGCTGTACCGCCTCCGGTATGGTCATGAAATACCGGGTTACCTCCTCATGGGTCACCGTAACCGGCCCGCCTGTGGCAATCTGTTTCTTAAAAAGAGGAATCACGCTGCCATTGCTGCCCAATACATTACCAAA
>Ga0208564_1002101_pt1 | contig 16092 bp, 18 predicted proteins | sample AD_UKC073_MetaG_FD_184439 | JGI IMG/M metagenome (GOLD analysis project Ga0208564, IMG submission 184439) | Active sludge microbial communities of municipal wastewater-treating anaerobic digesters from USA - AD_UKC073_MetaG (SPAdes) (version 2) | ecosystem: Engineered > Bioreactor > Anaerobic >... | reverse complement strand
GATAGTGGTAAAGACTGGGTAAAAGCGATAAAGCAACTGGTCACTGTTTGAATTGATTTGTATAAATATTGGGTTTCTATTTATTTACCTACTAATGCTTGACACAAACATAGATTAAGGAATATCTTGACACATATATAATCATGGGCTATAATATTTTAAACGTCTTCTTGAGTAGAGAGAGGGGAGTAGGATGATAATAGAAATAATGGATACTACACTGAGGGATGGTGAGCAGACCTCAGGGGTTTCCTTTACTGATGTAGAAAAATTAAATATTGCTAAATTTCTTTTAAGAGAAGTTAAGGTAGATAGGATTGAAGTTGCTTCTGCCAGGGTTTCCAATGGTGAATTGGAATCAGTAAAGAGAATTACCGAATGGGCCAATAAGAGAGGTTATCTGGATAGGGTAGAAGTCCTGGGCTTTGTTGATGGGAAAAAATCCATTGACTGGATCCGTCAGGCTGGAGCAAGAGTAGTAAATCTTTTATGTAAAGGCTCCCGTAGGCATGTGGAGGTCCAGTTAAGAAAAACCCTGGAAGAACATGTAAAGGATATAAAAGAGGTAATAGATTATGCCAGCCAATTTGGAATGGATATTAATATCTATCTGGAAGATTGGTCAAATGGGATGAAGGATTCACCGGATTATGTTTTTTCTTTCCTGGAGGCTTTAAAGGAGGAAAATATAAAAAGATTTATGTTGCCTGATACTTTAGGTGTATTGAATCCTGACAGGACTGCAGAATATTGTTTACAGGTTGTCAGCAGATTTCCTGAACTATCTTTTGATTTTCATGCCCATAATGATTATGGCTTAGCTATTGCCAACTGCCTGGCAGCCATAAAGGCCGGGATAAAGGGAATCCATACCACAGTAAACGGCCTGGGTGAGAGGGCAGGAAATGCAGAGCTGGCTGTTACTGTAGTGAATATCCATGACCACCTGGGAATCAAGACAGGAATTAATGAGGAAAAATTGTATGAAATCAGCAGCCTGGTAGAGAGGTTCAGTGGGGAAAGGGTTCCTGCCAACCTGCCGGTAGTAGGAGGTAATGTATTTACACAGGTCTCCGGAGTACATGCTGATGGTGATAATAAAGGAAACCTTTATTTTAATGATTTGCTGCCTGAACGGTTTGGCCGGACCAGGCAATATGCCCTGGGAAAAACCTCCGGCAAGGCCAGCATCAAAAAGAACCTGGAACACCTGGGTATCCAGCTGGATAAAGAATCACTGGAAAAGATATCGGAAAAAATCACGGAGCTGGGGGATAAGAAAAATAATATCACCCTGGAGGACTTACCCTATATAGTTTCTGAAGTGCTGGGTGACCGGATTCTGGAAGAGAAAGTAAAGCTGGATAATTATTATATAGCCAATGCCCATGGTTTGCGGCCAATGGCCAACCTCAGTATCTATATAGACGGGGAGAAATATGAGGCCTCGGCTACAGGTGGAGGGCAGTATGATGCCTTCATGAATGCCCTGGCTAAAATCTATAAAGATATCAAGAAGGAATTACCGGAACTTACCGATTATATAGTCACAATACCACCTGGAGGCAAAACTGATGCCCTGGTGGAAACTGTTATTACCTGGAATTACCAGGGAGAGGAATTCAAGACAAAGGCCCTGGATCCAGATCAGACCACAGCAGCAATTATTGCTACAATGAAGATGTTAAATTATCTGGAGAATTATTTTGCCCATTAAGAAGAGGAAAGTACCTATCAGTCAAGAATAGTATTTAGTAGCAGCGATAAAGGAGGTATAAGTATGGCAATATTACAGGATAGAGGAGCCTGTCCCAATATCAATGTAAATAAAAAGGAATGTTCATGTTTTTCTACTAACTGTAGCCGGCATGGTTTCTGCTGTGCCTGTTTAGAATATCACAGGAAAAATGGTGGTTTGCCTGCTTGTTTAAAATAGTAAAATGAGGTATAATACAGATAATTATTGTATAATATAAAGTTAATTCTTTGAAAGCTGTAAAATAAAAAATATCGGTACAGTTGGCAATAGTAGCAAATAAAAAACAGCGAGCAGGGATGGTGAAAGCCTGTAAATTTGCGAAAAGGCACCAACATCAGGATGTACAGACAGGAAAGTGGCTGGCAATATGCCGGCAACTGGGGTGGAACCGTCCTGCAATGGACCCTCAGGTTATTAAACCTGAGGTTTTTTGATTTATATAGAAAAATATTTAGGAGGTAAGGAAGATGACAGCAAATCTAGCTGGGGAAGAATTAATGAATAAGATTGTTTCATTATGTAAGCGGAGGGGTTTTATTTATCAGAATTCAGAGATCTATGGGGGTATGGCCAATACCTGGGATTACGGTCCTATGGGTGTTGAATTAAAAATGAATATTAAGAATGCCTGGTGGAAGGACTTTGTCCGGGAGCGGGATAATGTGGTGGGCCTGGATTCTGCCATCATCATGCACCCCGATATCTGGAAGGCTTCCGGCCATCTGGACAGCTTCAATGATGCCCTGATTGACTGTAAGAGCTGTAAATCCCGTTTCAGGGCAGATCATCTTATCGAAGATGCTCTTGGATTAGATGTAGAAGGAAAAACCGAGGCGGAGATGACAGAAATTATCCGCCAGGAAGAGATTAAGTGTCCTGTCTGTGGCAGTAAGGACTGGACTGATGCCCGTTCCTTTAACCTGATGTTTAAAACCTTCCAGGGGGTAGTTGAGGATTCTACCAGTGTTGTTTATCTTAGACCAGAAACAGCCCAGGGTATCTTTATTAATTTTAAAAATGTTGTAGATACAATGAGGGTCAGCCTGCCTTTTGGAATTGGCCAGATTGGGAAAGCCTTCCGTAATGAAATTACTCCAGGCAACTTTATTTTCCGGACCAGGGAATTTGAACAGATGGAGTTGCAGTTTTTTGTAAAGCCTGGGGAAGATGATGATTGGTTTGCCTACTGGAAAAAATATGCCCTGGACTGGTTGATAGGCCTGGGTATTTCAGCCGATAATTTAGCTTATCATGATCATGCACCGGAAAAACTGGCCCATTATTCCAAAGCAACCACTGATATTATCTATAAATTCCCCTTTGGCTGGGAAGAACTGTGGGGTATAGCCAATAGGACAGATTTTGACCTGAGCACTCATATGAAACATTCAGGCAAGAAAATGACCTATTTTGATAATGAGAGTGGTGAGCATATTGTCCCCTATGTAGTAGAACCATCAGTGGGTGTTGACAGACTCCTGCTGGCCTTTTTAGTGGAAGCCTATACTGAGGATGAGGTAGATGGTGCTACCAGGGTTTATTTGAATCTTTCTCCAGAGTTAGCCCCTGTTAAGGCTGCTGTCTTCCCCTTAAGCAAGAAGGAGCCCCTTGCCAGTATGGCCAGAGAACTTTATGATAAGTTAAAGAAGGTCTTTAATGTGGAATATGATGAAAGTGGTAGTATTGGTAAGCGCTATCGCCGTCAGGATGAGATCGGGACACCTTATTGTATTACAGTAGACTTTGATTCAGTGGAGGATAAAAAGGTAACCATCAGGGATAGAAATACCCTCCAACAGGATCGGGTAGAAATAGATAGGGTTCTTGATTATCTCCTGGAGAGGATTTAATAAAACCAAAAAATAAAACAAACCTGGTTTTAATACCAGGCAGAATAAACTCCCTGGCCATTTTGGGCCAGGGAGTTTTTTGATCCAGTTATGTTATTCAAAAGATAATAAATTGATAATAGCTATTTATTTCCCGGTTTCTGCCTGCCAGATTAACGGGGAACACCGATAAACATCTCTACATAAATATAGCCCTGTTTGGCCTTTTTTACCCCAATACCTACATGGGTGAAATTGGGGTTCAGGATGTTTTTACGGTGGCCACTGGAATTCATGAGGGCGGTATGGGCTCTACTGGTAGAGGTGTTTTTGGCCAGATTTTCCCCTGCATACTGGTATTCTATGCCAAATTCATCCATCATATCAAAGGGATTACCATAGGTAGGGGAATTATGACTGAAATAATTATTATCAATCATATCCTGGGCCTTTATCCTCGCTACCCCTGCTAATTGGGAGTCTTTTTGCAATACCGGCAAACCATTTTTAGCCCTTTCCTGATTAATTAGACTAAATAGTTGGTTTTCCTGTCCAGTATCTACATTATCAGCTGCAGGAACAGTTTCTTTTTCGCTATCAGTTCTGTCTCTCTCATCTAGCGCCTCTTCCGGGGCTTCTGGCCTTCTTCCTCCAGGTGTTTTTTCTCCTTCTCCCGGTATATTTTCTACTGGTTTATCTTCTGTAGTCCCTGCTGGACGTTCCGGTATTACAGGTTGGGGCATCCGGGCTTCTGTCTTACTGACTACAACTGGCTCAGTTTTTCTGCCATCAATACAACCAATCCGGTAATTTTCCAGCCTGATAACATACCAGTCATCAATCCTGGCCAATACCCTGACCACATCTCCCTTTTGTATAGTGGCTATAGTATTATAGCTTTCACTTGCCCCAGCCTTTACTTCCAGGTCTTCTAAAGCCCGGGCATTCTTTACATCAGCTATTTTAAAGATTGAGGATTCCATGGGATCAAAGGCCTGTCCAGTATCATTGGTTTGATTATCACAGGAAACCAGGAAAAATGCAGATAGCAAGAGGATGATAGGAATTGCAATTTTAGCTATGGGCCTGAGCATAAGAACCTTCCTCCTTTTTTATTTATATTATTTTCCTATTTTCAGAGGAATATTTCCTGAATTTTATTTCTTTTATAATAAAAAGAAGACAGGATATGATATAATAAGGAAAGAAAGAGAGAAAGGGGGACAAGTGATTTATGGAAAATTTTGTATTTCAAAATACCACTAAAATTGTATTTGGAAAAGGTACAGAGAATCATGTTGCTAACGAGATTAAGGGATTGGGGAAAAATGTTCTCCTCCATTATGGGGGAGGGAGCATAAAAAAATATGGCCTGTATGACAGAATAGTAGCTTCTCTTAAAGAAGCTGGCCTAAATTTTGTTGAATTAGGTGGGGTCCAACCGAATCCCCGTTTAAGCCTGGTCTATAAGGGAATAGAACTCTGTCGTGAAAACAAGATCGACTTCATATTGGCTGTTGGTGGAGGAAGTGTTATTGATTCTGCCAAGGCTATTGCCATTGGGGTTCCTTATCAGGGTGATGTCTGGGATTTTTATACTGGTAAGGCTCAAGTGGAAGAAGCCTTGCCTATTGGAGTGGTTTTAACTATAGCAGCAGCCGGTAGTGAATCAAGTCCTGGTTCTGTAATTACAAAAGAAGAGGGTGAACTGAAAAGGGATTGCCTTTCCGATTTGATTCGGCCAAAGTTTGCTATTTTAAATCCAGAACTTACATATACCCTGCCGGAAGAGCAAACATTATATGGAGCAGCAGATATAATGGCCCATCTTATGGAAAGGTATTTTACCCAGACCAAAGATGTAGATTTTACAGATAGACTCCTGGAAGGGGCCCTGAAGACTATAATCAAAAATCTTCCTATTGTTTTAAAGGATCCACAAAACTATGGGGCCAGGGCACAAATCATGTGGGCCGGTACAGTTGCCCATGGTGATTTGCTGGGTACAGGCCGGATTGGAGATTGGGCTTCCCATAATATTGAGCATGAATTGAGCGGTATCTATGATGTTGCCCATGGAGCAGGACTGGCAGTAATCTTTCCCGCCTGGATGAAATATGTCTATAAAGAAAATATAGCCAGGTTTGCCCAATTTGCAGTAAGGGTCTGGGATGTGGAGGCAGACTTTAATAATCTGGAAGAAGTGGCTTTAGAGGGTATCAGGAGGATAGAAAATTTCTTTAAATCAGTTGGTTTACCAGTGACTCTGGGAGAACTGGGTATTCCAGAGGATAAGCTGGAATTAATGGCAGAAAAATGTACAGAAAGAGGTCCTGTAGGAAATTTCAAAAAACTATTTAAAGAGGATGTCCTCAAAATTTACAGATTAGCAATATAAATATGGAAGGTAATATAATAAATACAGGGGATATATCTATTTATATCCCCTGTAAATGTATATTTAGAAATAACCATTCATAAAACCAATTACCAGCAGGATAAGAATCAAGAAGAGGATAAAGGCTAAACTATCATCTTTATAGCCTTCAAAATAGTTTCCCATAAATTCACCTCCCAATTAAATCTGCAGATTTGCAATAGTAAATTTTTCTTTATTAGCTTTCACTATAGAAGCCAGGTATACCCAGTATAAGCAGAATTAAAATCAAGAAGATTAGAGCACTTCCTCCACCGTAGCCTTTGCCCATATTTAATCCTCCTTTGTATTATTTGTTATATATTATGCAATAAGAATTTTACTGGTGAATAATATAGTCAACAAATTCCGATAAATATAAAAGCTCTATTCCCTGAAAAAGAATAGAGCTTGAAAAATTTTATATGGTATTGTCCTTATATCAATTTTAAATCGAGTTTATTTAATTTTACTATTATTAGTTTTTTTAATGTATCTCTACATCATTGGCCCCATTATCCCGGAAAATGGAGGCTATGTCTTCTATCTCATCTTCATCAGCATCCATTAGATCAACTGCTGCCAGTATTTTTCCACTCTTGACTTCATTTTCATAATAATCTCCCCGTTCCCGTGGTATCCCCATATCAACCAGGCTACCAGCAATACCACCGGCAGCTACACCTGTTAAGCCTGCTGCAATAGGACCTGCTGCCAGAATGGGGCCAATACCGGGAATAGTTAAGGCTCCAAGACTGGCGGCAATACCAGCCAGGCCACCTATCGCACCACCTGTGGCTGCTCCATCGGCCAGGTTCTGATCCATATATGGACTATCTTCTCCATCATCTTTAGCAATTAGAGATATTTCTTCTTCAGTAAAACCCAGGTCTTCTATCTCTCTAAGGGCACTTTCAGCACTTTCTTTGTCATCAAATACTCCTATTACTGTTGACATTTAATACCCCCTTAAATATTTAACTTTACTCTTATCCTTGCCTTATCTGGAAAAAATAATACAGTTATTTTTTAACATTTATAAAGAAAGATAAGACAATCTTGACAGAGGCTCAAAAATATAATATTATTTTGAATGGAGATTCATATATTACTTATGAGGTGGTAAAGTGCCGAAAATTATCGATAATATAGAGCAGAAGATCTATGAAAATGCTCTGTCTTTGTTTGCCGCAAAAGGCTATAACCAGGTAAGCATGAAAAATGTTGCAGAAGCAAGCGGGATAGCTGTCGGTACATTATATAACTACTACTCTAACAAGCTGGATCTATTTTTAAGTGTTTTTAAAGAACATATCAATCAGGTCTATTTAAAACTAAATGAACTGATAGAAAAAGACAGGGATCCAGGGGAATGTATAGTTGTTCTCTATGATGAGTTGGTGAAAATCGGAGGTTTCAGTGAAGAACTTATCAAGGATGATATTATTAAACGTAATAATGATTTAATTAATTCCATCAGGGATAATCTCATTGAAAAGACCAGGAAGCTCATTAAAAAAATTAGAAAAACATATCAAGGAATGGATCTGGCTTTTTTCAAAAAAAATGAAGAGAGGATTACCCGGATAATTCTTCTGGCTATTATAGATTTTGCCAGGGAGTTTCCCGATTATAGGGAAGAAAACATTGCCTTTATCAACAGATTAATAAAAACAATCTAAAGAGACATTTTTTCCTTAAAGCATAAATAACAATTCATAAAGGAAACAAATTTAATATTTTATACATTTATATTTATAGCAATTAAATACAGAAAGAAAGGAGGTAAGAGCATGGAAAAGATCAAAATCCTTGCAGATAGCACCTGTGATTTATCAGAAGAAATACTTAAAGAAAATAATATTTCCCTTATACCTTTTTATGTTACCATTGGAGAGGAAAAATATAAGGATAGAGAAACCTTAACTACCAGAGAATTATACCAATATGTAGAAAAACATGGGGAATTACCTAAAACCAGTGCTCCTACTCCGGAAGACTTCAGAAGATTTTTCCAGCAATATGTAGAAGAAGGTTACCAGATCATCTACATATCTATTTCTTCAGATTTTTCCTCTGGTTATCAAAATGCCAGTCTTGCTGCCCGGGATTTTGCTGAAGGCCAGGTAGATGTTGTGGATTCACGTAACCTCTCTACGGGTATTGGTTTACTGGTTATGAAGGCAGTAGATCTGCTTAAAGCTGGCAAAAGCAAAGCAGAGATAGTAAATCATTTAAATGAAATCATTCCACTGGTAAGAACAGCTTTTATAATTGATAATATGGATTACTTACATAAGGGTGGACGCTGTACCAGTTTACAGAAGTTTCTTGGAAATATGCTCAAATTTAGAGTAGAGATCAGGGTTGTGGATGGTAAAATGGAGGCTGCTTCCAGAATCAGGGGAAGTAAAATCAAGGCTTATGACAAACTGATCAACAATCTGAAAGAAGATCTGCCCAATGTTGATAAAACAAGAGTCTTTGTAACCCATTCAATGGAAGATGAAGGAGCAGAGTACTTAAAGGAAGAACTGGCTAATTTAAATCATTTTAGCGAAATCCTTGAAACAAAGGCAGGCTGTGTAATTTCATCCCATTGTGGGCCAGGAACTATCGGTGTTTTATATATAAAATAAAGTAATAATATTATGATCCTGAAAAATCTTAATAATTATTATAAAAAAATACCAAAAAAAAGGAATTAAATCTTTAGTAGAGAAATATAAATATAAGGATTTTGTCCAGGGCAAAAGCTTTACACTTTATGGGAGGTGCGAATAAGGAGAGGATTATAAATTATGTGGTTATATGTCTTGGTTCTGGTGGTGCTCTCTGCTGTAATGGCAGGAGTCCTTCAGTACGTATTTAAGGAAATGGAGGTTCCAGGAGGCTATTGGAACAGGTTGGTAGGGTCCGTAATTGGTGCCCTGGTAGGAGACCTGGTTCTTAACGACTGGGGTTGGATGTTGGCAGGTTATAATGTTATTGCAGGTATAATTGGTTCTTTTCTGTTAGGCTGGCTCTATATTTATCTGGTCAACAGGTATATTGTTGAAAGAAGTGAAAAGACACAGGAATCTGCTTAATATAATCTGCTAAATTCTAGACTGCATATTTTATAAAAAAATAAACCTCCCATAAAGTGTTATTGCTTTGAATAGGAAAAAATCGCGGTGAAGATTATTATAAATCTCACCGCGATTTTTTGTTAGCCTTTTGGGCGCCAGTCCCGGTCCCAATCCCGGCCACAACCAGGATCTCTATAGCGGTCCCTATCCCGGTCCCTGTCACAATCCCAATCCCAATCCCTATCCCATCTGTTTCTATCCCTATCCCAACGTCGTCTGTCCCGTTCCCAATCCCTATCCCAGTCCCATTCCCGATCTCTGTCCCGATTTCTTTCTCTATTCCAATTGGATTCATTATCCCGGTTTCTATCTCTCATGGGGATTGGGCCACCGGTTGTATTTTCATAATAATGTCTATGATTTTCTACTACACTTGTTCTTCCATCCATTCTATGAATATGGCCTCCGGGAGTTCTTATTGCCGGGCCAGTTCTTCCCCTATAGAAATGGCGGTGGCCATCATCTCTGGTGGTCCAGCCACTATATTCGTGGTAATGGCTTTCACCGGATGGAATTGCCGGGCCAGTAGTGCCGTTGTAATTATGAAAATGATTATAATCTACACTGGTACTGCCGCTATAGTCATGCACATGATTAGCACTTTGGCTGTAATTTCCCACATTATCAACTCCTTTTCAGGCAATTCTTTACATTATTTTACGCAGGAGAGAGTAAATATGTTCAATTTTTTTACAGGTTTCGGTATAAAATAACTTTCCCTGTGGTAAATATAAGATAAGTAAAGAAGTAAAAGGAGCTTAGTATGAAGTTATTTATCTTTATCTTTTTGCTCTTATCAACAGAAATTTATGGTCATAAACCCCTTGACACCTCTAATCCTGCTACCAGGACTGAGCCCATAGTAATAGAAAGGCACAGGATCTCCTGGGCTGCCTATAATAGTCTGCAGGATGAAAGAGATGTCCATTATTATAAGCTGTCTTCTGTAAAAAAGGGGGAAAGGATCTATGCCTCCATCTATATCCCCAGGATAGAAAGGCTGAAGGATTTTAATCCTGTCTTGGGGCTCATAGGGCCAGGTCTGGAAAGGGAACTGGCTGGTATAGAGGAAGAGATCCTGGTTGAATTGTTGGAAATACATCCAGGAGAAGGGGTAATTTTAAGGAAAAATGAGAAAAAGTCTAAAATCTTTTTTGAACCCTTTACTCAGACAAATTACTGGGAAAAACAAGACTTAGAGTTAACTGCTCCTCTTCATGGCGATTATTATCTGGTGGTTTTTGATCCAGCTGGCGAGGGAGATAAATATCTTTTATCCATAGGAGAAGAGGAGAGGTGGGGTTTAAAGGATCTGGGCAAATTCCCTGCTATCTGGTGGAAGGTCAGGATTTTTGCAGAAAAGAAAATCTCCACCTATATAGTAACAGGAATCTTTCTTCTGGGAGTCTCCTATTTTCTTTATTCAATACTAAAAGGCTTGAAATAAAAAAGAGCCATGGTGGATAATGGCTCTTAAATAAAAGCTAACAAATTACTTATTTTAATCTGTGTTCTCTGGAATCAGGGCCTGGAGCAATTCATCACGCCACTGGTCCTTAACCGGATCATATATGCCAAAACCAGAATTAAATTCCCAGTAAGCCCAGGGGATATTACGTTTTTCTGCTTCCCGGGCCACAAAGTTGGTCCATCTAATCCGGGATTCCAGATCTGCTCTTTCATAGGCCCCAAATTCCCCCAGATAAAGGGGGCGTTTGTTTTCCTGGGCCCATTTTACAGCTCTATCCAGTTCAAGTTCAATCATCCTTTTTTCCCTGAATGCGCCAGTCCAGGTTTTGCCTAGCCAGGCATTGGCTCCTTCAGCCCAGATTGCTCCCTGATGGGTAAATTCAAAAGGATTATAGTAATGGAAGGTAACGATTATATTTCTATCATCTTCCGGGAGTTTAAGCTCTCTTAAACCATCTATATTGTTCCAGTAAGCTCCTCCTACAACCAGTATCCTGTCCGGATTTGTTTCCCGGATTATTTCAATAGCTTCCATAAGATATTGGTTCCATAGAGAAGCAGTAAGTTTATTCTGTGGTTCATTGAGGATTTCAAAATAAAGAGTATCAGGATGATCTTGATAACGTTCAGCTATCTGTTTCCAGATGGCTAAAAACCGCTCTTTATGCTTTGCAGGTTCAGTCATAATTTCTTCATAATGGTGGACATTTATAATAGTAATTAAGCCATAGGCTTCTGCCTGTTCAATCACCTCATCAATTCTCTGGAAAAAGCTTTCCTCAATCTCATAGGGAGGGTTTTTATCAGTATAATCCGACCACCTGATAGGAACCCTGACATGATCAAAGCCAGCCTCCTTTGCCAGCTGTAAATATTCTTCTTTCAGTATAGTTCCCCAGCTTCCTTCCCTGTAAGGAGACTCCAACATATTACCCATATTTATTCCCCTACAAATATTGAGTACAGGTGGATAATCAGCTAATTCACTGGCTATTATTTCTATTGTATGAGAGGAGAATAAAAGTATTAATAAAAAAAGTAAACCTGTAAATTTGATCATGCTACACCTTCCCCTTTGTATGTTTTTAAAATATAATTCTCTAAACAGAAAAAAACTCCTGTTTAATTATGTAATATAAAACATAAAGGTAGTAGGTATTAATGATCAAATACAGGTTTACTATTAATTAACTAATTATTTATTTTATTTATTTTTCCCCTTTATCTTTACTATTCACCGTCATCGCCTATTGCATCGACAGGACAGGATTCCATGGCAGCTATTGAAGCTTCTCTTTCTTCATCGTTATCAGGCTGCTTATAAACAAAAGCATGATCACCATCATCGCTTAGTTTAAAGTTTTCAGGAGCTTCTGTTTCACAAATACCACAGGCTATGCAGGAATCATCTACATAAAAGGGTCCAGCAACATTGTCCGCAAATTTGTTTTCGGGATTGGCCATTAGCTTATTCCTCCTCTTTATATATTTTTAAATTTATTATATCCTAATTCTGGTTTAATTACTATATTATATATGAAAAAAATGAAAAATTTTCTTGAAAAAATATATAAAGCAAATTATACTGATAATACAAATCTTTGTAAATTGAGAGAACTTAAGAAATTCTTTTGTGTAGGTGTTGAAAAGAAATTTTCCAATTAGCAGAAAATATATGTTGATTTTTATAATATCTTTATTAGTAGTTATATTTTTGGGAGCCTGTGAGAATTTACCCCTGCAAGTTCCTGTAACTGCTGATGTTGGTGTCAAAGCCCTGGAAAAGGCAAGGGATGTAATAGGCGCTCCGTATGTTCTGGGAGCAAGAGGACCCGATGAGTTTGACTGCTCTGGCCTTATTACCTGGGCTTATAAAAAGGCTTTGGGGAAAGATGATATCTTTAGAGTTAATAATAAGAAAGCAAGAGATGTTAATATGCAGGATTTATGGCAATATAATGTTGTAGCTCTGGAAAAAGGGGATATTATGCCAGGAGATATAGTTTTTATAACTATTGATGGGAAGAAGATTACTCATGGTGGTTTATTCATCAGATGGATAGATGATAATGAGTTTGAATTTATTAATGCCTCTTCATACTATGGGAAGGTAGTTATTGACACCTGGAATATAGAAGGACTCAAGCGGGGCCAGTACTTCGTGGGTGCTGGTAGACTTACAATTACATATTAATGTTAGCCGCCTTATTGGCGGTTTTTTTATATACTTGAGTAAAAAGAAGATGGCTAAAGGACTGCAAATCCTCTGTCCTGGATCTGTCGCCATATTGTCGCCATTTTTTCTGAAATCGGGTGATTTTTGTTGATATTAGATGATATGGCAAAAATGAAGAATGCCGTCAAACCAACGATTGACGGCATTTCCTGATATCCTTTAAAATGTATGGTGCCGAAGGCGGGGCTCGAACCCGCACGGTCTATGTGACCACTAGTCCCTCAAACTAGCGCGTCTGCCAGTTCCGCCACCTCGGCATGTTCCTAGGCTCGATATATAATATAACATATCCCCTTATTTCTGTCAACAGAAATTTTGCTAAAAAAACATAGCATATGAAGGAATTTTGTCTCTTAGAGAGAACTATCAATTAGGAATTAGTAAGTTGAACACATTAAAAGGAAATAATGGTAAATCATTAACTTTAAGAAAGGGGTTGCTTTTGGTGGAAAAGGCGAAGCTGAAAAAAATATATATAGCTATTGGAATAGCTATACTCTTACTGGCTATAGGGTTTTACCTTTATTATTTTTATCCCCAGGTAATACCAGGTCTGGCCAGCACCTCTTTAAAACAGGATGTACATATTTTATTAATTGGTCTTGATGATAGAGAGAGTGTAGTGGAAGGAGAGGTGTCGGCAGATGCCCTTGTATTGGCACAGCTACTTGTAGATGGCAAAGAAATAAAAATCACTAATATAGTCTTAAATGAAACAGTAACTTTTGGAGAAAAAATTGAAAAGGAGCAATTAGAGACTTTTCTGACTGGAATAGGGAAGTTAGCCGGGGTAGACCTGAATTATTATTTTACCATCAGCTATCAGGGATTTGTAGAGCTTGTTGATAAACTTGGTGGAATTACTATCACCAGGGAAGAGGAACTAAATGTTCCAGATCTTGATCTGGCTTTAAGACAGGGGAATAACACTTTATCTGGCTCAGCGGCATTAAATTATGCCCGTTTCTTCGACTATACTAAAGATGAAGCAGAAAGAGTAAAAAGGCAACAGGAAGTTATCAGTGCTATTATTGATAAAGCTCTTAATGAAACTACCCTGGTAAACATACCACAAATGTTTAATACAGCTATTACTACCTATAATTCAGTAGATACTAATCTTGAATATACTTTAGTAGTTGACATAATTGAGTATTTGATGAAGAATAGGGAATTGAGCATTAACTATGGTCTTATTACAGAAGGTGCTGATTAATATATTATTTTAAGTAGAAAAAAAGAGATATAGAAAGTAATAAAGATATTTTAGTTAATAATCCTTAATAATAAAGGTTTAAAGTAATTGACTTAAATGGGTTTTTTGTATATACTTATCATTGCTGGCAACACTACAGTGTTGTCAAAGGGCGAATAGCTCAGCTGGGAGAGCACCTGCCTTACAAGCAGGGGGTCACAGGTTCGAGCCCTGTTTCGCCCACCATCTAATAACTTGTTGTATTAGGGGGCGTAGCGTAGTGGTTTAACGCGCCAGCCTGTCACGCTGGAGATCGTGGGTTCAAATCCCATCGCCCTCGCCAGTGGTGAGATAGCTCAGATGGTAGAGCAGTGGACTGAAAATCCACGTGTCGGCAGTTCGATTCTGCCTCTCACCACCAATAAGCGGGAATAGCTCAGCTGGTAGAGCATCACGTTGCCAACGTGAGGGTCGCGAGTTCGAGTCTCGTTTCCCGCTCCAATTCATAAAAGTTCCTGATTTTATCAGGAACTTTTCTTTTATTTAAACAGGTTTTGTTGTCAGGAATCCCCTGGTTTAACTGATTGAGTTTTTTGGTTATGGGGAGATGAGAATTAAAAAAACAGTTGACTTATTCTTGACATAAAGAACTCCTGATGCTATAATACTAATTGCCATTAGAGGTTAATTAATGTGGCGGCATAGCCAAGAGGTAAGGCAGAGGACTGCAAATCCTTTATTCCTCGGTTCGAATCCGAGTGCCGCCTCCAATTGATAAATGTTGATATGACAATGAATTAAGCCCTCTTTAAGTAAGAGGGCTTTTTTCATAAATTCTTATTTTGGTGCCGTAAAGGTGCCATTATTAAATAGTTATGAAAATGACACACGGGAAATAAGCCTAAGTCTACTAACAAAACTGGCCAATCTGTACGGCAAAAGTATTGACTATTTTATTGGTTTTGATGATTACCTAATATTAGTTTTGAGATTAAGGGCTGTTTTTTTATTTAGAATAAAAAGAAGGAACTTCCATTTGCTTGTAGAAATAACTGGATATGATTTTCTAAAGCTATAATAGGGGGTATTCCTGTGAATAAAAAAATAAAAATTTATTCAGATCTATCTATTATCTTATTATTATTACTGATACAATCATTACCTGTTGTAATGCTCAAACCATCAGACACAGAAGTATTAAAGGGTAACAATGTTATAGTATATTATAATTCCAGTGATAAGGCAGGAGCCACTAAAGTTTTCGAAGTACTGGAAACAGGAGCAGGAGGGATTCGTAAAAAACTGGAATTTGAAAATACAGATCCCATTGAAGTATATGTATATAAAAATCAAGAATCCTTATGGATAAGGAAGTACGGCCTGGTCACTTTATTAGGAGCACCGGAATGGTACATAGGAGATAATAAGGGAGACAAGGTATTAATAGTATCTCCAGATGCAGATACAAGGGTACATAATTCTGATAGTATCTTGAGTGCAGCGATGCATGAACTGGTACATGCAATAAATTATCAGATAAATCCGGAACTATCATATTGGCTTGATAATGGTATAGCAACATATCTGGCCGGGCAAGTACCTAATTTCAGTCTGGATTATTTTTATGATATACCTACATTAAAAGATATTAAAAGTGAAAATGAAAAAAGGTTCGGAGAAATAGGTGGATATCAGTATTCTTATACCTATATAAAATTCCTGGACAATAATTATGGTTGGGATAAGGTTTTAGAACTGCTGAAGGGCAAGAAAAGCTATGAAGAAATATTCTCTAAATCAGAGCAGGATATATATGAAGAATGGGTTGAGTTTTTAAAGCTTAATTATTAGTTGTTTTGGGTATTGATAGTGATCTTCCCCCCATTTGTCGGACACTGAGTTTAGATATATAATTAAACTCAGGAGGTGCCCACAATGGGAAGGAGAAAATATACAGAAGAATTTAAACGGGAAGCTGTAGAATTAAGTTTTAACTCAGATAAATCCTGTAAAGTAATCGCCGAAGAATTAGGAATCAATTATAATCTCTTGATCA
>Ga0208564_1002097_pt1 | contig 16115 bp, 10 predicted proteins | sample AD_UKC073_MetaG_FD_184439 | JGI IMG/M metagenome (GOLD analysis project Ga0208564, IMG submission 184439) | Active sludge microbial communities of municipal wastewater-treating anaerobic digesters from USA - AD_UKC073_MetaG (SPAdes) (version 2) | ecosystem: Engineered > Bioreactor > Anaerobic >... | reverse complement strand
TGTCCTGAACGAGACCTACTACGAGTTGATCCGCCGATTCGCTAATGAGTTGGAGAAGGAGAATAGTGTCCTGTTCGTTCACGGTTTTTCCTTCCGAGATGAGCACCTCCGTGACGTTGTGCTGCGTGCCGCTCGCGCGAATCCGACACTCCAAGTGATTGTCTTCTGCTACGGCCGGGCCGATCGTGCGGAGTACCAGAAGCTGGTCCCCGACATCGACGTCAAAAACAGCAACATTCTCTTCATCGTTCCCGCGGTTCCCGAGGACGGTAATGACGAGATCAAAGCGACTCTCGATGCTGTGACCCGCGACTACTTCGCTCCGATCATTGCGGACAAGTTCGCCGAGCCGGACCAGCGGATCGAGCTTGGTATCCGTATCTCGTCGGGCGAGAACGCTGATGCTTGAGGGCGACGCTGTTGAGCAGGAAGATGTCTTCCGGGTTGGTCGCGTCGTCTCGGTCGAGGGAAGGCAGGTTCACGTGGCCGTCGACAAGCTCAAGAACGGCGCGCACCTGCTCTTTCGGGGCGGCATCGTCCGCAACGTCGCGGTCGGAGGCTACCTCAAGATCACCAAGGGGTTTTCGGAACTGATCGCCAAGGTCGACGGCGAGCTCATCGAACAGGATCGCAGCGCGTCCCCCATCTACAAGCGCGGAGTCGATCCGATGAACCGCCGGCTCCAGGTCAGTCTGATCGGGTATATCGAGGGCGGGCGCTTCGAGCGGGGAGTACGAGAGCTGCCTCTCCTCGACAACGAGTGCTTCATCCTCACGGAGGCTGAGTTTGGACTCATCCACTCCTTCGTCGAAGATTCAGACACGCCCATCGAGGTGGGTGTCCTCGCGATGGAACCGACACAGAGCGTGTCCGTGGGTGTGAACTCCATCTTCGCGAGCCACGTTGGAATCTTCGGCAACACTGGCAGCGGCAAGTCGTACACGCTGGCCAAGCTCTACCACGAACTGTTCGCGCGATACGGCGCATTGGATACCTTCCGCCAACGGTCACAGTTCGTTCTGATTGACTTCAATGGGGAGTACCTCAACCGCGACGCTTCGGGCGGGGACAACCGATCCACTTCTGTGATGACGAGTGATGCGAATAAGCGCGAGTACGCGCTAAGCACTCGTAGCGGTAGTGGTCCACGTCTACCGCTTCCATCGAACGCGGTCAGCGACCTCGCCTTCTGGACGGTACTCCTCGACGCCACAGAGAAGACACAGGCCCCATTCCTCGCGCGCGTCCTCAACAGCGACTACTGGGATCGACGGCTCGCAGACCCCAACGACCTTTCGACCGTTCTTGGCGACATGGTCCTCCGCGCCACGAAGAGCAGCGACAAGTCCGTCGACCGACAGACGCTACTGAACCTCCTGGCTGAGGTCCAGACCTGTCTCGGCTCGACGGCACCCCAAGAGTTGGCCGCCGTGATCGAAGATTTCCAGACGAACCTCCATTACAACGCGACGCAGGGAAAATTCTTCTGGGGAGAATGGACCAACTACGTCGATCCCGATCATTCAACCTGGGAGTCACTGACGAAGGACAAGATCGTGGCTCTCCCGATCGACTTTTCGACGATCGAGCCGGGGATCGACCTGATTCGCTTCAAGATCGTGCTCCAGTACTACAACGACATCATCAGTGGCTTCTCCAACCGCGAGCACCTGTCGCCTCTGATCAAGCGTCTTGAAACCCGAGTGCCCGACATCAAGAAGCTGATCACGGTTGAGGACGACGGCGACCAGTACGATGCGCCCTTGACGGTTGTGTCGCTGCGTGATGTCAACTTGTCGATGCGCAAGGTGATCCCGATGCTGCTGTGCAAGCATCTCTACGATCTAAAGAAGGAGACAGACCCAACCAACGCGCGGTACCTAAACCTCATTATCGACGAAGCTCACAACATATTGTCCTTGGAATCATCACGCGAGAGCGAGGCTTGGCGCGACTACCGACTTGAGACGTTCGAAGAGATCGTCAAGGAGGGCCGCAAGTTTGGGGTGTTCTTGACGCTGGCCAGCCAGCGCCCCCACGACATCTCACCGACGATCATTTCGCAGCTCCACAATTACTTCCTTCACCGTCTTGTGAACAATCTCGATGTGCTGGCGATTGAGAAGGCGGTCTCCTATCTGGACCGGGTGTCCTTCGAACAGTTACCCATCCTTCCAAGAGGCGTCTGCGTGGTCGCTGGCGTATCAGCGCAGGTGCCGGTGATCGTGAGGATCAGCCCTCTTGCACCGGAAACGGAGCCCAACAGCCGGACGATGTCTATCGCTGCCGATTGGCTGAGGCCCTTGGAAGAAGCGCCGCTCTCAGCGCTGGATTCTCCCGAAGCGCTCGGAGACGACGCTCCACCATTCGCCCAGCCGGAGTCCGAACCCTCTCCCTGGAGCAGCGAAGACCCGCCGTTCTAGGCCCTTGGACCCACGAGGGATCGGAGGGCTGAGCACGCTTGAAGCGGAAGCACTCCGTTTCCGAGGGCGGTGATCTGCTGGTTCTGCGTCAGCTCGCCAGCATCAGTGACCCATCCGGCCGGTAGCCCCATGAGCCACTCGACGAACGCTGGCGCGGGGCGAGGTCCGTCGGTGTCGTTCAGGAGCGCCGGGGCCAGGGCGGGGCGTCCGGTGATGTGTTCCCAGCGGGCGATGGCGTCGGCGTAGCGTCCCCAGCGTTGAACAGTCCGTCGATCAGGGACCACAGTGTCTCCGACCTGACTTCCACAAGTACTCCTGATCGGCCGGGACTGAGGGGCTTGTCGGGCCTGTTTGGGTGCCGGTTTTGGGGCACTAATCGGGGGTAGAGTGCGGGTGTGAGTCCGTTCGTGCGGAAGGTGAAGACCGCGTCGGGGGCGACGGCGGTCCAGATCGTCGAGAAGCGCAACGGTCGCCGCAGGATCCTCGAGCATGTGTGCTCGGCTCACGACGAGACCGAGCTCGCGGTGCTACTCAGCGCCGCCCAGCAGCGGGTCCATGGCGTCCAGGACGAGATGCTGCTCGTGGAGCAGCCCAGACGGGAACCGGTCGGGCCGATCGTGGAACACGCGTCGAGCGAGGTGCTGTGGCGGGTGCTGACTGACGCCTATGCGCGGCTCGGGTTCGACCAGATCAACGACGAAGTGTTCAAAGCGCTGGTCACGGCGCGGATCATCGAGCCGACCTCGAAGCAGGACACGCTGCGCGTGTTGGGTGACTTGGGTCTGCCGGTGCCGCACTTGAATACCCTCTACAACTGTCTGCGGCGGTGCGTGGAGCGTGACTACCGCAGCACGATCGCCGCCTCCTGCTGGGCCCACGCGACCGCCCGCGGGCCCGTGGCGCTGGTGATGTACGACCTGACCACACTGCATTTCGAGGTCACCAACGAAGACCGGCTTCGCAAGGTCGGGATGAGCAAGGAACGCCGCGTCGACCCCCAGGTCACCGTCGGGTTGCTGGTCACCGCCGACGGGTTCCCGCTCGAGGTCGCCCTCTTCGAGGGCAACAAGGCAGAGACCAAGACCCTGATCCCGGTGATTGAGCAGTTCAAGACCCGCCACGGCATCAAGGAGCTGGTCGTCGTCGCCGACGCCGGCATGCTGTCGGCGGACAACCTCAACGGCCTCGAAGACGCCGGATGCCGGTTCATCGTCGCCTCCCGCCAGTCGCACGTGCCCTACGACCTGGGCGACCACTTCGAACGCCACGGCAACTACACCCCCGACGATTCGACCATCGAGACCACCCGCGACATGGGCACCGGCCGGCAGCGACGCACCCGCCGGGTGGTGTATCACTACTCGTTCAAGCGTCACAAGCGCGACGACAAGACCATCAACGCCCAGGTCGTCAAGGCCGAGAAGGTCGCCGACGGGCTACGACCCGTCGCCCGGGACCGGTTCGTGACGGTGACCACCGACGCCGCCGGGAAGAAGGCCGAGGTCAACTGGGATGTCATCGAACGGGCCAGGTTCTGCGCCGGGTTCAAGGGCTACGTCACCAACATCAGCGCCGACGTCATGGACGGCGCAGCGGTGGTGGCCGCCTACCGGGACCTGTGGCACGTCGAGGAGTCCTTCCGGATGGCCAAGGGAGACCTCCAAGCCAGACCGATCTTCCACCGCAAACGCGAACCGATCGAGGCCCACCTGACCGTCGTGTTCGCCGCGCTCGCGGTCGCCCGGCACCTCCAGGACCAGACCGGTGTCAGCATCAAGCGCCTCGTGCAGACCCTGCGACCCCTCCAGAGCGTCATGATCACCGTCGCCGGCCAGCCCATCCAGGCCCAACCACGGCTCACCGCGGAAGCCGAAGCCATCCTCACTCCCTGGTCGAGCGGGGCACTAAATCAGGCCCGAATTGTTGAACTCAGGTCCGACTCGCGCCTCTTGGTCGGTGAGCCATGCGGTCCGTGGAGAGCGAAGTCGATGATCTGGTGCGAGAGCGCGATCGTCCCTCGCCTTGCTCGCACCTGATCGAGCGTTTCGCCGCCGCGTGTGGAGTCGGTTGCGAGTGGGGTGCGGAAGCGTGCGGTGGACGAGGATGAAGATGCGGAGGCGGTGGTGAGGAGCGCCGACAAGGGAAGCCGGTAGGCCGATCCATCGTGCATCCAGCCGCAGGTCGGCCAGATCGCCGAGAACGGCGCCGAGCGCCCGTAGAGGTCGAGCTGCGTGGTCTCCCAGATGCCACGGGTCGGGCTCCAGCTCGCGAAGGGTTGCGCCGTCGGGGTTGCGTGAGTCACGGGGGTCTCCTTCTGTGGGTGGCCGCGTCGCCGGTGAGGACAGCAGCCCTCGGACGTTCTCAATGACGACCCATTCGGGTTGGAGTGCGTCGATGGCTTCGGCCATGTGTGCCCAGAGGCCGGAGCGGGTGCCGGGTGCGAGGCCTGCGCGTTTGCCGACGGTCGATACGTCTTGGCAGGGGAAGCCACCGATGAGGATGTCCACGGGCTCGACCTCGTGCCAGTCGATTCTGGTGATGTCGCCGAGGTTCGGCACGCCCGGCCAGTGGCGCGAGAAGACGGCGGCGACCGGCTGGTTGAGTTCGGAGAACCACACGGTTTCGGCGTTGAAGACGTGTTCGACGGCGAGGTCGAGCCCGCCATAGCCGCTGAACAGCGACCCGATCTTCAGTCGAGGCGGGCGATCTTCCTGTCCGTACATGAGGGCTCCGAATGACGGGCGACCCCGGCCCCAGTTCTTCGAGTTCTGATGCCGGGCTGGTCACCTGTCAGGTGCACGACCACGCCACGCCCCGCGGTCCTGATCACCTCGGGCCTCATCGCCACTCGACTCGCCCGCCCCACCATCGCCGACCACCCGAGCCGCTCGTATCCCAGGCGCGCCTTCCGGAGGGACACGCGTCTTGCAGGTCGAGGTTGAGCCCCTGGGTGGGGGCGTTCGGGAGCGGTTCTGCGGTGCTCACCTGCTCGTCAGGACGGGAGGCAGCGATGACGGTTTCGATGCGCGTGATGAGCGCGGGCGATGGCTACAAGTACCTGTTGAAGACCGTCGCGGCCGCCGACGGTGACCGGCCTCTCTCGACGCCGCTGACGCGCTACTTCATCGAGGAAGGCACTCCACCGGGACGGTGGCTCGGGAAAGGCGTGGCCTCTCTCGGCAAGGGTGAGCTGGTCGTCGGTGACTGCGTTTCAGAAGACCAACTTCAGCTCCTCATGGGCTCTGGCTGCGATCCGATCACCGGTGAGCAACTCGGGTTCGCGTTCCCCGCCTTCAAGACGACAGAGCAGCGGATCGAGGCCCGCATCGCGAAGCTTGACGCCACGCTGACGCCTGGTGCGAAGGGTGAGGCGGTCGCGCTGATTGTGGCGGAGGAGAACGCGCGGGCTGGGCGTCGGGCGGTGGCGGGGTTCGATCTCACGTTCTCGATTCCGAAGTCCGCGAGCGTGCTCTGGGCCGTCGCTGACGCTGGGGTGCAGGCGATGATCGGGGCTGCGCATCACCGGGCGGTTGCGGAGGTGGTTGCGTTCATGGAGCGAGAGGTTGCGGCCACTCGCACCGGCGCAACCGCAGGTGACGGGGCCGTTGCGCAGGTCCAGGTCGAGGGGCTGGTCGCGACCGCGTTCGATCACTTCGACTCCCGCGCACGCGACCCCCATCTCCATACCCATGTCGTCATCAGCAACAAGGCCAAGACGAAGCTCGATGGGAAGTGGCGCTCGCTTGACGGCAGGCCGATGCACGCTGCCGTCGTCGCGCTCTCGGAGCTGCACGAGGCGGTGTTCGCTGACCACATGACCCGCATCTTCGGCGTCGAATGGGAGGCCAGGGACATGGGCCGCGACCGCAACCCTGCCTGGGCGATCACCGCTGTTCCGGAGACCCTGGTGGCGGAGTTCTCCAGCCGCGCCCGCCACATCGACGCCGAGAAGAACCGGTTGATCGACGAGTACGTCGCTGCTCACGGCCGCCAGCCCTCGAACGCGACGATCTTGAAGCTCCGCGCCCAGGCGACCCTCTCGACCAGGCCCGACAAGCAGGTCCGGTCCCTGGCCGATCTGACTGAGGAGTGGCGAGCTCGAGCCGGCGCGGTCCTCGGACGTGACGCGACCAGGTGGGCGATGGATGCGACCGACAACGACCGCCCGTTGTTGCTGCGGGCCGACGACATCCCGCTCGACGTGATCCGCGACCTCGGCCGCTCCGTTGTCGAGACCGTGGGTGAGAAGCGTTCGACCTGGCGCCGGTGGAACCTCATGGCCGAAGCCACGAGGCAGACGATGGGCTGGCGCTTCGTCACCATGACCGACCGCGAAGCGGTGATCGCGATGGTCACCGACGCCGCCCAACTCGTATCCCTCCGACTCACCCCACCCGACCTCTCACTCTCGCCCCTGGTGTTCCGCCGCGACGACGGAACGTCGGTGTTCCGTCCGGTCAACTCGGCGATCTTCACCTCTGAGGGGCAACTGCTTGCGGAAGAGCGGCTCCTCGAACGCTCCCGCGACCTCACCGGCCCAACCGTCTCGCTCGCGACGGTCGAGAAGATCGCCCGCAAGCCCGATGCCGACGGCCTGGTGTTGGGTGAGGATCAGGCCGAGGCGTTGACGCGGATCGCGGTCTCAGGGCGGGCGCTCGATCTGCTCGTTGGCCCCGCTGGGGCAGGCAAGACCACCGCCATGAACGCGCTCCGCCGAGCATGGGAAGCCGAGCACGGCACCGGCTCCGTGGTCGGGCTCGCCCCGTCGGCCGTCGCAGCGCAGGTCCTCGCCGACGATCTCGGGATCGAGACCGAGAACACCGCGATGTGGTGGCAGAACCACCTCACAAAAGGACTCAACTTCCAGCCGGGCCAGTTGGTCATCGTCGACGAAGCCTCCCTCGCTGGCACCCTGTCGCTAGACCGGATCACCGACCTCGCCCAGCACGCGGGCGCGAAGGTGCTGCTCGTCGGTGACTACGCCCAGCTCCAGTCGGTCGACGCCGGGGGCGCGTTCTCGATGCTCGCCCACGACCGCACCGACACCGTCGAACTCATCGACGTCCACCGCTTCCACCAGCCGTGGGAGAAGCTCGCCTCCCTCGACCTGCGCCACGGCCACACCTCGGTGATCGACACCTACCTCGCCCACGGCCGCATCCGAGACGGCGACACCGAGACCATGACTGACGCCGCCTACACCGCATGGCGGGCCGACCGAGACGCAGGCCGCATCACTGTCCTGATCGCCGAGACCCGCGAACAAGTGACCGCGCTCAACGACCGAGCCCGGGCGGACCTGCTCATCGACGGGACGCTCACTCAGGACAGTGAGGTTGAGCTGCGTGACGGAACCCATGCGGGTACGGGGGACGCCATCATCACCCGCCGCAACGACCGGAAGATCACGGCAAGCAACGGAAACGACTGGGTGCGCAACGGCGACATCTGGACCATCACCGACGTTCGGGACGACGGAAGCATCACCATCCGCAGACCAGGCCGCTCCTACGGCGGTGCAATCGTGCTGCCCGCCGCATATGTCGCCGAGCATGTCGATCTCGGATACGCGGTTACCGCGCACCGCGCCCAAGGCGTCACGGCCGACACCGCGCACGTTCTGGTCGAGCCGACAGCGACCCGTGAGAACTTCTACGTCTCGATGACCCGAGGGCGTGCAGCGAATCATGCCTACGTGATCCTTGACCGTGCCGACGATCACCAGCAGCCGCACCCCGGCGACGACCCGAACGCGTCCAGTCGCAGCGTCCTGGCTGGAGCGCTCCAGCACATCGGCGCGGAACTGTCGGCGCACGAGACGATCACTGCCGAGCAGGAACAGTGGGGCTCGGTCGCGCAGCTTGCCGCCGAGTACGAGACCATCGCCGCCGCCGCACAACACGACCGCTGGGCATCACTCGTCCGCACCTCCGGCCTCACCGCAGAGCAAGCCCAAGCCGCGGTCGAGTCCGAAGCCTTCGGGCCGCTCACCGCAGAACTCCGCCGCGCCGAAGCCAACCACCACGACATCGAGACCCTGCTCCCACGCCTCGTCCACGCGCGCGGATTCGGCGACGCCGACGACATCGCCGCCGTCATCCACTACCGAGTCGCCCGAGCAACCGCGCGACCCGCCGGATCAGGACGAGCCCGCAAAGCACCGCGACTCATCGCCGGACTCATCCCGCGCGCGAACGGAGTCCGTGACGCCGAGATGCGAGCCGCACTCAGCGAACGAGAAGCACTCATCGAAGCCCGCGCAGATGCCATCCTCGACCGCGCTCTCACCGACAAGGCACCCTGGACGAAAGCTCTCGGTACACCACCCAGCGATGCACGGCGAGCAACAGCATGGAGGAAGGCTGCGCGAGTGGTCGCCGCCTACCGAGACCGCTACCGCATCACCGACGACACCCCGCTCGGAGCACCGCCCGTGTCCGAGGCGCAGAAGATCGACGCAGCACGGGCGCGGGCCGCGCTTGACCGTGCGGTACAGAGCGCGATGATCCACGCGGCGACTCCACCGCGTTCCAAGCAGGGAGTCCGCACCAACGACCTGCACCTATAGCGTGCGGTGTGGGTGCACTGTCAGGGCAAGCCCGACCCCAAACATCGAAGCCTTCCGCGTGTCGGAGAATCGGCGTATCGTGGAGATGAGGCCAATTCTCCTCTGTAACGCGCCGCTCGCGGCAGGCTCTCGTAGCCACTCTTCAACGCACAGCCTCGCTCGATGCACCATGCGATGGAGAGGAACGAAGCCATGATCCGCCTACTGTGGGTCGCCAGCACCAACATCCGCAACTTCATGCGGCGCTATATGCCCAGCAACGTCCTGCTTGACGCGATCCGCACCCGCCGAGGACTGAAGTGGGGCGTCCCAGCCATGCTGCTGGCGATCCCGTACCTGCTCGTCGCCAACCTCAGCGCCGAGGCCGCCGTGAACGGCGGGCCGGGCTGGCTGCACCTTGTCGTCCTGGTCTGCATCTGGAGTGCACTCAAGATGGTGTGGATCGGCCCGGTCAGCGTCGTTCTCCTCGCCCGAGTACGTATACGCGAGTCGGCGGACGCGCACGGTTCCCGCGCGGACCGCACGGAAGAGCCCACGATGGCAGGCTCGCTGACTACAGGTCGCGCGCCATCACGGGACGTGACGGGGACTGCTGTGCGAGTCCCGGAGCTACGGTCTGGCGCTGAAAACCGCGCAGGGCATACGCCACGGCACGCCGGTCAAGCAACATCAGCGGGTCCGATGCGTCCGGGACGGTAGCGCGATTCGCGCCATCCGCTCGCCCTGAGTCTGGCCTGCCAGCCTCGCCATGATCGGTGCCTCTCGCTCGACGGTTGCCTATGAGGTACGCGACATCCTGCCGTTGCCACGAGGAACTGCGCGCGACCCGCAACGCCGTGATCGCCATGCTTGGGCGCGTCGTCTCATAGGATTAGGACCATGTGACACCACGGACGAGGAGGTGAGCGTGTCTACTACCTCAGCGAATGAGCATGGTGTTCCTGAGGCGAAGGATGCGGAGACCCGCTCAGAGTCCGGCCCCGACCTCGATCGTGCAGGCTCGTCACTGACAGCGATCGACACACTCCTGAACCTGCCTCCTACGGACGATGCTGGCGCACAGACGGCTGACCGCTACGAGTGGCAAGCCGCGATGGGGGCGGCCGACGGACTCGCAGTCCATTTGCAGCACTGCAATGGAGAGTGGAGTCAGCTCAACAGCTCGGAGATACAGATCATCTGCGAGTACCACGAAGACTGGGTCATTCGACTCGGGACCGAAGCTGAACTCGTGTCGGCCAAACATCGAGAACCCGCGTCTGGGCCGTGGAAGGATATTTCGAGTCTCGTCATCGACGGCGGCATCGGACATCTCTTTGCGCGTTGGCTGATGGCGGGATGCAAGGCCGCGGTCCGCCTGGTCACCAATGCGGCCACCGCCGCGGGCGAGGCGACAGACCTGGCCAATTGCCGCGACTTCCTACGCGCCCTTGCATCTGGTGGCACTCTCTCGTCGGAACAAGAAGAGAAGCTAGCGAAGTGCGTAGACGCGGTTTGCCGCGCGCTGATGATGTATAGGAAGAACCTGCCAAGTGAATGGCAAGCAGCCTCCGGTGCACGTTCGAAGGATCTCACCATCTCCGATTCTCATCGTCTCAAGGCACGGGAATTCCTGCTCGTGTTCCGAATTGACCAAGGACGCCCTGGGCGCACGATGACCAGTCATGCGGCTCCCAGCCTGTATGCCCAGCCGCTGGTTGCAAAGCTTGGGCAACCTGCGACTGTCTCGGTGGCCGTCTGGCAGGCCGTACTCCAGGTCTTCAGAATTCGGATGCAAGCCCGTGGAACGACTGAGCGAGGTGGTCTTCCCATGGTGGGCGCCGCTGCCCCGAGTTCATCACCTTCATCCACGACGGTGGAAGAACGCACCGTCACCTTGGCGGACATCAAGATTGCGATAACAGCGGCAGTCGCCCATCCACTCGCGTATCAACCTATCTCCACACACCCGCGGCGAACGAAGCTCAGCGCCAAGATGGCGCACGGCGGGTGCGCCGAGACAAGTATCGAACGCGCAGAACGACTTCGGCTCGCATACTCCGGATACCGTCGGGAACGGCGCAACAGCGCACCGGGCGCCCTAACCGAAGTAAATCGACTTGAGCGGACGCTTCACCGAATCGCCGATGAGGAGACTCACCGCAACCGTAGAGTTGCGGGCCAATGGGGTGCTGACCTCTGGGCCGCGCTCTCAACTCGACTACAGGAGTCTGAAACCGAGCTATCTCCATTTCAGCTCGACGGTGATTTGGGGCTCGGAGGAATCTGCGAGCTGACCGCCCGCTGCCACGTCTGGTTCAGCGACAAGTTCGACGTTGCGTCAGAAATAGCCAAGGCGGTCCCACCAGGGGGTGTCTTGGATGGATCGTGACCTCTTGGCAGAACATCTGGAGGAGCTGCGAGCAGACCTGGCCTATCACCAAACTCGCGTACTTCTCTTGGTCGATGCCGTCGCAGCAACGCCGGGGCACAACCGAAAACTTGATGGGCTGACCAAGCTCGCGAAACTCGACTTCTTAGCCCGATATCCTGCGCTGGGGCCGATTGTCCTTGATCAACTGAGTGCCAATGACCGCCGCCTCCACCTAGACCAAGTCTCCAGTCTGACCGCGACCGATGTAGAGGCGCCGATGACTCGGTACAAGTACGGCCCGTGGGATGACCGCTACTACCCAGTCATTGGGGCGCTCGTAGGGCGTGGCCTACTTCGGTACGTGAAAGGTCGCAAGGGCAGCGTCGCGCTCAGTCCTACTCCCGCCGGGAAGCGACTTGCGTCCGAGTTGGCCACCTCAGCCGAGTGGGGAGACCTCCGCGACCGGTGCGTTGCGATCGCAGAAGCATCAGCAGGGCTCAACGGGTCGTCGCTAAAAAACCTGATCTATGGCCGTCTTCCTGCCTTGATGGACCGCCCGCACCGAGAGTTGATCAAATGAGCACACCATTCCGCATCAACCGGGTCTCTTTGGCAACTGTTGGCGGACCAGTCGAGTACTCCTTCCCGTCAGCGCTCACGGTTCTGGCGGGCAGTGTGGGGGTCGGGAAGAGCACGCTCTTCGAACTCGTCAAACACGGACTTGGCGGTGATGCGCTGCTTGCCGACGTCGTTGATTCCAGCGTCACAGCGGTGACTCTGGACATCAAGATTGGCGACCGTGAGCTTGCGCTGACACGAAGCACTTCGTCACCCGAATCGAATCGAGTACGTGTCTATGATCTGCAGGAGCAGGTGCAGCTTGAGGATCATTTCGTTGATCGTCAGGAGCCCTCCCTGAGTTCCCTGTTGCTCGCGGCGATGGATTTGCCCGACGACATGCGAGCGGCGGCCAAGGCAAACGGAAGTACCAACCAGGGCGCGCGGATAACCTTCAACGACATCATCAAGTACATGTACGTGTCGCAAGGAGAGATAAATAAGCAAATCGCCGGCAGCGGCGACTCGTACTACCAGCCCAAGCGAAAGGCAGTATTCGAGGTACTATTCGACATCACGAATCCTCAGATTCTAGAGTTGCAGTCCCAAGTGGCGAAGACTCGCGCGGACTGGGAGGAAGCTGACCGCAGCTTCGCCGTGGTCACTCAGTTTCTAGCCGACAGTAGAACTCAAAGCCGAATTGATGCCGAACGTGCCCAGCTCGCGGCAGTTGACCAGCGTCAGCGCGCAGAGCGCACATTGGACTCAATACGTGCCATGACAGGTCCGACCATCGACCGGGAAACCCAGACCCTTCGCCAACTCCTCGGCGAAGCAGAGAGGTCATTCGCGGAGGCGCAGACCTCCCTCACACTACTACAACAGCAAAAATCAGACTACTCGCGTGAGCGTGCACTGCTGTCACAGGACATCGAGCGACTCGCGAGAATGCAGTCAGCCGGAGAGCGGCTTGCAGAGATTGAGTTCGCCGTGTGCCCCCGCTGCCTTCAGGGCCTAAAGAACCGGTCCGTCCCCGCTCACACATGTCGGGTCTGCCTCCAAGATGATCCTGTCCAACCTCGCTCACCGGACGAAGCCTCGACCTACGAGCAAGAACAGATCGCGGCGCAAGCGCAAGAGATCGACAATCAAATCGCGGCACTGTCGCTAGAAATTGCTATTGCGGCTGAATCAATGGAAAGTCGCCAAGCCCTAATATCCGACCTTACTGAGAGGATCGAGACTCGCACGAGGGAGCGTATCACTCCACAGCTTCAGGCCTACGCGGATGCCACCGCAGAGGCCGCTCAGTCACAAGCTCTCCAGCAGGAGCTCGAAAAGACCCTCCTTCAGTGGGATCGAGCAGATGACCTCGAACGGCACGCGACCGGACTGAAAGAGGAACTTGAAGCCCTCAAACTGGAGCTCGGGGGCCAGGAAGGAGTTCTGGAAAGAAGGCGAACTGAAGTTTTCGATGAGCTTGACAGCGAGTTCGCCGAGCTTGTTGCGACGATCGGCGTGCCTGGGGTCAGCACCGCCACGGTCGACCGCAAGAGCTACCTGCCAGTTCTAAATGGCAAGCCTTTCCACAAGTTCAGTCCCGTCGGCGGTGTTCGAACCGCAACACAGGTTGCGTACTGGATATCGCTCATGAATGTGGCGCTCCGCCTCCGCGATACACACTTCCCTGCGTTCCTCCTTATGGATAGTCCACGCACTTCCCTCAACGACAACGACGACCTGTCCGCCGCGCTCTACCGGAAGTTAGTCACTATGGCCGACGCGGCGGAGGGTCGAGTGCAGGTAATCATTGGGGACAATGAACTACCAGCCACCTACCGCCGAGATTACGCGCAGCTCGACTTCGACTACGACCACCCAACCGTCCCGACCGTCCGTCACCCGGGTCGGGAGGCTGTGCAGACCATCGATACCGCCGCCAAGTGAGCCTAGAAACGTCGGGGTCAGACGGAGGCAGGGCGACGGCCTGCGGGACGTAGGGTTCCACCACACGCGACGACAGCGGAGCGCACGGCGTTGTGGCTGATCCCGAGCTTCATGCCGACCTCGACCAAGGTGAGGCCGTCGGCATACAGGCGGGCTGCCTCTTCACGAACCGGCTGCGGCAGTGTTGGCGAACGGGGTTCGAGCCCGGCACGCCTCGCGATCTCGCTGACGGTGCCGCGATGCACCTCGAAGCGGGCAGCGAGCTGCCGGACAGGCACCCCGTCGGCGTACGCAGCGAGTAGGTCGGCTCGATTCGAGGCACTCAAACGGGTTTGAGTCTGAGCCGAATTTTCGCGGACGGGGCCGCGCTGATCGGTGATCCGGGAGGGCCGCGAGGTGCCTCGACCTGGATCGTGTCGGGTTCGGCTGATTGCTGGGCTTGAGGGCTGTTGAGCGTTGATTTTCCGGGGTTCTTGGTGCGCGCGTTACGCACTAACGACGGCTGTCTAGACTGCTCCGGTGGGCTTGTTCGTGCGGAAGGTGCGCACCGGGTCGGGCGCGACGGCGGTGCAGATCGCGCGAACGCGACGCGGCGTGCAGACCATCCTGGAGCATCTCGGCTCCGCCCACGATGACGCGCAGTTGGCCGCACTGGTGGCAATCGCGCGGCAGCGGATCGCGGAGATGAACGGGCAGGAGCAACTCGATCTGGAGTCGCTGGTACCGGCGTCGCGGCCGCGTTCGACTGGACCGACGGTTGTGGGGTCGCGGTCGCGGGTGCTGTGGGAGGTGCTCGAGGCCGCGTATGCCCGGCTGGGGTTCGACACGGTCGGCAACGACACGTTCCGCAAGCTCGTGCTCGCCCGCGTGGTGGAACCGACGTCGAAGGCGGACACGCTGCGGGTCTGGGACGAGCTCGGCGTTCCCGACGCACCCTCGCTCAGCACGGTGTGGCGCACCCTCGCGCGCTCCGTGAAGGAGGACTGGCGGTCCAGGTTTGCCGCCGCCGCGTACGCCCATGCGACCCGGAACGGCCCGCTCACCGTCGTGCTCTATGACTGCACGACCCTGTACTTCGAAGCGGAGAGGGAAGACAAGCTCCGGCGGGTCGGGATGAGCAAGGAACGCCGCGTCGACCCGCAGATCCTCGTCGGCCTGCTCGTGGACCAGGGAGGGTTTCCGCTTGAGGTGCACGAGTTCGCCGGGAACAAGGGCGAGACCCTCACCCTGCTGCCGGTATTGGACCAGTTCCGGGAACGCCACCGGGCCACCGAGATCGTGGTTGTCGCCGACGCGGGCATGCTGTCCGCCGCGAATCTGAACAAGCTCGAGGACGGCGGGTTCTCGTTCATCGTCGGCTCCCGCACCTCGTCGGCCCCATATGACCTCGCCGAGCACTATGCCACGGTCGGGAACATCGTGATCGACGGGGAGACGGTCGAGACCACCCGGGTCATGGGGGCCGGGGCGAACGCGCGGCGACGGCGCGTGGTGTGGCAGTACTCGCACAAGCGGAAGACTCGCGACAACATCACGCTGAACAAGCAGATCGAACGTGCCGAGCAGATCGCCGCCGGCACGAGACCGCCGAAGAAGGACCGGTTCGTCACCCTGGGCCACAAGCCGGCAGTGAACTGGGCGCGCATCGAGAAGGCCCGTGAGCACCTCGGCCTCAAGGGCTACGTCACCAACCTGCCCAGCACCACCGCGACCGCCGACGAGGTCGTCGCCGCCTACCACGACCTGTTCCAGGTCGAGGCGTCGTTCCGGATGGCGAAGACCGACCTGCGCGCGAGGCCCATGTTCGCGTCGACCGAGGACTCCATCCACGCCCACCTCACTGTGGTGTTCGCCGCCCTCGCCATCAGCCGACACCTCCACGCGGCCACCGCCGTGAGTACCCGTCGCATCGTCCGCGCCCTCCGCCCCTTGCGCGACGTGACGATCAGCATCAACGGGCACGAACTCACTGCGCCAACGCCGCCCGCAGGTGAAGCCGCCGAGATCCTCACCACGCTCTACCCGTGAACGCTACGCACTAACGTGACACGATCCAGGTCGACCGCGCCGCGACCCCTTGATAACGTGGGAGATCAGGGTTTTGAGTGGCTTCCGGGGGTTTGAGAAGCACCTACGAAGGTCCTCGCCGGTGAAAGCGAAGATCTTCGGACCGACCTTGGCGACGACATCGCCGTCCCATGGCTCGTCCGGCCAGGCGCCGGGCTTGGCCAGGCAATAGGCGAGCAACTCCTCACGCGTCATGGCC
>Ga0208564_1002096_pt1 | contig 16127 bp, 17 predicted proteins | sample AD_UKC073_MetaG_FD_184439 | JGI IMG/M metagenome (GOLD analysis project Ga0208564, IMG submission 184439) | Active sludge microbial communities of municipal wastewater-treating anaerobic digesters from USA - AD_UKC073_MetaG (SPAdes) (version 2) | ecosystem: Engineered > Bioreactor > Anaerobic >... | reverse complement strand
AGAAGCTGCAGCCCTACGCCCAGGCGCGCTGGAGCACCCCCGCCGCGCAGCTGGTGCGCCAGCGCCTGCGCGAAACCCTGGGCCAGCGCCGGGCCGTGTTCTCCGCCGGTGAAAGCGCTGCGCTGATGCGCACCAACGGCACCCTGCCGCATGTGCTGCGGGTGGATCTGGAAGAGTTCAGCCAGATCTTCGACAGCCCTGGCAGCAGCGCCGGGGTGGTGCGCCTGCGCGTCACCCTGCTGGACAGCACCCCCGAGGGCGACCGCCTGCTCGGCCAGCGCCTGGTGGTGGTGCAGCGCCCCGCCGCCAGCCCCGACGCCGCCGGTGGTGTGCGCGCTCTGGCGCAGGCAGCCGATGCGGCGGCGCAGGAGATCGCCACCTGGCTGGAGCAGAACGGCTATTGACGCCCGTGCGCCATTTGCGCGGGTGCTGATCTGGGTCAAGGTGGCAGGCAGGGCGCGGTTTTAAGCTGCGGCGAAACCTCTTTTGGAGAATTTCGCATGGCCCTGCTTGAATGGTCCGACGTCCTGTCGCTGGACCTGCCCCTGATGGACGACACCCACCACGAATTCGTCGAACTGCTGGCCCTGGTGGAGGCCGCCCCCGACGCCACGCTGCGCCAGGCCTGGCAAGACCTGATCGACCACACCGACGGCCATTTCGGCCAGGAAGACGAATGGATGCAGGCCACCCGCTTCGCGTCCGGCAACTGCCACAGCATGCAGCACAAGGTGGTGCTACAGGTGATGCGCGAGGGCGCCGCCATGGGCGCGCAGGGCGAACTGGAGCCGATCCGCCAGATGGCGCGGGAACTGGCGGTGTGGTTTCCGCAGCATGCGCAGGCCATGGATGCCGCGCTGGCCTTGCACCTGCGCCGCGTGGGCTTCGATCCGGTCACCGGCCAGGTGCATGCGCCGGAAGCCCTGCCTGCGGAGCTGATCCACGGTTGCGGCGGCCACTGCCACGAGTCCGAGCCGCAGAACGAAGCCGTGGGTGCATAGGCACACATTGCACCCCGCAAAGAACAAGGGCTCCCGAAGGAGCCCTTGTCTGTTTTCGGGGCACGGGTCTCTGTCCGCGCCCCCCTTGGAAAATCCAGCTTAGAACCGCCAGCCGAGGCCCACGCCGAACAGCACCGGATCCACCTTGAAAGTGCCGATCTTGTTGCCAGCGGCGGACACGTCGGTCTTGATATAGACCTTCTTCACGTCGAAGTTCAGGTACATGTTCTTGGCCACGGGGATGTCCACACCCACCTGCAGCGCAGCGCCGAAGCTGTTGCGGTCGATGCCCACACCGGCGGGCAGGCGGATGCTGCTGAAGCGGGTGTAGTTCACACCGGCGCCCACATAGGGCTTGAAGCCGGGGGCATCGGTGAAGTGGTACTGCAGCAGCAGCGAAGGTGGCAGGTGCTTGAGGCTGCCGATATCGGTGCCGCCAGCGCGCAGGGTGTGCTTCTGGGGCACGGTCAGGATCAACTCGGCGGCTACGTTCTTGTTGAAGAAGTAGGAGATGTCCACTTCCGGAATCCACTTGTTATTGACCGACAGGTCCAGGCCGGTGCTGTCCTTGTTGGCGCTGTCCAGGTGCACGGCGCGGGCACGCACCAGCCAGGGGCCTTCCTCGGCCTGCTGGGCCATGGCGGCGCCAGACATCAGGGTGGCGCACAGGGCAACGGCTGCAACGATTTTTTGTTGGTTCATGGTCTTACTCTTCCATCGCTTCATCTTCGGGAACATCCCCGTGGCCTGATTACATGGCGCGCCCCCGGTGCGGCGTTTGCGTTAGATCAAACCCGCCACGCACCTGCTCCAGCACCCCGACGGACTTTGCGCTGGATCAAAACCGGGCGCCCAGTGTGTTGTTGCGGCAACACCATCAACACGTTCTCGGGGCCAGGGTCGGCCGAGAGGGTGCTTAAAGGTTTTTGCTATAAAATAAATAGCTATATGCCCTTGTGTTTCCTGCGCCTAAGGCACAAAAGTTTGCAAAATTCGGCCAGTGACTGCAGCACGTCGATGACGGTGCGCGCGCTGGCGGGGGCGTCCTCCAGCAGCAGGATGCGGGGCGGCGCGGGGGAATGTCCTTGGAGCCTGTCCAACACTGCAACTCCTGAGAGAATCTTTGCGAAAGCCGGATTACAGCTGTCTGGAGACACCGATGCCCGCCACCGTGGACTACTATTTCGCGCCGCAGAGCCCCTGGACCTACCTGGGCCATGCGCGCTTTGCTGCGCTGCTGCAGGCCAGCGGCGCGCAGGTGCGGCTGCTGCCGGTGGATCTGGGCCCCGTGTTTGCCGCATCCGGCGGCCTGCCGCTGGGCAAACGCCCGCCGCAGCGCCAGGCCTACCGGCTGGTGGAGCTGCAGCGCTACAGCCAGCACCTGGGCCTGCCGATGGTGGTGCAGCCGCGCTACTTCCCGGTGTCGGGCGACGATGCGGCGCGGCTCATCATCACGGTGGACCAGCAGGACGGCAGCGTGGCAGCCCTGCGGCTGGCCGGTGCCATCTTCACGGCGGTGTGGGCGCAGGAGCGCGACATCGCCAGCAGCCAGACCCTGGCCGAGCTGCTGCAGGAGAGCGGCTTGCCGCTGACCCGGCTGGAGCAGTCACGCTTGCCCGGCGTGCAGCAGCAGTACGAGGCCCATACCCGCCAGGCGGTGGAGGCCGGCATCTTTGGTGCGCCCACCTATGTGGTGGACGGTGAGATGTTCTGGGGCCAGGACCGACTCGATTTTGTGGAACGCAAACTTTCAGGAGCATGAAACCATGGGTATTTTTGTTGATCTGACCGCAGCGGACGGCTTCGTCTTTCCCGCGTATGTGGCTGAACCCGCTGGCAAGCCCAAGGGCGCCATCGTGGTGGTGCAGGAAATCTTCGGCGTGAACGCGCACATCCGTGCCGTGGCCGATGGCTATGCTGCCCAGGGTTATCTGGCAGTGGCACCTGCCACCTTCCATCGCGTGCAGCCCGGCGTGGAGCTGGGCTATGCCGAAGCCGACATGAAGACCGGCTTTGGCTACAAGACCGCGGTGGAAGCCCTGCCTGCGCCCGGCGTGATGCAGGACCTGCAGGCCGCCGTGGACTATGCGGCTTGCGCCGGCAAGGTGGGCATCGTCGGTTATTGCTGGGGCGGTCTGCTTACCTGGCGCGCTGCTGAACAGCTGACCGGCCTGTCCGCTGCAGCGCCCTACTACGGTGGTGGCATGACGGCGGGTGACGAGCCTGCACGCAAACCGAAGGTGCCGGTGCTGGCCCACTTCGGCGACCAGGACCACTGGATTTCGCTGGACAGCGTGGAAGCCTTCAAGGCCGCACAGCCCGGCGTGGAAGTGCATGTGTATGCCGCGAACCACGGCTTCAACTGCGACCACCGGGCGGCCTACAACCAGCCTGCAGCCGCCTTGGCGCTGGAGCGTACCCTGGCCTTCTTCGCCCGCCACGTGGGTTAAGGAGATGCAACGGGTTGTCGTGGCATGGGCCTTGGCCCTGGCGCTGACCCCGCTGGCGCAGGCCGCCGATTACAGCGGCCCGCTGCTCGATGCGCATCTGCACTACAACGTGGAGGCGGCGCAGGGGCCACATCCCATCAGCGACGTACTGGCGCGGATGCAGCGCAACGGCGTGCGCGCCATCGTGGCCAACTCGCGGCCCAACGATGGCACCAAGGCGCTGGTGGAGGCCCGCACGCAGACCGATGCGGCGGGGGTGACGGTGGTGCCCTTCATTCGCCTGTACCGCAACCGCGCGGACTACGACAACTGGTACCGCGACGAGTCCATCTATGGGATGGTGCAGGCCGAGTTCACCCGGGGCACCGCGCGCGGGCCGTACCGGGGTATTGGGGAATTCCACCTCTACGACAGCCGCAACGCCAACGGCCCGGTGGCCCGCAAGCTGATGGCTTTTGCCGAAGACAAACAGCTGGCCGTGCTGGCCCATGTGGACGATGTGGCGGTGGACCTGCTGATGGCCAACGCGCCCTCGAAAGGCCAGAAGCTGCGGCTGATCTGGGCCCACACCGGCATTGGTGGCACGCCGGTGGAGCGGGTGGAGGTGATGCTGGCGCGGTACCCGCTGCTGATGGGCGAGCTGTCGTACCGCCCGGGGGTTACCTGTGCAGGCGGCCAGCTCGGCGCCGGGCCGCCCCAAGGCGAGCGCGCCCCCTCGGGGGGCAGCGAACGACACGCAGTGCGTGAGCGTGGGGGCCTACAACTTTGTCCCGAGTGGCGGGCGCTGCTGTTGCGTTACCCCGACCGTTTCCTGGTCGGCTCGGACACCTGGATCAACCAGCGCTGGCAGCAGTACGACGAACTGATGCAAGGCTACCGCCGCTGGCTGGGTGATCTGCCACCGGACGTGGCCCGCAAAATTGCCTGGGACAACGGCGCGGCCTTGTTCGGCCTGAAGTGACTGGGGCCCTGCGGGGGCGGTGTCACTCCGCCTTCCAGCGCGCTTCCAGAAACGCCAGCAGCGCCTTGAGTGCCGCGCTGTTGTGGCGTCGCTGGGTGTAGGCGGCATAGAGCCACATGTCGTCGGGTGCATAGTCGTCCAGCACCGCCTGCAGCTGGCCTGCCTCGATCAGCGGGTGCACCAGCAGGCGCGGCAGGCACATGACCCCCAGATCGGCCAGGGCCATCTGGATCAGCGGGCCGGCATCGGTGGCGTCCATGCGGCTGCGCAGGGGCACGCGGTGGATGTCACCGTCCACCAGGAAGCGCCATTCGGGGTGGCTGCCGTGAGCCAGCGAATAGGTGAGGGCATCGTGCTCGGCCAGGTCGTCGGGGTGCTGGGGCAGGCCGTGCTGCGCCCAGTACTGCGGGGTGGCGCAGACCACCATGTGCACGCGGCGCAGCTTGCGCACGATGAGGTTGGCGTCGCTGATGCGGCCCATGCGCAGCGCGATGTCCACGCCTTCTTCCACCATGTCCACCAGGCGGTTGCTCAGGTCCAGGCTGATGGCCACGTCGGGGTACTGCTTCATGAAGTCCACCAGCAGGCCCGGAAGGCGGATATTGCCCAGGCCGTAGGGCGCTGTCAGCCGCAGCCGGCCACTGGGCTGGCGTGCGCGGCCCTTCAGTTCGTCCTGGGTCAGCTCGATCATCTCGAGAAGCGGCGTGCTGCGCCGCAGCAGCAGGTGGCCCGCATCGGTGAGGCTGACCGTGCGCGTGGTGCGGTTGAGCAGCCGGGTGCCCAGGCGGGTTTCCAGTTCGGCCACGTATTTGCTGACGTTGGCCTTGGACACATTGAGCGTGCGTGCGGCCATGGAGAAACTGCCGCGTGTGGCGACTTCGCGGAAGGTGCGTATCAGTTCGAGCGTGTCCATTGTTTCTGGTGCCGAAACAGACTGGTTCCGTTTCGGCCGGTTGATTGCGGCAACTTCGGGCCGAAGTGGGATTCACAGAGATTGCAAGCTTGCAAACCCTGGGACCGGAATCCAGCAAGTTCGCCCAAGCCCCTGAAAGAGTCGGGCCTGGGCACTTGGTTCATTCCGGCAAACAACTGTTTTGAAAACAAAGGAAACCATCATGACCGCATCCAAGATCCTCTCCCCCGTCCTCGCCGCTGTGCTGGTGACCGCTGGTGCCAGCGCCTTTGCCGGGGGTTACAACAACTACCCCGAACTGCCCCAGCCCACCAGCACCCTGACCCGAGCCCAGGTGCAGGCGGACCTGGTGCAGGCCGCGAAGAACGGCACACTGGAGATGAACGATGCCACCTACCCCGTGGTGGCCGATAGTTCCAGTGGCAAGACCCGCGCGGACGTCCAGCGTGAACTGCATGCCACCAATCAGACGGCAGCTGCCGTGGTGATGCAGGACTGAGCCAGAACGGCTGTCCCACCCTAATGCGCGGTGCGGGCGAGGTAGCGTTTGCGCCAGAACAGCAGCACCAGTGAGGCCGCGATCAGCAGCATCGACCCCATAGCCCACCAGAAGCCGCCACTGCGGTGCACCAGCGGGATGAACTCGAAGTTCATGCCGAAGATGCCGGCGATCAGGTTCAGCGGCAGGAAGACGGCAGTCAGGGCCGTCAGGGTGCGCATGATGTCGTTGGTGCGGTTGCTCTGCAGGCTGAAGTGCATCTGCACCGCCGTCTCGGCACTTTGCTCCAGCCGGCGCACATGGTTCAGCACGCGCTGGATGTGTTCCACCACGTCGCGGGCGCGGGCCAGCATGCCTTCGCGTTCGGACAGTGCGGTGGTGGCGTCGGTGGTCTGTTCGCGCAGGGTGTCCAGCCATTCCTGGATGGCATCGTGCTGTTCCTCGCACAGATCCTGCAGCATGTGCAGAGTGTTGCGTGCGGTGAGCAGGGCCGCCCAGTTGGCGATGCGCGAGCGCGGGCGCAGCAGTTCGATCTGCCAGGTGTCCAGCTCGGCGCCCAGCTGGCGACGCAGGTCGAGGTAGCTGTCCACCATGCCGTTGAGCATGCGCAGCACCAGGTCCGAAGGGCTGCCGGGCAGGCGGCTGCGCGGCGTGAAGGGAATGCCTTCGCCCTGCACGGCGTCGCCCAGGTAACGCTCGATGAAGGAGCGCGCCGCAAAGCAGCCGCTGGGGTGCACGCTGACCAGCAGGCGGTCGAAGACCACGAAGGCCACGGCGCGTGAGCGCACCCGGGCGAAGGCCGCCAGTGAATGGCCCTGCGGCCCGGCGTCAGGCGCAGCGGGGCCCAGGTCGGCATCCACTTCGGTGGGGGTGGCCAGGCGGCGAAACACGATGCGGTCGTAGACCGAGGTGAAGTCGTAGTGCGAGGGGTGGGTCGGGTTGGCCAGGTCCTGGCAGTGCAGGTCGAGGATAGGTGAGCCGCCCAGCTGGAGGGCGGCGGCCTGCACGACGGGCAGCGCGGTGGCTAACTCCTCGCGCTCCAGGTAGATCCAGACGAAGCCCCCTTCGGGCACGGTCGTCGGCACGGCATCGGCAAACCGCAGGGTGCTGGGGCTGAACTCGACGATCTGCATGGTGCTCACCCACCCATGGCGCTGCGCGCCACCTGCAACCGATGAAACGGGCGCGGCCTCCACAGTCCGAAGGCCGCGGAGCAGGCCATGCCAGGGCACCCGAGGAACTGGCTTTGCCAGGCCGCTGGGTGCGCTCCCCTCCCGCCGCAGGCGAGAGAGGGGGGAGCCGCGCAGCGGCATGGGGGGTGTTTCATTTCAGCAGCCGTGCAGCGTCGCGGGCGAAGTAGGTCAGGATGCCGTCGGCGCCGGCACGCTTGAAGGCCAGCAGGCTTTCCATCATCACCGCGTCGTGGTCGAGCCAGCCGTTGGCGGCGGCGGCCTTGAGCATGGCGTATTCACCGCTGACCTGGTAGGCGAAGGTGGGCACCTTGAACTCGTCCTTCACCCGGCGCACCACGTCCAGGTAGGGCATGCCGGGCTTGACCATCACCATGTCGGCGCCTTCGGCCAGGTCCATGGCCACTTCGCGTAGGGCTTCGTCGGTGTTGCCGGGGTCCATCTGGTAGACGTTCTTGTCGGCCTTGCCCAGGGCGCCGCGGGTGCCCACGGCATCGCGGAAGGGGCCGTAGAAGGCGCTGGCGTATTTGGCGCTGTAGGCCATGATGCGGGTGTGGATGTGGCCCTGGGCTTCCAGTGCTTCGCGGATGGCGCCGATGCGGCCGTCCATCATGTCGCTGGGCGCCACCATGTCCACGCCGGCTTCGGCGTGGGTCAGGGCCTGGCCCACCAGCACTTCCACCGTCTCGTCGTTGAGGATGTAGCCCGTGTCATCCAGCAGGCCGTCCTGGCCGTGGCTGGTGTAGGGGTCCAGTGCCACGTCGGTCAGCACGCCCAGGGCGGGGAATTCCTGCTTGAGCGCGCGCACCACGCGCGGGATCAGGCCATCCGGGTTCAGGGCCTCCTTGCCGTCGGGTGTTTTGAGGCTGGCGTCGATCGAGGGGAACAGGGCCAACACCGGGATGCCCAGCTTGACGCAGTCTTCGGCCACGGGCAGCAGCAGGTCCAGGCTCAGGCGGTCCACGCCCGGCATGGAGGGCACGGCCTGGCGCAGGTTCTGGCCTTCGTGCACGAACACCGGGTAGATGAAGTCGTGCGCACTCAGGCGGTGTTCGCGCACCAGGTTGCGGGTGTAGCTGTCGCGGCGCAGGCGCCGGGGGCGGCTCAGGGGAAATGGGGCGGGGGCAAAGAGGCTCATCCGAAAATTGTGCCCCATCCGGGATGAGCCGGTGGCAAAGGGTGAAAACATGGGTGTATCGCCCCCGCCACAAAAGCCCGGTGCCCCGTGTTTCCCCGGGCTTGTTCGGCCTGGGGGGCGCGGCTAAATTGCGCGTGGGCAGTTCGCTGCTCCCCGCTTTTCCTCCCTGAGCGGGTGCCTTGATGTGTGACAGCAAAAAGGCTTCCTACACCCGGCCATCTGGCCGGGTTTTTTTTGGGGTGTACTGGAGTGAGGCGGGCGAGCGTCCTAGACTCGGGGCCATGCTCTGGATCAAGTCCCTCCACATCGTTTTTGTCGCCAGCTGGTTTGCCGGCCTGTTCTACCTGCCGCGTATCTTCGTGAACCTGGCCCAGATCCCGGTGGATGTCCCGGCCGACGCGGTGCGGGAGCGGGACCGCCTGCTGGGCATGGCCCGGCGCCTGCTGCGTTTCACCACCCTGCTGGCGGTGCCCGCGCTGGGCCTGGGCCTGTGGCTGTGGCTCGGGTACGGCATCGGGCGCGGGCCGGGCCAGGGCTGGATGCATGCCAAGCTGGCGGGTGTGCTGCTGGTGCTGGGTTACCACCATGCCTGCGGCAGTCTGCTGCGCAAATTCGAGCTGAACCGCAATGTGCGCAGCGAGCGCTGGTACCGCTGGTTCAACGAGGCGCCGGTGCTGCTGTTGCTGGTGATCGTGGTGCTGGTGGTCGTCAAGCCGTTCTGACGGTTGCGGCGCCCGTGCACAAGACCTCGGCCTGGCCCCTGGCGCTGGTGTATGCCGCGCTGATCGTCTATGCCAGCCTGTACCCCTTTGCCGACTGGCGTGACCAGGGCATCTGGCCCTGGGCATTCCTGGTGGCGCCGCTGCCCCGCTACTGGACCTGGTTCGACGTGGTGGCCAATGTGCTGGGTTATGTGCCACTGGGCTTCCTGTTGGCGCTGGCCTTCATGCGCTCCGGCCGGGGGCGCCGGGCGGTGCTGTGGGCCACCGTGCTGGTGGCCTTGCTGTCGCTGGTGTTGGAGACCTTGCAGGGCTTTCTGCCGATGCGGGTGCCGTCCAATGTGGACTGGGCCCTGAATGTGGCGGGGGGCTGGCTGGGTGCCTGCCTGGCCTGGGCGCTGCAGAAGCTGGGCTTCATCGACAGCTGGAGCCGGTTGCGCAGGCGGTGGTTTGTGGACGATGCCCGGGGCGCCCTGGCGCTGCTGGTCCTGTGGCCGTTTGCCCTGCTGTACCCGGCCGCAGTGCCGTTGGGCCTGGGCCAGGTCTTCGAGCGGCTGGAGGCCACGCTGGGGGAGTTGCTGGCGGACACCCCGTTCCTGGAGTGGATGCCAGTGCGCGAAATGGAGCTGCAGCCCCTGGTGCCCGCAGCCGAAATGGTCTGCGTGATGCTGGGGGCGCTGATCCCGTGTCTGCTGGCCTACTGCATCATCCGCCCGCCGCTGCAGCGCCTGGTGGCCATGGCCTTGTTGCTGCTGGCGGGCATGGGGGCCACCGCTCTGTCAGCTGCGCTGAGTTATGGCCCGGCGCATGCCTGGGGCTGGCTGAGCCTGCCGGTGCGTGCCGGCCTGTGGGCCGCGCCGGTGCTGGGCCTGGCGCTGGCGTGGGTGCCGCGGCGCGGCTGCGCAGCCGTGCTGCTGCTGGTGCTGGCGTTGCACCTGAGCCTGCTGAACCAGGCGCCGGCCAGCGCCTATTTCGCGCAAACGCTGCAGACCTGGGAGCAGGGGCGCTTCATCCGCTTCCATGGCATCGTGCAGTGGCTGGGCTGGTTATGGCCCTTTGTCGCCATGCTGTATGTGGTGCTGCGATTTTCCCGGCGCGAGCAGGGGCCTGGGGCGGCCTCCTAGAATCGTGCCATGAGCGACCATAGCCTTCCCACGAATACCTCCTCCGCCGGCTCCTATTACGAGCGGCATGTGTTTTTCTGCCTGAACGAGCGCAAAGGCGAGGAATACTGCTGCGCCCGCCAGGGTGCCCAGGCCGGCTTCGACCACTGCAAGTCGCTGGTGAAATCCGCCGGGTTGGCCGGGCCGGGCAAGGTGCGGGTGAACAAGGCCGGCTGCCTGGACCGCTGTGCCGGTGGCCCGGCCGTGGTGGTCTACCCCGAGGCGGTCTGGTACACCTTCATCGACAACAGCGATATCGACGAGATTGTCGAGTCCCACCTGAAGAACGGGGTCGTGGTCGAGCGCCTGCTGATGCCGCCGGACGTGGGGCGCTGAGCCATGAATTCCAGAAGCCAGAAGCTGTCTCTGAGCGGCCCTGCGGGGGCGGTCGAGGCAGTGCGTGACGTGCCGGAAGACGGCCCGGCCCGGGGGGTGGCGGTGATTGCCCACCCCCACCCCCTGTTTGGCGGCACCATGGACAACAAGGTGGTGCAGACGCTGGCGCGGGCTTTTGTGCAGTGTGGCTGGACGACGGTGCGCTTCAATTTCCGGGGGGTGGGCGCCACCGAGGGCGTTCACGACGATGGGCAGGGCGAGTTGCAGGATCTGCTGGCCGTGGTGCAGCAGGTGGCGCCTGAAGGTCCGCTGGCACTGGCAGGCTTTTCCTTTGGCGCCTTTGTCACCAGCCATGCGGTGCAGGCGTTGTGGGCGTCGCGCCAGATGGACAAGATCGTGCTGGTGGGCACCGCCGCGTCGCGCTTTACCGTGGCCCCCGTGCCTGCGGACGCCCATCTGCGCACGCTGGTGCTGCACGGCGAGCAGGACGACACTGTGCCTCTGGCCTCCGTGATGGACTGGGCGCGGCCGCAGACACTTCCTGTCACAGTCGTCCCCGGAGGCGGCCATTTCTTTCACGGACAATTGACGCTGCTGAAGAATCTGGTGGTGCGCCACCTCGAAGAAGGCCGCCCGCGCTGAACTTCATGGCCTGTCCGGAGTCATGTCCCGGGTGCTGCCTGTCTGTTTTTCGGAGGACCTGTCGGCCCTTCATTCCCTTTGCTGATCTGAATCCATGAAACTTATCCCTCCTGCCCTGCGCAGCTTCCTGCTTTTCGTGGCCCTGGCGCCAGCGGCGTTCCTGGCCTCGGCCCAGATGCCCCAGCCACCCGAGGTGGCCGCGCGCACCTACCTGCTGGTGGACGTCACCGCCAACCAGGTGCTGGCCGCCAAGGACATCGATGCGCCGGTCGAGCAGGCCTCGCTCACCAAGCTCATGACGGGCTACCTGGTGTTCGACGCGCTGCGCGCCAAGAAGATTTCGCTCGACCAGAAGTTGCCGGTGAGCGTGCGCGCCTGGAAGATGCCGGGCTCGCGCATGTTCATCGACCCCAAGATGCAGGTGCCGGTCGAAGACCTGATCAAGGGCATGATCGTCCAGTCGGGCAATGACGCCACCATGGCCCTGGCCGAGGGGGTGGGCGGAACGGCCGAGAATTTCGTCAAGCTCATGAACGACCAGGCCAAGGCCCTGGGCATGAGCGGCACGAGCTACAAGAACCCCGAAGGCCTGACCGAACCTGGCCATACCACCACGGCGCGCGACCTCTCCGTGCTGGCCATGCGCCTGATGAAGGATTTCCCGGAGTACATGCACTATTACGCCACCAAGCATTACAGCTACCCAGGCACCCCGGCCTCCAACGGCAATAACCGCAATTCGCTGCTGTTCCGCGATCCGACAGTGGATGGCCTGAAGACTGGTCATACCGATGCGGCGGGCTACTGTCTGGTGGCTACGTCCAAGCGTGAATTTCCGGGTGTGGGCCAGCGCCGCCTGTTGTCCATCGTGCTGGGGGCCGCCAGCGAAAACGCGCGCGCCAATGAAAGCCAGAAGCTGTTGAACTGGGGCTACACCGCCTTTGATGCCGTCAAGCTGTTCGACGGCAACCAGGCCGTGGCCACGCCGAATGTCTGGAAGGGCAAGGAGAACACCGTCAAGCTGGGTCGACCGGAGGCCGTGGTGGTGGCTGTGCCGGCGGGCAGTGCCGGCAAGATCAAGACCACGGTGGCTCGCCCCGATCCGCTGGTAGCGCCCTTCACCAAGGGCCAGGCGCTGGGCACGCTCAAGGTGAGTCTGAATGACCAGCCGCTGCTGGATGTCCCCCTGGTGACGCTGGATGCCGTCGAGCAGGCGGGCTTCCTGGGCCGTGCCTGGGACGCGGTGCGCTTGTGGATCAAGTGATTCCAGTGTCTGCAGTGGAAGTTAGTGCACGCTGCTGATGTTGGCATCAAAGACTGTTTGCCAAAAAAAGGCCAAGCTGCTACATTAGAAGGCTTTTCGGAATTTCCGAAGGGATGCGCGCCTGCATGTTTCACGTGTGCCAGGCGTGTTCGTATCGTCAAGTAATCCAAACGTTTAGGGACGTTTTTTCAATGCCAACCATCAACCAGCTCGTGCGTCAAGGCCGTGAGGTCGAGACCATCAAGTCGAAGAGTCCTGCCATGCAGAATTCTCCGCAGCGCCGTGGTGTGTGCACCCGTGTGTACACCACCACCCCCAAGAAGCCTAACTCCGCTCTGCGTAAGGTCGCCAAGGTGCGCCTGACCAACGGTTTTGAGGTGATTTCCTACATCGGCGGCGAAGGCCACAACCTGCAGGAACACAGCGTGGTGCTGGTTCGCGGCGGTCGTGTCAAGGACTTGCCTGGTGTGCGTTACCACATCGTTCGTGGCTCGCTCGACCTGCAAGGCGTGAAAGACCGCAAGCAGTCGCGTTCCAAGTACGGCGCGAAGAAGCCCAAGGCCAAATAAGCCCTGGTTTTTCCGGCGTAAAGAATTTTCGGTGCTGTTTTTCCGCGTGGCGCGGAGTTGCAGCGTAGTGGCCCCAAACGCAGGTGTTCTGCGCGGGTCGAGTAAGTGGGAGTCCTTAAATTGGCTCTCGCGGTGTCTGAAAAGGCGCCAACTGAAGCAAAGATAGAGGTGAGAAATGCCACGTCGTCGCGAAGTCCCTAAACGTGAAATCCTGCCGGATCCCAAGTTCGGCAACGTAGAGCTGTCCAAATTCATGAACGTGATCATGGAAGGCGGCAAAAAAGCAGTTGCAGAGCGCATCATTTACGGTGCTCTGGACTTCATCGAAAAGAAGAACCCGGGCAAAGACCCCCTGGAAGCCTTCGTGATCGCGATCAACAACGTCAAGCCCATGGTGGAAGTGAAGTCCCGCCGCGTGGGTGGTGCCAACTACCAGGTGCCTGTTGAAGTTCGCCCGGTCCGTCGTTTGGCTCTGTCCATGCGTTGGATCAAGGAAGCTGCGCGCAAGCGTGGCGAGAAATCCATGGCCCTGCGTCTGGCCAATGAGTTGATGGAAGCCACCGAAGGTCGTGGCGGTGCCATGAAGAAGCGTGACGAAGTGCACCGCATGGCCGAAGCCAACAAGGCGTTCAGCCACTTCCGTTTCTAAAACAGCCCTTAAATCCGGCACTTCTGTCCGGTGTTATGAGCCCGAGCCGCCAGTTTTGGTGGGCGGGCTCATAGCCGTTAACGAAAGACCATCATGGCACGCAAGACTCCCATCGAGCGCTACCGCAATATCGGTATCTCGGCCCACATCGACGCTGGCAAAACCACGACGACCGAACGTATCCTGTTCTACACGGGTGTGAACCACAAGATTGGTGAAGTGCACGATGGCGCTGCCACCATGGACTGGATGGAGCAGGAGCAAGAGCGCGGCATCACGATCACTTCGGCTGCCGTGACCTGCTTCTGGAAGGGTATGGACCTGTCCTACCCCGAGCACCGCTTCAACATCATCGACACCCCCGGCCACGTGGACTTCACGATTGAAGTCGAGCGTTCCATGCGTGTGCTGGACGGCGCCTGCATGGTGTATTGCGCGGTGGGTGGCGTGCAGCCCCAGTCGGAAACCGTCTGGCGCCAGGCCAACAAGTACAAGGTGCCGCGTCTGGCCTTTGTGAACAAGATGGACCGTACCGGTGCCAACTTCTTCAAGGTCTATGACCAGATGAAGCTGCGCCTGAAGGCCAATCCCGTGCCTGTGGTGATTCCGATTGGTGCGGAAGAAGGCTTCAAGGGCGTGGTTGACCTGCTCAAGATGAAGGCCATCATCTGGGACGAAGCCTCGCAAGGCATGAAGTTCGACTACCAGGACATCCCGGCCGAACTCGTTGAGCTCGCCAAGGAATGGCGCGAAAAGATGGTCGAAGCTGCTGCTGAAGCCTCTGAAGAGTTGATGAACAAGTACCTCGAAGAGGGCACGCTGTCGGAAGAAGAGATCAAGCTCGGTCTGCGCACGCGCACGATCGCCACTGAAATCCACCCCATGTTGTGTGGCACCGCCTTCAAGAACAAGGGCGTGCAGCGCATGCTGGACGCCGTGATCGACTACCTGCCATCGCCCGTGGACATCCCGGACGTGTCCGGTACCGACGAGGACGAGCAGCCTGTCACCCGCAAGGCTGACGATGCTGAAAAATTCTCGGCGCTGGCATTCAAGCTGATGACGGACCCGTTCGTGGGCCAACTGACCTTCGTGCGCGTCTATTCGGGCGTGCTGGCCAAGGGCGACACGGTATTCAACTCCGTCAAGGGCAAGAAAGAGCGTATCGGCCGTATCGTGCAGATGATGGCCAATGACCGCGTGGAAGTCGATGAAATCCGCGCTGGTGACATCGCGGCCTGTGTGGGCCTGAAGGACGTGACCACCGGTGAAACGCTGGCCGATGTGGGCTCGCCCATCATTCTGGAGCGTATGGTGTTCCCTGAGCCTGTGATCACGCAGGCCGTCGAGCCCAAGACCAAGGCCGACCAGGAAAAGATGGGTATTGCGCTGCAACGCCTGGCTGCTGAAGATCCGTCGTTCCGCGTCAAGACCGACGAAGAGTCGGGCCAGACCCTGATCGCCGGTATGGGCGAGCTGCATCTGGAAATCATCGTGGACCGCATGAAGCGCGAGTTCGGCGTGGAAGCCAACGTGGGCAAGCCCCAGGTTGCCTACCGCGAAACCATCCGCAAGACGGTGGAAGAGGCTGAAGGCAAGTTCGTGCGCCAGTCCGGTGGTAAGGGCCAGTACGGTCACGTGGTGCTGAAGATCGAACCCAATGAAATGGGCAAGGGCATCGAGTTCGTTGACGCCATCAAGGGCGGTGTGGTTCCTCGCGAATTCATCCCGGCCGTGGAAAAGGGTATCAACGAAGCCGTCACGCAAGGCGTGCTGGCTGGCTACCCGGTGGTGGACGTCAAGGTCACGCTGCACTTCGGTTCGTACCACGATGTGGACTCGAACGAACTGGCGTTCAAGATGGCGGCCATCTTTGGTTTCAAGGAAGGCTGCCGCAAGGCCGGCCCCGTGATTCTGGAGCCGATGATGTCCGTGGAAGTCGAGACACCGGAAGACTACGCCGGTACCGTGATGGGCGACCTGTCCTCACGTCGTGGCATGGTGCAAGGCATGGAAGACATAGTTGGTGGCGGCAAGGCCATCAAGGCTGAAGTGCCTCTGTCCGAAATGTTCGGTTACTCGACCTCGCTGCGCTCTGCAACGCAAGGCCGTGCAACGTACACGATGGAGTTCAAGCACTACAGCGAAGCCCCCCGCAATGTGTCTGAAGCCATCATGGCTGCGCGCGCTAAATAAGGCGCACCCCCAGGCTGCAGCGCTTCGCGTCTTTCGCACACCCCCTTGCAGGGGGCAACACCAGTGGCCCGGCAAAGCCGGTTCCACGGTGTTTCGCGAAGAGACTGTAGTGTTGTAGTTCTGGTCTATTTTTTGTCTGCGATCCGGTGCCGCCTTGTTCCCGTGCGGGGCGAACCAGCAATCGGATGCAGACGTTAAACCACACACGGGCATGCTCTTTGGAGATTATCGAAAATGGGAAAAGAAAAGTTCACACGAACCAAGCCCCACGTCAATGTGGGCACGATCGGTCACGTTGACCACGGCAAGACCACGCTGACGGCAGCGATCGCCACCGTGCTGTCCGCCAAGTTCGGCGGCGAAGCCAAGGCCTACGACCAGATCGACGCTGCACCCGAAGAAAAAGCACGCGGCATCACCATCAACACCGCCCACGT
>Ga0208564_1002088_pt1 | contig 16189 bp, 17 predicted proteins | sample AD_UKC073_MetaG_FD_184439 | JGI IMG/M metagenome (GOLD analysis project Ga0208564, IMG submission 184439) | Active sludge microbial communities of municipal wastewater-treating anaerobic digesters from USA - AD_UKC073_MetaG (SPAdes) (version 2) | ecosystem: Engineered > Bioreactor > Anaerobic >... | reverse complement strand
TGAGGAGTTGCTGCCGTTCAGCAACGAGACCCTGGTGCGCGCGGTCGTCGCCGCCCGCACCCCGGTCGTCTCGGCGATCGGTCACGAGGTCGATACTCCGCTGCTGGATTTCGTCGCCGACGTGCGCGCCTCGACCCCCACCGACGCCGGCCGGCGGGTGGTGCCCGACGCAGCGATCGAGCGTGAACGAGTGCTCACGCTGCGCCACCGGGCCCGGCGCTCCCTCGCTCACCGGCTGGACTCGGAGCGCCGCCTGCTGCTGGCGACCCGTACCCGCCCCGTGCTCACCGACCCGCGCGCCTGGCTGCGTCCCCACCGCGAACACCTCGCCGCTTTGCATGCCCGCGGCCGAGAACTGCTGCGCGCGAGGGTGATTCGCGAGTCTGATCGGGTGCACCACCTGGGCGCCCGAGTGCGGCTGCTCTCGCCTCAGTCCACCCTCGACCGCGGGTATGCCGTCGTCCGTCACCCTAGTGGTCAGGTCGTCCGTGCGGCCGACGAAGTCCGCCCGGGTCAGCCGCTGCAGGTGCTCGTGGCCCGGGGCGATTTCGACGTCAGCGTCAGCGAGGACCCGGCCGAGGTCGCACTCCGCGACACCGCGTCGGATCCGCCAGCCGCCCCAGTAGGTCCGCCCCAACCCTCCACTCGCCGCCGAAAGCAGGAGCGCCCGTGACCGACAGCCAGCCCCAGATCCCTGCCGACATCGCCGCCTTGGGCTACGAGCAGGCCCGCGACGAACTCGTCGCCATCGTCGCTCGCCTGGAGGCCGGGCAGGTGCCCCTGGAGGAAAGCCTGCAGCTCTGGCAACGCGGCGAAGCTCTCGCGGCTCACTGCACGGCGTGGCTCGACGGCGCCCAAGCCCGTATCACCGCGGTCACCTCGGCGAGTGAGACTGCAGCCGACTAAGCCGACCGGCGCAGCTCTGGCCTGGAGTTTTCGCAGCCGGCCCAAGGCCAGCCAGATCGCGGCAGTGAGTCAGCCGGACGCCGGCGCGGGGGCCAGTCGGCCGACGAAAGCCGCAAGGTCCTCCATCGACCCGGTCGTCGCGACGACCGTCGTGAGCCCGTCGGCGGCCGACGACATGATCGACTGCTTACGGTCATCGACGTAGGTCTTCCAGGTCCGGCCCGCGATCTGGGCCGAGCCGGTTGCCTCCGCCTTGTTCGTCGCCGCGGTAAGCCAGCCGGTCGTCGCGTCCTTGGCCTGGGCCAGGGAGAAATACCGATTGTCCGGGGTAGTCCACCCGGCCTGCCAGGTCGGCACGGAGTCGGTCGACGCGGCATACCGAGCATTGGTCGCGACCCAGCCGTCCGGCACCGGGGTGGGGAACGAGAAGGGGGTGCCGCTGGACTTCACGGCATACCCGACAACTGCCGCGGCGTCGACCGGCGGCTGCCGCACCTCCGAGACCCGCGGGACGATGGCGATCAGCCCTCCCACGAGGACGAGGATGACGAACAGCGAGCGCCCCATGTTGGCCAGCGAGCCCATCGAGTAGCGGCTGCGCGGAGGCGTGGGAGGGGCGGGCGTCGTCGTCACCCGGCCATGGTCTCGGATCTGCCCGGGGGAACCAAACCCGGCGAGCCCGCGGACAGCAGGCCCGAGGCACCACCCGATGTGCTCCTCTCCGAAGGGGAATCCGCGGGTCCGTCCAGATTCGGGTGGTCACAGGGTGATCCAGTGGTCGGCGAAGGCGGCCGTGAACCCTAGGGTTGGGGGTAGCCATCTCGACCCCAGGAGTCACCGTGAGCCACTCCGATCCTGCCGTCCTCGTCATCGGCGAAGCCCTCATCGACGCCGTGCGTCGCGCCGGCAGCGCACCCGCGGAGCACGTCGGCGGCAGCCCTGCCAATGTCGCCTTCGGCCTGGGCTCGCTCGGCCACGACGTGCGGCTGGCCACCTGGTTCGGCCCGGACGAGCGCGGAGCCCGCATCCAAGCCGCGTGCGCCGCCCGCTCGGTGCGCCTCGTCGAGGGCAGCGACGGCGCCGCCCACACATCGGTGGCCCAGGCCACCCTCGACGCGCAGGGGCAGGCCAGCTACCACTTCGACCTCACCTGGGCGGTGCCCGACCTCGCCGGCATCGACCCGGTCGACCACGTCCACACCGGCAGCATCGCCGCGACCATCGAGCCGGGCGGCGCCCAGGTGCTCGACGCGGTGCGCGCACTGCGCGGGCGCGGCACGGTGTCTTACGACCCCAACATGCGACCGACCCTCATGGGCTCGCCCGACGAGGTCCGCGATCGGGTGGAGGCGATCATCGCCCTGAGCGACGTCGTCAAGGCCAGCGACGAGGACATCCAGTGGCTCTACCCGGGCAGCCACCTGCCCGACGTGCTGCGCGCCTGGCTCGACACCGGGCCGGCCCTCGCGGTCATCACCCGCGGCGGCAAGGGCGCCCTGTATGCCGTCCGGTCGGCCACCCCCGGCTTGGTCACCACAGTGTCGGCAAGACCGGTGGAGGTCATCGACACGGTCGGGGCGGGCGATTCCTTCATGGCGGGGCTCGTCTCAGGCTTGCTGGACGCGGGCTACCTCGGCAGCCTGGCCGCGCGAGAACGCTTGGCAGCGGCCGGGATCGACGACGTGCGCCCCTCTATCGACCGAGCCCTGGCGACCTCGTCGGCTACCGTGGCTCGCGCTGGCGCCTATGCTCCGACCCGCTCCGAGATCGGCGCCTGAGCCAGGCCCATCTTCCGGCCGACGGCTCGGCCGACCGCCTCGACCAACCGCCTCGACCCGCCGCCTCAGCGGGGGTCGAGGATGACGACCGGGATAATGCGGTCGGTCTTGGCCTCATACCCCGCGAAACCGGGATAGTCGGCCTTCTGCTTGGTCCAGATCGGCTCGCGCTCGGCCGAGTCGGCCACCCGCGCCCGGAAGCTCCGCGTCTCGGTCCCGACCTCTGCGGTCACGTCGGGATGCGCCACGAGGTTGTGGAACCATGCGGGATTGACGTCCAAGCCGGCATACGAGGCGAACACCGCGAGCCGGCCCTCCCCGAGGTCCTGGTACATCATCGGGTTGACCCGCTCCTGGCCGCTCTTGGCACCGATGGTGTGCAAGAGCAGCAGCGGCGCACCTGCGAACGGACCGCCCACGCGGCCCTCGTTGGCGCGGAACTCCTCGATGATCCCGTGGTTCCAGTCGCTCATGTCGTCCTCCTCGTGTCGCCGTGAATTCCCACGATCCCCAGCGGATACCGAACTGTACGTCGGGTCGGCGTGGCGCACGGCATACCCCGAGAGCAGGTATGCCGCGGGCGCCGGTAGGTGCCGCGCTCCTATGCTGGGATGGCGCTGTCGCGACCGACCCACTCAGCTCGGAGCCCGACGGCGTCGCCCCTGTGCCGCCGTCCTCAGGAGACCACCATGGCCGACTTCGCATTCGAGCAGTTGCTCCCCGGGGCCGGGGGGAATGGCGCGGACGAGACGCCGTGGCGGCTGCTCACGACCGAGGGCGTCAGCGTCATCGAGGGTGAGGGCGCGCTGTCGGGCCGGCGCTTCCTGCAAGTGGCCCCCGAGGCGCTGCGGCTGCTGTCCGAGACCGCGATGCACGACATCGCGCACTACTTGCGCCCGGCCCACCTGGCTCAGCTGCGCCGCATCCTGGAAGACCCCGAGGCGAGCAACAACGACAAGTTCGTCGCGCTCGACCTGCTCAAGAACGCCAATATCGCGGCCGGTGGCGTGTTGCCGATGTGTCAGGACACCGGCAGCGCGATCGTCATGGGTAAGCGCGGCCAGCAGGTGCTCACCGACGGTGACGACGAGCGGGCGCTGAGCGAGGGCATCTACGACGCCTACACCCGGCTCAACCTGCGCTACAGCCAGATGGCGCCGGTGACGATGTGGGAGGAGAAGAACACCGGCTCCAACCTCCCCGCCCAGATCGAGCTCTACTCCGACACCGAGACGGGGCATGAGACGGCATACAAGTTCCTCTTCATGGCCAAGGGCGGCGGCTCGGCCAACAAGAGCTACCTCTACCAAGAGACCAAGGCGATTCTCAATCCCGCCGCCATGGTGAAGTTCCTCGACGAGAAGCTGCGCAGCCTCGGCACTGCGGCCTGCCCGCCGTATCACCTGGCCGTGGTCATCGGCGGCACCAGCGCCGAATATGCGCTCAAGACAGCCAAATACGCGTCGGCGAAGTATCTCGACCACGTGCCGACCTCTGGAGACGCCGCGACGGGACATGGGTTCCGCGACCTGGAGTTGGAGGAGCAGATCCTCGAGCTCACCCGCAATTTCGGGATCGGCGCTCAGTTCGGTGGGAAGTACTTCTGCCACGACGTGCGGGTCATCCGGCTGCCGCGGCACGGCGCCTCGCTGCCGGTCGCTGTGGCGATCTCGTGCTCGGCCGACCGGCAGTGCCTGGGCAAGATCACCCCCGAGGGCGTCTTCATCGAGCAGTTGGAGTTCGAGCCGGGGCACTACCTGCCCGAGACCACCCCCGAACAGCTAGGTGCCGCCGGGGCATCCGGTGGCGAGGCAGAGGCGGATGTCGTCAAGATGGACCTGCGGCGCCCAATGCCCGAGATCCTCGCCGAGTTGACCAAGCACCCGGTCAAGACCCGCCTGTCGCTCACTGGCACCCTCGTGGTCGCCCGCGACATCGCCCACGCCAAGATCAAGGAGCGCCTCGACGCCGGCGAGCCGATGCCCGAATACCTCAAGGACCACCCGGTCTACTACGCCGGTCCGGCCAAGACTCCGCAGGGCATGGCGTCGGGGTCGTTCGGTCCGACGACGGCCGGCCGGATGGACTCCTATGTCGACCAGTTCCAGGCGGCCGGTGGCTCAATGGTCATGCTGGCCAAGGGCAACCGCAGCCAGCAGGTGACCGATGCCTGTGCCAAGCACGGCGGCTTCTATCTCGGGTCGATCGGTGGCCCGGCCGCGCGGCTGGCGCAGGACTGTATCAAGAGTGTCGAGGTGCTGGAATACCCCGAGCTGGGCATGGAAGCGGTGTGGAAGATCGAGGTCGAGGACTTCCCAGCCTTCGTCGTCGTCGACGACAAGGGCAACGACTTCTTCGCTTCCGTGACCACCCCGTCGGTGCTCACCATCACGACGCGCCCCGGCCTGTCGTAAAGTCGGTTTCGACCCGGCTGGCCCGCACCACCGAGGGAGAGCAATGGAACGGCACCGCGCACAGCCCGGCACCCGTCCGTCCACCCCACAGGAGGCCTGGGCCTGCTTGGAGGCCGGCAACGTCCGGTTCATGGCCGGGGAACGAGCCCACCCACACCAGGACGTCCAGTTGCGCCATCGGTTGGCCAACAAGCAAACGCCCTTTGCGGTGTTCTTCGGCTGCGCCGATTCCCGGGTCGCGGCCGAAATCATCTTCGACCAGGGGCTCGGTGATCTCTTCGTCGTCCGCACGGCCGGGCATGTCATCGATTCCAGCGTCATCGGGTCGATCGAATTCGCCGTCGGCGTGCTCGACGTCCACCTCATCGTCGTCCTCGGGCACGACTCCTGCGGTGCCGTGAAGGCGGCCGTCGACGCCGTGGAGACCGGAGACATGCCCACCGGCTATATCCGCGACATCGTCGAGCGCGTCACCCCGAGCGTCCTCACCGCCCGCAAGCGGGGCGAGACCTCGACCTACGAGATCGAAGCCGAGCACGTCCGGCATACTGCGTGGTTGTTGGCATCCCGCTCGACGGTCGTCGCCGACAAGCTCGCCCAAGGCACCCTCGGCATCGTCGGCGCGACCTACCGGCTGCGCGAAGGACAGGCCAACGTCGTCGAAGCCCTGGGCATGCAACCACCCAAGCGATCGGTGCGCGACTCTCGCGTCTAATCGAGCCGGAGACGCCAGCCTCCTGCATCGAGGTCTACAGGCTGAGCTCGTCTTTGACGACCCCAGCCAGGCGGTGGGCGATGGCGTCGGCTTGGGCCTGGTCGGGTGCCTCCACCATGACCCGCACGAGCGGCTCGGTGCCCGACTTACGCAGCAGGATCCGCCCGGTGTCGGCGAGTTCGGCCTCGGCCGCGGCAACCGCTGTCGCCACGACGGCGTTGTCGTCGACGGCGTCCTTGTCGACGCCCTTGACGTTGACGAGAATCTGCGGCAGTCGCGTCATGACGGAGGCCAACTCGGCCAGCGAACGCCTCGTCTCGGCGACGCGCGAGGCCAGCATGAGACCGGTGAGCACCCCATCGCCGGTGGTGCCGTGGTCGAGCATGATGACGTGGCCGGACTGCTCGCCGCCGAGGGAGTAGCCGCCAGCCTTCATGTCCTCCAGGACATAGCGGTCACCGACGCCGGTCTGGCGGACCGTGACTCCCTCGCGCGCCATCGCCTGCAGCATCCCGAGGTTGCTCATGACGGTGGCCACCAGGGTGCCCTGGGCCAGCTCGCCGCGGTCGCGCAGCGCCAGCGCGAGGATGCTCATGATCTGGTCACCGTCGACGACCTCGCCGCGCGCATCGACGGCTAGGCACCGGTCGGCGTCGCCGTCGTGGGCGATCCCCAGGCTGGCCTGCTGTTCGATGACGGTGCGCTGCAGCCGCTCCAGGTGCGTTGACCCGTAGCCGTCGTTGATGTTGAGTCCGGTGGGCGAGGCGCCGATCACCGTGACATAGGCGCCGGCCTCCCGGAAGACCAGCGGAGACACCACCGAGGCAGCCCCATGGGCTGCGTCGATGACCACGTGCAGCCCCTCCAGGCGGTGCGGCAGCACCGACAGCAGGTGCCGGGTGTAGCGCGCGCTGCCGTCGGTGAGGCTGCGGACCCGACCCACGTCGGCGCCCGTCGGACGGCTCCACGGCTCGCCCAGCCGCGCCTCGATGGCGTCCTCCACGCCATCGTCGAGCTTGTGCCCGCCTCGGGCGAAGAACTTGATCCCGTTGTCGGGCATGGCGTTGTGTGAGGCCGACAGCATGACCCCGAGGTCGGCGCCGAGGTCAGCGGTCAGGAAGGCGATGGCTGGCGTTGGCAGCATCCCGGCGTCCCACACATCGACGCCAGCGGAGGCCAGACCCGCGATGACCGCAGCCGAGAGGAACTCCCCCGATGCCCGGCCATCGGTGCCGACGACCGCGAACGGCCGATGCCCCGCGAACTCGCCCTGCTCCCCCAGCACGTGGGCTGCCGCGACCGACAGGTCCAAGGCCAGCTCCGCCGTGATCTTCTCGTTGGCCAGTCCCCGCACCCCGTCGGTGCCGAACAATCGAGCCACGATACGTCCTTCCCCACTTCGGTATGCCGTGCTGCCCAGCCTCCCGGGACGCACCGCGCACCCCTGGCCTGCCGGACGGCATACTCACCGTCTTTGAAAGTACTCCCGTCCGGGCGGAGAGCCGCGCCAGACGTGCCGAGGGCGGCCCGGAGAACCGAGCCGCCCTCGACGCCACAGCCAAACTGTGGATCAGCGCTTGCTGTACTGCGGAGCCTTGCGGGCCTTCTTGAGACCGGCCTTCTTGCGCTCGGGGACGCGGGCGTCCCGGGTGAGGAAGCCGGCCTTCTTCAGCGCCGGGCGGTTGAGTTCGGCGTCGACCTCGTTGAGCGCACGCGCCACACCGAGGCGGACCGCGCCGGCCTGGCCGGAAGGGCCACCACCGTGCACGCGAACCAGCACGTCGTAGGCCCCGTCGAGGTCGAGCACCTTGAAGGGCTCGTTGACCAGCTGCTGGTGCACCTTGTTGGGGAAGTACGAGTCGATGGTGCGACCGTTGATCGTCCACGAGCCGCTGCCCGGGACGATGCGGACGCGGGCGATGGCCTGCTTGCGGCGGCCAGTGGCGGCGCCGGGAGCGGAGGCGGAGGGCTTGCGGGCGGGAGCGCCGGCAGCGGAGGTGTCGGTCTCGGTCGTGTATTCCGAGAGGGCGGGCTCGTCGGTCTCGAGCTCGAGGTCCAGGTCAGTCTGCGTGTCAGCCACGGTGATTCCTTGTCAGTATGCCGTCGGTGCCAGGTCAGGCCGGGGCCTTACTGGGCGACCTGGGTGAAGTCGAAGGGGACGGGCTTCTGAGCCGCGTGCGGGTGCGAGGGGCCGGAGTAGACCTTGAGCTTGGACAGCTGCTGGCGGGCCAGGCTGTTCTTGGGGAGCATGCCGCGCACGGCCTTCTCGACGGCCCGGCGGGGGTCCTTGTCGAGCAGCTCGGCGTAGGTCAACGAGGACAGACCGCCCGGGAAGCCCGAGTGCCGGTAGGCCCGCTTCTGCTGCGCCTTGGCGCCGGTGAGGGCGACCTTGTCGGCGTTGATGATGATGACGAAGTCACCGGTGTCGACGTGCGGCGCGAAGGTCGGCTTGTGCTTGCCGCGCAGCAGGACCGCGGTGTGCGTGGCCAGCCGGCCGAGCACGACGTCCGTCGCGTCGATGACGTGCCACGTGCGAGTGAGCTCGCCGGGCTTGGGGGTGTACGTGCGCATGTGCTCGACTTTCCTTTTCCAGATTGAGGTATGCCGTGTGGTCCCGACCGCACGAAGCGGTCCCGGGTGCCCCGATCCGAGAATCGAAGCCGGAGAACCGAAACCCGAGGACCGGAGCAGTGGCACAACAGTCCTCAAGTCTACGGGCTGGGCGGTGGCCGTCCGAATCGGTGCCCGTGCGCGGCATACCTGCCTCTGACCTGCCGAAATGTCATGGCACCCGACTCGCAACCACCGACCGGGATGGCCTATGCAAACGAATTATGCAAAGATAGTGTGCATGCCGACCTCACGTGATCCGCTCGCCACTCTCGCCCACCCGTTGCGGGCGCGCCTGCACGGACTCCTGCGCGTCGGGGGCCCGTCGACCGCGAGCCGGATGGCAGCGGCGCTCGGCACCCACTCCGGCGCGACCTCTTATCACCTGCGCATCCTCGCCAAGGCCGGCCTAGTGGAGGACGCCGGCGACAACCACGGCCGCGAGCGGCGCTGGCGTGCGCTGGAGCGACAGGCCCTCTGGGCGCACCCCGCTGCTCCCGCTGCTCACTCCTCGTCCGAGACGCAGGAGGACGATGAGGCGGCCGCCGAGCTGTGGCTGGACCGCGACTACCTCGCCCACATGGCCGAGCAAGGCGACCGCTGGCTCGATGCGTCCGGTCGCTGGCCCGCTCGGTGGCGCGAGGCTGCTGGTGTCACCGACGGCACGATCCTCGTGACCAGCGATCAACTCCTCGCCTTCCGAGCCGAGGTGGCCGACCTCGTCGCGCGCTATCGCCGCGTGGGACAAGGGAATCAGACGGCCCGACGGGTGGCTGTCTACGCCTTGACCCACCCGCTCGACGTCGACCGCGTGCCGATCTCCCCATCGATCTGAGTAGCAGGACGGCTCCCGGGCGGTCTTCACGGCCCAGCAACTCGGCAGCCCGACCTCCATCGGCTGGAACGCGCCAATCGTCCCGCGGTACTTGGCTCGCTGCCCCTCCCGCCAAGGGCGCCGACGATCAGCCCGACGTCGCCTGAATGCGCCCGTCCAACAGGTCGATGGTCCGGTCGCAGGCCGCGGCGACCCGCTCGTCGTGCGTCGCGATGAGGAGCGTTGCCCCGCGGTCCCGCACCCCGAGCAACACGGTGAGGATGTCCCCCGCCGTCGCAGAGTCCAGCGCCCCTGTGGGTTCGTCGGCCAGCACCACGGTGGGCTCGTTGACGAGCGCGCGCGCGATAGCCACGCGTTGACGCTCGCCGCCGGAAAGCTCGCTCACCCGATCTCCCAGGTGTGCGTGGAGGCCCACCTGGGTGAGAGCTCGCGTGGTGCACTCCCGACGTTGCGCGGCGCCGGGTCTGGGGCGGGCATATTCAAGGGGTACCGCGACGTTGGCCTGCGCCGACAAGCGGCCGATGAGACCGAACTCCTGCTCGACGTAGCCGAAGAACGAGTTGCGCAACCGCGCGCGTGATGATCGCGCGGTCGGCGCCGGGCTCCCGCCGATCGCCAATGAGCCCGCGGTGAGCGACAAGCGCAGGCCGATCGCGCGCATCAACGTCGACTTGCCGCAGCCCGAGGGGCCACGTAGTGCGACCGCCTCGCCAGGACGCAGCGTCACAGAAACCCCTCGCAGCGCGCGCACGACAGCGCGGCCGGTGCCGAAGGTGACCTCGATGTCCGAGGCCTCGACGATATTCGTTGTGCTCATACCAACGCTCCGACGCCAGTGACGGCCCTCGCCGTCTGCCATTGAGCGCGGCACCACACGCCCACGCCACCCAGGACGACGACTGCGGTCGCCCAGCCCAGGGCAGTGCGTAGGGCCGGAGTGTCGTCCAGACTGCTCACCACGACCAGCGCGGCCGTGGGCAGCGCCATGAGTGCCATGACAAAGCCTGCCCACCGCCACGCCACCACCACGGGCGTTGCCCCGTAGGTCGTTCGCACTCTCAGGTCCACAGCTTCCGATCTCACGGCATCGTCGGTCAACCCGAGCATCGCCGCGAGAGCGAGCAGGAAGAAGGCGACGCTGGCAGCGAGGGTGACAAGTGCATCGACGGTCGCACTCCGGAAGCTTGAGATGTCACCCACGGGGCTGGGCAGCAGCAGCAGATCGTCGGCAGCGCAGGCACGGACAAAGTCCTCGACCTCGGGCTGTGTGGGGTCTATGAGCACGAGCCGAGCGGCTGCCTCTTGTTGGGTCAGTGGGTCCAGGTGCACAAGGGTCTGCGAAGGCAGATGGACGACGATCCTGCGGTCGAGAGAGATCACACCCGCAGCCGGATCGATGAGGGTGGCACCGGGTCGCAGTCCTTGCCCCATCGGCACCGACAGCCCGGCAACCGATAGCGGGTCCATCGGGTCGAGGACCAGGCTCGCTCCAGGTTGAGCACAGGGTGTTGGTGCACAGACCGGATCCGACAGCGCCACCGAGGCCCGCTCGCCGAAGACGAGCAGGAGCGAGGGGGCGGTCGCGACGGCGTTGGGTTTGACGTTGTAGATGACCGTCGAATAGCCGTCGCCCCCAGCAACCCCCCGCTGCAGCCGCGCGAGCGCCTCCGTATGCAGCACCGGTGCAGCCGAGGATGACGTCCGATAGAACGGCGTGAACGCCACCGCGTGACTGCCCAGCTGGGTGCGCGTTCCGATGATAGTGGCTTCCGTGAGGACGGTGAACAGGACCAGGCCCATCATCACCGCAGCCACACTCGCCGTGACGGTCAACCCCACGACGATCGGCCACCTGCGCAAGGCCGCCCCGGCGCCTGCGCCGCACTCACGCAGACACAAGACGATCATGACCGACCTTGATGAGCACCCATCCCGCCACCAGACCGCCGCCGAGGAGCAGGACAGCGCCCAGCGCACCGGCGCAGGCCAACGCCACGACGAGGGAAGTCACCTCGCGGCCTCCCCCCACGAGAAGGGCGACGCCCAGTACTCCCACAAGGCTGACGACCGTCGCACCGACAACCCAGGGTGCCAGTCGGACGATGAGACCCGCCGACAAAGCCCACGGCGTCGCGCCGGCACGCGAGCGCACAGCCAGCTCGTTGGCGTTCATTCGCAGGCCGAAGATCCACCACAGGAGGGCGCACCCATGCGCAGAGGAGAGCAGCCACATGAGGCGCTGGCCGTCCGGGTCCATAACCACCTCGGTGTTCGAGCTGGACCTGACCTCGGCCAGGTCGACATCGCCTTGCTCCAACAGCCTCGTCACCCGATCACGCAGCGCCACGTCCTCGCTGCCCAGGACGATCTTTCCGGGAGGGATCCTGCCGTCGCCGAACGCCACATATCGCGCATTGGGAATACGGACCACGAACTCGACCCGCGCCAGGTCATCGGGTGGGTCGATGACCCCGGCCACCGTGGCGTCGCCTGGAAGGAGTGGGACAGCGCCGGAACGAGTCCACAACTGGGCGGAGTAACTATCTTTCACAAGAAAGGCGTCGGCGCCGGATCGTGGGAATGACGCCGAGGGGAGCCACGTTAGCGAGCCCCTTGGATCGAAAGCCCACAAGCACGGATAGGTGTCAACGCTCCAGACCACAAGCGCCACCCCCTCGCGCTCCACTAGGGAAAGAAGCTCGGTGGCGGTGGCGGCCGCGTGTTGCGGCCCGGCCCTATTGAGCGAGATCCCGATCGTCGTCGTTGCCGGTAGCCCTAGCGTCGATTCACGTTGGCTGGCCATCGAGTTCCACAGAAACACTGCAAGCAATCCCGTGATCACACCGATCATTGCTCCGGCCGCGGCAGCGCGCCAGGTCAGCACGAGCAATACCTAACAAGTGATATTCGGAGTGACCTTCCCGCCGAGCGCGGAACAGGTGCCCGAACCGTACCAAAGGAAATTGTAGTAGTGGTGGGTGTCGTAGTCGGATCCAGGAAGCAGAGATTCCCAGACCCAGTCAGTCCTGGAGCGCACGGTGGGGTCCCACTGTGAGGTGGGCCAGGTGGTATAGAGACGACCCGTGTCGAGCGAGGGACCACTCTTTCGCGTGAAGCGCTGATATGCCCCTGCGGCATGGCCGCCGCCGTCATTGTAGCTAGCCTGAATCTGAACCTTGCCGTAGACCCGGGCCCCGAAGTTCTCCTGCCACGTCGTGCCAAAGTTCATGCCCCGGCCAGCGCCGCCGGAGCAAATGCAATAGCAATCGCTACCGCTGTCGAAAGGAAGTAAGCCAGGTTCCTGAAACGCACCATCACGGTCGTATCCGCTCTCTCGCGTGCGAGCCTTTCGGCACCGTAACACCTGGTAGGGGAGGGTGCAACCGGAAATGACTTGATCTCTGCCGAGGGCGCGGGCCTGGGTCCCCTGATCGTCGTGCGGACCGCTGGACCGTCATCGACTCCACCGTCATCGGTTCATCCGGGTTCGCCGTTGGGGGCTCGGGGTCAACTTCATCGTCATCCTCGGCCATGACTCGTGAGCGGCACGATCAAGGCCACCGGCAGCGCGGTCGAGACCCGCGACATGCCCACGGCAGACATCCGCGACGTCGTCGAACGAGCCACTCCCAGTGCCTTGACCGCTCGCACAAGCGGTGACGATCTGCAGGTCTACGAGCCTGGGTCCGGTGAAGTGCGCACGGTCACCCGTGCCACCTTCACGTCACAGCAACTCGGCGGCCCGACGGGAATCGGATGGGACACTCCGTTCGTGTCGGTGGTTCCGCGATAACGGACGACTCCCGAGATCACCGGCCGGTCACCGGGCGGTCACCGGGCTCGCTGGACTCGGGCTTCGTCCCAAATCGGTTCGTCGGACTCGACCACCCGGCCGTCGGCGCGGAAGACGAGGAACCGGTCGAAGGATCGCGCAAACCACCGGTCGTGGGTGACGGCGACGACGGTGCCTTCGAAGGTGTCCAGTGCCGACTCCAAGGCCTCGGCCGACTCCAGGTCGAGGTTGTCGGTGGGCTCATCAAGCAGCAGCAGGGTGGCGCCGGAGAGCTCAAGCAACAGGATCTGGAACCTCGCCTGCTGACCGCCGGAGAGCGACTCGAAGGTCTGCTCGGCCGACTTGGCCAGCCCGTAGCGGTCCAGCGTGCGGGAGGCGAGCTCGCGCGGCATACCGTCGCGGTGTGCGTCGCCGCGGTGCAGGATCTCCAGCAGCGAGCGCCCCAGCAGCCCCGGCTGGTGGTGGGTCTGCGCGAACCAGCCCGGTCGCACCCGCGACCCCAACCGCGCCACGCCGGTATGCCGGACCGGCTCCAGTGCCGCTCCGGTCAACTCCCCCACTGGACGGTGTTCGAGGTCCGGGTCCGAGCCGCCCGCGGCGAGCAGGCGCAGGAAGTGCGACTTCCCCGAGCCATTGGAGCCGAGCACGGCCAGCCGCTCGCCGAACCAGATCTCGACGTCGAACGGCTTCATGAGCACGGCCTCAGTGGCGGCCGAGTCGCCGGCTGACAGCTCCAGCCGCTCGCACACGACGGCCCGTTTGGCGGTGCGGCCGCCCTGCAGCCGCATCCGCAGCCGTTGCGGCACCGGCACGGCCTCCGGCGGGCCCGCCTCGACGAACCGCCGCAGTCGGGTCTCGGCGGCCTGCAATCGGGCGGCCATGTCGGAGTTGTAGGCCGCCTTCGTGCGATACATGATGACCAGCGCCTTGAGCTTGGCGTGCTCCTCGTCCCACCGGGTGCGTAGCTCCTCCAGGCGGGCGTTGCGATCGAGGCGCGCCTGGCCATAGGAGTCGAAGCCACCCGGGTGCACCCAGAGCGTCGACCCAGCAGCACCGGGTTCCAGGGTGGCGATGCGGGTGGCCGACCGAGCCAAGAGCTCGCGGTCGTGCGAAATGAACAGCACCGTCTTGGGGCTGGCTCGGAGGGCCTCCTCCAGCCAGCGCTTCCCCGGCACGTCGAGGTAGTTGTCCGGTTCGTCGAGCAGCAGCACCTCGTCCGGCCCGCGCAGCAGCGCCTCCAACACGAGGCGCTTCTGCTCACCACCAGAAAGCGTTGTGACAGAGCGATATTGCGCCTTCTCATACGAAACGCCCAGCGCCGCAACGGTGCACGTGTCCCACACGGTCTCGTGGTCGTAGCCGCCGACGTCACCCCAGTCGACCAGCGCCTGCGCATAGGCCAACTGGTCGGACTCGCGGTCGTGCTCCATGACGAGCAGCTCGGTGCGATCGATTTCCGTTGCGGCAGAACGAATCTTGTCCGGTGCCACCGACACGAGCAGGTCTCGGACTGTCGAGTCGTCGCGCACCGAGCCGATGAACTGCCGCATCACCCCCAGCCCGCCCGACCGGGTCACCGCCCCTCCATGAGCCGCGAGGTCACCGCTGATGATTCGGCTCAAGGTGGTCTTGCCGGTGCCATTGGGCCCGATGAGGGCGATCTTGGCGCCCTCCCCCACCCGCAGGCTCACCTCGCGCAGCAGCGGGCGACCGTCGGGGAGGTCGAAGCTCACCTGGTTGACGTCGACATGGCCCACAGCGGGTCAGTCTCCCGTATGCCGTGCGCCCGGCCCAGCGATTTCCTCGCGCCGAGCCCGCGCCTCCAGCGCGCGGGCCGCGAGGTCGGCGTCGGGTGGATAGCTGACCTCCTCCAGCGACAGCCCATGGGCGGGCATCACCAAGACGCGCGGATCGCGAATGCCGGCCAGCTGCACCTGCCGTGGCCACTCGGGATCGCGCCGCCCCAGCCCCACGGGAACGACCGCTCCGACCAAGGCCCGCACCATCGAGTGACAGAAGGCATCCGCGACGACGGTCGCCTCGACGACCCCGCTCTCGACGTCCCGGGTCCACATGAACGCCAACAGCGTCCGCACGGTCGTCGCCCCCTCGCGACGCTTGCAGAAGGCCGCGAAGTCCCCCAGCCCCAGCAACTGGCCGGCCGCCGCGTCCATTGCCGCCACGTCGAGAGTGTCGCGCAGCCACACGGTGTCGCGTCGGCGCAGCGGGTCGTGGACCGCGCCCGCGTCGGCGATCCGATAGCGATAGCGCCGACTGGTCGCCGAGAAGCGCGCGTCGAAACCGTCGGGTGCACGGCATACCCGATGCACGACGACATCGGGCGGCAGGATGCCCGCCAGCCGCGTGATCGCCGCCTGCTCCGGGCTGCGGTCCGAGCGCCCCGGCACGGCGAGGTATGCCGTGTCGTCGACGTCCGCATGCGCCACCTGACCGCGGGCGTGCACTCCCGCGTCGGTGCGCCCGGCGACGGTGAGCCGCACCGGCTCCGGCGCCCTCAGCAGCGTGGTGAGCGCGTCTGACAGCACGCCTTCGACGGTCCGCCGCCCCGGCTGGGCGGCCCAGCCGGAGAAGTCGGTGCCGTCGTAGCCGAGGTCCAGACGCAGCCGCACCGGCCCATCCTCCCTTATGCCGACGCCTGCCTGGAGCAGCACCGGAATATGCACGTGGGCCCCGTCCAGATCGGACGGGGCCCACGTGGTGGATCAGCTCGAGGTCACTTGCCCTCGACGTCATCCTTCGCTTCGACGGCCTCGACAGACTCGGCAGGCTCGACCGCGTCGTCGGGAGCGCCATCAGCCTCGGCAACGGGAGCGTCCTGCACGTCCTCGACGACCTCGTCCTCGACCTCCGCCGGAGCAGGAGTCGGGGCGGCCTTGGCAGCGCGCTTGGTCGCCGCCTCGGCCTCCTTGACGGTGGCCTTCTTGGCCGACACGCGCTCACGGACGAGCTCGATGACGACCATGGGCGCGTTGTCGCCCTTGCGGGCGCCGATCTTCGTGATGCGGGTGTAGCCGCCCTCACGCTCGGCCATGTCGGGCGCGATCTCGGTGAAGAGCCGGTGCACGACGCCCTTGTCCTGGACGGTCGTCAGCACCCGCCGACGCGCGGCGAGATCGC
>Ga0208564_1002084_pt1 | contig 16198 bp, 16 predicted proteins | sample AD_UKC073_MetaG_FD_184439 | JGI IMG/M metagenome (GOLD analysis project Ga0208564, IMG submission 184439) | Active sludge microbial communities of municipal wastewater-treating anaerobic digesters from USA - AD_UKC073_MetaG (SPAdes) (version 2) | ecosystem: Engineered > Bioreactor > Anaerobic >... | reverse complement strand
CGACACGTCCTTGCCGTCCGCGGCGACCGAGTCGATCATCAGCACGCAGGGGTCGGTGGTGAGCAGCGGCAGCGATTCCGCCCAGCCGGCCGGGTTCTTGGACAGGATCAGCCGGTAGCTGGACCCGCCGATCGTCGCCACAGAGAAGCGTCCGGCGGGGGCCTTGACCGACCGGAACCCCCGCAGCGCGGTCTCCGCGTCGACTCCCAGTTCGGCGACGGCGGCCAGAGCCATGGCGGCGTTCGCGATGTTGAAGACGCCGGGCACGTTGAGCTGGGGATCGATCGCGGTGCCGTCCGGAAGCCGGATGAAGCCGTCGCGAACCACGTAGTCAGCATCGTGCTGGGTGAGTTCGCAGGAGGGGCAGTCCCAAGTCGAGGTGCCATCGGACGCCGACGCGCGAGTCAGCATGGCGCCGCAGGCGGGGCACATGGCCGCGTCCGCGTTCCAGGTGGTGGCCGTGCTGACCCACACGACCTTGGGCGCCTTCTCGGCGGCCCAGGTGACCAGCGGGTCGTCGGCGTTGGCGATCACGACGGGACCGTCGGCGCCCGCGCGGTCGAGGGCGCTGCGCCAGTCGCGGCCCAGGAACTTGATCTCGTGGTTGCGGTCGAGTTGATCGCGGCTGAAGTTCAGCAGCACCAGGACCTCGGGGCGTCCCTTGGCCAGCAAGTCAGCGACGACGCGTTCGTCGGTTTCCAGGACGGCGACGTCGGCGCGCGGAGCCTTGGCCAGCGCGGACGCGATGCCGTAGTGCAGGTTCGCGCCGTCGGCGTTGTGGACCAGGCGTCCGGCGTCCGGACCCAGCGCCTCGCGCAGCGCGGAGGCGACGAAGTGCGTCGTGGTGGTCTTGCCGTTGGTGCCGCTGACGGCGACGATGCGGCGTCCCTTCACGAGGTCGCCGAAGGCGTCCGGCGCGATCCGGGTCAGGATCTGACCGCGGATGGACGCGCCCGATCCCTTCCCCAAGAGTCTGGACGCCGTCGCCGCCAGATCACCGGCGACGGTTCCGGCGACGAGCCTCGCCCGGTGGGGGAGGCTCAGCTTCGCGGGATCCGCCTTGAGGCGCAGGTCGTCGGATGGCACGCCGCCATTCTGCCGCGTGACAGGGGTGGCTGACGATTTCAGTCGGCTGATCGAGGCTGACGGCGGCGCCGGTCGATTCCTTGCCCTGACGCTGCAGTTGATGGACGCCGCCCATGCCGTCTACGTGCACATCAAAAGTGGCGGTTGTGGACGATCATTGGCTCACGATCGGGTCCGCCAACCTCAATACGCACTCGCTGTTCAACGACACCGAGGTGAACCTGATCGTCCGAGACCGCGATGTGGCACGGAGCACCCGCGAACGGCTCTGGCAGGAGCACACCGGTCAAAAGACCGTCGGTGACAATCCGGTGCGTTTTATCGATGAGGTCCTCGCACCCCTGGCCAAGGAGCAGAGCCGCAGGGCGGCGTCCGATCTAGGCCCGACGGCGAAGGTGCGGCTTCTCGACCACGTGACACGACGCTCTGATCTGGTGCTGGGGCCGCGGAGTTCGGTTCTCGTGGACGGCTGAAAAGCGACCGCTCGAGACTGGGGTGAGTAACGGGACTCGAAACAGTTACTCGGCAAAATGCTGAGTAACGGAATGCTTCCTAGCTATCAGCGTAATGACTAGGTGATACGCCTCAACATACGCGCCCCGTTACTTGGTCAGAAGTGGGCAGACAGAGGCTCTCGGGGGCTGTTATATTGCACGTATGTTGCACGAACAGCGGGAGCGAAGGGGCTTCGGACGTCTCCGGAAGCTGCCCTCGAAGCGCTGGCAGGCGGCCTACACAGGCCCCGATCTCGTCCTGCACCGCCCGCCGTCGACGTTCATGACCAAGGACGACGCCGTGGCATGGCTGGCCGCCGAACGGAAGCTGATCGACCTCGACACGTGGACGCCGCCGGCCGAGCGACGAGCCGTCCGCAAGGTCGCGGGGCAGACCGTCGAAGAGTTCGCCAACGAGTGGCTCGCCGGCCGCAAGACCGCCAAGGGCGAGCCGCTGAAGGCGCGGACGGCCGCCGACTACCGCCGCTACCTCGACCGGCACATCCTCCCGGCGCTGGGGAGCTTGCCGCTGCGACAACTCACCCCGGCGCGCGTTCAGGCGTGGTACGACGAACTCGACGCCCAGACGCCCACTCAGCGAGCGCACGTCTACCAGCTGCTGCGGGCGATAGCTACGACAGCTGCCGACAAGAAGCTGATCCCCGCCAACCCGTGCAAGATCCCGGGCGCCGGACGCGCGCAGCGGGCCAAGAAGATTACGCCGGCGACCCCGGCCGAGCTGGCGGCGATCGCCGCGAACATGCCCAAGCGTCTCCAGCTGGCCGTCCTCCTTGGCGGCTGGTGCGCTCTGCGCTACGGCGAGATCGCCGAACTCCGCCGCCGGGACATCGACCTGAAGCGGGGGACCATCACCGTCTCCCGAGGCGTGACCTGGCCGAGCGTCCGCGATCCCGAGACGAGCAAGCTGGCCTCCACGGCGGTCGTCGGCACGCCCAAGACCGCCGCTGGCCTCCGCGAGGTCCACATTCCACCCCACATCCTGCCGGCGGTGGCGGCCCACCTCGCCCAGCACACCGACCGCGGCCGGGACGCGATGCTGTTCGCGTCGTCCAGTGGGCACCACATCCATCCGCGCGCCTTCGGCTGGCAGTACCACCAGGCGAGGGTGAAGGCCGGACGGCAGGATCTGCGATTCCACGACCTGCGTCACACGGGCGCCGTCCTGGCCGCTCAAACCGGTGCGACGCTCGCCGAACTCATGGGAAGGCTCGGCCACTCGACACCCAGCGCCGCGATGCGATACCAGCACGCGGCAGCCGACCGCGACAAGGCGATAGCAGAGGCGCTGTCGAGGCTGGCCAACGGGTGATCGGTCGTTGGGCCGATTTGTGGCGATCGGCCGAAGGCCACCGCGGTCGTGTTCATGACGAGCAACTCCGAACCGCGTCGGATGCGGATGAGCGGTCGACTCTGGGAACGGCGTCAGAGTGTCGGGACGGAGCAGCGAATCAGCGGGCTCGTGCTCGCGCGAGCAGCCAGGATGCGAGGCAGCGGACGGGGATGCCCAAGGCGACCAGCAGGCAGCCGGTGAGCTGATCGTCGAGCGGGATCAGCTGGCCGAGCGGGTCCAGCGGCACAGCGGCCAAGACCAGGAGCGGCAGCAATGCCAGCTGTAGCCCGGACTCCACCGAATCAGCAGCACTGGGCGCCGCCACGATCGCCACGACAATGACGGCGACCACGCATGCCCAGAAGACCGCGGCCAACCACAAGAAGAGGCTGAGGTCGCGGGAGCCGGCCCACCCGGCAAGCATCACCCATGCCACCGCGATGGCGGCGCAAACGAACACGGCGACGGTCGTGGGCTGATCGTCGAACATCGCCTCGTTGATCCCGACGAACGCCGAAGAGACCTGCAGCAGGACGAGAGCGGCGAGCAGAACCACGAGCCGGCGGGATGTGTGGAGCTGCCTCTGGTCGACTGGTGCGAAGGTCACGAGCCCATCATCCAAGGCTCAATCTCCGACCGCGGGAATACCGCCTCGATCGCGGCAGTTCCGGATGTTCTCCGGGCTCGGCTCTACCCGAGCTGCAAGGCCATTACCAGGACCGCAACGTCTTCGCCGAGAGGGTGGATCGTTCGCGCACCGGCATCGACGAACCCCGCGCTGCGATAGCAGCGGAGGGCCCGCTCGTTGAACGGACGAACCTCCGCCTCGATGCGCTGCCCGGCGAATCGGGCCGTGACGTCCGCCAGCACCGCCTCCATGAACTCTCGGCCAAGACCTGAGCCAGTGAGCGCAGGATCCATCCCGACCCCGAGAAGGAGCCGCCCATCCCGACAGGACACACGGAAGAACCCAATCAGGGAACCGTTCGAAGCTATGCCGCGGAACTGTTCCGCTCTGGTGGCCGGCATGGCGATGGCCCAACCGGCCTCGTGGGCGTGGCCGAAGTCGGGAGTGTTGTAGACATCGAAGGGTGGGTCGTAGTGCCACGAGCACACAAGTCGAGCGAGATGCTCAGAAAACTCAACGACCTCCACGACTCGATCCTTGCATTCACCGCCGACGCGCGCTGACGGCGGCATGTTCGGGTGTCCCGGGACGTGTCGGGCCAGCGCCACGTTCGATGTGATATCGGGCGTCCTAGACAGTCGTGCAGCCGGTTCCTGGCGTCCGCAGTGGTGCGGGGGCGTCAGTCGGTCTCGACGCGGCGTCCCTCGGCGGTTTCGACGTCGCCGTAGGAGCCGACCTCGTCGTCGTCCTGGACGGCTTCCCCGGTGGGCAGTTCCACGTTGCCGTAGGAGCCCACGGTGTCAGGGGCCTCGACGCTCGTGCCGTCGGCGGTCTCGACGTCTCCGTAGGAGCCGACCGTGTCGGGCGCCTCGAGAGCGCTGCCCCCGGGCAGCTGGACGTCTCCGTAGGAGCCGACGTCCTCGTGCTGTTCGCTCATCTGCTCGTTCCTTTCGTGCTGGTGGGAGAGGGCACGGGCGGCCGGCTTGCGGCCGGCCGCCCGTGGGAACCTCGTGGGTCACTCCTTGACGTCGTCGTCCACCCAGTCGAGGGTCTTGCTGACGGCCTTCTTCCAGTTGCGGTAGAGGCGGCCGCGCTCGGCGTCGTCCATCGATGGCGTCCACCGCTTGTCCTCGGCCCAGTTGGCCGTGACGTCCGACTCGCCGGACCAGAAGCCGACCGCGATACCAGCCGCGTACGCGGCACCCAGCGCGGTGGTCTCGGGCACGACCGGACGCACGACCGGCACGCCCACCTGGTCGGCCTGGAACTGCATGAGCAGCTCGTTGGCGGTCATGCCGCCGTCGACCTTGAGCTCGGCCAGCTTGACGCCGGAGTCGGCCTCCATGGCGTCCAGCACCTCGCGCGTCTGGTAGGCCGTGGCCTCCAGGGCGGCGCGGGCGATGTGGCCGCGGTTGACGTAGCGGGTCAGGCCGACGAGAGCGCCGCGGGCGTCGCCGCGCCAGTACGGCGCGAACAGGCCCGAGAACGCCGGCACGAAGTAGGCGCCGCCGTTGTCCTCGACGGTCTTGGCCAGTTCCTCGACCTCGGGGGCGGAGGAGAACATCTTCAGGTTGTCGCGCAGCCACTGGATCAGCGAGCCGGTGACGGCGATGGAACCCTCGAGCGCGTAGATCGGCTTGGCGTCGCCGATCTTGTAGCACAGGGTGGTCAGCAGGCCGTTCTTGCTGGGGACGATCTCCTCGCCGGTGTTCATGATCATGAAGCAGCCGGTGCCGTAGGTGTTCTTGGCCATCCCGGGCGCGAAGCACGCCTGGCCGAAGGTGGCCGCCTGCTGGTCGCCGAGGTCGCCCGCGATCGGGGTCTCGATGAGCAGGCCGTCGGAGGCGCCGTAGCCGTAGATCTCGGACGAGGACTTGATCGCCGGGAGCATCGACATCGGGATCGTCATGTCGCGGGCGATGTCGGTGTTCCAGGACAGGGTGTCCAGGTTCATCAGCATGGTGCGGGACGCGTTGGTGACGTCGGTCACGTGGACGCCGCCGGACACGCCGCCCGTGAGGTTCCAGATCAGCCAGGTGTCCATGTTGCCCATCAGCAGGTCGCCGGCCTCGGCCTTGGCACGAGCACCCTCGACGTTGTCCAGGATCCACTTGACCTTCGGGCCGGAGAAGTACGTCGCCAACGGCAGGCCGACCTTGGCCTTGTACTTGTCGGCGCCCTCGCTGCCGCCGAGCTCGTCGACGATCTTCTGGGTGCGGGTGTCCTGCCACACGATGGCGTTGTAGACGGGGAGGCCGGTGGTCTTGTCCCAGACGACCGTGGTTTCGCGCTGGTTGGTGATGCCGACGGCGGCCAGCTGGTGCCGGTTGATGTTCGCCTTGGCCAGGGCCTCGCCTACGACCTCACGCGTGTTGTCCCAGACCTCGATGGGGTTGTGCTCGACCCAGCCGGCGCGCGGGAAGATCTGCTCGTGCTCCTTCTGGCCGGTGGCGACGCTGCGGCCGCTGTGATCGAAGACGATGGCCCGGGTGCTCGTGGTGCCCTGATCGATGGCCAGGACGTGCATGGTGTCGCTCATGTCTCAGCTTTCTGTTGGAGAGGTGTCGGAGTTGATGGTGGGGCGTTGCCGGGAGCGTAGATCCCGGCAACGCCAGGTGGGTAGGGATCAGAACAGCAGGAACTGCGAGGCGAGGCCGCCGAGCAGGCCACCGATGATCGGGCCGACGACCGGGATCCAGCTGTAGCCCCAGTCGGAGCCACCCTTGCCCTTGATGGGCAGGATCGCGTGGGCGATGCGGGGGCCGAGGTCACGGGCCGGGTTGATGGCGTAACCGGTGGGGCCACCGAGCGAGGCGCCGATGCCGACGACGAGCAGGGCCACGCCGAGCGCGCCGAGCCATGCCATGCCGACGGCCTGCTTGGGGGCGTAGTGGCCGGCGCCGAGGATGACGAAGACGAGCACGAAGGTGCCGATGATCTCGGTGATCAGGTTGCTGACGGTGTTGCGGATCTCCGGGCCGGTCGAGAAGGTGCCGAGCTTGAGGGCCGGATCGCAGTCTTCGTTGTACTGGTCCTTGTAGGCCAGCCAAGCCAGGGTGGCGCCGATGAAGGCGCCGATCAGCTGCGCGGCGAAGTAGGTGAGGGTGGAAACGGCGTCGACGGGGATCCCGGGGACGAATTCCTTCGCGCCCGAGGCGATGATGCCCACGGTGACCGCGGGGTTGAGGTGAGCGCCCGACGCGCCGGAGACGAGGACGCCGGCGAAGACGGCGATACCCCACCCCCAGTTGATGTGCAGGGTGCCGGATCCGTGACCCTTGCTCTTGGGGAGCAGATTATTGGCCACGACGCCGACGCCGAGCAGGATCAGCATGGCCGTGCCGACAACCTCGGACGCGAAAATGGTGGCTAGAGACACTTCTGGACTCTCTTTCTGGCGACGGCAACGGCGCCGGTCCTCGGGCGCGGCTGGTGTGCCTGCGCCTGCGGCCACATCCTTGGCCATCGCTGAACAACGGTGAGAGAGTGGCGCACAAACGTGCACGAGCGGAGCCAAGCCATGAACGGCCGATACGACGAGATGTATGCAGCAGCCGAGAGGCACTACCTGCGGGGCGAGACGATGGAGTCCATCGCACACACCCTCGGAGTCTCCCGCTCGACGGTGTCCCGGCTGCTCACTCAGGCGCGCGAGGAGGGCATCGTCCAGATCTCTCTGGCCCAGCGCGGATCGCAGTCGCCGCTGGCGCGCGAGCTGACCGAGACGTACGGTCCGGCGGTCCACCTCGTGCAGGTGCCGGACTCGGCGGCGCCGGGGGCCAGGTTCGAACAGGTCGGACGCCGTGCCGCGCAGTTGATGGGCACGCTCGTCACCGAGGAGTCCCGCATCGGCGTCGCCTGGGGTGTGACGGTCGCGGCGGTCGTGCGGTATTTGGAGCGGCGCCCCGTGCCCGGGGTCAAGGTCGTCCAGATGAACGGCAGCGGCAACGCGGCCGACAGTGCGGTGCCCTACGTCGGCGCCATCCTGGCCGCGGTGGCGGACGCCTACGGCGGCCAGGTGATCCCGTTCCCGATCCCGGCATTCTTCGATCACGCCGAAACCCGGGCGGCTTTGTGGCGGGAGAGCATGATCCAGCACGTGCTCAACGAGCAGGCCCACCTGGATCTCGCGATCTTCGGCGTGGGCTCGCTGTACGGGAGCGTGCCGTCGCGCGTCTACTCCACGGGTTACCTGGCGTCCGCCACGCTCGCCATGCTGGAGCGACAGGGCGTGGTGGGTGACATCAGCACCGTCTTGTTGCGCGAGGACGGCAGTTACGCCGACATCCCCTTGAACGCGCACGCGACGGGCATGAACCCCGAGCAGTTGCGGCAGGTTCCACGACGGTTGTGTGTGGTCGCCGACCCGCAGCGGGCGGCCGCCGTCGTGGGCGCCCTGCGGGCCGGTGTGGCCACGGACCTGGTGTGCGACGAGGCGACCGCGCGGGCCGTGCTGCGTCGGGGCAAGCTCGTGGGCTGACCATCCTGCACGTTCGTGCACATGCACATCTCAAACGATCAGCATTTGCACGAGTCCGGCTGAGAGTGCTGCCCCACGGTGCACCTCGGCTTAGGGTGACGGCTGTTAAGCCACAACGGAGGTGGTCAGGCGTGCGCAAGATGACAGCTGACGTCGTCGTCATCGGGGGCGGATCGACCGGCGCCGGAGTGGTGCGGGACGCCGCCATGCGGGGGTACTCGGCGGTCCTGGTGGACCGCTCGGACCTGGCCCAAGGCACGACCGGACGCTTTCACGGTTTGCTCCATTCGGGCGGCCGCTACGTGGTCAGCGACCCGGGGTCGGCCACCGAGTGCGCCGAAGAGAACGCGATCCTGCGCCGCATCCAGGCCCCGGCCATCGAAAACACCGGAGGCCTGTTCGTCGCGACCCCGGGGGACGACCCCGCCTATGGCGACCGGTTCCTCGCCGGCGCCGCCGCGACCGGCGTCCCGGCGGCCGAGATCTCCGTCGCCGAAGCCCTCCGCCGGGAGCCGCGACTCAACCCCGGCATGATCCGGGCGATCGAGGTCCAGGACGGCTCGGTCGACGGTTGGCAACTGGTCTGGGGTGCGGTCAACTCCGCCAAGGCCTACGGCGCCCGGCTGCTCACGTACCACCCGGTCACCAAGATCGACGTGGCCGACGGCGGCGTGCGGGCCGTCCACTGCTACGACCAGCGCCGCGACGACGAGGTCGTCATCGAGTGCCGCTTCGTCCTCAACTGCGCCGGCCCGTGGGCGGGGCAGATCTCGGAGATGACCGGGCTGCCCCCCGTCCCGGTCGTCCCGGGGCGCGGGATCATGGTCGCGATGAACCACCGACTGGTGAATACCGTGGTCAACCGCCTGATCTACCCCGCCGACGGCGACATCTTGGTCCCGATCCACACCGTGAGCGTGATCGGGACGACCGACAGCAAGGAGTCCGATCCCGATCACCTGCCCATCCCCTTCGACGAGGTGCAGCAGATGCTGGACGCCGGCGAGCAGCTGATTCCCGGCTTCCGCCGCGCCCGCGCCGTGCATGCGTGGGCGGGCTCCCGGCCGCTGATCAAGGACGATCGGGTGGCGGCGTCCGACACGCGACACATGAGCCGCGGCATGGCGGTCGTCGATCACCTGGAGCGCGACGGGGTGAAGGGCCTGCTCACCATCGGTGGCGGCAAGCTCACGACCTACCGCCTGATGGCCGAACACATCGTGGACGCCATGTGCGAGCAGCTCGGGGACGAGCGTCCGTGCCGCACGGCGCAGGAGGAGATCAGCTACGACCAGGGCGGCCACCTCTACACGGTGACCCACCGACTGGCCGATCGCGAGGCGGATCGCCTGGGCGACCAGGTGCTGTGCGAGTGCGAACTGGTCAGCCGGCGCATGTTCACCCGGCTGTTGTCCGACCAGCCCGTCAGCACCCTCGACGACCTGCGACGGCAGCTGCGGGTGGGGATGGGGCCCTGCCAGGGCGGCTTCTGCGCCAGCCGTGCGGCCGGCGTCGCGGTGAGCGAGCAGGCGGTGGACGCCGAGCGCGCCAGCGGACTGCTGCGGCTCTTCCTGAAGAACCGTTGGATCGGCCTGTGGCCCATCCTGTACGGCGATCAGGTGCGACAAACGGCGCTGGACTACTGGATCTATGCGGGCACCCTTGATGTCGAGCACCTGCCCGTTCCGGAGCAGGAGGTCGTGCGATGAGCCGCGATGCCATCGTTGTGGGAGCCGGGCTGGCGGGGCTGAGCGCAGCGCTGCGCTTGGCCAAGGCCGGCAAGTCGGTGACGTTGGTGGCCAAGGGGCCGGGTGGGCTCGGACTGTCGCAAGGGACCGTCGACATCCTCGGCTACACCCCCGAGCGCGTGACGGCTCCGCTGGACGCCCTCGGGAAGCTGTCGGCCGACCACCCCTACGCCCAGTTGGGCGCTGATGCCGTGGCGGCGTCCGTGGCCTGGCTGCGCGACGAGTTGGGGCCCGAGCTGCTCGCCGGTGATCCCGCCAGCAACGTGCACCTGCCGACGGCCATCGGTGCGATCCGCCCGACCGCCCTGGCGCAGCCGTCCATGCTCGCGGGGAACATCACGGGCGGACGCCGCTACGCCGTGGTGGGCGTCCGGCAACTCAAGGACTTCCAGGCGGACCTGATCGCGGGCAACCTCGCGCGCTCGAGCGCGCCCGACGGCGGCACCGTGAGCGCCCGCGCCGCCTGGATCGACCTGCCCGCCCGCGCCGGCGAGGCCGACCCCTCGGGGCTGACCTACGCGCGGGCCATGGACGATCCGGCCTTCGCCGAGCGATTCGCGGACGCGGTCGCCGCGGTCGCCGGGGACTGCGACGTCGTCCTGCTGCCCGCCGTACTCGGCGTGAAGCGGCTCGGGGTGTGGCGCGAGGTGGCCCAGCGCGTGGGCCGCGACGTCGCCGAAGTGTCGCTGCAGCCCCCGTCGGTGCCCGGCATCCGGCTGTTCGACGCCCTCCTGGCGAAGGTCAAGGCCGCCGGGGCGCGCCACATCCAGGGCAGCCTGGTCACCGGCTTCGCCAGCGAGGGCGATCGCGTCGCCTCGTTGCGGCTCGCCGCGGCGGGCGGCCCGCGTGATCTGGCCTGTTCGAACGTGGTCTACGCTCCGGGCGGCTTCGAGAGTGGGTCCCTCGGGGTCGACAGCTACGGTGTCATCTCAGAGCGGGTCTTCGGCCTGCCGCTGACGGCCACCGACGCCCGTGACCTGATCGGGCCGGACTACTGGGCGTCGCAGAAGCTGTTCGCCGTCGGTGTCACGACCGACGACAAGGGTCGGGCGCTCGGGCCGGACGGGCCCTTCCGGTCGAACCTGTACGTCGCGGGCGGCCTGGTGGCCGGGGCCGAGCGGTGGACCGAGAAGTCCGGCGACGGGATCGCCGTCGCCACCGGCGTCCGGGCAGCGGACGCCATCATCGCGGGAGGTGCGGCATGAGCCAGTCGGAGGCCAAGCGGCTGCGGGAGCGGCTGAACAACGAACTGAAGCGGGCCAGCCTCGATCACTGCGTCAAGTGCACCATCTGCGAGCAGAACTGCCCGGTGGCGGGCGTGACCATCCTCTTCTCCGGGCCGAAGTTCGTGGGCCCGCAGGCCGAACGGTTCCGCGACGGCGCATCCGTCGATCACTCGGTCGACTACTGCTCGTCCTGCGGCACCTGCACCGTCGTCTGCCCACAGGGCGTCAAGGTGGCCGAGATCAACTCGCTGGCCAGGGCCGTCATGAAGGCCGAGCACGGCGTCCCCGTGCGCGACCGGCTGATCACCCAGACCACGCTCATGGGCAAGGCCATGACGCCCGTGGCGCCCATCGCCAACGCGGTGTTGGGCAACGGGCTGGCGCGCAAGGCGATGCAGGCTGTCGTGGGCGTCCACGCGGACGCGCCCATGCCCACGGCGCACACGCAGACGCTGCGGGGCTGGCTGAAGAAGCGGCCCGCACGCAGCACGCCCGCGACGCGGGGCTCGGTCGTGTTCTTCCACGGCTGCGCCGGCGGCTACTTCGAGGTCGAGGCCGCCAAGTGCGCCATCGAGGTGCTGGAGCACCTGGGCTACGACGTGATCGTGCCGGAGCAGGGCTGCTGCGGGCTGGCGGAGCAGAGCAACGGGTTGTTTGAGCAGGCGTCCGCGTCGGTGCGGAGCCTCGTCGCCCAACTGCGCAAGCCGGGCGCCGAGCTGCCCATCGTGTCGGTCGCGGGCAGCTGCGGCGGGATGCTGAAGCACGAGGCGCACGAAATCCTCGGGCTCGACGACCCCGACCTGCTCGACGTGGGCGCCCGGACGCGGGACATCTCCGAGTTCCTGATGGAGCTCCACGACGCCGGTGACCTGCCGACGGACTTCGCGCCGATCCCGCTGCGGGTGCCGTACCACCAGCCGTGTCAGGTGCGCAGCCAGGGCATCGGCATGCCCGCCGCCGACCTGCTGCGGCTGATCCCTGAGCTGGAGGTCGTGGAATCCGAGGCGAAGTGCTGCGGCATCGCCGGCACCTACGGGCTGAAGAAGGAGAAGTACGAGATCGCGCAGGCGGTGGGCAAGCCCCTGTTCGACATGGTCCTGGAGTTCAACCAGGGCGTGGCGGCCTGCGACACCGAGACCTGCCGGTGGCAGATCGCCAAGTCGACCGGCGTCCAGACGATCCACCCAATCCAACTCGTTCATCAGGCCTACGGGCTGGGACGCGTCACTGTGTAGCGGGGGCGGGCCGTGAGCCGCGGCGTCCGATGTGCCAGGCTGGCGCCGTGACCGAGCGCCAGCCGGAGGGCTTCTTCGACGCCTACGTGTTCGACCTCGACGGGACGATCTTCCTGGGCGACGCGTTGCTGCCCGGGGTCGCGCGGGCGGTGGGGGAGTTGCGGCGCCGGGGGCTGCCGGTGCGCTTCCTGTCCAACAACGCGACGCGCGACCCCGGCCAGTACGCCGAGAAGCTCGGACGGTTGGGGCTGCCCTCCGACGTCGCGGACATCGTCAACACCGTGGTCACGACCACCGCCTGGGTGCTGGAGCACCACCCGGACGCCGTGGTCTTCCCCATTGCCGAGGAGCCGCTGTTTCGCGCCCTGGCCCAGGCGGGCATCAGGACGAGCGAGGACCCGGCCGAGATCGACATCGTGATCGCCTCGTACGACCGCGCCTTCGACTACCGCAAGCTGCAGATCGCGTTCGACGCCATCTGGTTCCACCGCCGGGCGATCCTCGTCCAGACCAACCCCGACCGGTACTGCCCCTACCCCGGGGGACGGGGTGAACCCGACTGCGCCGCCATCACCGCCGCCATCGAGGCGTGCACGGGGACGCGGTGCGTGGCCAGCCTGGGCAAGCCCAGCCCGCTGATGCTGGCCGCGGCTCTGCGCGGGCTGGCCGTGCCAGCGGAACGGGCGATCATGGTCGGCGACCGGCTCGCCACCGACATCGCCATGGCCCGCGAGGCGGGGATGGCGTCGGCGCTCGTCCTCACCGGAGACTCGACGGTCGTGGACGTCGCCGCCCTGGACGCCGCGTCGCGGCCCGACTTCGTCCTCGATCGCCTGGACCGGTTGATCCCGCTCTCAGCGTGGAGCGACCTCGGCTGGGGCGTGCCGGGCCCGTAGCCCACGGGTGGGCAGCGACAGGCGAGCGATGGTGCGCCACGCCTGCCCGACCTGGCGAGGCAGCGGCCCCTCCACGTAGCGCAGCCCGTAGCGGGCGCAGATCTCCTTGACCCGCGGGGCGACCTCGGCGTACCGGTTCGAGGGCAGGTCGGGGTAGACGTGGTGCTCGATCTGGTGCGACAGGTTGCCGGACAGCAGGTGCATCAGGGGGCCGCCGCTGATGTTGGCCGATCCGAGGATCTGCCGCGCGTACCAGTCGCCGCGGCTCTCGCCCTCGATCGCCTCCTCGGAGAACGCCTCCACCCCGTCGGGGAAGTGGCCGCAGAAGATGATCGAGTGGGCCCACAGGTTGCGGATGGTGTTGGCCAGGAAGGTGCCCGCCAGGGGGGCCTGCCGTCCCGACCGCGTGAGCACCTGGGCGGCCAGTGGCATGGCCAGGTAGTCCTTGCCGGCGAGTCGGGCGAGCTTGATCCCGAACGCCTTCAGGTCGCGGCGGAAGGCGGCCTTGGGCTTGCGGCCGGCGGTGTATTCGTCGATCTCCAGGTCGTAGAACGCGATGCCCCACTCGAAGAAGGGCGCGAGGATCGCGTTGATCGGCAGGTTGAACAGGAACCGGGGCTGCCAGGTCTGTTCCGGGCGCACGCGCAGCACGAAGTAGCCGACGTCGCGGTCCTTGCCCACCACGTTCGTCCAGGCGTGGTGCACGTCGTTGTGCGTGTGCTTCCAGCCTGCGGCGGGTGCGATGAAGTCCCACTCCCAGGTGGCGGAGTGGATGTCGGGATCGCGCATCCAGTCCCACTGCCCGTGGATGACGTTGTGGCCGATCTCCATGTTCTCGAGGATCTTGGCGACCCCGAGGAGCGTCGTGCCGAGCACGAAACCGGCAGGGCGCTTGGCGGCCATCAGCAAGGCTCGTCCGGTGGCGTCCAGGATTCGCTGGGTCTGGATGAGGCCGCGGATGTAGGCGGCGTCCGACGCTCCCAGGGTCGAGACGACCTCGGCCTTCAGGGCGTCCAACTCGCGGGCCAGGTCAGCGGCTTGCTCGGCGGTCAGGCCCGCGGCGCCCCGGTGCGTGGCGGACGCGGGGGCTGCGACGGCGGTGGGGGACACGGCACTCCTTCTCAGGCGTCGAGATGGACGGCGCCGGCGGGCGCCGACACGCAGGTGCGAATGAGGTCTCCGGGCTCGCCGTAGACGTCGCCGGTGGTGAGATCGCGGACGACTCCGGCGTCCAGGCGGGTGAGACACGATCGGCAAATCCCCATGCGGCAGCCGCTCGGCAGCGGGACGCCGCACGCCTCGCCCGCCTCCAGCAGTGACGTGCCCGCGGGCACGTCCAGACGGAGCAGCGAATCAGCGGGCTCGTGCTCGCGCGAGCAGCCAGGATGCGAGGCAGCGGACGGGGATGCCCAAGGCGACCAGCAGGCAGCCGGTGAGCTGATCGTCGAGCGGGATCAGCTGGCCGAGCGGGTCCAGCGGCACAGCGGCCAAGACCAGGAGCGGCAGCAATGCCAGCTGTAGCCCGGACTCCACCGAATCAGCAGCACTGGGCGCCGCCACGATCGCCACGACAATGACGGCGACCACGCATGCCCAGAAGACCGCGGCCAACCACAAGAAGAGGCTGAGGTCGCGGGAGCCGGCCCACCCGGCAAGCATCACCCATGCCACCGCGATGGCGGCGCAAACGAACACGGCGACGGTCGTGGGCTGATCGTCGAACATCGCCTCGTTGATCCCGACGAACGCGGCGAAGTCAGCGACCTCTCGACGGAGAAGTGCCAGTGCCTGCTGGCTCATCTCAACCCATCGGCGCTTCTCTTCGGGGGAGTCCCATCCATGATCGTGGTCGAAGTGGTCAGCCCATTGCCGATAGCTGAGCCGGAGCAGTTCGGTGAGCTCAGTGGACAACTGGTAGTCGGCCGGCTCCATCGTGAACCTCCCAGGCAACGACTCCCACAGAGGCCACGGATGCCCCGTCCTGGTGGGGCCAAGTCGAGTTGACATACTCACGCGGCCGGGCAGCCGTGAGGCTACCGTCCGCGGCGCGGCAGATGAGGTCGCGGCCGGGCAGCCGTGAGGCTACCGTCCGCGGCGCGGCAGAACAGCGCGTTCTTCGGGTGGGTGGTTGCTGCGCGCGTTGAAGTGTTCCGGCGCACCGGCTAGAGCGGCCATCCGTAGGCGAGGGCCAGCACCCATGCCCAGCCGGCGGCGAGGAACCACGTCCAGGGCCGTCTGCCAGCCCTCAACGCGATGCCGGCCAGGGTGGCGATCGCTACCGCGCAGCCGAGGGCGAGCTCCGGTCGGTCGTAGAGGGTGACGAGCAAGGCTGCTGTGGGAACCCCCACCGGTGCTGCGATGAGCACGGCCTTCACCAGGTCGGGCATCCGGGAACGCACCGCAAGCGGGTACAGAACCACGAGGGCCGCGGCCAGCCCCAGCCGCAGACCGGTCTCCGGGGATGAGGCGTTCGGGTCGCCGTAGGGATCGGATGGACCCTGAACCGGGTCCAGCGCGGCATCCACGACCAGGTTCAGTACGAGCAACAGCCCAAACGCCAGCACCAGCACGGCGGGCACCAGGACCAGGACGACCGCAGCCCGAACTGCCACCCGGCGCCGAGGCTCCCCCTCCATGACCAGCCTCCTTCGGCCTGCCACGAGTCTAGAGGGGCCGACGAGGCGGCCACCGGCACTGCCTGCCAATTGCCACGACCGCATGATCGCACCGCCCGATCAGCCCTCTCGACGGTCTACCGGTCACCCGCCCACCCAGGATTGGTGGTTCCGCGTCCTCGGGCCGGCGCTCGAAAGGCCGCCGAGGACTAGACTCAGAGGTGGAGCCGCGGGCTCCCGTGGCGCCGGATCTTCTCCCTTTCCGGGGGTGCGTCATGAGCAGCCACACCACGACGACCGGCCACCGGCGCGGCCGAGGCCCTCACCAGCCGCTGGGCCACCATCGAGCAGGACGCCGAGACCCGCCATGCCCAGCTCAAGCCCCGGCCGCCCGCTCAGATGCGCATCGATCCCCATCGCGAACCCCCACGACTCAGCC
>Ga0208564_1002067_pt1 | contig 16309 bp, 15 predicted proteins | sample AD_UKC073_MetaG_FD_184439 | JGI IMG/M metagenome (GOLD analysis project Ga0208564, IMG submission 184439) | Active sludge microbial communities of municipal wastewater-treating anaerobic digesters from USA - AD_UKC073_MetaG (SPAdes) (version 2) | ecosystem: Engineered > Bioreactor > Anaerobic >... | reverse complement strand
AGTTCCGCGCCGTCAACACGCTCATCGGCAACGTCAAGACGGCGCTGACGGGCACTTACCACGCCATCAAGTTCGCCAAGTACGGCTACCGCTACCTCGCCGAGGTCCAGTTCCGCTTCAACCGGCGGTACGACATGCGCGCCATGCTCGGCAGCTTGCTGCGCGCGTTGGTAGCTGCGCCCAGGCAGCCCGAACGCGGAATCAGGGTTGCTGAGGTTCATCGCTAATCAGGAACCAGCTTGATCGACCAGTAGAAGCGCAGATGCATCGACTCCCTAAGACACACCGGACACCAACGCATCAATACCAAGCTGAAGTCTGCGCGAGAAAGGCCCTGAGGTAGCAGATCAACCTCATCGCAGTAGTGCAGCCATGGTCCTTGCAGACGAGCCCACTCCTCGTCGGACAGGCAAAGCGCCTGCTGGAGCGTCCTATGGCCGGTACCGAACTGAGCCGCGACTGAAGATCGAAGAGTCCTGGGCGAGTCAACGCCCAGGATCTCTGTGAGCCTGACCAGATACCCCCCGGGCAATTCCTCAGCCATGGGCCTTGGCCGCAGTGGCAGCAACCGTGTGTCGTGCACCACTTGGCTCGAGCTCATGATGTAGCCGCAGCCAATGCGCGATCGCACAACAGGTCCAGCCTCCGTGCGAGCGCGTAAGTCGTACCAGCCAGTTGCTCCGAGACCTTCAGTAGCAGCCGAAGCGGATCATCTACAGACGTGTAGTACCGCTCAGGCCACTCCCAGGCCAATGGCCGGAACGGCTCGATAGGCAAATCGGCGCATGCTGCACCCAACAAGCGATTGATGAGCGACCAATGGGGCCGCGAGGACTGGGAATACCGCTCGACAGGTCGAGTTGAGCCTGCTCTCCTGACGAGCAGCCTGTAAATCTGTGGATCCATGGGTTCGTAGCTGTCAAGGAGACGCTGCCACCACAAGGCAAACGCACGCAGCCGACGCTGTCGCTCCTGGCCTTCAACGGCAAGGTTGAAGATCACCTCGTTGTTCTGCTGGGTCGGTACGAGAGTTGCCGACCACAACCTCTGCACTACCTGTCTCAGCTCCGGATTTGCGGACTCGTTGGCAGCAACTCGCTGATACCAGTCGCGCAGCTCCTTGAATCCGAGCGTCGGCGTCAGCTCAATGCACAGCTCTGAATGTGATTGCGCAAGTCCACGCTCAACGCGTGCCAGACTGCGCTGGAGCAGCATCGGCCAGCGGTTGAGTAAACGTCCAACGATGATGTGTCCACGGAGCCTGGCAATGCCGGCTGACCCTTGCTTGTGAGGTAGCAGCCGAACGAGAGCGCTGAGCGAGGAAATTGTTGAGTAAGGGGCTAACGCCAGCGGCGGAGCCGCCGAACTCGTCAGGCCTGCGTGCTGGTATGCCCGATAGCCATTGACGATGAATCGATCAAGGTTCCGACAGTGATGGGCAGAGGCTTCGCCTGTCAGCGCCCGAATGTCCTGGCCGCAGAGGCATCTCCAGTCGATCTGCAGGGTCCCCCATGACAGCCTCCTCCCGCATCCACACCTAGCCATGAGCGTGAACCGCCCCGGATTTTGAGGAGGCTCCTTCGATTGAGAATGGAGCCAAGATGAGGAAGTCCCCGAAGTTTTCCCCTGAGGTGATCGAGCGCGCGGTGCGCATGGTCTTCGACGCCAAGGACCAGTACCCGTCGCAGTGGGCGGCGATCGAGTCGATCGCCGGCAAGATCGGCTGCACGGCCGAGACGTTGCGCAAGTGGGTGCGCCAGGGCGAGCGCGACAGCGGCGCGCGGCCAGGTCCGACGACGACCGAGCAGCAGCGGATCAAGGAGTTGGAGCGCGAGGTACGTGAACTGCGAAAGACCAACGAGATCCTGAAGCTGGCCAGCGCGTATTTCGCCCAGGCGGAGCTCGACCGCCACCACAAGAAGTGAACGCCTTCATCGACGAGCATCGCGCTCGCCTGGGGGTCGAGCCGATCTGCACCGCGCTGCAGTTCGCCCCGTCGGCGTACCGGCGTCATGCGGCACGCCAGCGTGATCCAGCGCTGCTGCCCGCGCGGGCGCAGCGCGATGCCGAGTTGATGCCTCAGGTGCAGCGTGTGTTCGACGCGAACCTGCGTGTCTACGGCGCCGACAAGGTGTGGCGGCAACTGCTGCGCGAAGGCGTGACGGTGGCACGCTGCACGGTGGAGCGCTTGATGCGGCGGCTGGGGTTGCAAGGAGTGCGCCGAGGCAAAGGCGTGCGCACGACGGTGCCCGATGCCAAGGCGGCGTGTCCGCTGGATCGCGTGAACCGGCACTTCAAGGCCCGGCGGCCGAACCAGCTGTGGGTGGCGGACTTCACCTACGTCTCGACCTGGCAGGGCTTCGTGTACGTGGCCTTCGTGGTCGACGTCTTCGCGCGGCGCATCGTGGGCTGGCGGGTGAGCAGTTCCATGCAGACCGACTTCGTGCTCGACGCGCTGGAGCAGGCGCTGTACGCGCGGCGTGCCGAGCGTGATGGCGACCTCGTGCACCACAGCGACCGCGGCAGCCAGTACGTCTCGATCCGCTACAGCGAGCGGCTGGCCGAAGCGGGCATCGAACCCTCGGTGGGCTCGACAGGCGACAGCTACGACAACGCACTGGCCGAGACCATCAACGGGCTGTACAAGGCCGAGATCATCCACCGGCGCGGGCCCTGGAAGACACGCGAGGCGGTCGAACTCGCGACGCTGGAGTGGGTCTCGTGGTTCAACCACCATCGCTTGCTCGAACCCATCGGCTACATCCCGCCGGCCGAAGCAGAGGCAAACTACTGGCACGAGCAGGCCCGGGCGTCCACCAGCAAGCCTGCTTCGTCGCCAGCACCGCAGGAGGGTTGAACCATGAATACATGGCCCAACCGGGGGGCCTCCGGCGGCCCCTGCGGGGGGCAGGAAGAGAGAAGACCTGAACTCAAGAACCGTCAGACCATGCTGGTCTGACTCAAGCCAACAGGCCTCCTCGAAACCCGGTGCGGTTCACCAGCCCGCCAAGGACAACGATTGGGAGACCATCACCAAGGGCGGTGACAAGGCAATCGAAAAGTGGATTGCTGACCAGATGGATGGCCGCAGTTGCGTGGTGGTGCTGATTGGCTCGGGCACCGCCAACCGCAAGTGGATCAATCATGAAATCGTGAAGGCGTGGAACGATGGCAAGGGCATCCTGGGCGTCCATGTCCACAACCTGAAGAACAGCGACGGCAAGACGAGCGCGAAAGGCGCGAATCCGTTCGACCACGTGACGCTGAAGTCGAATGGCGCGAAGCTCTCCACCGTGGTGAAAACCTACGATCCACCGGGTGCCAGCAGCACCGATGTCTATGCCCACATCAAGGCGAATCTGGAGTCCTGGATCGAAGCAGCGATTGTCAGCAGAACCAAGAAATGACGCGTTGCGAGGCAAGCACCAAGAGCGGTAGGCGCTGCCTTAACGCAGCTCGGCCGGGGAGCGACTACTGTCGAACCCATGATGGCCAAGTGTCAGATGGAAGTGTCGCCGCAGCAGCGCTTGGTGCTTTGGTGGGACATGCCGTGCTTCCGGGCATCGGTGGCGCATTACTGGGCGGCGCAGCAGCGTCAATCGCAAGACAGTTTTTGAGGGAGAGTCGGGTGAGCAAGAAGAAGGTTTTCGTCAGTTTTGACTTCGACAACGACCGAGTCCTCAAGGACTTCATCATCGGACAGGCGCGTCTCGCAGACTCGCCATTCGAGGTCGTCGACCATTCCCTCAAAGAGGCCGCTCCAGAGCCTGATTGGCCCAAGAAGGCACGAGCGGCGATCAAGCGCTCGGAACTCGTCTTGGTCGTGGTCGGCACTCACACGTACAAAGCGCAAGGTGTCCTGAAGGAGGTAGCGATGGCTCGCGAGGAAGACGTCCCGATCGTTCAGATCATTGGCTACAAGGACGGAAGCTACACCCCCGTCCCGAACGCCGGGCGGCTGTATTCGTGGAACTGGGACAACCTGAAGCGCCTCTTGTCCTGATTGACGAAACCCTATTCGTAAATGTCACATCAAAACAGCAGGGAGCACAACTGATGGCAATCGTTCCAATTGATCGCTTCATTCAAGATTACTCAGACGCCTTGCGGCAAGGAACTGCTGCAATCTTTGCTGGTGCGGGGCTCTCTGTTGCTGCAGGCTTCGTGGATTGGAAGGGATTGCTTCGACCACTAGCCGAAGAGCTGAATTTGGATATGGCGCGGGAGCATGACCTAGTACGCGTGGCTCAGTACCATATCAATCACCACAGCAACCGGAACGATCTGGCTCAAGCAGTTCTCAACCAATTCTCAGGCCGAACCGCGACTGTCACTGAAAACCATCGAATCCTCGCCCGACTTCCGATATCAGTCTACTGGACAACGAATTACGATCGTTCGATCGAACAGGCGCTTGAACAGGGTGGAAAGGTTGTTGATGTAAAACACCGGCAAGACCAATTGGTGCAAAGCCTCCATGATCGAGACGCGATCGTCTACAAGATGCATGGGGACTTTCAGAACGCTCCTGAGGCCATTCTTGCCAAAGAGGACTACGAACGCTACCACCTGACGCGCGGTGATTTTCTGACAGCATTAGCTGGTGATTTACTCTCCAAGACGTTTCTGTTTATTGGGTTCAGTTTCTCTGACCCAAATATGGACTATGTCCTCTCCCGAATGTTCACACGTCACGGGCGCAATCAGAGCAAACATTTCTGCATTTTGCGTCGCGAATCAGAGGCGCCCGGTGACTCTGCCGAGGATGTTGCATACCGCAAAGCCAAGCAAGACTATTTCATCAAGGATCTGGAGCGCTATAACATCCGCGCTGTGATGGTTGACTCCTATGACCAGATCACAGAAGTGCTAAGACGAGTTGAGGCGCGCCACAAGAGTAAGACGATTTTCGTCTCTGGCGCTGCTCACGAATATGGGTCGCGCTGGTCCTCAACCGAAGCGCTTGACTTTGTTCACAAGCTTGCTTGGGAACTGGTCGCGCGAGATTTCCGGTTGGTGACGGGGCTCGGCGTGGGCATTGGAAGTACGGTCGTGGATGGCGCGCTGCAGCAGGTTTATCGCGTCCAAAGGAGAACGTTGCGAGATCAGTTGATCATCCGACCGTTTCCTCAGTCAGTTGAAGGCAAGCAGCTTTGGTCTGCCTACCGGGATGACATGCTCAACTTTGCTGGAATTGCCATTTTTATGTTCGGCAACAAAATGAGTGGTGATCCCCCATTAGTGACAACTTCAGATGGCGTGATTGACGAGTTCCGGATTGCTTCAGAAAAGGGCCTAAAGGTGCTACCACTCGGTTTCACCGAGTACGCCGCACGAATTCTGTATGACCAAGTTGCAGCGGATTTCACAAGGTACTTTCCGCGATCCAACGCGTCCTTCGAGGCTATGTTCAAGTTGCTTGGCGATTCAACACGCTCGTTGCCCGACCAGCTGACAACAACTCTGAGTGCCCTTCAAGAATTGGAAAGGATGTAATTCGATGGCGTTCTTTACAAAATCAGAAGCAAGGGCGGCAGCTGCAAGAAATCGTGGACTTCAGAAGAGCGCTGGGATGTCCTCCGGCCGAATTCTGAAGGAGTCGGTGACCGCTGCGACCGCCGCCGATTCGTTCGACGTCTTCCTCTCGCACTCAATCGCCGATGCCGAGATCGTGCTCGGCATAAAGCAGCTCCTCGAGGAAAGCGGACTCAAGGTCTACGTGGACTGGGTTGAGGACGCGCAGCTGGATCGCCGTGCGGTGACCAAGGAGAGCGCCGCAGTCCTACGGCAACGGATGAGGCAATCCAAGTCGCTCATCTACTTGTCGAGCGAGAACTCGAGTTCGTCGAAGTGGATGCCCTGGGAGCTAGGCTACTTCGACGGCTTCAAGCCAGATGGCGTGGCCATCATGCCGGTTCTCGACAGCCCGACGGACGCATTTAGAGGCCAAGAATACTTGGGCTTGTACCCGATCGTTCAAAAGAACACATACAGCGACGGCACGCCCGATGTGTTGGTCGAGGAACGCGGCGTACGCTGGTCAACGCTCAAGAAGTTCGGGCGTGGGCAGCCGGTCTGGGGAAGGTACAGCTAACCATCCCCGACTCGGTATCCGGGGCGCGGCTCTGTGGGGATCGCTGGGCAGCAGGATCTTTCAACAACTGCGTCAGCAATCTTTCACTTACCTGGCACGGATCTCACTATCTGTGTCACCCGACAGAAGATCAAACGTCGATGTTCGCCGCCCTAAGCGCGTTCGACTCGATGAAGTCCCGCCGCGGCTCCACCTCGTCGCCCATCAGCATCGTGAACACCCGGTCGGCCTCGATGGCGTCGTCGATCTGCACCTTCAGCAGGCGGCGCACGTTGGGGTCCATGGTGGTTTCCCACAGCTGCTCGGGGTTCATCTCGCCCAGGCCCTTGTAGCGCTGGCGGCCCACCGCGTTCTCGGCCTGGCCGATCAGCCAGGCCATCGCGGCGCGGAAGTCGGCCACCTTCTGTTCCTTGGCGCGCTCGCCCTCGCCGCGGCGCACGATGGCGTCGGCGCCGAGCAGGCCCTTGAAGGTCAGGCCGGCTTCCTTCAGCGCGGCATGGTCGGCACCGTGCAGGAAGTCCTGCGTGATGACGCTGGCCTTGATATTGCCGTGGTGGCGGCGGCCGATGCGCAGCAGGTGCTTGTCGGTGCGGGCGTCGAACTGCGCTTCCACCGTGGCATCGACCAGTGCCGCCTGCAGGGCCACGGCGCTGGCCTCGGCGGCGGCGGCGCTGTCCAGGTCCAGCACCAAGCCGTTGGCCATGGCGCGCAGCGCGTCCAGGTCCATCCAGTTGCCCAGGCGGTCGATGACATGCGCGGCCAGCACGTACTTGGCGGCCAGGGCCTGCAGCTCGTCGCCCTGCAGTGCAGGCCGCCCACCTTGCGCGTTACCGTCGGGCAGCACCACGGCACCGTCCAGCGCCACCTTCAGCAGGAAGCTGTCGAGCTCGATGCCGTCCTTCAGGTACTGCTCGTGCTTGCCCACCTTCACCTTGTACAGCGGCGGCTGGGCGATGTAGATGTGGCCGCGCTCCACCAGCACCGGCATCTGGCGGTAGAAGAAGGTCAGCAGCAGGGTGCGGATGTGGGCGCCGTCCACGTCCGCGTCGGTCATGATGATGATGCGGTGGTAACGCAGCTTGTCGACGTTGAATTCCTCGCTGCCGATGCTGGTGCCCAGCGCGGTGATCAGCGTGACGATGGAGTCGGACGACAGCAGCTTCTCGTAGCGCGCCTTCTCCACGTTCAGGATCTTGCCGCGCAGCGGCAGGATCGCCTGGAACTTGCGGTCACGCCCCTGCTTGGCACTGCCACCGGCGGAGTCACCCTCGACGATGTAGATCTCGCACAGCGCCGGGTCCTTTTCCTGGCAGTCGGCCAGCTTGCCGGGCAGGCCCATGCCGTCGAGCACGCCCTTGCGGCGTGTCATCTCGCGGGCCTTGCGCGCGGCCTCGCGGGCGCGGGCGGCCTCGACGATCTTGCCGCAGATGATCTTGGCGTCGATCGGGTTCTCCAGCAGCCAGTCGGTCAGCAGCTTGCTGACGATCTCTTCGACCGGGCCGCGCACTTCCGACGAAACGAGCTTGTCCTTGGTCTGGCTGCTGAACTTGGGCTCGGGCACCTTGACGCTCACGATGCAGGCCAGGCCCTCGCGCATGTCGTCGCCCGCGATCTCGACCTTGGCCTTCTTGGCCAGCTCGTTGTCGTCGATGTACTTGTTGATCACCCGCGTCATCGCCGCGCGCAGGCCGGTCAGGTGGGTGCCGCCGTCACGCTGCGGGATGTTGTTGGTGAAGCAGAGCACGTTCTCGTTGTAGCTCTCGTTCCACTGCATCGCCACCTCGACACCGACGTTGGTGCCGTTGTCGCTGAGCTTGTCGCCCGCGGCATGGAAGACGTTGGGGTGCAGCACCTTCTTGCCGGTGTTGATGAACTGCACGAAGCCCTTGACGCCGCCGGCGAAGGCGAAGTTGTCCTCCTTCGCATTGCGCTCGTCGACCAGGCGGATCTTCACGCCGTTGTTCAGGAAGCTCAGCTCGCGCAGGCGCTTGGCCAGCACGTCGTAGTGGAAGTCGATGTGGCTGAAGATCGTGTCGTCGGGCAGGAAGTGCACCTCGGTGCCGCGTGCCTCGGTGTCGCCGATGATCTTCAACGGCCGCACGTCCACGCCGTCGCGCTGCTCGATCAGCCCGTCCTGCGGCACGCCCATGGCGAATTCCATGAAGTGCGCCTTGCCATCGCGGCGGATGGTCAGGCGCAGCCACTTGCTCAGGCCGTTCACGCAGCTCACGCCCACGCCGTGCAGACCGCCCGAGACCTTGTAGCTGTTCTGGTTGAACTTGCCGCCGGCATGCAGCTCGGTCAGCGCGATCTCGGCCGCACTGCGCTTGGGCTCGTGCTTGTCGTCCATCTTCACGCCGGTGGGGATGCCGCGGCCGTTGTCGATGACGCTGATGCTGTTGTCGGTGTGGATGGTGACGATGATGTCGTCGCAGTGGCCGGCCAGGGCCTCGTCGATGGAGTTGTCCACCACCTCGAAGACCAAGTGGTGCAGGCCGGTGCCGTCGGACGTGTCGCCGATGTACATGCCCGGGCGCTTGCGCACCGCCTCCAGGCCTTCCAGGATCTGGATGCTGCCTTCGCCGTAGGCGGCCGAGGCTTCGTTGCCGGTGGACGCCGCCGCACCCTCGGCCGTGGGCACGTCGCGTTGCGTCACGCCTGCGCTGGTGGTCTTCGTCGGGTCCTGGGGCTGGGTGGCGTCGGTCATCACAAGCTCTCTTCCTGGGTCGGGCCGGCGCAAATCACCGGCCCTTCAAAACACTGAAGCGGGCTCGCGGCCCGCTGTGCTGTGGTGCTGCTGTTCCGGGCAGCTCGCGCGCGTCAGATCCTCATCGGCATCACGACGTACTTGAAGCCGCTTTGCTCGGGCACGGTGATCAGCGCGCTGGCGTTGCCGTCCTGCAGCTCGATCTTCACCATGTCGTGGCTGATGTTCCCCAGCGCGTCCATCAGGTAGGTCACGTTGAAGCCGACCTCGATGGTGTCGCCACCGTAGTCGATCTCGATCTCTTCCTTGGCCTCTTCCTGCTCGGCGTTGCTGCTGGCGATGCGCAGCAGGCCGGGCTCGATGTTGACCCGCACGCCCTTGAACTTGTCACTGGTCAGGATGGCGGCGCGCTGCAGGCTGGCCAGCAGGGGTGCGCGGCCCAGCACCACGCTGTTCTTGTGGTTCTTGGGGATCACGCGGTTGTAGTCGGGGAACTTGCCCTCGACCAGCTTGGTGACGAACTCCATGCCCGAGAAGCCGAACTTGGCCTGGTTGCCGGCAAAGCGCATCTCGATGGGCGTGTCCTCGTCGCGCAGCAGGCGCTGCAGCTCCAGCACCGTCTTGCGCGGCAGGATCACCTCCTGCTTCGGGATGTCGGTCTCCAGCGTGCTCTGCGCCAGGCCCAGGCGGTGGCCGTCGGTGGCCACCAGGGTCAGCTGCCTGCCCTCGGCCACGAACAGGATGCCGTTGAGGTAGTAGCGGATGTCGTGCACCGCCATCGCGAAGTGCACCTGGTTGATCAGCGCCTTCAGCGTCTTCTGCGGCACGCTGAAGGCGGGGCCGAAGTCCACCGCCTCGTTGACCAGCGGGAAGTCCTCGGCCGGCAGCGTCTGCAGCGTGAAGCGGCTCTTGCCGCCGGCCAGCGTCAGCTTGTTCTGCGCCGCGGTCAGCGTCACCAGCTGGTCGCCGGGCAGGCTGCGCAGGATGTCGATGAGCTTGCGCGCGCCCACGGTGGTGGACAGGTTGCCCGGATCGCCGCCCAGCGTGGCCTGGGTGCGCACCTGGATCTCCAGGTCGCTGGTGGTGAACTCGATGTCCTCGCCGGTCTTGCGCAGCAGCACGTTGGCCAGGATCGGCAGCGTGTGGCGCCTCTCGACGATGCCGGCCACGTTTTGCAGGGCCTCCAGCAGCTTTTGTTGCGGCGCTTTCAGAACAATCATGTCTTCCTCTTTGAACTTGGTAGTTCTTAGTAGAGAGCGGGCGAATCTGTGAACAAGCCGATTTTCACCTGTCTTCTCAAGGCTTTAGCGGCGGCACAAGCCTGTGCGCGGAGGGCCTGGAAGATGACGGGTTGATGACAACAACTTCGCCGCGCGTCGCGGGCCTGTGGACAGCTGGGTGCTTGTTCAAGACTTGTCCACAGTGCTGTGCCTTGACAGCGCCTGCGCAGCGGCCATCGGGTTCAGCCTTTCAAGGTTTGCTCCAGCACGTGCAGCTGCTGGTTCAGTTCGCTGTCCTTGGTGCGGTCGCCACCGATCTTGCGCACCGCATGCAGCACCGTGGTGTGGTCGCGCCCGCCGAACAGCTCGCCGATCTCGGGCAGGCTCTTCTGCGTCATCTCCTTGGCCAGGTACATCGCGATCTGGCGCGGCTTGGCGATGGAAGCCGGCCGCTTCTTGCTGTACATGTCGGCGATCTTGATCTTGTAGAAGTCGGCCACCGTCTTCTGGATGTTCTCCACCGAGATCTGCCGGTTCTGGATCGACAGCAGGTCCTTCAGCGCCTCGCGCGCGAGGTTGATGTTGATGTCCTTGTGGCTGAAGCGGCTGTAGGCCAGCACCTTGCGCAGCGCACCTTCGAGCTCACGCACGTTGGCACGCACGTTCTTGGCCACGAAGAAGGCCACGTCCTCGGGCATCTCGGCACCCTCGGCCAGCGCCTTGCGGATCAGGATGGCCACGCGCATTTCCAGCTCGGGCGGCTCGATGGCCACCGTCAGCCCGGCGTCGAAGCGGCTGGTCAGCCGCTCGTCGATGTCCACCAGCCCCTTGGGGTAGGTGTCGCTGGTCATGATGATGTGCGCCCGCTTGGCCAGCAGCGCCTCGAAGGCGTTGAAGAACTCCTCCTGTGTGCGGTCCTTGCCGGCGAAGAACTGCACGTCGTCGATCAGCAGCAGGTCCAGCGAGTGGTACTTGGCCTTGAGCTCGTCAAAGGTCTTGCGCTGGTAGTTCTTCACCACGTCGCTGATGAACTGCTCGGCATGCAGGTACAGCACGCGGGCATCGGGCTTGTCGCGCAGCAGCGCATTGCCCACGGCATGGATCAGGTGCGTCTTGCCCAGGCCCACGCCGCCGTAGATGAACAGCGGGTTGTACATGACGCCCGGCGCGCCGGCCACATGCAGCGCGGCGGTGCGGGCCATCTGGTTGGCGCGGCCGGCGACGAGGGTGTCGAAGGTCAGCGCGGTGTTCAGCTTGTGGCTGTTGGCCGCCGGCGGCAGGTGCTGGGGGCCGGGCATGCCGGTGGGCGCAGTGGCGGCGGGTCGCTCGCCTGGCACCGGTGAGGCGGCCGGGCTGGCGCGCACGCTGGCCGAGGCCGGCAGCACCTGGCCGTTCAGCAGCGCGGCGGCGCGCAGCGGACCGTTGGCCGCCGCCGGCCGCGGCGGCGGTGCCTCGCGCGCGGCCAGCGTCAGCTCCAGTCGCACCGGCCGGCCGGCCAGCTCGCTGAGGATGTTCTCGATACGGTGGGCGTACTGCGAGCGGATCCAGTCCAGCTTGAAGCGGTTGGGCACGCGCACCTGGGCCACGGCGCCGCCTGCACCATCGTCGACCAGTTCGGCCGGCGGCAGGGCGCGGATCCAGGTGTTGTATTGCTGTTCGGGCAGTTCGGTCGCGAGCTGGTCGCAACCCCGCTGCCACAGGTCAGGGCTCATTGTGGACAAGTTCTTCTGTGAGCAGCCGCATTGTAGGCCCCGCAGGGCCCCGCCGGCACGGTTATCCACAGTCGTGCGGCAGCCCTCCATGCACCCGCACAGCCACGGTTTGTGGTGCAAGTGTTTGACCGCAAAGGGTGTTTTTGCTCTAATCGTGGGTTTCCCCAATTTCGGGGTTCGACCGACAGCGCCGAACAAGCACGGTGCTGCGCCCAGCAACACCCCCGAAGGACATCACCATGAAGCGCACCTACCAGCCCTCCAAGACGCGCCGCGCCCGCACGCACGGCTTCCTGGTCCGCATGAAGACCCGTGGCGGCCGCGCCGTGATCAACGCCCGCCGGGCCAAGGGCCGCAAGCGCCTGTCGCAGGTCTGATCCCTGCGGCTGCGGCATCCCTGTCGCGACGCTGTCCTGGCACTGCCACCACAGGCCATGGTCGGGCGCATCCTGCGATCGGCCGACTTCCAGCGGGTGCTGGGCACACCGCCCCGCTCGCGGAGTGCGCACTTCGCCGCACACCACGTGGCGGCGTGGCCCAGCGTGCCTGCCAAGCCCCGCGCCAAAGCGGCTGCGCCAGAGTTATCCACAGGTGATGCACCCAGTTGCCCACCGGTTGTGGATGAGTCGCATGACGGGCCGCCCCAGCCACCCCTGCAAGGCCGCTGGCTGGGCATGGTCGTGCCCAAGAAGCACGCCCGCCGGGCCGTCACCCGCAACCTCATCAAGCGGCAGATGCGCGCGCTGATGGACAGCGCGGGTGCAGGCCTGCCGGACGGCTTGTGGGTGTTGCGGCTGAAGGCGCCGTTCGACCGCAAGGTCTACACCAGCCCCGCTTCGGCGCAGCTGCTGCAGGCTGCGCGTGACGAACTGCAACTGCTGTTGCAGCGCGCTCTCGCGCCGCGGCGCTGAGCCACCCGCCGTGCCCGCCACCGCCCCCGGTTTGCTGCAGGGCCTGCAGGACCTGCCGCGCCAGGTTCTGCTGGGCCTGGTGCGCGGCTACCGCCTGCTGCTCAAGCCCTGGCTGGGCAACGTCTGCCGGTTCGAGCCCACCTGCTCGGCCTACGCCCTGGGCGCGCTGCAGCAGCATGGCGCTGCGGCCGGCAGCTACCTGGCCGTGCGCCGCATCCTGCGCTGCCATCCCTGGTGCGATGGCGGCTGCGACCCCGTGCCCGGCACGGCGCCGCCGCTGTTCACCCGATTGCATTCTTCGAAGACCCGTCCATGACCGACATCCGCCGTTCCATTCTCTGGATCGTGTTCTCTGTCTCGCTGGTGATGCTGTGGGATGCGTGGAACACGCACAACGGCCGGCCGTCGATGTTCGCGCCGCCCGCACCCAAGCCGGTGGCGGCTGCCGGCAGCGCACCAGCCGCGGCGCCGGCAGCCGGTGTGCCCGCCGCCGCTGCGGCAGGCGGCACGGCAGCCGCGCCCACCGCGGCCACTGCCGCTCCGGTGGCCAGCGAGAAGGTGACGGTCACCACCGACCTGGTGCGCGCCACCTTCGACACCAAGGGCGGCGACCTGGTGCACCTGGAACTGCTGAAGTTCACCGACGCCAACGATGCGAAGAAGCCGGTCGTGCTGTTCGATCAGAGCGCCCAGCGTGTCTACCTGGCGCAGACCGGCCTGGTCACCACCCAGCCCGGCGTCAGCCTGCCCAACCACTTCAGCGTGATGCGCCTGCTGCCCGGCGAGCGCGTGCTGGCCGACGGCAAGGACAGCCTGAGCATCAGCTTCGAGTCGCCTGAGATCGGCGGCGTGCAGCTCACCAAGACCTACACCTTCAAGCGCGGCGACTACCCGGTGCAGGTGACGCACACGGTGAAGAACGCCGGTGCCGCACCGGTCAGCCCGCAGCTGTACCTGCAGCTGGCGCGCGACGGCAATCCGCCGCCGGGGGAGTCGAGCTTCTACTCCACCTTCACCGGCCCGGCGATGTACACCGACGCCAGCAAGTTCCACAAGATCGAGTTCAAGGCGATCGAGAAGGGCGGCGCCGAGCACGACAAGAGCGCCGACAACGGCTGGGTGGGCATGGTGCAGCACTACTTCGCGTCCGCCTGGCTGGTACCGGCCAAGTCGCCGCGCGAGTTCCGCACCGCCAAGATCAGCGACAACTTCTACTCCATCGCGATGGTGCTGCCGCTGGGCGAGATCGCCCCCGGCGCCACCAAGGAGCACGCGGCCACGCTGTTCGCCGGCCCGCAGGAGGAGAAGAAGCTCGAAGCTCTGTCGCCGGGGCTGGAACTGGTGAAGGACTACGGCTGGCTCACCATCCTGAGCAAGCCGCTGTTCTGGCTGCTGGACCAACTGCACAAGGTGCTGGGCAACTGGGGCTGGGCGATCGTGGCGCTGGTGGTGCTGCTGAAGATCGCCTTCTACTGGCTCAACGCCAGCGCCTACAAGTCCATGGCCAAGATGAAGGCCATCAACCCCAAGGTGATGGAGCTGCGCGAGCGCTACAAGGACAAGCCGCAGCAGATGCAGCAGGAGATGATGCGCATCTACCGCGAGGAGAAGGTCAACCCGCTGGGCGGCTGCCTGCCGATCTTCGTGCAGATGCCGTTCTTCATCGCGCTGTACTGGGTGCTGCTGTCGACGGTGGAGATGCGCAATGCGCCGTGGATCGGCTGGATCCATGACCTGTCGACCAAGGACCCGTTCTTCATCCTGCCGCTGCTGATGACCGCCAGCACGATGTTCCAGACCTGGCTGAACCCCACGCCGCCCGATCCGGTGCAGGCCAAGATGATGTGGATCATGCCGCTGGTGTTCAGCGTGATGTTCTTCTTCTTCCCGGCCGGCCTGGTGCTGTACTGGCTGACGAACAACCTGCTGGGCATTGCGCAGCAGTGGTTCATCAACCGCCAGCTCGGCCTGAACAAGTAGAAAAATCTGCAATGCCGTCCGCTGGCGCGTGACGGCCTGCACATCCCGTCCCCCGGCCAGGGGGTCCGCGATCGGCGGAGCCGCCGCATGATGGCCGCCAGGGTCGCGCCACCGGCGCCACCCGCCGGTCATGCGGGGTCTGCCCGGTGTCTTGCGGCACCGGCCTTGGAACGTCAACCGGGCGGCACGTGCGCGCCGCCTCCCGTTCCGCCCCGCGCCATGCGGTCGGCGCGCACGCTGAGGGACAATCCCCGGCGTGCGCGCCACCAACCCCCAGCCCGATCCCATCGTCGCCATCGCCACTGCCCCCGGGCGTGGCGCGGTGGGCATCGTGCGGGTTTCTGGTTCCGGTCTCGGCCCGCTGGTGCAGCGCCTGTGCGGGCGCGACCTGCCACCGCGTCAGGCGGTCTACGGCCCCTTCCGCGACGGCGATGGCCAGGCCATCGACCAGGGTCTGGCGCTGTGGTTTCCCGCACCGCACAGCTACACCGGCGAAGATGTGCTGGAACTGCAGGCCCATGGCGGCCCGGTGGTGCTGCAGCTGCTGCTGGCGCGCTGCCTGCAGGCGGGGGCTGAAGCCGACACGGCCACCGGCGCCGCCATCGCCCCCCGCCTGCGCCTGGCCGAGCCGGGCGAATTCACCCAGCGCGCCTTCCTCAACGACAAGCTCGACCTGGCCCAGGCCGAGGCCGTGGCCGACCTGATCGACGCCAGCACCGAGGCCGCGGCGCGCTCGGCCGGCCGCTCGCTGAGTGGCGCCTTCTCGCACGAGATCGAGGCCCTGCGCCAGCGCACGGTGAAGCTGCGCATGCTGGTCGAGGCCACGCTCGATTTCCCCGAGGAAGAGATCGACTTCCTGCAGCGGGCCGACGCACTCGGCCAGCTCGACGCGATCGACGCCACGCTCGCCGCCGTGCTGGCCCGTGCCCACCAGGGCGCCCTGCTGCGCGAGGGCCTGCAGGTGGTGCTGGCTGGCCAGCCCAACGTCGGCAAGAGCAGCCTGCTGAACGCCCTGGCGGGGGCCGAACTGGCCATCGTCACCGCCATCCCGGGCACCACGCGCGACAAGGTCAGCCAGACCATCCAGATCCAGGGCGTGCCGCTGCACGTGACCGACACCGCCGGCCTGCGCGAGCAGGCCGATGCCAGCGACGAGGTCGAGCGCATCGGCATCGCCCGCAGCTGGGCGGCCATCGCCGAGGCCGACGCCGTGCTGTTCCTGCACGACCTGGTGCGCCGCGGCGATCCGGCCTACGAAACGGCAGAAGCCGCCATCGCCCACCAGCTGGCCGACGTGGCCCGCGTGCCGCCCGGCCGCATCCTGCATGTGCACAACAAGGCCGACGGCGTGACGGCTGTGCCGACGCCTGGCGAAGGCGGCATCCGGCTGTCGGCCAAGACCGGCGCCGGCCTGGACGCGCTGCGCGCCGCCCTGCTCGAACGGGCCGGCTGGCAGGCCGCCACCGAGGGCGTGGCCATCGCCCGCAAGCGCCATGTGCTGGCCTTGCAGCGCTGTGCAGGCCACCTGGCCGAGGCCCGGGCCCACGCGGCAGCGGGCGACACCGCGCTGGACCTGTTCGCCGAGGAATTGCGCCTGGCCCACGAGGCGCTGGGCGAGATCACCGGCACGTTCACGTCCGACGACCTGCTGGGCGAGATCTTTGCGGGCTTCTGCATTGGGAAGT
>Ga0208564_1002066_pt1 | contig 16318 bp, 15 predicted proteins | sample AD_UKC073_MetaG_FD_184439 | JGI IMG/M metagenome (GOLD analysis project Ga0208564, IMG submission 184439) | Active sludge microbial communities of municipal wastewater-treating anaerobic digesters from USA - AD_UKC073_MetaG (SPAdes) (version 2) | ecosystem: Engineered > Bioreactor > Anaerobic >... | reverse complement strand
AAAAGCGTATGAGATGCTCTCCTGGGTTCAAATATAGTTTTCGCAGCCCCTCGATCGAGGAGATAATCGCTGTTTCTCTGTTCCTGCCCCGGAATGACACCGCATAAGAAAAACGGACGTTTCATGCATAACACTTCCGAGGTCGACAATCCCCCTGGCTTCATGACGATAGCATCGGAGGCGGCATATACATACTCAATCCCCTTAACAAAGCCAAAGACTTTGACATTGATGCTGTCAAAAAACCTCTCCTCCATAGCCTCTCTTAACTCCTCGTTATTTCCACACAACGTCAACACTGTAGCTTTTCTTATTTGAGAGAGGGATTCCACCACGTCCTCAAGAGGTCCAACTCCTATTCCGCCACCCATTACCAAAAAAACTGATCCATCCTGTGGCAATCTCAACTTATCACGAGCTGACCTTTTTGATGGGGGCATCATAAAACAAGGCTTGATCGGTATCCCTGAAATGCAAACTTTATTTATATCGATGCCGTCAGCCTCGTACTGCAACAAAGCCTCTTCGGAAGCTGCAAACCACCCGTCATAAATATCACGATCGCGATGAAAGACGTGGCTTAAAAAATCAGTATTGACCAAAAAGATCGGTGTCTTTCCCTTGTATTCCTGGGACACGGCTGCAGCGGCAAAAAAGTGAGTAAATATGATGGCGTCAGGAGAAAAGTCCACTAAAATCTTTAGCAATTTTCTTGCGTTTAACTTAACCGTGAGCTCGTGAAGCCCTCCCAGAAGTCCGATGGCCGCCTCGGTAGAATCTGTTGATTCATAAAAATATCCCCATATTTGAGGGGCTTTACGAACCATCTCGAGATAAGACCGTGCATATATACCTCGAATGATGGGATTCACGTACGCCAGCGCATCAACGCATATCGTATCTACGTCAAACATCGAAAACCATTCACACAAAGCATTTGCTGCCGTCTTATGTCCAGTGCCTATAGAGGAATAAATTATCGCTGCCCTTTTATTGCGATCTTTCATAAAATTAACTCTCCTCTTTTTGTTTTAATTTACTTTTAAGAACTTCGCCCAACGTCATCAAGATGGGCTTTTCCTGTTCGGAAATTAAATCGATTGCCGATAAAATCGACTCGCTTATCTGTTCAAGAGGATAGTGAGGTGGAAAGTAAAGAGCGGCGGCATCCCCATGACCACCTCCACGTATTTTTTTGCCATCGCGCAACATTCCCGTAATTTTACCGGCTAACCCAGACCTGCTCCTGAGCGATACGGCCCATTCCCCTGTTACCTTTTTATTTGCCACGGCTACGACCTTTGGCGGGTTTTCGCTTCTATCTAAAATCAAACCGCAAAAATCAGAGACATCTCCAAACTGCAACAATTCAGGCCCCACAACTACCAATTCATCTCCGAAACGTTTCACTCTTTTCAACGCCTCAGCGAAGCGCTCCTCCTGCTCTTTAACAAAGCTTGTAGTCGCTTCGCGTTCGCCATCGGTCAATGAAGAAGATGGATTTGCCAAGAGCCTGCAAAGTACGCTCCAAGGCCCACACATAGTAATCATGGCTTGCCAAAGTCTGCTTTCGGGGATTTGGCCTAACCACAGATCCCGATCATTTGCCACTTCCACGATGTCAGACAAGACAGCAAGACGGTTTTTTACGTTTACAGGAAGGTCTTGCGACATGAGCCAGTCATAGTATACCTTAGCAGCGCAGGAAGAGGTATCGATCTTGAGCCAGGGCCTGTTGCCCCAACGTTGCAACGTCGTTTCGTGATGATCAAAACATATAGGAGATTCCCCCTCAAAAAAGCTATCAATCAAATCGATCGTTTCTCTTTTCTGACAAAAAATATCGAGGATTAAAACATTCCTGCCGGATTGGATGGAATCGTAAACGACATTATCTACCTCCCCATACCCGACTAAGTAAATTTGAAGTGGTGCATTCTCGGGGTAGAGCGCATACCAGGCTACAGCTGCCGCCACTACACCATCTAAATCCGTATGACTTATTATATTAATTAAAGATCTTTTCAATACAAATGACACCTCCAAAAGTAAAAGGAGTGACCACAAATGAACTTAAAAGAACTTTTATCCCACTCTATAAAGCTTAATCTAAAACTTCCATTTCGTCACGAAAATATGGTTGAAAGGGAAAGGTACAGGTCATTAGTAATTGTAGGAGATCTCCACGGCGAGCGCGATTCCTTTGAAGAAATTAAATACATAGTTGGTGATGAGAAGGAAGCCTTGTTTGTGTTCCTGGGCGACTATGTGGACAGAGGGCCAGACTGCATCGGTTTGCTTAAAAGTATACTCACATTTCAAATGGAAAATGAGGATAGGGTTATACTGCTTCGCGGCAACCACGAAGACTGGAACATGAATGTTCGCTACTCATTCGCAAGCGAATTGATCTCGAAAGGCTACCAGGATATCATCGAAGATATCATAGCTTGGTACGAATCTCTTCCGTTAATAGCATTACTAAATGACATAGTAGTTCTTCATGGGGGAGTCCCGAAACCAATCCCTTCAAGCATTGAGGCTCTGGCTAAAGCCAAGGCATCCGATTCTACTGGCCTTCAGATTTTGTGGAACGATCCCTTAGATGACCAATACTGGCCGCGCGGAGGAGGAACCAAATCCTTTACGGCCGACGACCTTGCGCTTTTTTTAAAGCTGACCAACTCTAAACTGCTCATACGGGGACATCAATACATACCTAATAAGGGTCATAAGCTGAATTTTGATAACAGGTGTGTAACTATTTTTTCAGCAAGTTACGGTTACAATTGGCCTCGATGCTTCGTCTACTTCCCAAGTTCATGCGAACTCAAGCTTGAAGATGTGGAAAAGTACATCGTATGTATATAAAACTTCGATCTAAAACGCAAAGAAAATTATGAAAATAAGAACAATAAAAGGCGTCTTTCATAAAAAAAACCTTACAAAAGCGGTTAAAACCTTTACTGAGTACACCCGCGGAGCATCTTATCCACACCTTGTGAATAACCTGTGGATAACTCTACAATCCCGCCTATTCACTGCACGTTATTTTTTTCACTAAATTGATTTTAATTTCGAGAATCCCGTGGTTGACGGAAACACAGGCAAAAAGTTATCCACAATAAAAACTAATTACGTGTGGATATGTGGATAACTTTTGTGGAAATTTTGTGGTAATATTGGATATAGCTTGTGGACAACTTAGGGGGGTTTTCCTTGAACAACAAGTTAAACGAAGTGTGGAAAGAAGTGCTATCAAGGGCTCACGAAAAACTCCCTCAAGGGGCTGCTGAGATATGGCTTAAAACATGCCTGCCCACTTCTTTAGAAGATGGCAACTTGACTTTGGATGTCCCAAACGTATTTGTAAAAGAACAGATTCAATCACGCTTCTTGGATGGCCTAAAAGAACTAGTAGTAAGTATGAATATAGCCAAAGAAGTTGAATTGGTCGTTGGAACAGAAGTAAGGGATGGGGAGCAAAAGAGGGCAGAAAGTGCCTTAAAACATAGCCCGCCCCCTGTTGATGGGCTTAATCCCAATTATTACTTCGATACCTTTGTTGTGGGAAAATCTAACAGACTTGCCCACGCCGCAAGCCTTGCCGTCGCAGAATCTCCGGGAGCCGCCTACAATCCTCTATTTATCTGGGGAGGGGTTGGATTGGGCAAAACTCACCTAATGCATGCCATAGGACATCATGTGTTAGAACATCTTCCAGGGGCTCGTGTCGTTTACGCAAGTTCAGAAAAATTTACAAACGAACTCATATCAGCAATACAAAACAATAGAACTCAAGATTTTAAGGCTAAATTCAGAAATGTAGACATCCTTTTGATCGATGATATTCAGTTTTTAGCCAACAAAGAAAGTACTCAAGAAGAATTCTTTCACACATTTAACAGCTTGCACAACGCAAAACGGCAAATTGTTTTGAGCTCCGATAGGCCCCCTAAGGAAATTCAAAGCATCGAGCAAAGGTTGGTATCGAGGTTTGAGTGGGGATTGGTTACCGATATACAACCCCCTGATCTAGAGACCAGGATAGCTATACTTCAAAAAAAAGCTGAAATTAGGGGATGTAATATACCAGGAGATGTGGTTTATTTTCTAGCTCAAAACATCCCGAGTAACATCAGGGAGCTTGAAGGAGCATTAAACCGCATTATAGCCTGCTCTAAACTAAACATGGAACCAATAACGATTGAAAATGCAGCGGAATGGCTAAAAGATATCATAAAAATGCAAGAACAAGGCCCTATATCCATAGACGTGATTCAAGACGTGGTGTCCTCATATTTTGGATTCGACGCAGAAGACCTCAAAAGCCCTAAAAGGACTGCAGACCTTGCCTTTGCAAGACAGGTGGCCATGTATTTATCCAGGGAGTTAACGGATTTGAGTTTTCAACAAATAAGCGTGGCATTTAATAAGAAAGATCATACCACGGTACTGCACGCCTGTAGAAAGATCGAGGAAATAATGAAAGATGATTTAAAGATGAGGAAAATTGTGGATAGCTTAGTGGATAGCTTGAAGATTTCTCGTGGATAAGTACAATGATATCCACTTTATATTCTTAAATTTATAATTTTTAAGGGGTATTGTGGATAAATAAAGGGTATATTAAAACATATACACATCTTTATCCACAGTGGAAAACTTTCTAGCCTCCATTTAAATTCCCACTTATCCACAATATCCACTATGCCTACTACTATTCCTGCTATCTTTATATTACTAATAACAATAGTAATAATAGGGGGCCCAAAAATGAGGATAAAAGTATGTGACCCAGCGCTTATAAAAAATTGGCAGATTGTAGAAAGGATCTCAAGAGGTCCAAAGACAATGTCAATATTATCTGGTATCTACGTTAAAGCCCATGGTGATAAAATCACACTAATGGCAACCGATCTTAAAACATCAATAAAATGCACCATACATGAAGCGATTATTGAAGAAGAGGGAGAATCTATATTTCCAACCAAAGGAGTAGGAGAAATAATAAAGAAGTTGTCTTTAGATTTTTTAATTGAAGCCACAAATGAAAGGGTAACAATCAAGCATGAAAGGAATAAATTCTCTTTTACCAATTATCCGACAGAAGACTTTCCAAAACTACCTACATCCGCCTCAGCAACACTCGCATGTTGCATTGATGCAAGAGAACTACTTAGGATAATTTCCGAAGGTTCTTTCACAGGTTCAAGCACTGAAGAGTTCCCACAATATTTATCGAGCGCTTTACTTGAATTTAAAGAAAACACAACACGGCTAATAGCAACTGATGGCAAAAGACTTTCTTTATCCGAAGCAGATCTAACGAAAAAGAATGTTGATGAGCAAACCATTTTAATCCCAATAAGGGGTATTAATGAGCTTGAAAGAATATTATCCACTTTGAACGAAGAAGCAATTGTTGAGATCTTACATGATGATTCACAGTGTTATTTTAAGGCGGATGATATAGAGCTTGCGATTAGGCGGGTTGAATCTGTCTTTCCTCCTTACGAAAGGATCATCTCATCGGATGAGACCACTTGGATGGTGGTAGATCGACAAAAACTAATAGACGCCCTTGAAAAAGTAGAGGTTGTAGTCCGTGATTATAATAAAGTTGTTATTCTAAATCTAAATCCTGCCGGCAATCTGTTTATTTCAGCTTATGCTCAAAATATAGGGGAGGCCTTCATGGAACTTGACGCCGATATCGACGGAGAGCCTTTAGAGGTTGGTTTTAACGTGTCTTATCTGCTACAAGGCGTTAAGGCAATAAGAGATGCTACAGTACGACTTAGTTTTAACGGTCCTCATGGACAAATGAGGCTTAGAAAACTTGGAAGTGATAATTTTCTTTACATCTTGATGCCCGTTATCTTGCCAGATGATATGTTGAAGGAGAAAGAAGAAATCAATGAGGTTTAGCCAAACATCTTGGCTAAATTATAAAAACCTTAAACCAGAACATGTTTCATGGCATGAGGGTTTAAATGTGATAGTAGGTCCAAATGCTTCTGGAAAGACGAATATTTTAGAGGCTTTATCCATGCTTTGTGGATGGGGACAAGCTCGACGCACAAAACTCAAAGACTTAATAAATTGGTATGTTTATGGGGAAGCCAAATTATATTCGAAATTTAGTGGCGAAGAAGAAATTTCTGTGCTTATAAAAATTGGAGAAAAGCGTTCCATAAAAATATCAGGAAAACAGGGGAATGCATCCATTTTGCGTGTACACGTTCCTTCATTATCCTTTTGGTGTGATGATGTACATTTGATAGAGGGTCCTCCTGCTGTACGACGCAACTTTTTAAATAAATTATGTGCAGTATTGGTGCCTTTATATGCCAGAAAATTATACGATTACAAGAAACTTTTGCGTCATAGAAATTACTGTTTAAGGAAGGGTCAACCTGACGGTCTTATAATAAAAGCCATGGCTCCACTTGCGGCGTGGCTGTGGTCTTATAGGAGGACAATTACTGACCTTCTCAAAATAGGACTAAAAGAAATATCAAACGACTTGCTGGAGTTTGATTTAAATATAGACATGAAAGAAGGTAGTGAAGGTTTTTTTGATGACCCCCTAGAAGGATTTTACAAATCAATTTTCGCACTTAAAAGGGAAGAGCTAAATAAGCGTGTTTCTTTGGTGGGGCCCCATAGAGATGACTTAATTATAACTGTGGCAGGCAGGTCAGCCGCTCAAGCATTAAGTAGAGGGCAAAGAAGAAAGCTCTCTGTTGCTCTTATGCTTGCTGCGGCAAAGGTTGTGGAATATAAGATGAAAAAAAGACCTATAATATTATTAGACGAAGTTGCTTCTGAACTTGATCAAGAGGCTAAGTCGGATTTGATTAAAGCGCTCTTGAAGGGTGGCTGGCAGGTTATTGCAGCTACAGCAGATGATAGAGTGAGCAATTTTCCAGGAAAGGTATTACGCATTTATCAAGGAGGTATATCTGCCTGAAATGGCGTTAAGGGACGAAAATACGTATGATGTGATAGTTGTAGGTGCGGGGCACGCCGGGTGCGAAGCTGCACTCGCATCAGCTAGGATGGGTGCGCGCACCCTGCTTCTCAACTTATATCTTGATAATACCGCGTTGATGCCCTGCAATCCCTCTGTTGGGGGTCCTGCAAAGGGTCATATTACGCGGGAAATTGATGCCTTGGGCGGAGAGCAAGCTAGGGCCGTCGACAACTCTGCCATTCATATGCGTTGGTTAAACACTTCAAAAGGGCCTGCAGTGAGGGCATTAAGGGCCCAGTGCGACCTATTGGATTATCACAAGCATATGATACGAGTTTTAGAGTCTACTAATAATCTTTATGTCCACCAGGCCATGGTTACGGATTTATGGGTAAAAGACGGAAAAGTAAAGGGTGTGAAAACTTGGTTGGGCGAAACTTATAATGCTTCATGTGTCATTATCACGACGGGACCTTATACTAACGGCAAGGTGTTCATAGGCTCGGTTAGTTTTCCATCTGGACCTCTGGGACAAATGCCGTCCCTTCAACTGTCTCATTCACTAAAGCAGATTGGATTAAAGGTGGGCAGATTAAGAACTGATACGTCGCCCAGGCTTCATGCAGATACTATAGATTTTAGCTCATTAAAAAGTCAACAATCAGCTAATGAGCCCTTATGTTTTAGTCATTGGGAGAAGCCACGCATATATAGCGGCTATTCGTGTTATTTGACGAGATCAACACGAATGACTCATGAAATAATAAGATCATCTCTCTACAGATCACCTCTCTTTAAAGGTGATATAAAAAGTCCAGGACCTCGGTATTGTCCATCTATAGAGGACAAAGTCATTAGATTTCCAGATAAAGAATCTCATCTTATATTTTTAGAGCCAACCGCGCGCCACTCCAAAGAGATCTATATGCAGAACTTCTCAACCAGCCTGCCCTATAATGTTCAGGTAAAGATGGTAAGAAGCATTCCGGGGTGCGAAGTGGCACATATCCTTAAACCCGGGTATGCCATCGAATATGACTATTTCCCGCCAACTCAACTTTATCCCTGGCTTGAGACTAAGTTGGTTGAAGGACTTTTTTTCGCAGGTCAAATAAATGGCACTTCCGGTTATGAGGAGGCAGCAGCTCAAGGGTTAATGGCGGGCATCAATGCAGTTTTAAAGTTAAGGGATGAGGAACCCCTTGTACTTGGCAGGCATGAAGCTTATATAGGTGTCTTGATAGATGATTTAGTGACTAAAGGCACTGAGGAGCCTTACAGGATGCTTACTAGTAGGTGTGAATATAGGCTATTGATGCGCCACGACAATGCCGACAAAAGACTTGCTCCGATAGGCAGGAGATTTGGACTCATCGATGATGATTCTTGGAATCTCTTAATAAAAAATTGGAAAATAATGGAAGAGGAAATCGATCGTTTAAGAAAGGTAAAGATTCATCCCTCCCAACGTGTGAACGATTTACTCCTCCCCTTGGGTCAAGCTCCTATTACAGAACCCATAAGCGCCCATGACTTACTGAAAAGACCAGGTGTTAACTACGAAATTTTGTCTAAACTTGTACCTTTGTCTGAAGATCTCGATAAGGAAATAAAGTCGAGGATAGAGGTGGAGGTCAAATATTCGGGATATATTCAAAAGCAAAACGCTTTAGCCTCTAAGATGAAAAGAATGGAGCAACTGCGCATACCTCGCGAAATAAATTACGATGAGGTGGTTGGTCTATCTTCCGAGGGCCGCGAAAAGCTCAAAAAAATTATGCCAAATACTTTGGGGCAAGCAAGCCGCATATCTGGCGTTACGCCATCGGATTTGCAGGTCTTATGGATGCACCTTGAGACGAGGGAGAGAAATATAGCATCATGAGTGATAGGAGAAAAACAAAGGGAAACCCGGAACACCTTTCTAAGGTTTTTGAAAAGGCATCGTCAACCCACCTAAAAAATTGTATAGATTTTTACAAGATTCACAGTGCATGGTTTGAAATAGCTGGAAAGGTGTCAAAAAGATCTAAACCGATTAGCCTGCAAAAGGGTAAGTTGCACATAATAGCTGATTCACCGTCCGTAGCTCAAGAGATAAATATGATGTCGGGGCGTATAATTTCTCAAGCGCTTTCCTTGGGGGTTCAAATAGATTCCCTATATGTTTGTATCGGTAATTTTAAGGACAAAGCTAAAACAGCCAAAGAAGCATACAATAATTCGCTTTTTGAACCTTTTACGGAAGACGAGATCTTAAAAGGAGTGGAGAAAGTAAAAGATATGTTTAACGATTATGGTCTGCCAGATGACGTGGTGAATAGCTTGCGCAGATTGTATGTAGTATACAATAAAAGATTTAATTTAAAAAGTTAGCTTTGAACATATATTAGGGAGATGATACCTTGAAAAGAGGTTGCCTTTTTATCACAAAAAATTTGATTCTCGTGGTCATGATCTCTTTTTTATCTTTTCTTTTAATACAACCTTTACAGGCAAGCGAGTTTGATGATCTCTTTTTTCTTTACGAGATTAAAGAAGCGGGAGAAAGTGAGGGGTTAAAGCTTCATGAGCGCCTATTAAAACAAGCTCCTGATAGCATCCCTCAGTACGAGATGTGGAAGTTGCTTTTTAGCGAAGAATTAAGTAATGAAGAAAAAGCATCAATTGCCCTAAAACTTGTCGATGATATCTTTCCTAACGGAGATCCTTCTCGCTGGGATGATGTGGAAGGTTTATGGTTGCCACAACTTATGCCAAAACCTTTAGCTGCTCTGGATGGCCTCTATATGGCAATGCAATCTTTGCTATCTATGGATGAAGAAGGAGCGCCATGGCTTGCGAGGGATTTATTTATAAGACTGTATGAATCTCGTGGAGCAAGGTTTTATGGGATAAGGACCGTTCCAATAGAAGTACTTGATATTCTAGAGAAACTTAAAGCGAGGGCGCCTTTGCCCCCGATTGGAGGTTGGCCCAATCCTCAGGTCATCGGAAGACTTCCCTTTGCAAGAAAAATTCGCGGGTATATTTCCGTTGATACTGCTTTAATATATAATATGACATTTCTCGATTCCTATGGAAGGCCCAGGGGTGGTGCTGGGGTATTTGCCTGGGATAGGGCGTGGGGAAGGATATTTCATGTAAGAAGCGGTCCGTCAGAGGGCGATATATGGCCAAAATTTTAAAATATGGTAAAATAAAAATGCTTTCAACTTAGTTTGAAAGGAGGAGATTTGAATATGAAGTTTGAATCCTTAATGCAATCAGGTGATTGGAAAGGCGAAAAGCATGTCCCCGTTATCGAGGCTCCCGAGGAAGTAACTTCCGGGGAAGTTTTTACCGTTACAGTAAGTGTGGGTAAGGAGATTCCTCATCCCAACACTACGGAGCATCACATTAGATGGATAAAGTTGTTCTTCAAAGGAGAAGACGAGAAATTTCCCTTTGAAATAGGATCGTTTGAATTTAACGCCCATGGAGAACATGTAAACGGTCCTAATACAGGTCCGGCCTATAGCGAACCCTATGCAGTCACAAAGGTTAAGCTGACTAAATCAGGTACGCTTTTAGCAATGTCGTATTGTAATATTCATGGGCTTTGGGAAAGCTCCAAGGAAATAAAGGTAAAATCAATTCTCCCCTCAGTATAGTTAATTAAAATAGTTAGTTAAGTCATCCCTAAGTTAAATTTAGCTAAATTTAACTTAGGGATGACTCTCTTTGAAATGTTTGGGATAAAAGCATGCGTGTACAGCAAGTTGATGTAATTGATATTGTAATTAGATTCCCTTTCCTTTTGTTTACAGGAAGATTATTTACAATGAGTTTTTAAGCGCCCTCAAATTCTTGTTAACTAAATTCCTGTATCGAGACGATGTGGTACCGTAGTATCGGTCCAAGGCCTTATGTTCCGATCCGTATGCCCTAATGTAGCGGGATAATAACAATGCGCCAGCGGCTATTCCAAGCTCGGGATCATGTAATAGATTTTTGGATGTTATCCCGTTCGCCGATAGCAATCCAGCATGTGTATTCCATACTACCTGCATTACGCCCACTGCCCCCTTTTTGCTCATTGCTTTGGGATCAAAATGACTTTCTGTATTGGCAACTGCAACCAGAAGATCTCCCGGAACGCCGTATTTTTTTGCATAATGAACGAAAGCGCAAGCTTCTCTCCATATTGTTTTAGAGGAAAGCTCTGGGTTTGTCGTTTTAATATATTTGACCAGCAATGCTACCGCTTCCTGTTCTTCTGAAAGCATCTCGCTTAAAAATCGAAGCGATGAGTTGGGGTGTTCTTTTTGCCAGCGAAGTACATCTTCGGGAGAATTGCCAGTTCCGGCCATGGTTCTAATTATCTCTTCATGAAAGGTAATGTCTTTCGCAGAAGTATTGTCATTTATTTCACCATCTCCAGGGGTTGTGATAGACAATAGTAAGGTGAAAAATAAAAGTGCCGTTGAAATTTTTACTATATTGCGCGATCTTGTATAAAATGGTTTCTCCAACATCGGAACCTCCTTTTTACAAAGGGTTTATACCTCCTGTACCATTACCTGACTAGGTTATTTTACTTAGTTCTAGATACTAAGAGCGCAATAGATCGCCATAAATGGCGATCTATTGTATACATTTGGTGATATAATTTAAGTTGTAAGCTTAATTATACATATTTTTTTGCAATTTGAAAACCCATGACAGCGCTTTTATCCCAAGGAATGTCCAAAAGTGATTTCTATATGCTAACTACGTGACCTACAAACGAGCTGCCGATCCCAGGGTCAAGGTGGCTCTCGTAGGCAAAGGGCTTACCTTCGATAGTGGGGGCTTAAATATCAAGGCTTCAGAAAATATGAGGACGATGAAAGGCGACAAAGCCGGAGCTTGCACCCTTTTAGGAGTCATGAGGACACTGCCCAAATTAAATCTTCAAATTGAAGTACATGCATTAATTGGAGCTGTAGAAAACATGCCGAGCGGCTCGTCTTATAAACCTGATGACATAATTAGGGCATACAACGGAAAGACCATAGAGATCGATAACACCGATGCCGAAGGGCGCGTTACAATGGCCGATATTTTGAGCTTTGCTTCTGGGTTAAGTCCCTCTTACATCCTTGACGTAGCTACTCTAACGGGTGCCTGCGCTGTAGCGCTTGGTCCTTATACTGCTGGTTTATTTTCAAATGACCAGGCTTTTTGTAATACCTTGCTTGAGATATCCTCCTTCACAGGAGAACGGCTATGGCAACTTCCCCTGGACGATGTGCGCCTGAGAAAACGCCTTGATTCACCATTTGCCGATGTGCTCAACTCCGCAGGAAGATATGGGGGCGCGATCACTGCAGCTATGTTTTTGCGAGAATTCGTGAGAGAAGGAATATCTTGGGCACATTTAGATATAGCAGGGGTAAATTATTATAAGGATCCCTTCGGCTACTATCCAAAGGGTGCTTCTGGGTTTGGCGTAAGAACAATATTAGAATGGCTATCCACGCTATAAGACCCGTGATTGTCTTAGCTAAACTAGAAAAGGCTCACCTTTAAAATAAGATATTAGGGCCCTGTTTTTTAATAACGTTTTGACACTTCCGCTGCTTTTGCTCTTACGTGTTGGAGTCTTCTTTCTGTTGGAGGGTGCGAGTTAAATCCGCTGGGGCTGGTTTTATATCCCGCCTCAACCATCTTTTCTAGTGCATATACTAACCCCCATGGATCATATCCAGCCTTAGCGGCCAGCTCTATGCCGTAGTCATCGGCTTCTACTTCTTGCTCTCTGCTAAAACCAGATTCCGCCAAGGCGTAACCTAGATCCAGGGGGTCAATTCCGGATGAGCTTCCTGCCGCACGAAATAGGAGGCCCCACAGGATGCTTCGAGTGACGGTTCTGCCGTAATGGTTAAGCTTTATATGTCCAATCTCATGAGCCAGTACACCTGCAAGCTCATCTTCGTTGTCAAGTAATTCGAGCATTCCTTTTGTGACGGTTATTGAATATTTGTTCAAAGAAAAGGTAACCCATGCATTTGGTTCCCTTTGATCAACTACAGCGATAGGTGCAGAGGAATCTAGGCCGGCTGTCTCAGCCAACCTTTGCCATACCCTCCTTACTGACTCAGGTTCAAGTGAGGCCATAGAAACACATGTTGTAAATAGCACAAGTAACACCGCTCCAATAAGAGAGCGCCATATAGCTTTTTTCAACTTCATCCCCCCTTAGCTTTAGAGCGGGGCAAATCAATCATCGCACAACGAAAAGAGTATTCTTCAAATTTCTCACAATAATTGTAATGCTTTTTATTAAGTTTGAGAATGCATGATTTGCGTAAAAACGAAAAAACGAGCTTGCTGCCCATATTGATTGCGCGGGATGTTCTGACATATTGATCTTCTCTTAGATGGCTCGTAGATCGACTTTATGAAAATAAAAAAAGATGAACCGAGATATTTCCTCGGTTCATCTTTTAGCTTATTAGTCGACGAGCTTTAGCGGCACAGCAGCCTCGGGGGTAACTACGTTAAAAGTGAAACTTTCGGTGAAGTAAAGCAAAACTACCCGATCTTTATACTCTTTATAACCAATGGATATATCCTGGCCCAGGATAAGTTCGAAATCACCACCGCGCAAGGAAACCACTATCCCATCATTTACGTTGGGAGAAAAAACTATTTTGCCGTCTTCAAGCACATCGCCAATTTTTTTGTATAGTGGATACCCTTCTCCAACGGAGTAAATTCTGCTCCAAAGGGCCGGGCCTGCTATAAGGGCATAGGGGCCTTCAACGCCATTCTGCGTAAAGTGATGTTTTACTTGAGTTAAGCTGACTAGTAAATCCGAAGTATTTTGGAGGGGTAGCTCTATGGTAAACTCTTGGGACGTGCCAAAGAGACCTTCCATGGAAGCATCTTCCAATCCGTAAAAGACCGATTTATCCTCAAAAAAGGCCAACTTTCTCGCTGCTTCTTCCAGGTTTGTCAAATCTGGAGATTTTAACCCCCTGGATATGGCATCGAGCTCGCATATGGAAAGTTCGAATGGGACGTATAGCTCAACTAAGGGCAAACTCAGTCGCGTTGCATAGCAGACCTCTTTTGAGGCGTCACCCTTCTTAAGCCTCCCCGTAGGATACGCTGCGTAATCCCAACCAAATGGACCTAATACATCGGCAAACTTCCTCGCTGAAAGGTTGGCAATTAACACCTCTTTTGCCCTTCCGTCAATTTCTTCCCAAGCAAAACTATCCAGTGGTGCTAATTCCCTTTTAAGAAAATCCATCTCCACCCCTCCCTTACTTGTTATTTCTAAGAGAACCAATGTTTAAGCTAGAGGTAGACACACTGGTTTTTGAAAATGATTCACCTGATGTCCCTGAAGTCGCCGCTTCCTCTATTTCCGTTATGGGTTCTTCGGTGAAAAGGTATGTGCCCAGGGCCTCATCCCATCCAGGCATGTTACGCCTCAGCCATTCAAGCAGCATGGCGGCATGCTCAATTTCCTCATCTCGATTGTGTTCTATAACGGATCTTATTGTTGGGTCTTGTGTTGTTGCCGCCCTGTCGTGGTACCACATAACTGCTTCTATCTCTTCCTTAAGGCTTGCAAGAGCTCGATGAAAATCCCTATCCTTTGCGGTGAGCTCTTCAACGGGCTCGTGATACTCAGCCATTGGCAATCCCTCCTTAATTTAATATGATTTTCAAAACCCATTATACCTTATCATGCGTGATTAGAGCAAACTAATGAGCCTTCAAAGGACATCGAAAAAAGAAAGTCGTTACCCAGCAAAAGTGAAATAGGCATTAAATTCCTCTTTGTTCTAAGGCGATCCAGTTAGTTGCTGATAACATAAAATCATGAAAATTATGGTATATTTTAATTGATCCTACTTTAGTTGTCTTGCAAACAGCAAGGGGAGCAACGTTATGAACTTCAGAAAGTCTCGACTTGTAGAATTTGGTTTAAAAAGTTCAATTGACTGGCCCAGCCTAACGGCGCTAATCATAACCCTTTTAGTGTGGTCATCAGCCTTTGCTGCCGTAAAAGCGGCTCTCTATTATTTTTCACCTCTTCATTTAGCGGTGTTTCGCTTTGTCATATCCTCGATCGTATTGCTTCCGTTTGTAATGTTTAAATTTGGATTGCCTGATTTAAAAGATGTCCCCTTTATATTTTTCTTGGGTGTGACAGGCATGTTCCTTTACCATATACCGTTATGTATCGGCGAACAAACCGTATCTGCAGGAGCTGCCAGCCTGCTCATTGCTACCGCACCTGTATTTACTGCCATCCTGGCGGTAATCATATTAAAAGAAAAGATGACATTTCTAGGTTGGATTAGCATCGCTATAAGCTTTTCGGGCGCGGCTGTCATTTCAATAGGAGAGGGAGGTATGAAACCTTCTGTTGGAGCCCTATGGATATTATGTGCAGCTTTTATGGAGTCATTTTACTTCGTTTTTCAAAAAAACCTTTTACCAAAATACGGCGCTTTCAGATTGACGACTTACGTTATAGTTAGCAGCACGATATTGATGGCGCCTTTTGGTAGAGGGCTTTTTAATGCAGTCACAACCGCTCCTCTTTCTGCTATCCTAACGGTAGCGTATCTTGCAGTTTTTCCAACCTGCATCGGCTATGCCGGGTGGGCTTATGCGACGTCGAGAAATCCCGCTTCGTTCGTTGCAAGCAGCCTGTTTTTAAATCCAGTCCTGGCTATTTTTGTAGCTTGGTTATGGATCGATGAGATCCCCTCTGTTTTATCAATTGGTGGAGGCATTATCGCCATAATGGGAGTCTGCCTGCTGCAGAAATCCAGAAGTTTTAAATAAAAACTGCTTCAGGGGCTTTATAACTTTATAAAAAGAGGATTGCTTGATAAAAGAATAGTTAATATGCTAATATTTACTTGATTATAATACAAAGGCACCTAAAAAGTTATTTATTGGGTCAGCAGTTAGAAGAGTCAAGCGACATGGAAGAATGTTTTGTTGGTGATCTGCAGAGAGAAAATGATTCTTAGAAGTACCTACAGGTCGTATTAAGAGATTGGGATGCTCCCAATTTTGCAGAGTTCGACTACATAAATTAAGCGAACGGAGGTTTTGGAACATGAAAAGAATTATCAAAATTTTGGCATTTGGGGGTTTGGTCTGCATCTGTGGTTTGCTTTGCCTGCCGATGGTTGCCGTGTCAAGTGAAGTGCCACCAATTGAGCCTCCTGTTATCGTCACAACTTGTGGTCAAAGTCCGGGCGCTGTGATGGTCAAAATGTCCCTTATGCAAGCGCAAATTGTACCTGTGGAAAATAATAACACCATTATCGCTTCTGAGCT